>ERZ869909.147-NODE-147-length-105211-cov-28.696102_pt1 | contig 105211 bp, 102 predicted proteins | sample MGYA00520892_ERZ869909 | MGnify/ENA primary metagenome ERZ869909 (study PRJEB32215, sample SAMEA104723947) | bioreactor metagenome | biome: bioreactor; feature: anaerobic bioreactor; material: water | place: China | collected 2015-03-12 ... | reverse complement strand
TTTCAACCATCACCAAATTTCACTGGTTTAGCTGCAGGAATGTATGATATTGTTGTTCAGGATGGATCGGATTGTACGGTTGATGGTACGGTTACTATTACTGAACCAGATGTGTTGGCAGGAACAGCATCATCTGAAGATGTACTTTGTAATGGAGCTTGTGATGGAGAAGTATCGGTGTCTGCAAATGGAGGCACTTTGCCTTATGTTTATAGTATAGACAATGGGGTTACACTTACTTCTAATTCGAATATTATAGGTCTATGTATAGGTTCTTATTCGGTATTAGTTAGAGACGTTAATGGTTGTTCGATTGACATAAATGTAAACGTAGATCAACCAGACCTAATTTCGATTTCTACGATTACAATCCCAGCAACATGCGAAGAACCAAATGGTTCTCTTGTGATTAGTGCGAGTGGAGGGACGCCAAATTACGAATACAGTAATGATAATGGACTTAATTTTAGTGATTCAAATGAGTTTGATGAACTAGGCTCAGGAACGTATTATCAGGCTGTTATAGATGCAAATAATTGTTTAGCAACAGGAGCAGATCAAATTCAGAATTTAGCGTCTCCAATTTTAGATTATGTAATTACCTCAAATCCTTCTTGTAATGGCTTTAATGATGGCACTGTTACAATTTTTGCATCAGGAGGTAGTGGTTCACTTGTGTATTCATTAGATGGAGGTGCAACTCAAGTTTCATCTATTTTTGCAGGATTGGTAGCAGGTAGTTATCAAGTAGAGGTGATAGATGAAAATGGATGTTTTGATTATGTAAATTTTACGCTAACAGACCCTCAGGTTCTTGATGCGATTGTATCTTCTACAGATTTAACATGTCATAATAATTTTACTGGGGCTATTTCAGTAAACGCTAGTGGTGGAACAGGTGCTTATACATACTCATTCGACAACGGACAAAATTTTGGACCTTCATCGACCATAGATTTTATTGCAAGCGGAAATTATACCGTTATTGTAAACGATGAAAATGGCTGTGAATATATTACGGCAACTACCGTTAATGAACCAATACCTCTAGTATTCGATCAAGTGATTACTACAGACGTTACTTGCTTTGGATATTGTGATGGTGTGATAAGTATAGATGTAAGTGGTGGTACATTACCCTATACTTATAATTGGTTAGAAGGAGTGGCAGGTATCAATGATAATAGTGCGGAAAATTTATGTGTTGGAACATATAATTTTGAGGTAGTAGATATAAACGGGTGTCAAATTTTTAATAATACTGTAATATTACAGCCCAATCCATTAGAAATTGAGTCGATTTCTCATAGTGATGCACTTTGTTTTGGTGATTGCAATGGTACGATTACAGTAGATGTACCAACAGGGGTTCAGTTTTCAATTGACGGAGGTAATTCATTCCAATCTAGTGGCGATTTTACAGGTGTTTGTGCAGGAAGTTATGATGTAATCATTGAGGATGTTAACGGCTGTCTAGCAGATACTGTTGTTAGTGTGTCTCAACCTGATTTGCTCACAATAGATGTTAGTCCTGACAAAATCATTTGTACAAATGCAATAGATACGCTTTTAGCATTTGGCTCAGGAGGGACGTTACCTTACACATATAATTGGAGTACTGGTGATGTAACGAATTATACTTTTGTTTCACCCAATCAACAGACAACATATAGTGTATCTGTTACTGACGCAAATGGATGCGAAACAATTCAAGAGTTTATCACAATTGATTTATTACCACTAATGGAATCGACAGTTACTTCAGATACTTCTGTGTGTTTAGGTACAAGCATTGTATTGACAGCGGATGCGACCTTAGGTAAACCTCCTTACACATATTACTGGTATACAGACGAGTACACGCAATCAATAGATTATACTGTGGAAAGTGATACTACTGTTATTGTTTTAGTGAGTGATGCTTGTGGTCAAGTAGATACGTTGTCTGTTAACATTGATTTAATTTCGTTGCCAACAATTCAAATAGCTTCAGATTTTAATGCTGGATGTGCTCCATTTACAGCAAGTTTTTTTAACATGACTCAAGGCATTCCTGCAAACTCAACATGTGAGTGGCTTATTGAAGGTGTAACGTATAATAATTGTGATATGGCAAGTCACACATTCAATAATATGGGGTGTTTTGATGTGCAATTAACTATTACATCACCTGATGGATGCTCAGGATTTCAAGTTTCAGAAGACTTTATATGTGTAAATCCAAAACCAGTTGCCGACTTTAATTTTTCACCTATTCAACCAACAATAATTAATAATGTACTAAACTTTAACAATGATTCTTATGGAGCAACGGATTATTATTGGAATTTCTTTCAGTATGGTAATTCATTCTTTGAAAACCCTACATTAACGTTAGATGGGATAGAATACGATGAAGTTGTGGTTATGTGTCTTACTGCTTCAAGCGATGTCGGATGTGTAGATACAATATGCAAGTCAGTAACTATTTTAGACGAGTTCGTGATGCACGTCCCCAACGCATTTACTCCAGATGGAGACCCAAATAACAATTTGTTTTTCCCTGTTTTTCCAGAATCTGCAGAAATACATCACTTCAATTTTGTAATATTTAATCGATGGGGTGAAATTATTTTTGAATCTTTTAATTCTGCTATTGGATGGGATGGGACTTATGGAGGAAATATTTGTCAAGACGGTGTATACATTTGGCAAATCATACTTACTGAGGGGAAATACAAACGTGTAAGGTCTTACAGAGGACATGTAACGTTGATACGATAAACTTCTTAAATCTGTTTCTTGAATAAAGAGGGTGTGTCATACAAAACTGATGACCTAGTGCATTAATGGTAAATAGATTTAGAAATAGAATCAATAGGTTTACCGAACACTATATTTTTTATACTGTCATAGTATGGATTTTATGGACACCAGTTTTTCATTATATTTTTTCTACTGAATTGAATAGGCACATGTTTTATGTGTTTTCTTTTATCCAGTTATTTGTAACGCTTATTTTTTTTATACCAATCCAATACCTAATTTATAGACTAATCAAGATGGATTATCTTCGGTTTTTTTCACCAGCACTAATTTACCTTATTGTGATTTTCTTCATGTTTTCATCTAAAGAAGTACATTTATTCCTTTATTCATCATTCTTTTTCCTTATATATGTATTCTTAGGGATACATCATTCTAAAAACTTTAAGAAGTTAAAAGAGGATCAATCTAGTTAATGTTACTCAATTAACATAGTTTTTTGTGTAAATTGCGCCAAGATTAAACTATCATGGAAAAGGAATTAAGCGTGCGAAGTGGAAACTGTTGCGAACTATGCGGGGCAACTGGAAATTTACAACAATTCATTGTAGCGCCAAAATCTGGTGATTATATAGATGACGTTATTCATGTGTGTGATACATGCAATAATCAACTGATAGGAACAGACGATTTAGATCCCAATCATTGGCGTTGTTTAAATGATAGCATGTGGAGTGAAGTAGATGCAGTTAAAGTTGTTACTTATCGCCTACTGAACGAATTGAAATCGGAGGGATGGCCAAACGATTTGTTAGAAATGATGTATCTCGATGAAGACACGTTAGCTTGGGCAAAGCAAGGTGTAACTTCAAGTGATGCCATCGTGCATTTGGATAGCAATGGGGTACAGTTATTCGCTGGAGATTCTGTCGTGTTGATAAAGGATTTGAAAGTAAAAGGCGCAAATTTCACAGCGAAAAGAGGGACAGCGGTGCGTAATATTACCCTTGTTCACGATAACGCCGAACAAATTGAGGGAAAAGTGGAAGGACAACGTATTGTAATTCTAACGCAGTACGTGAAAAAATAGATTTTTTTTAGTCAATGCGCGTAAAAGATTCTTTTTTCCATTATTTCAAAGCAGCTATTTCTGGAATTTCCATTCCAACTAAATTTACCTTCCCCTTTTTTTATGAGCCACATCCTTTATCCAAAATTGCGGCAAATGAATTGCAAATACATCTCGAATCCTTAGTCGACCTTCATCATAATTTTGGATTGGATGAATCCAAATCAGGTATGGTAATTGGTAAAATGTTTGGTGTACTTGTGGTGGAGAACACATTGGGAGAATTAGGGTATTTAGCAGCATTTTCTGGAAAGTTGGCAGACTCGAATGAGCACCAAGGTTTTGTTCCTCCTGTATATGATATGCTCGGAGAAGCGGGTTTTTTTCTAACAGAAAGTGAGGTGCTGAATGCGCTGAATCGAGAGATTGAAGCACTTGAAAATTCGGATGCTTTAAACCATGCACGAGAACGTTTAGAAGCCCTACTCAAACAATCCCAATCTGAGATCGAACAAAGCAAACAAAAATTAAAGTTCTCTAAACGAGAAAGAGATGCACTGAGGAGCGCAAAAGAAATGGAGTTGAGCACAACTGATTTTGAAACACTGAAAAACAGCCTTGCCAAACAAAGTATCGAAGAACAGTTGACGCATAAGCGAATGGTAAAAAGTTGGCGAATTACCATAGAAGAAGCTACTCAGTGTTTAATATCTATGCAAGATAAGATACAATCTCTAAAAGATACACGAAAGCAGAAATCGGTAGAATTACAGAAAAAATTGTTTGCAGAATACACGTTCTTAAATGCAAAGGATGAGTCGAAGAACGTCGTGGATGTGTTTACAGAAATCGGTGCACTATTACCTCCTGCAGGTGCTGGAGAATGTGCTGCGCCGAAATTGTTGCACTATGCCTATAAGAATGGCTTCAAACCAATTTGCATGGCTGAGTTTTGGTGGGGAGCTTCGCCAAAATCGGAAGTGAGGCAACACAAGAATTTTTACCCAGCGTGTCGTGGAAAATGTGAGCCTATACTAGGCCACATGCTTCAAGGTCTTGATGTTGAAGAAAATCCCATGCTCGATAATCCAGCTGAAGGAAAAGAAATACAAATTGTCTTTGAAGACGATTATCTAGTAATTATAAATAAACCGGCCGAATTTCTTTCTGTGCCAGGCAAAAACATCACCGATTCGGTGTTGACACGCTTAAAACAATTGTACCCAAACGCTACAGGACCACTTTTAGTACACCGTTTGGATATGTCAACCTCAGGAATATTGGTTGCAGCGAAAACTGAACATGTGCACAAACACCTACAAAGTCAGTTTATCCGACGAAAAGTTAAAAAACGATATGTGGCGCTATTGGACGGAGTAGTTGAAGCAACTGAGGGAATTATCGATTTACCATTGCGTGTAGATTTGGACAATCGACCGCATCAACTGGTATGTTATGAGCATGGTAAGCCTGCACGAACTGAATTTAAAGTAGTAGCCATTGAAAAAGGGAAAACACGGATTCATTTTTTTCCTATAACAGGTAGAACACATCAATTACGTGTTCATGCCGCACACAACCTCGGCTTAAATACACCCATTATCGGTGATGACTTATATGGCAAACGAGCAGATCGACTCCACCTTCACGCCGAATTTATCGAATTCACACATCCCATCACAAAAGAGGTCATCAATTTTACAGTACCTTCTGAGTTTTGAAAATTTAGTAGTATGCGATGTGTAATCAGACTGTTTGAAAAGCCTTTTGTCTTTCAACGTAAATCAAGCAATAAATAATTGAATATAAAGTAGCATAAAAAAAGGCCGTCCTTTCTGGACAGCCTCTCTCTTTTTTGTTAAACTCAGAGCGGGAGACGAGATTCGAACTCGCGACCCTCAGCTTGGAAGGCTGACGCTCTACCAACTGAGCTACTCCCGCATTAGGACAAGGCAAATTTAATCATATTTCTACTACAATACCACATTAAATTAATTATTTTTGCACCATGAATGATATTCGCGAATTAATTATTGAAGGCTACAAAAAATCGAACAGATTCGGGAACGACTTGGGAATGGAGTTAGAGATTGTTGCGCCAGGAGAAATTCGATATACTTTAGTAATCACAGCTCAACACCTAGCTACGCCAAAAGCGGCTCATGGTGGAGTAATTGCTTCGTTGATGGACGGAACGCTTGGTGTTGCAGGTCTTTCTAAAGTGGTAGATGAAGGTAAAGTTGTTTCAACAATCGAACTCAAACTTAATTTTCTGAGTCCTGCTATCTTAGGAGATCGCTTAACTGCCTCAGGAAGAGTTATTCAAGCAGGTAGCCGAATTTTATATATTGAAGGTGAAATCATCAATCAACACAATGAACTCATCGCAAAAGGAAGTGGAACTTTTAATGCTTATCCTGTTGAAAAGGCAGGGTTGTTCTAAATGTATTACGCAGTAACTTTGTACTTTTTAAAGAATGCTTGCCAATCCCAAATAAAATTTACCACTACTTCATCTAATCTCTTCAAGAATAATGGATTAGGACATTGCATTTTTCTAAAATACTCGTCTTGAAAATCATTTAATTGATATTTGTGAAAGATTGCCTTTGACATGGCATAAAGCGTGTTCTTAGACGGATGATTCACCCTATTCATAAATGAATCATATTCTTTAAAAATTGATTTAAGTTCGGTAGAAGAAATACCAAAAACATTCGCAAATTTTTCAATTACAAGTTGTTTTACTGCATCAACTTGATCCGCTTCAAAGTAATCATCTAAATACCTTAAATTACCTACAATGACTACAAGCGTAAATTTCCCATTATCATGTTTATCCAATTGAGGAGGGGAAATGAATGCGGGGTCTTCATTAATCAAACCCGCAACTTCTTCAAACCCTCTTTCGGTAACTTCAAGTATGGCATTAACAAAAATGTTAGCCACCTTCTCATCAGTCAACTTTTTCTTTATTAGGGTTCCAAACATATATTTATTTGCTTAACAGGTACTCCACAAATGTAAAGGCTATTCCAATCGAATCTTCGTATGGTAGAAATCTACTTTTCAACGAAGTTATTAACAATCAATTTATAAATATTTAAAAATGAATAAACTATAATCCACATTGTAATCGATGTTTTCAACAACAACTTACATTAAAAAAGTTAATAACAGTCCTGAAAAAACAATTAACACCTAATAACCAGTTGGTTAAATCAACCATCAAGTCATGCCAGAAAAAAACTCGCTTCAAACATGAAAAAACAATGTGCATGTATTCAGCTATTTTCTAATCAATTTCCAATCACTTTCATTATTTTTGCCTCATGGTTGATGTAAAAGATTTATTGCATGCTACTTTTCCTAAAATTTCGAAGGAAGACTGGCTCAAACAATTGGAAAAAGACCTTAAAGGAACTTCCATTCAGGATGCGTTGGAAATTAACGACCCCGTTGAAGAAATCACATTCAAATCACATTTTCACTGGTCCGAATCTCAAGCTGATAAGACAACTGGATTCAATTCTGTTCGATCGTTTAAATCGACTAATGACTGGATAATTTATCAACAAATTGCGTCAACTGATGTGAAGCACTCGAATAAATTAGCACTTGAAAACTTGATGATGGGCTGCAATGGCATCGGATTCTCTGAAAATAGTGACTTAATTGCTCGCGTCAATGAACTTCAACTGGAATACATTTATACTGATTTCGCTGTAAACAGTGTGGCAGAGGTTCAAGAAGTACTAAAAGTTCTTCCTGACAAGAAAGATGTTACATTGGTTTATGACCCGTTGACTAATGGTAAATCAGAAGATGTGATTCGAATTTTTTCAATGGTTAAAGACATTGAAAACTTAAAGGCTTTTGAAATTAACAATGCAGTTTATGCTGCTGCGGGAGCAAATTGTACGCAACAATTAGGCATCGCTTGTAGTCAGGTTAAAGCCTATATGGAATTACTGACGGAAAACGGTGAAAACGCGAACCTCGTCGTAGATAAACTTCAGCTAAATGTGGGGATAGGGGCTAATTACCTCGTTGAAATTGCAAAATTTCGTGCATTACGTTTGTTAATTGACAATATTTTGGAAGCATACGGTGTCGACGCAGGTAAACAAATACGGATCAAAGCACAATCACTATTTGTTAATAAATCACTCGAAGATCCCTATACCAATTTACTTAGATTGACAACAGAAGGAATGTCTGCAACAATTGGCGGTATAGACATTCTTCACTTACACCCATATGATGGTTGGTCTTCTAATGGTGCGTCATTGTTTGCGTATCGCATGTCCAACAACATTTCAAATATTCTTAAGGAAGAATCATTTTTAGACAAAGTTGTAGATGCCGCAGGGGGGACTTATGCCATCGAAAAAGCAACTGAAATTTTAGCTGAATCAGCATGGGATTTTTTTCAGAAAATTGAGAAAAAAGGTGGTTTTACCACTTCAACATCATTTATTCAAACCGAAATTGCTCGCATTGCACAAACTCGAATCAAACTGATACAGCAGAAAAAAATGAAACTAATTGGGATCAATATTTACCCCAATCCAGATAAAACTCAATTAAAGTGGCATACACCTTCATCGAGTATCATTCAGCCGCTAATTTTGGAACAACATAAGGAAGGAGGCGAAGTATGAAAATAGATTTTACCACACGTGCACTTAACAAAACGCCTCGCGTCGTTTATGGAAATACAGAAGAAGTATTTCAAACTGCAGAAAAAATTGCGTTAAAAAATAAATATACTACTGAAGATAATTCAACTAACGCACAACAAGGATATGTAAGTGGCATTGCCCCATATTTAGGAGGTCCTTACTCTACTATGTACACCATTCGACCATGGACTATTCGTCAGTATGCTGGATTTTCAACGGCTGAAGAGTCCAACGCTTTTTACCGTCGTAATCTTGCTGCTGGACAAAAGGGGCTTTCCGTTGCGTTTGACTTAGCTACGCATCGTGGTTATGACTCTGACCATCCACGTGTAAAAGGCGATGTTGGAAAAGCTGGTGTGGCAATTGACTCAATTCTAGACATGAAAGTCTTATTTGACCAAATTCCACTAGATCAAATGTCTGTCTCGATGACAATGAATGGTGCAGTAATTCCAATTCTTGCATTTTATATCGTAGCAGCTGAAGAGCAAGGAGTTTCTCAAGATAAACTATCAGGAACCATTCAGAATGATATTTTGAAAGAGTTTATGGTTCGCAACACATACATCTATCCCCCTGCTCCATCAATGAAAATTATTGCAGATATTTTCGAATACACTGCGAAATACATGCCTAAATTCAATTCGATTTCGATTTCAGGTTATCACATGCAAGAAGCAGGTGCAACAAACGATATTGAATTGGCTTACACCCTTGCTGATGGATTAGAGTACTTGAGAACGGGTATAGCAGCAGGAATGGATATAGATGAATTTGCACCACGTCTTTCGTTTTTTTGGGCTATCGGAATGAATCATTTTATGGAAATAGCCAAAATGCGTGCAGGGCGTTTACTTTGGTCCAAATTGGTGGCGCAATTTAATCCTAAGAATCAAAAATCATTAGCATTGCGCACACACTGTCAAACTTCAGGATGGAGTTTAACAGAACAGGATCCATTTAACAATGTAGCACGAACATGTATCGAAGCGTTGGGAGCCGCTTTTGGCGGAACACAATCTCTACACACCAATGCATTGGATGAAGCAATTGCATTGCCTACTGATTTTAGTGCGCGAATCGCTCGAAATACGCAACTTTACATCCAAGAGGAAACAGGGATTTGTAAAATCATTGATCCTTGGGCAGGAAGTTATTATATCGAAAAATTGACAAACGACTTGGCGGAACGGGCCTGGACATTGATTCAAGAAGTAGAAGAATTAGGCGGTATGGCGAAAGCTATTGAAACTGGCATACCTAAAATGCGCATTGAAGAGGCAGCAGCTCGCAAACAAGCTCGTATTGATAGTGGAAAAGATATTATCGTGGGAGTCAATCGTTTCCAATTGGAAAAAGAAGACCAAATGGATATTTTAGATGTCGATAATGCCAAAGTACGCGAAGCCCAAATTCAACGTTTGCAAAAATTGAGAGCCAATCGCAACGAAACTGAAGTAAAAGAAGCACTTAACACACTTGAAAGTGCCGCACAGAGTGGCAAAGGAAACTTATTGGAAATAGCCATTGATTGCGCGCGAAAACGTGCTTCTTTGGGAGAAATATCACAAGCCATGGAGAACGTTTTCGGTCGTTACGAAGCAAAGATTCGTTCCATAAGTGGCGTTTATTCCGCAGAATCCATGAATGATGTAGATTTCGAAAAAGCACGAGCAATGTCCAACGAATTCGCTGAATTAGAAGGACGTAGACCACGAATTATGATTGCTAAAATGGGTCAAGACGGGCATGATAGAGGAGCAAAAATAATTGCCACATCTTTTGCTGACATTGGTTTTGATGTGGATATAGGCCCCTTGTTTCAAACTCCCGAAGAAGCCGCTCGACAAGCTGTTGAAAATGATGTACATGTGTTGGGAGTTTCTTCATTGGCAGCAGGACATAAAACATTGGTACCTGAAGTAATCGAAGAATTAAACAAATTGGGAAGACCCGACATTATGGTAATAGCAGGTGGCGTTATCCCACAACAAGATTACGATTTCCTCTTTAAAGCTGGTGTCTTTGGGGTATACGGTCCTGGAACGAAAATTTCAAAAGCCGCACAAGAAATTTTACAATTATTAATCGAAAGCTTGAAATAACTAACAAGAACCCGCTTTAAAATCCATGTTGAAGAAGGTGAATAAAAAATTTGACGTTAATTTTTTGTTAATCTCAGAATTCTATTTACATTCGGCATAGTTCTTGAAGTTGTGTATGAAAAAACTAATTATTATGAAAAAGATATTATTATTTGTTACGGTGTTATTGAGCTCACTTTTTACGTCTGCTCAAAATTACGAAGATTTGTTAGTGATGTATGCAGATGGCAATTACGACAAGTTGGTAAAAACTGCTGAATCATACACATTGAAAGATAAAACTAAAAATGATGCTGAGCCTTATTATTGGTTGGCAAAAGGTTTATTTGCAATGTCTAAAGATGCTGAATACACGTCACAAGATCGCTATAAGAATGCATACAAAGACGCCATTACTGCTATAGGTAAACTTCAACGTAAAGATAAAGATGGATCAATTTTCCATGAGTATAGAGACTTTTTCTCTGAATTTAAACAAAGTTTAATTGAAGTAATTGAAAATGAAATATCAACCGGCAATTACAGTAAAGCATACGGATGGGTAATCAAAGTCCCTAAAGTTTCTCCAGACGATATTGGTTCTAAATATTTAATCGGTGTATGTAAATACCGAAAAGGCGACAAGTCTGGTGCTACAGCTGATTGGAAACTTGCTGACGATATGTTGAATGCTGTAACATCTGTTGATGATTGGAGTGATGAAGATTTTAAACTGCTCTCAATGGGGTTAATTGAAACGGCTGAATGTTATATCGACTCAAAAAGAGTGGAGCAAGCTAAAGCAATAATGAACAAAGGGTACAAGTGGCTTGAAAGTGATGAAACGTTCAAAGCAAAATACGATGAAATTGTAAATTAATTAATGTAAATCCCGGAATATTCTGGGATTTATTGTTTTAATCAAACTCTCCTTATACATTTCTAATGTCACACACGTTAAAAAGTATAGTCTTATGAAAAAACACTTACTCCTAATACTGTTGTCTGCTGTATTTGTTAGTTGTAAAACATCTTTTAGAATTTCGGTTATGACTCCACCGCCGATTTTACTTGATGCCAACACAACTAAACTCTTAATCATTAATAATGTTACTGAACAAAATAGTCCTGATGCGCTTTTAAGACAGGTTCTTCAAGGACAACAGTACAACGGAAATGTCATGGCAGCTGAACAAACAGTTACAGGAATTATTCGCTCTCTAGACGATTCTAGGTTTCTAAAAGGTGTAATCGGAACGCCAATTGGTTTGCGCGACGATAAAATGATTAATTGGACCCGTGTGGATTCTATTTGTGAAGCGCTAGGTACACATGGGATAATCGAAATTGAAACATTTGAATCACAAGCACCAGTTGGTGGAACTGTTTTAGCTAACGCCACAGGACAAACATCTAGCCCTCTAAGAGGATGGGCTTTTATTAATATTTATATAGCAAAAAGTCACCTGCATGTCGATAGACTAGACATTCATGAAGTATACAATATCCCTATTTCGGGTACTGTAAACCCACTTAACATGATGAATGATGCTATTCGTAAAAGAGAGTTTTATGGACATCTTGGAACCAGTATCGGATATCGCATTGGACGACTATTTTATTCAAATTGGATTTGGGTAAATAGAACCTTTTACAACAAAGGGAGTCGCACGTTGAGAATGTCTAAAAAATTAATTCGAAGTGGAAATTGGAGTTTAGCAGAAAGACAACTAGAACCAGGATTAACAAGTCATAAAAACAAAGTAGCTGGTCGTTCTAAATACAATACAGCTCTTGTTTACGAAGGTCAAGGGCGTTTAGAAGAAGCTGTTCACATGGCAGAACGTGCAGCACTTGAAAACGGAACAAAATTGGCTTATAATTATATCAATGTTCTAAAAAGAAGAATGAATCAACAATCGCATATTATTCTAATAAAAGACGATTAATCATACACGCGTATAAACTATTGATGTGATTTTTTGATGCAACAAAACGGGGTCGGTTTCATGAATACTTTATATCTTTCCCAACTAATTTGAGAAGATGATTAGACAGTTACTGTTCGTACTAATTTTACTTACGTTCAATACTTCGTTTTATGCGAATGAGGCAATTGATTTTCCTAAACATCTTGTTGGTGGTGTTAACACACGCGTTCATGTAGAAACAGATCAAGAAGAAATAATTATTTCTAAAAAAAGTTACAATGTATTCACATTAAACGATGGGACGAAATACATCGAAGTCAATTTCAAACCTGGTGATAAAATTGAAACAGAACTTTCTTCTCATTCTCCTGCTATTATTCCAAGTTGGCTAGCCATTATCCCTCCATTGGTAGCAATTTTCATGGCTCTTTTTCTAAAAGAAGTAATCATTGCATTATTTGCTGGTATATTTATAGGCGCCGCTTCAATGAGTTTTTATGTAGGTGGAATTGCCGAAGTTCCCAGTGCTTTTCTCACAGTACTTGATCATTATATTTTAGAATCGCTTACAGACAAAGACCATCTTTCTGTTATTTTATTTTCATTTCTGATTGGTGCTATTGTTGCTGTTATCAGTAAAAACGGAGGAATGCAAGGAGTGGTAAATCGGATCATTAAACTTGCTCAAACTCGTAGATCGGGTATGTTGTCCACTTATTTCTTGGGAATTGCCATTTTTTTTGACGATTATGCAAACTCACTTGTGGTTGGAAATACCATGCGCCCAGTTACTGATAAACTTCGAATATCTCGAGAAAAACTAGCTTATATAGTAGACTCAACGGCTGCCCCAATTGCCGCAATTGCATTTGTAACAACTTGGATTGGAGCAGAATTAGGATATATTTCTTCTGGGATTTCAAAAATTAATGAGAACGAATTACTAATCACAGAAGGAAGTTATTCCATTTTCATGAATTCACTAACTTATTCTTTCTACCCAATTCTTGCACTTGTTTTTATGTTTATTCTCATTTGGAAAAAACGCGATTTTGGCCCAATGTATAAAATTGAAGCAGAAACCATACTTCATGGTGTGAATGCAGCCAATGACAATGATCAAAGCACAGTAGATTCGAAAGAATTTGAACCTGTAAACTCAACTAAAATTAGATCCTTTAATGCAGTAATTCCAATTTTAATAGTTGTATTTGGAACCATAGTTGGCTTATTCTATACAGGAATAAATAGTTGGTATGAGGTTTTTAGGGAGAGTGGAATAAACCTGGACATTGGTTTTTTCAACGCTCTTGAACAACAAGAGGAAATAGCTTTATCATGGATTCAACGAATTGGATTAATCATAGGAGAAGCTAATTCATATCAATCACTTCTTTGGGCTTCGTTAGTCGGGTTAACAGTAGCAGTTATTCTGACTGCCACCCAACGTATCATGAATCTTCGAGATACCATGGAAGTAGTGATTTCAGGTATTAAAACAATGATTCCAGCAATTGCTATATTGATATTAGCTTGGTCATTGGCTCATGTCACAGCCGATTTGCGAACTGCTGACGTCATAAAAGATGCGTTTGGTAGTGCTTTCCCCGCATGGCTAATTCCCGCTATCACCTTTATTTTATCTGCAATCATAGCTTTTTCAACTGGGTCATCATGGTCAACAATGGCGCTTGTGTATCCAATTATGATTCCTACAGCATTCGCTATGGCTCAGGAAGTTGAAGCTCTTGATAGCATGGCAATTCTTTATAATACTGTAGCTTCTGTTCTTGCAGGCGCAGTATTAGGAGATCATTGTTCTCCTATTTCAGACACAACCATTTTATCTAGCCTCTCTTCATCTTGTAATCATGTCAGCCATGTAAAAACACAAATGCCTTATGCGCTAACAGTCGGTGTAGTAGCTCTTTTTATTGGAATCATACCTGGTTCTGTAGGAGTTCCATTTTACCTCACTTTTCCTATAGCTGTGTTAGTGTTGTATTTCATTATACAATTTCTAGGGAAAAAACATGTTGAACCTGAAATCAACTAATTCAGATGAGAAAAGTACTTTGGAAAATAGCAATCAGTCTTCTTTTGTTAACGTCTTGTGAAAAAGACTCTTGTCAAGGTAAACGGAAACTAAATTGCATTTGTACAGAAGAATATAACCCCGTTTGTGGATGTGACCAAAAAACATATTCAAATCCTTGTCATGCAACTTGCGAAGGAATCAAAAGTTATGAATTTGGTGAATGCACAGAGTAATTGTCAATACAATAACCCCATCATCCAAAGCGGTATCACATTTCCAAAACCAATCTCAATTCCATCTTTTACGACAAAGGCATTGGTCTCGTTCTCCAATTGCTTTTTCTTTTTTGCTGTGCCGCCAATTTCAAATAAGTAGGTATTGTCCACCAAAAAATCGGCTTTGCCTGAATACGAAACGGTGTGTTTAAATGCGAGTTGACTAAAGAAAAATGTCTCACGAATCGTGCCCACATCAGCCATAGACATACCTAATGCACGCATTAAATTGGTGTTTTCAATAAGTATTTTCTCAGGTTTCTGCAAGACTTTGTTTCCTTTGGCATGACTTCTAACGACGTTCAAAATTTGTGCTTCGTCCAATAGTTGTATATATTTCATCAAGGTACGATGATCTGTAATTCCGAGCATCTCAGCCAGTCTGCTCATGTTCGGAACATAAGGAACGGTGGTAGAAATAGCGCCCAACAAGCGTTTCAGTTGTTCCCGGGCACCTTGAGAAACAGGTGTCAAATAAGGCAAATCGGTGTCAATAGTTAAATTTATCACATCCTGCAATTGTTTGAAATACACGCCTTCATTACCTGTATAAAAGGGATAATACCCTACATTCAAATAATCTCTGAAATGCAACAACGGCTTGAAATCTCCAATCAAACCTGCGGCAATTTCCTGATGATTGCTCAACAAATCACTTAGCCCATAACGCTCGATAGATTTTATCCCGTTCAACTGCAGGTACTCCCGAAACGAAAGCCCGTTGAGTAGATAGGATGCTTTGCGGCGGCTTAAATCACCTTTACCTTTGTACAAATGCAGAATCGATGACCCCGAATAGACGATCTTCAAATTCGGATAAGCATCTACTAAATTCTTTAATTCGAGTGACCAATCGGAATCTTTGAACTTGGCCGGATAGCGATGCACCTCATCCAAAAACAAATGTGTTCCGCCAAATTTTGTGAATTGATCCGCAAGTTCCACCAAACTAGTGGTGAAAAAATAGGGTGTATCCAACGAAGTATAAAGGACATTGACACCTTGTTGCTGCAACAATTTGGCTTGTTGCAACATGATTGTGGTCTTCCCTACTCCTCTGCTTCCCCGAATTTCCAGTAATGGCAAATTCCAATCGATATCAGTTAACAAACTGCGCTGAAAGTCTAGGTTCACCGAGGTGAGTAGGCGGTTGTGTATCGTAAATAACTCATCCATAGAAGTGTCAATTTACATCAAAATTAGTAATTATTGTACTTTAATACAAATTTTTTATACATATTTTTGTATCTAATTACAATTTAAATTGTATATTATTGTAATCTATTACAGTATTTAACTATAATTATTGTATTCAATTACGATTTTTTGTTCATTTTACTGTTCTTAACTACTAAATACATTGATTCTCGAGAACTTAATTCTTCTTACAACCTGACAAAAATCAGTTTGTCTCAACGGAAATTTCTTGAAATTTGCGACAAAATTCAAACACATGCCGCAATCGACAGTTGAACTCATGGCTCCTGCCGGATCATACGAAGCACTAACTGCAGCCATTCAAGGTGGTGCTAACTCCATATACTTCGGTGTGGAACAGTTGAATATGCGCACCAAATCGACTCACAATTTCACCATTGAAGATTTGACAAAAATCGCTACAATCTGTCAGGGAAACGGACTGAAAAGCTACTTAACGCTCAATACCATTGTGTACGACCACGACATCAAGTTGATGCAACGGATTTGTGAGGAAGCCAAGGCAGCGGGAATCACCGCAATTATCGCTTCGGATTACGCCGTAATGAACTACTGCCGGAAAATTGGCATGACCATTCATATATCCACACAAACCAATGTAACCAATATTGAAACCGTTGAATTTTACTCGGTTTACGCCGATGTCATGGTGCTGTCACGTGAGTTGAGTTTAATGCAGGTTGAATCTATTGCCAAAGAAATCAAAAGACGTCAAATCACAGGTCCTTCCGGTGAATTAATACGCCTCGAAGTGTTCGGTCACGGAGCCTTGTGCATGGCTGTGTCGGGAAAATGTTATTTGAGTTTACATTCCAACTTTTCCTCAGCCAATCGCGGGGCATGCATCCAAAACTGCCGCAAAAGTTACATCGTGACGGACAAAGATACCGGTCAAGAACTCGAAATTCAGAACGAGTACATCATGTCGGCAAAGGACTTGTGTACCATCAACTTTTTGGATAAAATCATCGACGCAGGAGTTACCGTGCTTAAAATCGAGGGACGTGGACGCAGTGCAGATTATGTATACAAAACTACCAAATGCTATAGGGAAGCAATTGATTCCATTGCAGCAGGAACCTATTCTCAAGAAAAAATCGATACATGGATGACCGAATTGTCGACTGTATTCAACCGCGGATTCTGGGACGGTTATTACCTAGGCCGTTTGATGGGCGAATGGAACGATGAATACGGTTCGAAGGCGACCAAGCGAAAAATATATGTGGCTAAGGGCATTACTCACTATACGAAAAGTAGCGTGGCCGAATTTCTAATGGAAGCTCACGAAGTAAAACCCGGCGACGAGGTATTGATTATCGGTCCCACAACCGGAGTAATCGAATACACCCTTCCTGAATTGTTTGTGGACGGTCAACAAGCTGAAAAAGGCGAAAAAGGCGAGCGCATTACCTTCAAAATTGACGAAAAAATTCGACCTTCCGATAAACTCTACAAATGGGTTGACGCATGATACGTGTGGCGCAATTACACGAAAAATGCATCGGGTGCAATGCCTGTGTGGAAGTGGACAAGTTTCGCTGGCGCATTACGCGAACCACTGGGAAATGCATACTCATTGACGGCACATTCAAAAAAGGCTGGTTCACTACCTTGGTTGGCGACGACGAACTGGATACATTGCAAGCCGCGGCGAAACATTGTCCTGTGAATATTATTAAGGTGGAGAAGGTTAACTCCTCTTCCTAAAGAAATAAATAATCAACACAGGTAATAATAGTAAATCTGCTACCACAGCAAATAAAAGACTCAGAGAAACCAACAATCCCATAATAAATGTGCCTTGAAAAGAAGAGAACATAAGCATTAAAAAACCACTACTCAATATCAAAGTTGTCAAAATGATTGCCTTTCCGGTAGAGATATAAGTTGTTCGAAGTGCTTGCATGACATTTTTTCCTTTGTTCAACTCTAGCTTAAACTTACTTAAAAAATGTATGGTATCATCCACGGCGATACCAAAGGCGATAGTGAAAATTATCGCCGTTGTAATTTTCAAATCGATTCCCATGTATCCCATTATTCCACCAATAAATAAAAGGGGAAATAAATTAGGAATCATGGCTATCACCACCATTATAACCGAGCGATATAATATTCCCATGATTAGAGCAATAATTGCACTGGCCAATAAAAGCCCTTTCATCATACTCATCGAAAGTGTGCGCATATTCAAATCCAATAAATGAGCGGTACCTGTGATGATGGGTTTTAAAATTGTCGTATCGATTTGCTGTGAAACAAAAGAATCAAACAACTCATTTTTTTCCGTTACAACTTTATTCCCCCAATCAGGTATAGCCCCTTGAAGCCTTGATAGTGTTTGGGTTGAATCAATAATCATACTTACTACAGCTCCACCTTTTATCTTTTGCAATTGACGTTTGTATTTATTGATTTCTTTTTGATTTTCAGGAACGGTGTAGTATGAATCTTGCCCACCATGACTGCTTCGATTGACTATTCTTAACAATGTTGCTATCGAATTCATGCGTCCAACTTGATAATCGTTTTGAAGATAATTTTCTACTTTTTCAATTTCATTCAACACATCTTTATCCCAAAATGTCTTTGTTGTATCGGGTAAAACGAAAGCCAATTCGAAGGGTCTTACTCCACCATAATGTTCATCTAAATAATTAAAATCCTGTTTCAACGGTACTTCATCACCTATATCATCCATTAAATAATTATTTGTTTCAATACGAAGCATTCCGAATACACATATTAAACCAAGGATTAAAAATCCAAGGGGAATCCATTTTCTGTTTTGAATTGTCCAGCGAAATGATTTGCCCAAGAAATTAAACCATACAGGAACATTATACCTTTCTTCTGTTACAACAACTGGTGTTTTTGTATAGAGAAATAATACAGGTAGTACTAAAAACGTGAGTAAAAAAGCCAAAATGACACCCAATGCTGTGAATACCCCAAAAGATTGAATCGGGCGAATATGCACCATCAACAAGGTTGCAAAACCAATGGCTGTAGTTACAGAGGTTAAGAAAGTTGCCATTCCTATTTCCCTCAATGCATTCACAATTGCAGCATTCTTTGGCATACCTACCCGCAAGTTATCAATATACTTACTCACCATGTGTATTACATCAGACATGGCAACAACAAACATGATACTGGGTAGAACCGTTAATAACACATTAATTGGTTCATTTAATATTCCCATAGCTCCTATCACCCAAATGAGCGAACCAAAAAGTACTACTTGAGGGAGTAGAATACCCCAAATTGAACGAAACGCAATGAATAGAAAAATAATAACCAATACAACAGATAGCGATACAAACAATCCCATCTCAAACTGCATTGTCTCCACATAAAACTGTTGTCCTTTTGCCCGACCTGTTAATCGGATTTTATCAAATTCATACCCCGACAAAATAGACTCAACACCCGATAACATCTCATCACATTTGTCCTTACTCAAATAATCTTCATGTTTAATAAAAATGCAGAGTGATTTTGCGTCTTTTGCGATAAATTGATTCACTAATTCAGGACGCGAAAAAATTCGAATAGAATCCTTATCAAGTCTTATGCTATCAAGATGTAAGTATGGAATTTCAATCACCAATCCTCCTGGCATAATTCGCATTTCATTCAAATTAGTTACCGATGTGGCGTGCTGAATATAATTTGCACGAGCTATTTCATCCGTAAGCGATGCTACTTGAGCTAAAAAAGCAGAATCAAATACAGTTGGTTTGTTTTCAATTGCCAACAACATGAAATCATTGTCAGACACAAATCGTGAGCGATAATCTTTATAAAATTGAGCTTCCACATCATCTTGAGGTAAAAAATCTTCAAACTCATACGAAAACTCAAGGTTCTTCCAGTTATACAAAAATATTGCCGTTAGTATAATCACTATACCAATGATAATTTTAGCAAACTTTTTCAACCGATTTTCGACAACTATTTCTGACATTTTTGCGTCTTATATTGTAACAAAGCTAATTATTCTAATCCAACTAAATATGAAGGATATCGGAATTAACAAGCTATTTGAAAATAAGTTTATATCTTTAACACACAAAAATTAAATTTTTAAACCATGAAAAAAAATTTACTAATTCTTTCTTCGAGTTTGTTTGTTGGGTTTTCTACCCAAGCACAAACGTGGACATCAGCCAATGAAGCTACTGTAGGAACTTCTGTCACAATGTACGTTGTTGATTCTAACGCTGTAGATTATGCTGCATTAACAGGGGCGGGGCAAACTTGGGATTACTCCAACTTAGCTGGATATACAAATAATGAAAAAATTGTGGGTGTTTCTGATCCATCTACGGGTTTGTTTTCAGCTGAATTTCCTAATTCAACACACAGCCTAGTGATTCCTGGATTTGTTGAAACGTTCTACACCTTTGATGCTAACGAAAAATTAGTTCAAGGATTCGTATTTGAAATCGATGGATTTGGCGATGGGATTGTAGACTTGAGTACAGATAATCTCAAAGCATTAGAATATCCCATGGCATTAGGATCAAGTTTCCATGATGATAACATTGAAGGGGTTTTTACTATTGGTAGTGATTCAAATCCTGCACAAGGTGAAGCTTGGGTAGAAGCTGATGGTACAGGAACTTTAATGCTAGCAAATGGTGTTACGCATACGGATGTAATTCGAATTCGTACAATTGATACAATTTATACTGCTATCGATCCAGGGTTAGGATTTCCTGCTCCAATTACAATTGCTAGAAGACAATATGATTATATGAAGTCAAGTGTCTCTTCACTTCCTCTGTTCTCATTTGCTCGATTTGATGTATTAAACCAATTTGTTCCGATTACATTTGGAATAGTGTTGAGTACAGAAAACCCTACGGGCTTCGTAAGTGTAACTGAATTAACTAACGAAAAAGAATTAAACGTTTATCCTAACCCTTCTAACGGAGTGTTTACAGTAACTGTTCCTCAGCTTGATAATGCAACAATTGTGGTATATGATGCTATAGGGAAGATAGTTAAACGTGTTGTTCCAACGTCGACAGATACTCAAATCAATATTTCTAATGAACCAAAAGGAATGTATTTTGTGAAGGTATCAACTGTTAATGATAATAAAACAATTAAGGTTGTTGTGAAATAATCTAAATAATTTTATAAAAAAATAGGGTGTTTCGACTAACGAACACCCTATTTTTTTATTGACATTGTTATTTTCCTTTTATCCAATTTACAATTTCATCATCCATTGGTTTAGTACCTGAGTAATAGACTTTTTCCAATTCTCCATTTTCATTAATTAGGTATTTTTGAAAGTTCCATTTTATTTTCGAATCCATCACACCATTTTTTTCTTTTTCTGTCAAAAACTTATAGATTGGATGCATGTCATTGCCTTTAACTGTTATTTTTCCCATCATAGGAAAGGTAACACCATAGTTTTTTTGGCAAAATGCTGCAATCTCTTCGTTGCTTCCGGGCTCTTGTCCCATAAAATCATTTGCTGGAAAACCAATAATAACAAAATTTTGATCTTTGTAGCTTTGGTATAATTTTTCAAGGTCTTCGTATTGTGGTGTATACCCGCATTTAGAAGCCGTATTTACAATCATGATTTTTTTACCTTTAAAAGCATCCAGACAGACCTTTTCTCCATCAATAGATTCGGCACATAAACTGTGAATACTTTTAGCAGGACCTTCGCTTGTAGTGAAGGATAAAAGTGTGATTCCCAACAAAAGTGGACTTAAAAAATGAGTTAATTTCTTCATGTTACTAAGTTAATTATTTTTTCTAAACAAAGATTAATGAGATAACCTTTGTTTTATTGATAAACAAAGAATCTGGATGAATGTTCGTCAATTTTTTTTACAAAAAACTTGCACAATAAAATTTCGATGTATATTTGCGCCATCAAAGTTCATTCGAATAATGATTTATAAAGAAGTGGTGAGAGACTGGCTCGATGACCCACTGGCAACCAACTTTAAGTCCGTCAGCTGATGGATTGGAAAACCGGTGCCAATTCCAGATTCTGTTTCAGGATATTCCTGACGGAGAATATAAATTGGGAAAAATGAAAAATACCAACAAGTTCAATCAGTTTAATTCACTTCACTCGGTGAAGTTGATACACCACAGTTGTTTATGTTCTGCCAAGTACATGATGTGTTGTTGTTGCTGATATAAATTACATATCAAGCGATATAGTAAAGTCAATTGCCTTTTGGTAATATGAATGTTTATTTACCATCACGTAGACACGTGATTATCCAATTCCAAGTAAGTAGTTAAATGAAAAATATTAAGTTAAATAATGTATTAGAATTAGCAAACGGCGATACTATTGCAGGGATAGAAATTGCGTATTCTACTTACGGCAAATTGAACGCTCAGCGTGATAATGTGGTTTGGGTGTGCCATGCTTTATCGGGAAATTCTGAGGTACATAACTGGTGGGCGGGTATTTTTGGTGAAGGAAATGCGTTAGATCCAACGCGGTATTTTATCATTTGCGCCAATGTATTAGGTTCTTGTTATGGTACAACAGGTCCATCTCATCATGCAATTTCTGAAAACCAACGTGGAATTCAATTTCCGTTAATTACCATAGAGGACATGGTAAAAGTGCATCAGCTTTTAGCTGAAGAATTAGAGGTTGAACGTATTCATTTACTTATAGGACCATCTCTTGGAGGTCAACAAGCTATTCAGTGGGCTGTAAACGAGCCAAATCGTTTTGATAAATTGGTTTTGGTGGCAACTAACGCAACGCATTCATCATGGGGTATTGCGTTTAACGAATCCCAGCGCATGGCGTTGTGGTCAGATGAAACCTTTCGCTCTAACATCCCAGGTGGTGGAGCATACGGATTAAAAGCAGCAAGGTCAATTGCGATGTTAAGTTATCGAAGTTATGAGGGGTACAATTTCACACAACAGGAAGATTTTCCTCATAAACTAGATGGCTATAAAGCGTCTTCTTATCAACAATATCAAGGAGACAAGTTTGTGAAGCGCTTTGATGCTTTTGCGTATTGGGTTTTGACAAAAGCGATGGATTCACACAATGTGGGGAGGGGATACGATTCTACAACTGATGCATTGTCGAAGGTTACTGCACATACACTTGTAATTGGTGTGGATAGCGACTTGTTGTTCCCTATTAGTGAGCAATATGAATTAGCTAAATCGATTAAGAATAGTTCGATGAAAACCATTAGTAGCTTGTTTGGTCATGATGGCTTTTTAACCGAAACGAAAGAGGTAAATAATTTGATTAGTAAACACTTAAAAACGTATTAAAAAAGAAAATTAATTGTTCGAATATGAAAACAAAATTGAATATAGGTTTGTTTGGATTTGGTTGTGTCGGAGGGGGATTATATGAAGTCTTAAATCGGAGTACTTTGTTGGATGCAACAATAAAAACTATTTGTATAAAAGATCCGAATAAGAAGCGTGTGATATCGGATTACATTCTGACGACAAACAAATATGATATATTAAATGATGAGGAGATCAATATCATTGTGGAAGTGATAGACGATGCAGAAGCAGCTTATGAGATTGTAAAAGAAGCAATGATAAGGGGAAAGCATGTGGTAACAGCAAATAAAAAAATGGTTGCCGAGCATTTGGACGAGTTAATCGAGTTATCCAAAACGCATGGAGTGTCTTTTCTTTATGAAGCATCAGTTTGTGGCAGTATCCCCATTATCCGTAATTTGGAAGAATATTATAATAATGACAGTTTATCTTCGGTTATTGGGATATGTAACGGGACAACTAATTATATCCTGTCACAAACGAATAAAGGGCTATCTTTTGACCAGGCTTTGACAAAAGCACAGGAGCTCGGTTTTGCAGAAAGCGATCCAACAATGGATATTGATGGATTTGATTCAAAATTCAAATTAGTATTGTTAATTAAACATGCTTTTGGGATTACAGTTGATCCATCTCAGATTGTAAATACGGGAATACGAAATGTGAATTATTCAGATTTAATTTTTGCCGCTGAAAAGGGGTATAGAATTAAGCTTTTTTCAAGAGCGCAAAAAATTGGAAAACATGTGATTGGCTTTGTTGCACCTCATTTTATTCCTGAATCGCATTTTTCGTTTAATGTGGAAAATGAATTCAATGCAGTAGTTGTGGAAGCATTATTTTCGGACAAACAATTGTTTTTAGGAAAAGGAGCTGGTAGTTATCCTACGGCGAGTGCCGTTTTATCCGATATTTCAGCATTACAGTATGATTACAACTACGAATACAAAAAAACGGGAAGCCTTCAAGGGGTTGAGTTCACGAATGATTTTATTTTAAACGTTTATATTGGTAGTTCGGATTCAGCTACACTTAGTTTGATTAATTTAGAAGAGGAATATGCCTATTACAAATCGAGTGGTCATGCATATAAGACAGGAAAAGTTAAATTTTCTGAATTGATTAAGCTGGATTTTAATTCAAGAAGCGATTTGTTTTATGCTATTTTACCCGATGATGAAATTTCATTAGTTGTTAATCCTCAAGTATCAAAAAGAATAGAAGTTAAACATATATAATTATAAATTTATGAATACACCATTGCCATGGTACATTGCAGGGCCATTAATTGGATTAATAGTGCCATTATTATTGTTGCTTAGAGAAAAACAATTGGGTATTTCTTCAAGCTACAGATTTTTAGGTTCATTCTTTTTAAAGCGATTTGATTATTTTAATTATAACAGGAAATCAGATTCTTGGCAAATTGTTTTCGCAATAGGCCTAGTGTTGTCGGGAGTGTTTTTTAAATTTTTTAATAGCAATCCCATTGTCCAAGAACCTGAAGAAGGGTATTATTATCAACTCATTCACAGTTCGATTTATTCGCTAGAATATGGCGTTCAATTTTTTGTAGGAGGAATATTGGTTGGTTTTGGAGCAAGGTATGCCAATGGATGTACTGCTGGCCACTGTATCATGGGAGTTTCTCAATTTGCGACAAGTTCAATTGTAGCTACCGTTGCTTTCTTTGTTGGGGGGTTAATCGTTTCGTTATTTATCAATCCATTTATATTTTAATTCATGAAATTTACTATCACATTATTATTAGGGTTTCTTTTTGGGAGTGTATTGATATTGTCTCAAGCCTATTCTTGGTATAGGATTCAAGAGATGTTCCATTTTCAGTCTTTTCATATGTTTGGACTCTTGTTTTCAGCTATTGGCACAGCAGCTCTTTTTTTATGGATAATAAAGAAGACTAAGGTTAAGTCAATTAATGGAAATGCCATTAAAGTTGAGCCTAAAAAATTAAATTGGAAATCAAATGCGATAGGCGGTCTTATATTTGGTAGTGGATGGGCTATCTCAGGAGCGTGCTCAGCTCCTGTTTATATTCTCGTTGGAATGTATTGGGAAATAGGAGTTTTATTGTTATTAGGAGCTTTGGTCGGCACGTTTTGTTATGCGATTTTAAAAAATAAATTACCACAATAATGAAATTAACACTTAATAAATTAGACGCTCCATTTTTGATGGAAGTTAAAAATTCGGAAGAAAACAGCGTTCTGTTAGACGCTAACGAATCAATAGGGGGAACGGGGAAAGGACTTCGTCCAATGGAATTAGTTGCTGCTGGATTAGCTGGATGTAGTTCAATTGATGTACTTAATATTCTACGGAAGAAAAAAAAGACGATTGATTCATTACGCGTTGAAATAGACGCAACACGCGTGGATGATATTCCTGCAGTTTTTGACACAATTCAGTTGATTTTTCATCTTCAAACAGATGCTTCTGAAACAGACTTAGAGCAGGCATTGCGATTAACATTTGAAAAATACTGTTCCGTTTCAAAGATGCTCGAAAAAACAGTTAAAATCACGTACTCTTATAAATTGAACGCATGAGAAAAGAAACAATAGCTATTAGAAACCAGATTGAACGAACAGAATTTCAAGAACATTCTGTCCCATTGTATATGACAAGTTCTTATGTGTTCGAAGATGCAGAGCAAATGCGTCGTCGCTTTTCGGATGAAGAAGAGGGGAATATTTATTCGCGTTATTCCAATCCAAATGTGACCGAGTTTATAGATAAAATGGTTTTATTGGAAGGAGCTGAAGCTGGTTGGGCAACCGCATCGGGTATGGCAGCTGTTTTTTCAACTTTTGGCGCTTTATTAAAGACGGGGGATCATATCGTAAGTTCTCGTTCTGTTTTTGGTTCTACACATAAATTGTTAACCGAAATTTTGCCAAAGTGGGGGATTACCTGTACCTATGTCGATGCGCATGATTATGAGGGGTATGCTACTGCGATTCAGGAAAACACTAGGTTGTTGTATTTGGAAACACCAAGTAATCCAGGATTAGACATCATTGATTTGAAGCGTATAAAAGAAGTTTTAGTTAACCGATCAATCTATTTTGTAGTAGATAATTGTTTTGCCACACCTTATGGTCAGCAACCATTACGTTTTGGGGCAGATATTTCGATACATTCAGCAACCAAATTTATTGATGGACAAGGTCGTTCTTTAGGAGGAGTTATTTTGGCAAATGAAGCTATCATTTCTAAAATCGAAGGCTTTACGCGTCATACAGGACCTTGTATTTCGCCATTTAACGCATGGTTGCTATCTAAGTCCCTTGAAACATTGTATGTGCGGTATGAGCGTCATTCTAATTCGGCTTTAGAAATTGCTAGGCGTTTAGAGAGCCATCCACAGGTAGAATGGGTGAGGTATCCTTTTTTACCATCTCACCCCAATTTCGAACTGGCTAACTCACAAATGGATATGGGGGGAGCAATTGTTACTTTTCAACTAAAAGGAGGTTTGGTGGCTGGGAAAAAATTTCTTGATGCTTTAAGTATGTTTTCCGTCACAGCAAATTTAGGAGATACCCGTAGCATAGCAACTCATCCTGCATCAACAACACATTCTAAATTAGCACCAGAAGATCGAGCGCTCGTTGGAATTTCAGATGGCTTGATCCGACTATCTATCGGACTTGAACATCCAGAAGATATTTGGGAAGATTTAAATTATGGTTTAAACACTAAATGATTGTTGAGTTCAATTATTTTATAAAGAACGGATGACTTAGGGCGACTTAGGTCATTTTTTTGTTAAAAATTTTTTTATCACAAATAAATTGACTAAATTTGTCAAGATAAAAAATGTCAAAATGAAAACATTTGGAGAAATCATTCGCGAAGCACGTGAGCAATTTGCTTGGACATTGAGCGATTTGTCTATGCGTACAGGTATCGATTCAGCTATTTTAAGTAAAATTGAAAGAAGTGAACGCATGGCTACACGTAGAAATGTGATTGATTTGTCCGTGGCGCTCAGTATACCGTTAGATACAACATTGTCGCATTGGCTTAGCACTAAAATCCTGCGCGAAGTTGGGTACGAAAACATTGCTTTAGAAGCACTTGCACTTGCAGAAGATGCTGTGAAATACCGTCTTGCGCAAAAACAATCTCATATTGAAGGGCTTACAGAAGCAATGAAAGATAAACTTTCTACCTGCGATGAGTTGTTACTGAAATGGAAGTCAAATCGTCCTTTGGATATCGGGCAAATTCGCAAGATGGAAGAATATTTCCGAGTAAATTATACTTATGAAAGTAACCGTATTGAAGGCAATACACTCACCATGCAAGAGACGCACCTAGTGGTTAACCAGGGCATTACTATTGGAGGTAAATCCATGCGTGAGCATTTAGAAGCAATTAATCATTCTGAAGCGATTGACTACCTATATGATTTGGTGGGTAGACGAGTGGATTTTAATGAGCGTGTATTGAAGGAGTTGCATTACCTTGTTCTGAAAGGAATCGATAGAGAGAATGCTGGTAAATACCGCAATGTGCCTGTTCGTATTGGTGGGTCGGCATTTGTTCCAGCTCAACCTTATTTGGTGCCTAAGCTCATGGAAGATGTATTTGTTTTTTATGAGAACAATAAAAATTTAATGCACCCCGTGGTATTAGCTGCTGAAATGCATGAACGCATTGTCACTGTTCATCCCTTTATTGATGGAAATGGACGCACATCTCGTTTGGTAATGAATCTCATCTTGTTGTCACATGGCTACACAATCGCTAATCTAAAGGGAGATAATTCTGCTCGTTTAGCATATTATACTGCGCTTGAAAAATGCCAGGTTTCAAATGAAAAAGTGAATTTCATTGAATTAATCACCGATACGACGATTGAGTCTTTGAAAGAACATCTTGAATTGTGTTAAAGCAACAGGTTGACTCGTTCAGCTTGTTGCTTGTTGTTCGCCTGTTTTTACGAATCAAAAACAAAACACCCTTTCAATTCATTTAATTCTTGAACTTTGTCTTGACGTTTTGTATTGGTGTAGGAGACAATGAGGTTGTTTATCATTCGTATGAGAATTGCAGAATGAGAAGTTGGTTCAAAATAGTCTCTATGAGGAAGTTTTTTGAGTTGCTGTAATGCATCTTCCAAATTTCCTTTTGATAAAAATTCTCCTTTAGCATAAGGGTCAATATAAAACAAGACTCCTCCTGTTCCAGTAGGAGGGAGTAAACGATGTAGTTTGAACTCGTCCATATATGCTAAGATGAAGTGGTTTGGGAAAGCCACACCATATATCGGAATTTCTAATCGTTGCGCAATAATACTATACAAAATAGAGAGACTTAACGGTGTGCCTTCACGGTCTTCTAATACAGTGTTTAGATAGGAGTGATAAGGTGTGTAATTGCCTAATTCTGCACCTTTAAAATCATACAAATCGAAAAACACTTTATTGATTGTTTTTACGATTTCAAAACAAGTTAATTTACCATTCAATTCTAGCCAAACAGCCTGTTCTATTGTTTTGATTTGCTCTTCTATTTGGTTATAGTCTAATTCTGGGAATTGGTATTTGGCAATAATTAAAGCACCGCTTAATAAATTTTTCTCGGGTGTATTTATCCAGCCTAAGAGTTCGTTTTTTACACTTAAGAATTGCAATTCGTGAAGCAGTCCTTCGATACGTTCAAACGTGTGATAATCTACTTCATGAACATCAAACGAATTTCGAACTAGCGGTAATACGTCATTTCCTGCTTCAATTAGCTTTGATCGGACATGCGCAAATATTTGCTCATCTGGATCATCAAGTAGTCGCACTAACGCCTCTATGGATTCGGTTTTCACCATATTACAAAATTACACCATAGATACACCCAATAAATGGAGTCTAATCAAACTTTTGAATAACGAATTGTTGAATACGTTGAAATTGAAGCGTATTGCACATAAATAACAGTGCGTTATAGTTTGGTTAAGACGTATTGAATTAGTTCTTTCATTTCATTGTGGTATTCGCTTAAGAAATCACCATTTGGACGGTTGGCTATTGCAAGACAAATCGTAGTCGATTTATGTCCTAGTGCTTTTGAAAGTGCAAACAAAGCTGAACTTTCCATTTCGAAGTTCGCAACATGTAAATGGTCATATTCAAATTGCATTAAGCGCTCATTAAGGTCTTTTATTTTTAGTGGAACGCGAAGTTGTCTTCCTTGTGGACCATAAAACCCACTTGCCGTTACTGTGACACCAAGTTTTACATTAGGGTGTTTAGCTAATTGCTGAGTGAGGTGTTTGTCAGAAGTGAAAAAATAGGGGCGAATAGTCGGTGGGAATTCTAACTGTTGTTCAAGTTCTTTCAGAAAATTTGTTTCGAAAACTGTAGTTGATATGTCATAGAAGTGTGCTACATTATCCAGCCCAATTGCTCCTTCGGATAAAATATAACTTCCAATAGGGATATTGGCTTGAAGCGAACCACATGTTCCTATTCGAATAAAATTCAACGATGTTTTCTCCGCTTTTTCTGTTCGATTATCCAAATTGATATTTGCGAGTGCATCCAGTTCGTTTACAACGATGTCGATGTTGTCTGTGCCAATTCCTGTTGAAATAACGGTTAGTCGCTTATCATTAAACATTCCTGTGTGACAGATAAATTCACGTTTTTGAATGCGGCATTCTATTGTCTCGAAAAAAGAAGAAACCAATTCGACACGAGATTGGTCTCCAACCAAAATAATGGTGTCACTAATGTGTTCGGGACTTAAATCTAGGTGATAGACTTTTCCGTCAGACAAGACTAATTCAGATGCACGTTTTTCTTCCATGGTTTAAAATTAGTGAAAATCTTATGTAAACATATAGTACAATGTGTAACTTTACCACAATACTTAAGATAATCCATTATGCGTATTACGGAATCGGATAGTTTACATCAAAATTTGGAAAATAAATCCACTAAAGAGTTGCTTGTTGGTATTAATTCGGAAGATGCAAAAGTTCATCTGGCGGTTGCTGAACAAATTCCGCAAATTGAGCAGTTTGTTGATGCGGCTTTTTCGAAAATGAAAACTGGTGGACGTCTGTTTTATATCGGTGCTGGAACGAGTGGACGCATAGGAATTGTTGATGCGTCGGAATGCCCGCCGACTTTTGGTGTACCTCATGGATTAGTTGTTGGAATTATTGCCGGTGGAGATGAAGCTATTCGCAAAGCGGTAGAATTTGCCGAAGACGATACAGCGCAAGCATGGAAAGATTTGCAAGCACACGGTTTTGGTGAGCATGATGTGTTAGTTGGTATTGCTGCTTCGGGCTCAACGCCGTATGTGTTAGGTGGAATAGAAAAGGCGAATGAAATAGGAGCTGTTACTGGAGGGATTACATGCAATCCTGAAAGTAAATTGGCAGATATTGTTCAGTTTCCGATGATACCAATTGTTGGACCTGAATTTGTGACAGGAAGTACGCGGATGAAATCAGGAACGGCTCAAAAACTGGTGTTAAATATGATTTCTACGACGCTGATGATTAAGCTAGGACGTGTAAAAGGCAATAAAATGGTTGACATGCAACTGTCAAATAATAAACTTGTGGATAGAGGAGTACGCATGATTATGGCAGAGACGAATGTAGATTATGATTACGCAGCAAAAATGTTGGCGGAGCACGGTTCGGTTCGCAAAGCGGTGGAGGTTATTTTGGGATTTTTTTGATTTTAGATTGGGGGATTTTTGGATTTTAGATTTATTGATTTTGGATTTTAGATTGGATGATTGTTGGATTTTAGATTTATTGATTTTGGATTTTTAGATTGAGGGATTTTTGGATTTGATGATTTTGAGTATCTTGATTTATAATTATAAGACTTTAGGAGAAAATTACTACTGATTTTTGGGGTGTTGTCTCTTGGTTTATTTGTACGAGCTCAAAAACACGATGGTTTTACTTTTCATGGTTCACATATAATGAAAAAGGATAGTGAAGACTATACGGATGAACGTCATATTTTTCATCTTAGTTCCCCGAATAAACTATTTATTCACAATGATTTAAGTAAATTAGATAGCCCGATTACTCAAGTTTATAAAGTTAAATCCTATGAAGTTGTGGAGATATCAAAGTATGATTGGGAAGCATATTTCACAGTTGTATCCAGTAATGGTTCTAGCTATAAAGGAAAGTTAATTATTGAAGGAGATTTTGAGACGTTAATGATTGGTTCAACTTTTTTCTTAGGTTCATATTCCGTAATTATACCTTTTGAGAAGGGGGTACTTAGGTAGGGTGTGTGCTCAAATTGAAAAGCTATTAAATGTAATTAGCATAAATTTCAGTACATTTAATTTCAATTTAAAGTAAAAAAGGTTAACCATGAAAACCTACATCGCAGATATTACACCTAAAATTCAGAGATTTAGCCTTAAACTTGAGAAGCTTACAAAACTAACCAACCAACATTGGGTTGCGATTGGGGAAATAGGAGAGAGTAAGCGGGTATTTATTTTTAGAGATAATAAGCAATTGTTGATTTCGGAGAATGGTATTGTAAATAAAGGGACGTGGGAATATTTAGGGAACCAATCCTTGCTTTTGGAAAGTAATGAAGGGAGTTTCTTAATGAAGCATGGTTTTCTAGATAACAACATACTTGTTTTAAAATTAGACAGTACAGATAATTATGCCTTTTTTGTGAATGAATCTACTTTTAACGGAGAACTGAATACTGTTCAAGATGTACTTTCTTTTTTAGAAGACAAGTATATCGACAACATACAAAATTCAGATTCAAGTAACGCTGAACCACCTTATATTTTTGCTAATCCTGAAAGCGATAACTTGAAAGATGAGTTATCGAACCAACAAAAAGGGTGGATTGAAAATCCAAATCTATGCCCTGCTTGTGGTTTTGTTGGGATTGAAAATTTGGATGAATGTTTGGATTGTGGGATTAGTTTATCGAATTAGTCTTGTCTTCTGCTATATAAAAGTTTGTTCGTAAAGTTCCTTCTTCAAATTTTAGTATTTTAGCTAAAAACTAATACTATAAATTTAACTAATGCTACAAGGGACTACTCATTGTGAAAAGCTTACTTCAAGATGATGACGATGATGACTTATCCCTAGATTTGAAAAATTGGCTACAGATACAGTATTAAGCCAAGCGGAGTTGTTGGCGGAATTTTGGAGTGAGTAAAATAATGCAAATGGAAAATGAAAAGTTTATAAAAGATACCTATGAAGAGTTTTCTTCTATGAGTATGCATATGACAAAAGAAAATGCTAAAGATGTTCTAGAAAAACTTCATCTATTAATAATGGAAATATGTCCTCAATTAAATGAGATGGAATGTGATTACTTCATAAATAGATTTGAAGAGCATTAATAATGCATTAAAATATGAAGAAGGAGCATTCAAAAAAGTTTATTATGCAGTAGTCAGTCAAGTTTCCTGGAAGCTAAAAGCAATGTTAAACTGAAATTATGAAGTTAGTTGCGTTGTGGGTTGAAGATTATAGGAAGTTTAAAAACCAAACTTTTAATTTAGATCATCCAACCGAATTTATTTTTGATTTTGACGATCAAAAACGAGTTTTAAGTATTTCTTCGAAAGAAAAGAAAAACTATGTGAGTCTTTTTGAAGAGCCATTCACAGGTGTGACAGCAATTGTAGGGAAAAATGCAGCTGGTAAATCTACTTTTTTTACGTTATTAAATATAATTAAAGCTAAAAAATCAATTGATAATCCACTTGTTCTAGTTTTTCAAAATAATGACAATCTTCATGAAATAGTTGTTTATCAAAGCATCGATAATCTCTATTATTCATTAAAAGATAAAAAAAGAAGTATTAAAGTAGAACTTAGTGAACAATTGAAAAAGAGTAAAGATGATAAAACACTGAAGTTAGTTGATAATGATTTCGAAATGAATCCTTTAGAAAATTTAAATATATTGAATTATGATAATCTTTTTTCAGATAATAATGACAAGTATCTTAATATCAGAGATGTATTTAATCGAAAGACCATGTATCAAACTCTTTTAGCACTTAACAAGGAATCATTAAAAGCTTATATCGAAGGATTTGAAGAAAAGGAAAAAGAATTACACTCTACATCTGAAGCAATTTTTAACCCATTAAAGCTTTATTTTAATGAAAAATTAGAACGAAATCTTACATTTCTTGCTTTAGTTAATGGTGACGATAAATTCCCAAAAGATTTAATTAACAAAATTAATTTACCGAAAACAATTAGTATTTGGTTTGAAAATGAGATTTTTCAAGACCTTTTGGATATAATAAAAGAATCGAAGTTTGATGAAAAACAAGAATTGCTAATCAATTTCAATGTATTTCATTTAAATTTAATTAATCAGAAAATACGAGATGACTACTATAAAGCTTTAAAAAATAGAATATTACTTCAAGTAATTAACTTTTCAATATTCTATGAAAACTTTTTTGAAAATCAACCTAAATATTTTACAAATGACTTTTTTGAACTTATTGAAAACAGGGAGTTAGATGAAAACTTGATAGTTGAAATTGAATCATTTTTAATTGATAATGTCTCTAAAAAAGGTCTTGATTGTTATAAAGTTCTTCTCTTGTATGGTTTTGATCGTCTTATTTTGGATATTGATGAATTTCTTCGGGATATCATAATTTCATCAGATACCTTAACTATTTATGGCTTAAATACAATATTTGAAGTTCAAATTAATAGTGATATCTGGACCTTTATAAAATCTCTTTTAAGTCTTAACCCATTTGGTTCAAGACCATTTTTTAATTATCAGTTTACAAATTTAAGTTCTGGAGAAGATGCTTTGCTAAATCAATATACAGAACTTTATAATGGTATTAATTTTTCACAGAACAATACTGATCTTTTAATTTTGATTGATGAAGGGGAGATTAATTTACATCCTGAATGGCAAAGAGAATATCTTTCCTCATTAATAGTATTTGTTAGGTATTACGCAATCAAAAAGAATCTTAAAGTGCAATTAATATTATCTACTCATTCACCTTTTATGTTAAGTGATTTAACAAAAAATCAGGTAATTTTTCTTAATCACATAAACGATTCAAAACGATTAGGTATTTCTATCAATCAATCGGATAAAATAGAAACCTTTGGCGCTAACATTTATGACCTTTTCAAAGACTCATTTTTCATGGAAAATGGTTTCATTGGTCAGTTTGCAAAGCAAAAAATTGACAACATATTTGAAGATTTAAGTAATGATAAAAAAGGTATCAGCGTAAAAAGAAAAGTAGAAATTAAAAAAATCATAAGCATAATCGGCGAACCTCTGATCAAGCGTCAATTATCCAAAATGTATGATGAGATTTACAATGAGGGTTTAGAACTTGATGCTATTGATGAACAAATGAAACGCTTAGCAGAACTTAAAATCAGAATAAAAAAGAAGAGAAGTAAGGAAAATGATTCAAATTGACGAAACATTGGCAAAGGAAGCAGCTTCTATTCATTTGGAGGCCTGTAGACACTATGTGGTGATTAGATTAAATTTTCTCGTTGAATTGTTCGATGCAATTGGCAATAGAAAGCTTCGTACATTTAATAGAAATCAAGACATTAAGGATGAATACGGCTTTTCTACTATAAAAAGTATGAAAGCTTTGGTATTTCCAATTTTAGCAGATAAGAATAAATTTGGTTTTAAGGAGATTCATAATTGTTTTTCAAATGGCGATTTTTCTTGTTTCACAGAAAATCAGCATTACTTTCAAAGAGCAGTAAAATTCTTGAAAATAGTTAAAAGTGACATCGATAATATACTAATAGAAAAACCAGATTACCTGTTTGTACATTATGTAAGAAAATGGAATAAGCAAAAATTATACAAAGACATTCTTGCGAAAGTATTCAATTACGAAAAATTGACCGGTGATGGATTCAAATATGGAAAAAAACTAAACTGGGACTCATATGCTTTAACTAAAAAACTAGACGTTAATGTTTGTCTCTATTGTAACAAGAATTGGGTCAATACAGTTGTTGTGAACGGAAATAAAGTAACCAACCCACAATTAGATCATTATTTTTCAAAGAGTGATTACCCATTACTAAGACTTTCTTTTTACAACTTAATTCCTAGCTGCGAAACATGCAATTCTAGAATAAAAAAGAGAAAAGAACTAAATATTAACAAACACATCCATCCCTATACAGAAGGATTTGATCCAGAGTATTATTTGGCACCTTCACCAAAAAATACCAGCAGCGTATTTGGTCTAGATGATGAATATACCATCTCTCTAAAAGACGATGATAACTCGTATAAATACCTTAAGGCTAAAGGAAGTTTCGATTTTTTTCATATTAAAGATATCTACGAACAACATGGAGACATCATTTCGGAAATATACTGGAAAAAAGCAAAATACAATCTCACAGCTTTAGAAGATTTATTGAGTTACAAAATGTTTAAAGGGATGTCCATAGACGATGCTTACCGTGTGGTTTTTGCCAACTATTTATACTTAGAAGATTACAATAAAAGACCTTTTGCAAAATTAACTCGAGATACTTTGAAACACCTTGATATTATCTCATAATATGATTGAAAACCTTAAAATACCATTGCGTTATACCGATGTTTTTAGTGATTCTAATGAAAGTATTGAATTCCATTTACAACATATTAATAAAGATATTCTAATCAAATTTGCAATTTATTTTTCTAGAGATCCTAAAACAGAAAACACTGATATTTTCAATTTTATCGATAATTTTTTTTCAAGGGAGAATAAAACTATCGCCCTAGAGATAAAACAACGCATATCGAAGTTAACGTATTATGATAAATTCACCACAGTTATTACCTCTAAATTGTTATGCTATAAATTACTTGAAAAATCGCTATCACTAACTCAAACAGTCCACACTACTAATAAGATTGCTGAAATTAATCTTTTCAAGGCAATACTACTGATTAATGAAGAGCTAATAGAAAACGACATTAAAACAAAGGAATTAATTGATAACCTTGATTGTCTTAATCAAGCAAAACTTTTCTTCACTTTAAGTCTTCCAAATCATGACATTGTTAGTTATAATTTAAACATTGAGTTTATTAATGAAACATACAAGTCATTAGTACTATTTAAATTCTTGAATACTAACCCTTTTTATAACCCTATATTAGAAAAATTACTTTGCAATTATAATTGTGATGATACCACTTCGTTTATAAAGCTAATGCTTGCATCCGTTCTGCCTGCAATACAAAATCAAGATAACAATACTATTTACCTTTCATATAATCGTTTAGATAAATTAGAAGAAAAACAATATCAGTTTATTGAAAAGTTTTCTCTATCAAGTTTTCAGCCGATAGATGATATAGATTTTATTACACTGAGATCAAATCCATTTATTCGCATAGATGATTCAAAATTTCTAGTTATTTCAGACATTTTCCTTTGTCAGCTAATACATAACAGTCTTTACTTTAAATTAAATGATATTTTCAAAAGTCTAAAGGTGGTTGATAAAACTTTACCTGATTTTCGTGGTCTTTATTGTTATGAATTTTCTGAAAAATTTCTTTTTTATAATGTGATGAAATACATTTTCAATAAGAGAAGTTACATTCAAATTTCAGGTGAACAGTTTGAGACTAATAAAATAGAAGGTGCTGTAGATTACTATGTCAGAAATGGGAGTAAAGTATTACTATTTGAGTCAAAGAACTCTTTATTTCCAGCTAAATTGAAAACATCTAAAGACTTTAATCAAATTGAAAAAGTACTAAGACGAAATTATCATTCAGATAATAGTTCTTCAACAACTGATAAAAAGGCAATTTTACAGCTTATAGAAACTATCAAACTTTCATTAAATAATTTTGTAAATCAAATTGATGTTAATATTCCTAAACAACCCAGATTTTTTCCAATATTAGTTTCACATAATAAACACACTGAAATAACAGGGTTTAATTATATTTTAAACAACTGGTTTCAAGTTGAGTTAGAGAAACTAAAATGCTCATTAAATATTGAAATTAAGTGTTTACCGTTGACAGTAGTTAATATTGATACATTAATATATTTCCAAGACGAGTTTCAAGATAAAGAATTTGATTTATTCATGCTAATCGAAAAATACCACAAATCGGTTAAATACAATTATCAACTTGGTGATTTTCGCAACAGAGAAGAATCAATATCGCGTTTATGGCCTTTTAGTTCATTTATTTTTGAGTATATGAATGAAAGGAGTAAAATGAAGGTGCCTAAAATAATAAGTGATTTGATTAAAGAATTAGAAGGGTCTAATTCACTTTAATTTTCCGAAGTTCTATTCCAAAAAAGTCTAACTGTCTATCTTCTTAAATCTTACAGTTCCCGCTCATTCGTGACAGGCTTTGAGTCTACCCTTTAACCTTCAATCAGTTTCTTTTTAAATAATGAGTAAAACTTCATTGATTACAAATCAATCACAGTCAATAAATTCAACCCTATTTAGGGAAGTACAAAAGTCTAACTTCTAATATCTAACAGTCTTGTCCCCGACAAAACATCGGGACAGTCTTGAGTCTTGCAGTCTTGAGTCTTGCAGTCTTGAGTCTTATAGTCTTAAACCTACGATTTCACCCCCACCAACTTCTTAATCTCATTCAACTTCATCAATGCTTCCACTGGCGTCAACGTATCAATGTCAATCGAAATCAATTCTTCCTTGATGTTTTGCAGAACTGGGTCGTCGAGTTGGAAGATGCTGAGTTGCATTTCTTGGGAATTGACAGCTGCAACGACTTTGTTGCGTTCTTCGGGTTTGTGGGTTTTTTCGAGGTGAACGAGCATTTTGGTAGCGCGTTGAATTACTTGAGGGGGCATTCCTGCCATTTTCGCTACGTGAATACCGAACGAGTGCTCGCTGCCGCCTTCAATTAATTTGCGGATAAATATGACTTTGTTGCCAATTTCCTTTACCGCTACATTGAAGTTGCGAATACGGGGGAATTGATTCGTCATTTCGTTCAATTCGTGGTAGTGCGTTGCAAATAAGGTTTTGCAATGCGATTGTGGATGCTCGTGTAAGTATTCGGCAATCGCCCACGCAATGGAAATTCCATCGTACGTCGAAGTTCCACGACCGATTTCATCCAAAAGCACCAAGCTGCGGTCGGTAACGTTGTTCAAAATACTCGCCGTTTCATTCATTTCCACCATAAACGTCGATTCGCCGCTCGAAATGTTATCCGAAGCACCTACACGCGTAAAAATTTTGTCAACCAAACCGATAGAAGCCTTGCTTGCAGGAACAAACGAACCAATTTGTGCCAGTAGCGTAATCAACGCCGTTTGACGTAAAATAGCCGATTTACCCGACATGTTAGGCCCCGTAATCATAATGATTTGTTGGTCGTCGGGGGAGAGGTACACGTCGTTAGCGATGTATTGTTCGCCAAGTGGCAACTGTTTTTCAATCACAGGATGGCGACCGTCTTTAATATCGAGCACTTTCCCGTTGTTGATTTCGGGTTTGGTGTAATTGTTTTCTTGCGCAATCACAGCAAACGAATGTAAACAATCCAACATAGCGATGCGCTGTGCATTGTGTTGAATCGTCTCGATATATGATGCCATGGATAGAATCAATTCTTGGTAAAGTTGCGACTCAAGTGCGTGAATTTTATCTTCCGCGCCCAATATTTTAGTTTCGTAAACTTTTAGTTCTTCCGTAATATAACGCTCGGCATTGACCAACGTTTGTTTGCGAATCCACGTATCTGGCACTTTATCTTTGTGCGTATTGCGCACCTCGATGTAATAGCCAAACACGTTATTGAATGCTATTTTCAACGATGGTATTCCTGTAGCTTCTGATTCACGTTCTTGGATTTGATCCAGAAAATCTTTCCCCGAAAAGGCAATTTTGCGCAGTTCATCCAGCTCATCATGAAAACCATCCGCAATCACAGAACCTTTTCCTACCATAATAGCAGGTTCAGGATGCAATTGTTGGTCGATTAAGTCCAATAATTCTTGACATAAATCCAACTGACCCGCAATTTTCGAAATCGCATCAGATGAAGTTTTGCCGAGTTTTTCCTTGATAGGCTTTAGCTCCTTGAGCGCATTTTTGAGCACAATAACCTCTTTCGGATTAATTCGCCCCACTGCCACTTTCGAGATTAAACGTTCCAAGTCACCAATTTGGCTAAGGTGGAAAGAAAGTGCTTCTGCTAATTCCGTATGTTGAACTAAAAACTCAACCGCATCCAGACGTTGTTGAATTGCTTTTTCATCTTTAAGAGGAAGAACCATCCAACGTTTAAGCACGCGTCCACCCATCGGAGTGAGTGTTTTGTCGATGATATCAATGAGCACCGTAGCGCCATCGTTGTAAGAATGCAACAATTCTAGATTGCGAATCGTGAAGCGGTCAAGCCACACATATTTATCCTCCTCAATTCGATTGATTCGCGTGATATGTCCCACACGTTCGTGTTGCGTTTCGGACAAATAGTGGAGCGCAGCACCAGCCGCAATAATTCCTTCGGACAGGTGTTCAATTCCAAAGCCCTTTAGCGAAGCAGTAGAGAATTGTTTATTGAGTGTTTCGTTAGCAAAATCAGAGCTAAAAACCCAGTCTTCCAGTTTAAACGTATAGAATCCTGCTCCAAACGTTTCCTTGAAATGCGTAGTGCGATTTTTTTGGTACAACACCTCGCTAGGTTTGAAGCTTTGTAAAAGTTTGTCAATATATTCTTCGTTCCCTTCAGCGATTAGGAATTCTCCCGTAGAAATATCCAAAAAGGATACTCCCACCGATTTTTTGCCAAAATGCACCGAAGCGAGAAAGTTATTCTGTTTGTTGTTCAACACCTGATCATTGAAAGCGACACCTGGTGTAACAAGTTCGGTAACACCACGTTTTACAATCGTTTTCGTCATCTTCGGATCTTCCAGCTGATCGCAAATCGCTACTCGTTGCCCCGCTTTAACCAACTTAGGCAAATACGTTTCTATCGAGTGATGTGGAAAACCAGCTAGTTCGATATAAGCAGCAGCACCGTTTTTACGTTTCGTAAGTATAATTCCCAAAATCTTGGAAGCCTTTACAGCGTCTTCACCAAACGTTTCATAAAAATCCCCTACACGAAACAACAACAACGCATCAGGATGTTTCGCCTTAATTTGATTGTATTGCTTCATCAGAGGCGTTTCCGCTACTTTATTCTCTTTATCTGCCAATTTGTGTTGTTTTTTTGCATCGTAAATTTATCGCTTCTCATTGAGGGCAGCAATTTGAAAGGGAATGACTTTTCAATAATTATGAACAGTTGAAAAGAATGTTTATTATTTAATACCAGTAGGGGCAGGTCGCGACCTGCCCCTACTGGTATTAAATAGATTGATAACCTCGCTGGCAAAAAAATCATATATTTATATGCTCAATTAACTCAAGCAACAGATGTTAGAAAAACCACTTCAAATTTACAAAGCTTCTGCGGGGTCAGGTAAGACGTATGCATTGGTTCAAGCTTACTTGGAAATTGTATTGAAAAAAGAACATATGCATGCTTTTAGCCGCATTATGGCGATGACATTTACCAACAAAGCTGCTTTGGAAATGAAGGAACGTGTTCTAAAAGCATTGATTCAATTAGCTTATTCCGAACCAAAGGATGCTGTATTTATTGCCGATACATGTCGCAATTTAAAAATGGATCCAAACGAGGTTGAGCATCGTGCAAAACAGGTGTTAAAACGAATTTTACATAATTTCAGTGATTTGTCGATTCAAACAATTGATAAATTCAACATTCGCCTTATTCGCTCATTTACACGTGATCTTGACCTTCCAGGAGATTTTGAAATTGTGTTGGACACAGATGAGTTATTGGATAAAACGATAGACAAGTTAATAGATAGTGTGGGTGAAAAAGGAAAAGAAAACTTGTCGAAATTATTGATTGAATTTGCCAAACACAATATCGATGAAGAACGAAGCTGGGATTTTAAACGTTCCTTGCTCGAGTTTATGAAATTAAGTGAAAAAGAAGAGTTTAAACCTGTAATTGCTCAATTGAAACTTACTGAGTTAACCAAGGCGGATCAAGATAAGATTTATGCCGTACTAAAGAATATTGAACAAGAATTTAACTCGAAACGCCTTGCGATTATTAAACCATTTGTGGAGAATGATTGGTCAAAAGATTTCTTTAAACCTAACGTAATTCCGCTTCACGGGCGTTTACTTAAATTGACTACTACTAATCGATTTGAAGATGTAGAGCAATTGACAGAAAAGATGCTTGAGTCAATTCTCAAGGAAATAGACTTGAATGCTACACAAATCGATTCCGCATATTATAATCAAGTGCTTGAATTTTATAGTTGGCTCGCTGAAAACCGAGATCGTTATCAAGCTTACAAAATGGCGTATCAAAGTTTTTACCAACTTTCGTTGCTTAAACATATTACGACGCTTATTGATGAAATTCGAAAGCGTGAAAATATTTTACAAATCAGCGAGGTGAATAGCTTGATTTCAGAATTAATTCAATCTGAATCAGCACCGTTTATTTATGAACGCATTGGCACACGTTTTGACAATTATTTACTGGATGAATTTCAAGATACGTCACGTTTGCAATGGTTGAATTTAATTCCCTTGCTAGAAGATTCTTTGGGTAATAATGAGTCGAATTTAATTGTAGGTGACGCCAAACAGGCTATTTACCGTTTTCGAAATGGGTTAGTGGAGCAATTTGCTACCTTGCCAAAGATTTACAATCCAGATAATACATTAGAATTGGCTCGAAAGTCTGAGTTTTTTGAATCGATGAGTGTATCTAAAACACTGGAAGATAATTATCGCTCGAAAGTTGAAATTGTAACATTTAATAATCAATTATTTGACCTATTAAAAGAAAGTTTACGTGACGATTACCAAACGTATTACAACAGTAAGGATTTGATTCAAACTGCCAAAGGATCGACAGGAGGGTTTGTACATCTTAAAACCATTAATACGAAAGATGAAGAGTTTGATAATGAACAAGCATCATACGATTATATTGATTTTGTAATTGACCAAGCGTTAAATGATCAGTACAGTACAGGTGATATTTGTATTTTGGCTCAAAAAAACAAACACTGCCAGTTGTGGGCTAATTACCTGATTGAAAAAGGGGTGCCTGTCATTTCTGAAGAAGGGATGCGAGTAGGTCGTTCGATGGTAGTGAAACTTATGGTTGCATTCTTAAAACACCGCAATACACCACTTTCTTCGACGTATCAAATTTTATTTGCCGAAAGTTATTACCTTGCTCGTGACATCGAACCGTACAGTGCGATGAAGCCTTTTTTTAACGAAAAACAATTTGACTTTTCACGCTTTTGTAATGAAGAGTTTGGCGATACTGAAGCATTAAAATTTACGTATGAAAACTTGTATGATTTGTCGCAAGTACTTCTTCGCGTGTTGAATTTTAACGAATTAGATGACCCTTATGTGCACTATTTTTGCAACATGTTACTTCAGTTTGACTTAAATCACGGTCCGGATCTCAGTCGATTCATTACCTATTTTGACGACAAAGGTCATTCGACCAACGTGCCACTTCCTGATCGTAACGATGCAGTTACCATTATGACATCGCACAAGTCCAAAGGGCTAGAATTTCCTATTGTCGTAATTCCTGATTTAGGTTGGGAATACGGGATAAGATCTCAGTCTCAACACCTTTTTATTGATGAATACCATGACTTAATTTACATGGGAACAATTAAAAAAAGTGGTACGCAAAAACAATTGGAAGTATACGAAAGCGAAATTGAAGCCAACCTGTTAGATACGGTGAATTTATTTTATGTCGCATGTACACGAGCGGTTGATCGTTTATATGTGTTAGTGAATATTGATAAACGGGGACATGCATTATCCAAGTTGGTAGCTCCCATTTTGCCTCAAATGGCAATGTTGACACCATTGCCCGAGGAAGAATATGTAGCGGGGAGTCGCACATTCACACCACATCCTCATGAGCAATTAGCGCAATTTATTCCCTCAAAAGAAGATAATAGACTTTGGTTTCCTGACATATCCCTGATAGATAGAGAGCATATTGATGAGGTAGACATCAGTTCTGCTCGTCTTTTTGGGCAACATTTACACCGTGTGATGCAAGAAATGACAGATGCAACTGAGATGAATCAACAGGTACATGATTTAGCGAATACCGGTGTGATAAGTCAAGAATTTGCACCCACAATTATTGATATTTTGAATCGTGTGCGTGCAGATCAAACTATTGCTTCGGTGATTTTGCCTCAACACAATGAAGAAGTATTGAATGAACGCGAAATTGTACTTTCGAAAAAAGAACGCATTCGACCTGACCGAGTAATTGTCAGTGGAAATAAAGCTCGAATCATTGATTTTAAAACGGGATTACCTCGTGCGAAAGATGAAAAGCAAATCAAGAGTTACAGTGTTGCACTTAAAGAAATGGGTTACGAATCCTGTGCGGCCTACTTGCTATATACCGATACATTAACGCTTAAACAACTTGCAGAATGAAACGCCTATTCGTGTCGTTGAGTTGGTGCATAATAGCTCCACAACTTTTTGCTCAATTCATTTTCCCTACCTTTGAACAATATCTTGGATTGGATAATGAAGCGTTATTGTATGCGTGCAATGCACCACTTTATTTGGAGTCAGTAAATGAAGTATTTATTGAGTTGGAACCCTTAGCTTACCACATCAACAATAAGATGACTGTAGTTGGTTTTGCGTTGTATTTACCCGATTATGTGTCGTTGAAAAAAGCTACACGTGTTCACTTTTTGAGCAGTAACAACCAACGCACAAGTCTCAAGACGTTGTTGGTAGATCCTGAAGAACAGATAGTGTACGTTAAATTCACGATGAAGGATAAGCTGTATTTGAAAGATAACCCCATACGTACAATCACCATACGATGGGGTAAACACAAGTGGACATCATTAAATTTGACGCCTCACCAATCCCATTATTTTATGGAGGTAATGGATCAAGAAATGTATCAACTTTTTACACCAATAAATAGGTTGAATCCATTCTATTATGATGAATAAATAGCTCAATATCTTCAAGTTTAGCATGATATAAGTTTGGTTTTCAGTTCACAACTAAATTTGAAAGTGCTACTGTCAACTTTTTTCAATTCTTTATTTGCTAAAAATGACATAATGTTTACTTTTACAAAAAAATAAATTATGAGCGATAATAACAATTACTTCGATGAGTCAACTGCGGGTGTAGGTGCAATTTATACAGTTGTTTGTTTAGCAATTATAATCGGGATACTTATTTTCGGTTAATCTATACTCGTATAGGTTTGTTTTATACCGTTATGCTTGTAGAGATGTGTTGTTCGTCTTCTACACTTATAAGCTATTGTTGAACTCAGCAATTAGTTTATTGTTTTTCGATACTACGTGTCTTATCGAATTTTCACTAGCTTTAGCCGCTGTATTAGTTGTGTAGACCTTTTCCTTAAATAATTATTCTGTTAGAATAAGAACTTTGGTCATTTCTTTCAATCATTAAAAATCAGCACAATAGCATGAAAACATTAGTATACAGTATACAAGGTTATGACAAACCATTTATTATAAAGGCATGTCAAGCTAAGCACGAGTTGGTGTTTACGGAGCAATCGTTAAATGAAGCAACTGTGCAGCTAGCCAAAGGATTTGAAGCCGTTTCCTTATTTACTTCCGACATCGCATCAGCAAAAGTGATAACAGAATTATATGCGTTAGGAGTGAGGTTTATTACATTGAGATCGGTTGGTTATGACCATGTGGATCTAACAAAGGCAAAAGACCTCAATGTTAAAGTTGCTAATGTTCCTGCTTACTCCCCTTATGCAATTGCAGAACACTCAGTAGCTTTATTGATGGCTTTAAACAGGAAAATCGTGCTCGGGCAGGAGTTGATGAAACAGAATGATTTTCGATTGGATAAACTCGTGGGGTTTGACCTTCACAATAAAACAGTCGGTGTAATTGGCACAGGGAAAATTGGAGCAGCTTTTGTCAGAATCATGCACGGATTTGGTTGTAAAATACTTGCTTACGATGTGGAGTCAGACAATGAACTTGTCGAACAGTGTAATGTCGAGTATACATCGTTAGAGGCGGTGTGTAAAAACGCAGATGTTATATCGGTGAACTGCCCACTTAATGAGGCGACAAAATACATGTTCAATAAAACCACTTTTTCACAAATGAAAAAAGGAGTGGTTTTTATCAATACCGCGCGAGGAGGGATTGTAAATACAGAAGACTTGATTGCTGCATTAGATGATGGTATTGTTGGTGCCGCTGGATTGGATGTGTATGAATACGAGAAGCCAATTTTCTTTTACAATCATTCTAATTCGCAAATAGCAGATGAGCTTTTTGAAAAGTTACGTTCGCATAAAAATGTATTGATTACTGGACATCAAGCGTTTTTGACTAATGAGGCATTACAAGGAATAGCAGGCACGACGATTGACAATCTAGATCAATGGTCAAAATCTGGTAGCTCTGAAAATGAAGTATACTAAAATTGGAAAGCTGGATTGTCGTTATATCGTTAATTTGTCTACTCTGTGGCGTATTTTTCTTTAAGAAATTATGGTTAGGAGTTTTAGGAGCGCTCCTTTTTATTATCATTACCAAAGGGATAATGTTACCACATTTTGATTTTGCCTACGTGCCATTGGTGTCAGGGTTTATCATCTCGATAGAATTAGTGCTTTTACTTTTTGGGGCTTATCTTTTTTATACGACTTTATCCGCAAACGATCATTTTTCTAAGTTTATAGAAGTAACTACTTCCCTGTCGTCGAAACTTTTTGTGTTAATTGTGTTGTGTGTGTTTATGGGAAGCTTTTTGGAAGGTATTGCGGGGTTTGGAATTCCCGCTATGTTGATAGCACCATTACTGATTACACTGGGATTTAAACCATTAACAAGTATAGTATTGCCCTTGGCAGCAAATACAACAGCTGTAACGTTTGGAGCAATAGGTACTCCATTAAAAGTTGGATTAGGGATATACGAACCTGATGACACTGTTGTTTTCACCTTGTTTTTAAATAGTTTACCGGCATTGATTTTACCTTTTCTATTGGCATTTTTATACAGTAAAACTGAACAAACAAGTGTGCAATTGAAGAAGAATTGGAAAATGCTTTTGGGGGCAGGATGTTCTCTTGCTGTACCATATACCGTGATGGGTTTCTATAGTGTGGAGTATCCATCAGTGATCGCAGGACTTTTCGGATTACTTTTTTTTGTTACTTTTTTTACCCCCAAAAAAGAGAGACCTCCATTTCGCTTTTGGTTAACTACATTTTATCCGTATGTCCTTTTTGTCTTTTTTTTAGCAGTTGCCAAGTATTTTTTGTCCGATTTTTATTGGTACACGCCACTAAGTTCAAGGTCATTATCACTATACCAACCAGGGATTGTTTTTGTATTTACAAGTATCGTTTATTTGTATTTTTTTCATAAAAATAATCCCATTTCACAGTTTTGTTTTCAGTGTAAGACAACTTATTTTAAAACCAATAAATCTATAGCAACGATTTTTTTATTGGTTTGTTTAGCTCAGTTAATCCAAGCCGACTTATCAACACTAATTAATACTTATTATTCTGAACTACACCAAACAACAAAGCTTGTTGCAACACCTATTATTGGAGTGGTGGGTAGTTTTATCAGTGGAAGCGCAACCATGAGTAATTTGTTATTTGGAAATGCAATTAAAACGTCCGAAATAGTTGGAAATAATTTACCCCTTTTACTAGCATTATTGCATACTGGCAGTTGTATTGGTAATGCTGTTTCATTGCAAAATATCATAATGGTAAAATCAGTTGTGAATCAACCTACAATAGGATATGCTAATGTGTTGAAATACAATCTTGTTTTTGTGCTTTTTTACGTGTTAATTATTGTATTACTTTCATTACTAGTTGTTTCGTGATAAGTCGAAAAAGATCCCTCGATTAAATGTATTTCCGTTTGTGACAATCAAAATATGCTATCCGTGAACTTTTTTGTCAAACTAGCCTATTTTTAACCTGTGATATTTCTTCACCACAACTAATTTTTTCGGATTTGTGAAGTGATTTTTATTTCAACTTAATTTCTTTTATTAAATTAGGTGCATAGAATCACACATTTATGCCATTCAATTCAATATTTTCTTGGATTATTAAAAAGCGAATACATCAGATTGATTTATTCAAAAAGTATCCGTTGGATGTTCAAAAAGAATTGTTGTTAAAATTGATTCATGATGCTCAAACGACAGAATGGGGGCGAAAATACAATTACAATCAACTTACCGATTATCAGTCGTTCAAATCGGCTGTTCCACTTCAAGATTATACGTCATTAAAACCATGGGTTGATCGTATGCTGAATGGTGAACAACAACTGTTGTGGCATTCCGAAATCAAGTGGTTTGCGAAATCCTCTGGTACAACTGCTGATAAAAGTAAGTTTATTCCTGTTTCCAAAGAGTCACTAGAAGAATGTCATTATAAGGCAGGAAAGGACTTGCTGAGTATTCACATGAATAATTTTCCAGATTCTAAATTGTACAAAGGAAAGACCTTGGTAGTTGGTGGTAGCGCTCAGTCTTACCAATTAGGAAAAGAGGGTTATTTTGGTGATTTATCTGCAATTATTGTCAAAAACTTACCTTTTTGGGTCGAAATGAGGCGAACTCCGTCGAGAGAAATTGCGTTGATGAGTGATTGGGAAAAGAAACTCGAAAAAATGGTGGAAACGACGATACATGAAGATGTAGCCATACTCGTAGGAGTTCCCAGTTGGACACTTGTATTGCTCAATCGCATTCTAGAGGTAACGGGCAAAAAAGACATTAAAGAAGTATGGCCCAATTTGGAGCTCTTTATGCACGGAGGAGTAAAATTTGAACCTTATCGAAACGAGTTTAACAAAATCATATCGGGGAATATGCGGTATGTAGAAAGTTATAATGCGTCAGAGGGTTTTTTTGGTATTCAAGACCTTCCTGATTCGAATGAGCTTTTGATGATGTTGGATTATGGCATCTTTTTTGAATTCATTCCCATGCGTTCTTTTAAAGGTGTTGATTCAACTGATATTATCGATTTAAGCGATGTGGAACCAGACGTTGATTACGCATTAGTGATTTCTACAAATGGAGGTTTATGGCGTTACATCATTGGTGATACCGTTCGTTTTTCATCAACTTCACCCTATCGCTTTTATATAACGGGTAGAACAACTCAGTTTATCAATGCATTTGGTGAAGAGTTAATTGTGGCAAATACTGACCAAGCTATAGGAATAGCGTGTGAACAGACGCATACACAAATTAGAGATTACACCGCAGCACCATACTATATGACGAATACATCAGGTGGTGGACATGAATGGTTGATCGAATTCGTGAACCCACCTGATGATATTGAAAAATTCATCACGGTATTAGACGATACGCTGAAAACGTTGAATAGTGATTACGAAGCGAAACGAGCAGGCAATATAGCGTTATATCGACCAGTAATTCATATCTTACCAAAAGGTGGGTTTGATAGCTGGTTGAAATTAAAGGGTAAACTAGGTAATCAACATAAAGTACCGCGCCTTTCGAATGAACGAATTATTATTGAAGAAATTAAAGAATTGTGTCAAGTAGTCGAATTATAATAGTGCTTTGCTGTGTGTTGGGGTGTTTCTCTAATGCTAAAGCTCAATTCAAGCTAAAAGAAAAAACTAGCTTCGAAAAACCACGTCAACAATTTCGAGTGGATGAACTGGGATTCTATACTTTTTTTGATAAAGATATGCTGGAAAAATATGACACCAGTGGGGTACGTCTTTTTCGGCAGAGTGTTAAAACATACGGTAAAATAGATTGTATAGACGTTAGCAATCCAATGAAGCCACTGGTTTTTTTTAGAGAGCAACAAGTTATCGCCTTTTTAGACAACACGCTTACGCCTTATCAACAGACAACTAAGTTATCCGATTTAGGTATTTCTTATGGTACTTTAGTTTGTTATTCGACGCAGTCAGATAGATTTTGGGTGTTTGATCAAGATAATTCTAAGTTGGTGTTATTGTTGCAAGATGGTAGGAAACACTTGGAATCAGAAAATTTAGCAGGTTTGTTAGCAATAGAAAATCCAGTTCAATTAATCGAACGCAATAGTTTATTGTATTTGGTTGATGAGTTCAAAGGAGTCTTCATTTTTGATATGTTTGGCACTTTTGTAGAATTTGTGGACCTACCTTCAATTCAATGGATACAAGTTGATGAACACAATATTTATTACCTAGCTGATTCCATCTTATTTTCATTTAATCGGAGAACAAGAGCGGTTTTGCAAACAAAAGTTGATGCCGTTACGGATGTTCAATTTCAATACAGTAAAAAACGGTTTTATTTTTCAGTAGGTAAGCAAATCTTAGTTTGTGAAATAATACCTGAAAAAAAATAGCTTTAGATTCACCAGAATTTGTAATTTAGTTCGCCAAAATAATTAATTATGCATATCGCAGTCGCAGGAAATATCGGTTCGGGAAAAACAACGCTTACAGGCTTATTAGCAAAGCATTACAATTGGGAAACACACTACGAAGATGTAGAGCAAAATCCGTACTTGAATGACTTTTACGAAGATATGCAACGTTGGTCATTTAACTTGCAGATTTATTACCTCAACGGGCGATTTACGCAGATTCAAGAAATTAAAGAAAGTCAAAAAAATGTCATTCAAGATCGCACGATTTATGAAGATGCTTACATTTTTGCACCCAATCTTCACTCGATGGGGTTGATGACTACACGTGATTTTGAAAATTATTTTTCGCTTTTCAATTTGATGGAAAGTTTTATTGCTGCACCAGACTTATTGATTTATTTGCGTGCAAGTGTTCCAACTTTGGTCAATCAGATTCAAAAACGTGGTCGTGAATACGAAGAAAGCATTCGCCTAGATTACCTAAAGCGCCTTAACGAACGCTACGAAGCGTGGATATCTACTTACGATAAAGGCAAGGTACTTATTGTAGATGTGGATAACAATAATTTCAACGAAGACGCCGAAGATTTAGGTAAAATTATCCAATCAATTGACGCGGAGATTAATGGGCTGTTTTAGTTCGTGAAATCGGAGGAGTGAATGATATTTGATTTTTTATTGAAAACTTATTGGGGGAATTTATTCACCTTTTTATTCGGTGTTTATTTTGCCTATCTTATTAGAAATCCGAAAAATCATAAAGACGAATATGGGTCTTATCGACCCTTATTTTTATTAATTACTTGTATGTCAGGTGCTTTTGCTCTTAGTGTTTTTTGTTTTATAATGAATTTGTTGCGTAAATGGTAATTGTAAATGAAAACATCGTAATGAAAATAAATAATAAGATTAAAATTGATTGGTAATGATAAACAGAATTCTTTTTTGTAGCCCTTTTATCGCACTAATATTAATTGGTTGTAATAATCAAGAAACAAACTTAATTGACATTGATCAAAAGAATAATTGTAAAGATATTAAATTGACTTATGACAACAAAAACACACACATCAAGGGAAAAGTCTGTGACACTTTAAAAGTCGGTGTTTGGGAAGAATATTATTTTGATGGCAGTCTCAAATGGCGAGGGTATTATGACAATAATGGGGTCAGGATTCTTGATGCAAACAACATAGTAACTAACTTTAAGTACGAAATAAAAGATTTGAAATCAAATAAGTTAAATACAAAAAATACTTATGAGTTACGAATTTATAATCAAGGCAATATTCATCCTGATGATTTGATAATTATGGCTACAAATTCTCAAATAAATTACAATCAAGATAAATTAAACTATGATTTTATTCTTAAACCCGAAAAAATAGGTGAAATTAAATTGTATGTTGGTATTGACTTAGATTTTAACCGAATAATTTTGGATACATTAATTTTAAATGTTGATATTTAGGCAAATGTTATCTTGGTATTCTTCAATTTATTCAAATAAAACGTTGAAATAAATTAAAATTTGACGCCAAAAAATACTTACAAATAGGGCTGAAACATGAATAAATTAATCACAGTCATTCTAGTTTTTTTCATATCACACGATGTGCTTTCTCAAAATCAAGACGAAGTAAAAAAATACGTTGTCGATTTTTTATCAAAACATAAACCAAGAATTGGTTCAGATTCTTTAAATATTACTGAAGGCGTATACCATGTTATATTATTGCAAAAAATCAAATCAAGTCAAGTTTCAATTTATAAGTTTGGATTTAGTGTGTTTCAATATTCAACTAACTATATTTTAATCATTGATAACAAGAGAAATAGTTGGACTATTTTCGGTCAAAATGAGTTCTTATTGAATATCAAATCAATAACTAAGTTCTTTAGCGAGACACCAAAAATTAAAAAATCAACCATCCTTCGATGTTACAATTATCTAATTGATAATACTCATGGACCAAAAAAATGGATTTTAATGGAACCAGAAGACTGAGACGGCAATATTTTGCTGAACAATCGTCTTGTTTTCAAGTAAAAATAAAAAACAGTATTTTAGTCAAATCAATTAAATGCTTAAAACTAAATAATAGAAACTCACCTTAGACAAATTAGGTTACTTAACAGTAGAGTCAAAAAATATTAATTACACTTATGAGTAGAATAATAATACTGATTAGTATACTTTTTACGAGTCAAAATTTAATGGCTCAAAGTAATGATGTGAAAAAGATTAATGAACTCTATGAAAGAGGTTATTATTACTTCTATTATGATGTTTATGACACGGCTGTGGAATATTTTGAGCAAGTTTTGTCATTAGATAGTGATCACTATAACTCAAATTTTTATTTAGGTATTTCACTAGGTGTTGGATTGGAAAAATACGAAGAAGGTTTATATTATATAAATAAGTCGTTTCTTTTGGATTCAACTAATAATTTAAGCCATATATACTGGCTTCGAGGTAACTTTTATTTTGATATGGGAAAGTATGATATATCAATAAAGGAGCTTACTATGTCTATTAACTTAGATCCAACAGAAAAAAATGTTTACTATAATCGAGGTATGGCTTATAATCGTATAGGGGAATTTGAAAAGGCTATTTCTGATTTTACTAAAGCCATAGAGTTGGGAAATCTTTCCCCTGATGATTATTATGAACGTGGATTTGCATGGTACATGCTAGGAAAGTATCAAGAGGCTATTTCTGATTTTAACAATTGTGAAAAGCTAGGAGGAGATTATCCCGAAATAAATTATTTTATGGGAGAAATGACATATGAATACCTTTATTTTCAAAATGCAATTGAATATTTTAAGACATATCTACAAGAAGGTAATAATGAGATTAGAAGATTACATTCAATCTTTAAAATCGGTGTTAGTTATTATTATCTTGGAGAATATAATAATGCTTTCATTCAATTCAATGAATTACAAAAGTATGAGCCGGATTATTTAGGTACTTTCATTTATAAAGGGATGACTTATATGGCTACAGGAGATTATCAAAATGCACGACAAAATTTAGAAAAGGCAATAGAAATAGATTCACATAATAGACTTGCGTTACTTCAGTTAGGTAATTTGGAGTATCTTACCAATAATCCTGATAAAGGATATGGTTACTTTAATAAAGCAAAATTATATGCTGAAAAAGAAAAAGATGAGATGATACTTTATGGCTTAGCAGAAAGCTATACAATACTTGGAGATACCTTGTCTGCATTAGCAAGTATAAACAATGTGATTGTGATCAATCCAAATAATTACAAAGCTTTTGAAGCACGCATTTCAATAGCTAGTGTCTTGGGTTCAAAAGAAGAAGTATTAGCTGATTTTGAGCATCTAAAAGGAATTTTTAATGATAATGAGAAAATACACGCTTATTACCATGCTAGAAAAGCAGTAGCTCTGATTGAATTTGGAGAATATGAAGAGGCAATTGTTCAATTAACTAAAGCCATAGAGATTGACCCGTTTTCAGAATATTATGCATTGATGTCTTATATTCGATTTTATTACGAGTTTGTTAAAACACAAGGCAATATCTCAATATTGGTACAAGAAGAAATTCTTCAAAATTTAGGGATGGCTATTAAGACCAATCAACGTAAAAAAGATGCGTATTTATTGAAAACAACTTTATTAATTGCCTTTGAAAGAGAAACAGAAGCTTGCGAAGCAGCTAATGAAGCCATCAAGTTGGGAGCAACAATTGACAAGGAACATTTAAAATTTATTTGCAAAGGAAAAGAGCCAAAGGGTAAAAACAATGAGTGGGTGGTAAATTACAACTTAAGTAGTTTTGAGGAGCGGTTTAATGAGGGGGGCTTTTAGGATCTAAAGGGTAGTTATTTCAATATTGAATTTGAAGTTTTAAATTGATTGGTAATGAAAAACAGCATTCAAATTAGATTATTGGCATTACTTTGGGTAAGCATATTTTATTTCAATATAAATGCCCAAACAGATTCTTATGTAGATACAATCTTCTACTTTGAAAAAAATGGTTTACTAAGCTTTGAGGAAAATAATTACAAACATAAATTGTACTACAATAGCGATTCTTCAAAAATACTCATTGATATTCATAATAATCAAAGTTTGTTTCTAAAGACTAATCCGTATTTATCACTTGATTTATTTGAAATAAATGGGTTTGATTCGTACGAGTTGATAGCAGATTCAATTGTTACATCAGAAATTGCGGATGTTAGATATTTAGGTCGCAATAATGATGAATATATGATGTTTGAACTTTTTCAATTTGACCGAGAAGGTTATTCTAATATAATAATCTTAGTTGACAACAGTGTTTACTTTTACAAAAAAGTAATTACAAGATATAATAGACAAGGAGAGTTACGCAAACAAATCCAATTCTATTATATTGCAAAGGATGGCGATGTACCAGATTAAGATATTTCAGTTGGACTAATAAAAGTAAAACACTATGAACTTCAAGACTATCTATTTAACAGTTGTACTTTTATTCATCACATCTGTTGTTCTTTCACAGAGCAGAATAAAAACTGATGTGCTTAAATCTTTTATTGGAAATAACAACAAGAGTTTTTGTTGATTATTTGCTAGAGAAAAAAAAATCATTCACTTGCTCTGAAATTGAAAAAAAACCATTTTATGTATGTGGAGTTGAGTATAAAGTAAATAAGAGATTGTTTTACAAAATATACTTTGAAGATTCATGGGCAGTTACTGCTCCGAATAATTGGAAAAGGGACTGTTCTAATTACGAAGGGTTTTCATCTGCCAAAATAATTCGATTTGAAATAATAAAGAATTGGAATCTAGTTGAAGTAATTGAATAATTGAGTTAAAAAATCTGTTTACCTCTACTTAACCCTCAATCTCCCTCTCAATCGCCTGAATAACCACCGCAATATCGCTAATCAATTGATCTTTTTGCGCACTTTTAGTGGGGTGTGTTGCGTATTGTCCCAATGAAATTTGTGATTCGATAATGGCTTCTTCGTCAAAGGGACCAGCAAGGTTTTCAATAATTGTGAGGCACTCAAATGCGGTTAAGAAATCACCTTCTACGGCCATCTCCACAAATGTGCTAATGTGTTCGCTGTAATCCAATTTAGAATTCCAAAGTACATTCAACAAATCAACACGATATGCTGATGAGGTTGGTTCGTGAAGCAAACGCATAAATTCGGCTACTGCTTTATCATCATGAATATCAGCAAGGAAAACGTGGATATCAAATTTCATTTCCTGACCATCTGGACAGGCTTGAAAATGCAAAAGAGGTTCAATCACACTGATGTCGCCATGAATTTTTAAACTTTGCAACGCTGCCTTGGCTTTGGTAGTGTCTTGTGTTCTCACTTCATCCAGTAATGACTTTATTTTTAGTTTTTTCGTGTCCTTTTTTTCTGACATGCTCACAAATTTGGGCACAAAGTTACACATAGTATGCGGAGAAGTTCCGATTATCTTACTTAATTTTACAAAACAAATCAATTTTACATGGAAAATGAGCGTTTAAATCAATTGCGGGAAATGCTTCGGGATAATCCAGAAGATGTATTTGTGAGCTATGCGATAGGCTTAGAATTGTTCAAAACAGATTCTTCAGAAAACGCATTTATTCACATGAAGCAGTTGGCTGAATCACACCCCGATTATTGTCCAGTTTTTTTTAAAATGGGACAGTGGTTAAGTGAATCTGGCGAGGATGAAGAAGCCTTAGCTTGGTTGAAAAAAGCACTTCAAATTGCTGAAAACGAAAACGACAAAAAAGCCGTTAACGAAATCAAAGAAGCGATTTGGTTGTTGGAGGATTAGGGATAATATCGAATCCAATAAGGATAATATGAAATCCAGTACGGGCGAGTCGCGACTCGCCCGTACTGGATTTCGCCCATACTGGGTTTTGTGATAAAAAAAGCAAGCCAATAAGCCGGGTTCTGTAATACACCGAAGTGCATCTCCATCATTTATCTAGTCCCGATTTCACAATCGGGATCAATCGACCTACCCTCCGAGATTGGGCGAGCAGCCCTCAAGCCTCGGTATACATGGTCTTTCAACGTGTAAGGTTTACCATGCCTCTACCATCACTGTTAGAGCGGTGAGCTCTTACCCCACCTTTTCACCTTTTCCTCAACAAGACACGCTTGTCGGGGTAGTTTATTTTCTGTGGCACTATCTGTCCCCGTTCACTTGAACGAACGAAGCCTTCCTGTTAGGAAGTACACTGCTCTGCGTTGCCCGGACTTTCCTCCCCGACAAGTCGGAGCGATGAAGTAGCTTGCTTACGACAAAGATACGAATGATTGACGAGTTTTAAAAAGTATATACCGGAAGATTAACGCCACTCAATTTTTTTTTCTAAATTTCGGCAACCTTGAGACAAACGTTACGTTAATTAACTGAAACAAACTTGTGGAAAACGACAACAGACAACTAAAAGAAATCATTGAGGGATGTATCCAACGGAAACGAAAGTTTCAGGAGAAACTCTTCAAGATGTATTACGGTAAAATGTTGACTGTATGTATGCGCTACATGTTAGACCATGATTCAGCGCAAGAAATCGTACAGGTTGGTTTCATTAAGGTCTTTGATAAGTTGGAAGGTTACGATTTTAATGGATCGTTTGAAGGTTGGATACGTAGAATAATGGCAAACACTGCCATTGATGCAATTCGTAAATCCAAGCGAGATCCATTTTTAGCAGAAGACGAAGCACGTACATTTACCGATGACGAGCCTGAACCTTTTGAAAGAGATGAACAAATTGAATATACAGGTATTAAAGCTGAACTAGCTATGAAAGCCATTCAAAGTCTCTCTCCAGGATACCAGTCGGTGTTTAACTTGTATGTGTTTGAAAATTATACACACAAAGAAATTGCCGAAATACTAGGTATTTCAGAAGGAACTTCAAAATCGAACCTTGCAAAAGCAAAAGCTAATCTTCAAAAGATGCTTGAAAAAGAATATAATAAGATACAACGCTGATAAATCAGCTTTATACATAAATAAGGATGAATAACAACCTTGAAAAACTATTTAGAGAGTCGCTAGACAAGCATGAAATGCCCTACGATTCTAAAGCTTGGGAAGCTGTTCAAAAACAGTTGCCAGGTTCATCAGTTTCACCAATTAAAGTCGGTGCCATTTCTGTGGCAGCTATTGCTGTTGTAGTGGTGTCGTTAATCGTGTTTAATTCGTCAGATAAAACGAATATAGCAGAGGTGTCGACTCCAACTAACAATGAGCAGGTCGATACTCCTCGCGCTCAATCACCTTCAAATGTAGAATCACCTGAAACGGTGTCTGAGTCAATCGACAATCCAGTTGTAAACCAACATTCTGCTGACAACGAAACTCATGTAATTGAGAGTAAACCCGTTCAGCATCTTGAACACAATCAAGGAGCGAACCAGCCAGCAGTATTATCAAGTTCTACTAATGACGTAAATTTGAATGCGCCTGATACACCAATAACCTCAGATAATAAAACTGAAAAACTTTGGTTAGCAAAAGCTCAGAAAGCATACATTAATAGTACTGCATCAATTGTGTGCCTTGGAAAGCCTGCTAATTTCACTGTTCAAAATTTACCTGAGCATACAACAGTAGACTGGTATGTAAATGGGATATTTGTTCAAAGTGGTCACACATTTTCGATGGAAATGTCGGAGACAAATACGATATCTGCTAAACTGATTCCTGCTGATGGAATGAAATTAATGCATTCGTTAAGTTCAGTTCAAGTTGGTGTGTACGAATCCCAAGACATCATTGTTTCGGTAACTAAAGAGACGAAAAACACGAAACCGTTCTTTGTGCTTGAAAATAAAAACAATGAAATCACATCGCTCAAATGGTCAATGGATTTGAATCATGCTAAAGGACAATCTCTAGGTACATATTTGACAGAACAAGGGCGATATGCATATACCGTTACAGGTGTCGATCAAAATGGTTGTAGTGTGAAAAAAGAAGGCGAAGTAAGTGTAGATGAATCGTATAACCTTTTTACGCCGTCAGCATTTTCTCCTAACGGGGATGGTATAAATGAGACGTTTATTCCAGTCGCTCTCTTATCTCGAGAAGTAGAATTTAAGATGAGTATTTTGGATCGTTCAGGGAATTTAATCTATGAAACGACAGATAGACACAAACCATGGACTGGTAGTTCGTTAAGAGGTGGTAAGGCTCAATTAGGGAACTATGTATGGGTAGTTACACTGATTAATGAAGAAGGATTACCCGAAAAATATTCAGGAACAATAGTTATAACCGAATAACTATAAATCCCAAAATCATAAGACCTGTTTCATTTCTGAAGCAGGCTTTTTTATTTCCACACGACAGATGGGTTATCCTGAATGAATTGTTGGATTTGTGCTTGTGTGTTACTGCTAAATACTCGTGCGCTTTCTGATTCTTGCATGATATGATGTTGCTCAGCACGACGAAGTTTGTTGATTAATGGGAATAATTGAGAAGCTTCAGCATCAATTAAGGCGTGCGCAAACTTTTCGAATACATAGTCGATAGCAAATGGGGTAGGATGTAACAAGTCATCTTTGTAAAAACGATAATCTCGTAAATCATCCATGATTAGTTCAAAAGCAGGGAAATAACTTTGGTTGAGTGAATGAGCTAGTTCGATAAGACGTGCTTTACTGAGTGAATTCTCTACAGTACCATCTTTCAAATGCCTGACAGGACTAACTGAAAACAAAAAATGTATCGATGGGTTTAGCTGCTTTAATTCGTGAATAACTTGGATCCATCGCGTATGCATTTCCGTAAAGTCGGTTAATTCTTTTTTAAATAATTTTGCGGGCATTTTGTGGCAGTTTGCTACCAATTCGCCATCTTTATAATAACCCCAAGCTGAACCAAATGTGATGATACATAGTGTAGCTTTTGTGAATTTTGATAAAAATTGTTGGTGAATAGCAGCTAGTGAATTAGCTAAATCACTTTCAGTTTGGGCGTGTATAGAACTATGAACGTCATATGAAAAATAGAGTGAATCTCGTTGACAAAAACGTCCTTGTTTGGGGTGAATTGACTGCGAGATAACGTTGGCAATAGACAATGGATGAAATAGTGTTCCAAAAGGATTGTTCAAGACATCAAAACCATAGTATGAAAGTTTTTCACCGATGTTTACCGAAAAACAGCTGCCTAAACTGATGATTGAATTTCCATGCACGAGTTTGTGCGAAAACCCAGGGATTTCTATTTCGGTTCGGAACTTCATTGGTGTGTTACCTTATTAAAATACCTAATATTTTCATCCAACACACGTTTCCAGTCTTGCCAAATACCTGAATTACCTATGGTTTCATTGTGCCAGATACAGCAAAACGTTCCGCCGTATTTTACAACTTGATTAACGAGTTGTTGAGTTGTTTCGATTGCTTCATCAGGAGAAAGCTTCAGGTACTGATTTAGCGTTCCGTCCATGTAAACGAAGGGTTGTAATTTTAAATCGGTTGTGGCGTCTATTGTTAAATCAAAAAAATTAACCTTACGAGCGGTCCCCATTCGAAACCCAACTTCATCAGAAAAGCCCATTGAAAAATCTTCATGAATGCCTATTTGAAGTAGGTTGTGATACGTAGTAGGGAGGCGTAGCTTGAGAAAATGTTGTCGAGAATGAAACACAGGCTTTTGTAAAATGTGTTCGAGTCTACCGCGCTCTTCTGCCAATTTTGATGGAACACTGTTGGAAAAATAACTTGGATGGATACCTATGCTGAAACGCTGCGCTAAATTTCGAATTAGGCGTTGGTGAGCAGGATTTGTCCACGAAACATTTCGATCGTATTTTTTTAAATCACCAAGTAGCCAGAACAATTGAATTTCAACACCTTTCGCCCCGTAATCTAGTATCAATTCGAATGTGTCAAAAGGATCTTTTTCGCCATCAGATAGTACACTATTTCGCTGGTCAATGCGTTGGTGGTTCCCTGTAACGAAATCCTTTATTCGACCACCTAAATGCTGTACTGTACTTTTGTATTTGAATGCAAATGTGTTGTCTATGTCAAATGTAACAAGGAGATTTGATTCGGCTTTTTGTAAATGAATCGTATCGTATGTCTGATTTAACCACTTCAGGATACAATTAGCCCACACATCGCAAATGGGCTCCTTGAGCCACTCCATTTTTTTTAAGATAGATTGAGATGCTGTAAAGCGATCGTGTTCGTCAGGAGCAAAATCAAGATACTCTTCGTAACGGCTTAATACATAGAAAATGGAAGCAAGGGGATCTATAATTTTCCCAAACTTTAAGCAGGAACAGTTATTCCAAGTTGCTTTTTGCAAGTTATGTGACAGAATGTCCTCTTCAAATAAGAGTGATGCAGGTTGAATGGTAGGAAATTGTTCATCAAATGGGTAATCACTGTAAACAAGCCGATGTGGGTGATTACTCTTCAAAAATAAATTGGGATCATTAGTGATTTCATAAGCCATACCGCGCATTTTGAATACAAAGTTAAGAGTGTATTCAAGCCGTTCAGTTATGCTATCTGAGAATATTAAAATCACTGTTGATTAAAAAATGAGACAATTTTCTGACAAATAAATTCAGCCGCTTTTCCATCTCCAAATAAGGAATCGAATTGCGGATTCATTTCCTGTTTCATCCATTGGATACCATTGTATATTTTTTCTGGATCAGCATCTACTAAAAGGGCGTTGTTTTGTTCGCAAATTTCGACCCATTCGGTTTCTGAACGAAGAATGAGCGATGGTTTTTTAAAAAAGAATGCCTCTTTTTGAACACCTCCAGAATCGGTGATGATAAAACGAGCGTTACTTTCCAATTCAATCATTTCAAGAAACGATGCAGGTGGAATAATATTCACTCGATTGTGTTCCAATAAGTCATTCCACAGATCAGGGTTTTGCTCCGTTAACATTTTGTTTGTACGTGGATGTAATGGTAAAACCATTGTACAATCCTCTTCGTCTGCGATAGCCATCAGCGTATTAAAAATATCCGATAGACGTTCTGGATTATCCGTATTTTGAGGACGATGTACTGTGGTTAAAAAATAATTTTCAGGAGCCAAATTGTATTTCTCGAGTGTTTTCCCAGTACACTTATTTGCAAAATAGATACTGTTATCTAACATGATATCTCCGCAATGATAAACCCCAGGATTGTCTTTCGAAAAGTTTCCTGTAAAGTTGACATTAAATCCTTCTTTTTGTAAATTCTGAATACCCGCTAAAGTGGGTGAAAACATCAATGTGGAAGAGTGGTCAGCTACTATTCGATTGATTTCCTCAGGCATTGATTTGTTGTAGCTTCTTAGTCCTGCTTCGATATGGACAACAGGAATTTGCATTTTTACAGCCGCAATTGCTCCTGCTAAAGTGGAATTCGTATCGCCATAAACCAATAGGGCATCCGGTTTTTCTTTGATTAGGACTTCTTCAATACCTGTAAGCATTTGACCTGTTTGATCACCTTGGTTAGAGGATTTTACATGGAGATTATACAGTGGTTTAGGGATTTCTAGTTCATTAAAAAAATCGCCAGACATCTTATCATCGTAATGTTGCCCAGTGTGAAGTAGTATTTCAGTAAGTTCACTTGAATGGTGATTGCGAATCGCTCTGCTAATAGCAGCAGCTTTAATAATCTGTGGACGAGCGCCTATAATTGTTACAATTTTTTTCATTCAATTTACATTATTCCTTTATCTGAAAAGCTAAAGTAACCATTATCTGTAAAAATCACATGGTCTACGATGGGTAAGTCTATAAATTTACCAAAATTTACTAAATTTTTAGTTAATCGAATATCTTGATCACTAGGCAAAACGTTTCCAGAAGGGTGATTGTGAATAAGAATAATTGCAGATGCTTTATAATCTAAAGCCTTTTTGAAAATTATTTTTCCATCGACCACCGTGCCACTAATACCGCCGCGGGAAATATGTTCACATGCTACAATGCTATTGTTTCTAGATAATAACAAAATGTAAAACTCCTCATGAGCTAAATCACTTAAGTACGGTTTGATATAAGCATACACGTCTCTACTGTGCGAAATTTTTTCAGGAATGTCAGTTTCCTCGCTTCCTCTTCTTCGCGCTAACTCCATTGCGGCAATAATGGTCAATGCCTTTGCATTTCCAACTCCTTTGGTGAGTGTTAATTCTTGCAAATTTTTTTTACTGAGCTGATTTAATTTGTGATTGCACGAGGCTAATATTTCTTGTCCTAGCTCTACGGCAGATTTTTCACGTGTACCAGATCCCAATAAAATGGCTAACAATTCGGCATTGGATAAAGCTGATTTTCCCTTTTCAGCCATTTTTTCGCGCGGGCGATCATCTTCAGCCCACGCTTTAATACTTAGGTGTTTCATTGTAAATAAAATTAGGTGGTATAAATATACAAGAAAAGATTATAATACGAGACAGGTGTTTATTTTCTCTAACGAGTCTGCATTGTCAGACAATATAATCAATTTATCTCCTGCTTCAATTGTGGTTGATCCAGAAGGTGTAATAAACTTTTCATCTCGGTGAATCATCACAATGACACAAGAATCAGGGAAGTCTAAGTTTACAATTTCTTTTCCAATTATAGGGTTGTTGTCTGGAATTACAACTTCAACCATGATAGTTTTTTCTTTGTTCGACAAAAACACGTCGAGCGGAGCTTGTTTCTTAGCTTTTTCTGGAACGGCAACATGAAGCCATTTTGCAATAATAGAAAGTGTGGTTCCTTGAATGATAACTGAAGTAACAGAAATGAAAAATACGATGTTAAAAATCATACTCGCCTTATCAATTCCTGCTAGTAAAGGGTAGGTAGCGAATACAATAGGTACAGCACCCCGAAGCCCTACCCATGAAATGTAGAATCGACGTCTTAATTTCATTTTGAAAGGAATAAGACTAAGAAACACACCTAAAGGCCTGGAAATAAAGATGAGGAATAGCGAAATCAACATTCCGACACCAATTACAGGAATTATTTGCGAAGGAAAGACTAATAAGCCTAGTGTTAAGAATAATACAATTTGCATGAGCCAAGCTAAACCGTCAAACACTTTTAGAATGGTACGCTTGTGCATAATCCGATGGTTGCCGATGTAAACAGCGCACAAATAAACGGCTAAAAAACCGTTTCCGCCAACAAAATCGGTTGCAGAAAATGTGATGAACATTAAAGCAATGACAAGAACAGGATAAAGTCCCTCAAAATCTAAACGAATTTTATTAATTAGAAACTTACTAAAACGACCCATTAAGTAGCCTAGCAACCCACCTAAAATCATTTGTTGAAGAAATAATGGGATGACAGAATAAACACTTTTGTCAGGATTAATCACCAGTCCTAAAAACGCAATGGTTAATACATAGGCCATTGGGTCGTTACTTCCGCTTTCTAACTCAAGGGTAGGGCGAAGGTCTTTTTTTAAACCTAAACTTTTTGCGCGTAAGATTGAAAAAACAGCTGCGGCATCCGTAGAGGATACAATTGCTCCAAGCAAAAGGCCTTCGTATAGCGTGAAATCTGTGACATAGCTAACAAATATACCCAACGAAATAGCCGTAAACAGTACTCCCAATGTAGACAAGGATACACCTAACCAAATGACAGGCTTAATGGCTTGCCAACTCGTGTCGAGTCCACCTGAAAATAAAATGAAGTTAAGGGCAATAATCCCAATAAATTGGGCCAATTTTGGATCGTTAAAATGTATACCTCCAAGACCTTCTGATCCAGCAAGCATACCTACAAGTAAGAATAAAATTAACGTAGGAACTCCAAAACGATACGATGTTTTTCCTGCTATTATGCTAATGAGTAACAAAATAGAACCGATTAATAATATGTTCTCTATCGTTACATTCATACTAGACTTGAATTATTTTCGTGCAAATTTAAAGATTAAAACCATACCATGGTAGACAGTTGTAGTCAATTTTAGGTACAAAGATATTAGAATATTGAGGTATCGAACGTTATATATGTGCAAAAGAAGAATTCGATATAATTTTATAAAAAAGTAAAAAAAATACTTGCAGAGAAGCAAACTATTACTACTTTTGCCGCGGAGAGTTGGCAGAGTGGTCGAATGCGGCAGTCTTGAAAACTGTTGTACCGCAAGGTACCGGGGGTTCGAATCCCTCACTCTCCGCATAAATACCACGAAACCCTTGAAGTCAAAAAGCTTCAAGGGTTTTTAAAGAGATTGCCAGGACAAGAGCCGGACACCATTTTTTGAGTTGATTCTTTCAACCCAAAAAAAAAATGTCAAAAAATTCAGAAAGCAAAACAGAACCCTATTTCATTCCAGCAAGGCTATTTGAATCCCCCTCGGATTGGTATGTGTTTTTTTCGTGTGTGGATCCACTCACAGAAAAAATGCGCAGGAAGAAAATCCACATCAACTATATTAAGTCGATTCCGGAACGCAGGAGATATGCCAAGTTTCTAGTTAACAAAATTAATGATGACTTATATAGTGGATGGAATCCATGGGATGAGGAGGTTGTTGCGCACAACACAATCAAATTAACGGATGCATTGGATCAGTTCCTCCGGATCAAGAAAAGAGAGCTGCGCGAAACGTCTGTAAATTCATACACTTCATTTAGCAATATGACTAATGATTATCTGCAGACAATGGAGCTTGAAAACATCACAACTACGGAGTTTGGAGCGCAACAGGCCACAAAGATGATTGATTGGTTCTATGACACCAAGAACATCTCTACGCGCACATTTAATAATTACCGGACCTTCTTTCGGGCGCTGTGGAATTGGATGATCGAAAAACAATACTGCAGGTCAAATCCGTGGTTAAAAATTACACCAAAGAAACAACTGTCCAAAACAAGAACCATAATAGAATCGGAAGAGGATCGGAAAAAGATCGCCGACTACTTCAAGATGCAGCACAAGCCGATGTATTATGTATGTTTATTGGTGTATCATTCGTTAATTCGGCCTAATGAGGTTTCAAAGCTCAAACCCTCAAATTTTGACTTTGAAAGGCAAGTGCTTTACATTCCGTCAGACACAAACAAGACAAACATATTTAGAGTAACGACCATCCCGGATGTGATCCTGGGGGAATTGATTGAATGGAATTTTGGAGGAGCAAAACCGCATCAGTATATTTTTGGGAAAGAATTTATGCCAGGCAATGATCGGATATCGCCGAAAACTTTTTCTAAACGCTGGAGCTCGATGCGAAAGAGAACCAACCTACCAGCAAACTATCATCTGTATTCGCTTAGAGACACAGGAATAGTGATGTTGCTCAGGGCAGGCGTTCCTATTGATGAAGTGATGAAGCAGGCAGGGCACACCAATTTAGAGACAACCTCAATATATGTGAGACATTATTTACCAACCGGTAGCGAGATTATAAAGCTGAAGGGGGAGAAGTTTGGGTGATACGCTAAAAAAAAAGAGGGAGCCTAAACCCCCTCTTTCCACCACTACATCCGCAATAGTGGATTTGTGTGATCAAATATCAAACTAATTTGATAGCGGATAATTCTTTCCCGGCATGATGCAGGGCGACTTCTATTTTCTTTAATTGCTTTTCGCTAATATATTGCCCGGCTTTATATTGATGCATCAACGAAGTGTTGATGCCTGCAAGCTTGGCAAATTTACTGATGTTTAAAAAAGAGTAGTATTCAAAGAGCGAAGCCACATCATATTTGAATACAAATTTTGCTGAATCAATTTCTTCAGGAAGATCTTCTCCAGCTTCAGCATAAAAATGCTTCAATTCGGCAACTGATTTCTTAAAATCTGCTTTGGCCTCAGCTACGGTAAATCCCTCGCCTATTATAGTTGAAACTAACTCATTCGTATACACGTGATACTTTCCGTCTGAGGTTCTCTCGATTAATGCTAGTGTTTCCATTGTGGTTTATTTTAGTGTGCAGACAGGGCTTTAAAACCCTATCTGCTTTTTAATTTTGTTAAACGTTCCTTTTGCGACCTCTTCTTTACCATGCCGACCCATTATAAGAGGTTCTTTTTTGTCAGGGTGGCGGTAGATGTCGTGGTTTGCACCATTTCTCCATAATTTCCACCCGTGGCGTTCGGCGATTCTTTTTAATTCATTCCATTTCATTTGTTTGACATTTTGATCACATCACAAATATATAACAATTTTATTATATAAATACAATTTTCTGATTTTTTTTTCGGGATTTGAACAAAAAAAAAAAGATGACGCATATAGGATGCGCCATCTTCTTGTAAAAACTTACTCCGTTTTTTCCTCTGGAGGGTCGGGGAGCTGTTCAATGAGATACATGGCCATAAGACCTATGTCCTCTTTTTCTCCTTCGCTCAGATCATTCTGAAGCATTACGCTGATTAATGTGTGAAGCGAGCGCTTCACGTTGATTACACGAACCAACTCTGATTCGTGCATCTCTTCTTTTTTTTGTTGCATACTAAAAAAGATTACGCCGTTCCCTTTAGGGCTGCAACAACAATTCAGAGAATTGAGTTTTGCGGCCTTTCGGTTACGCTACCCTTGGGGAACGGTTATTTTAAATAAAATATTCAGAGTTTCATCTGAACTGTTGTTGCGTTACAAACTTACAACAACAAGTTAGAATTTACAGTTCCAAATTCACCCCAATTTCGTATCATTTTCCTTTCAAAATCGTGTCATTTGTTCCGATTGGGGCAAAGTTACGACTAAAAAAGATGACGCTACTAATTAAAGCAGCGTCATTTTTCACTTGTTCTCTAAGGCTTAATCCGTAAAACAAGCTTTAACAGCATACATACACGCTGTTTCGATAGCCTCTTGAGAAATGTTTATCTGTCGTTTTTTTTTCGCAGGAGAGGATATCATTCGCATTGCCAATTCCATCTTGAGTTCTAAGTTTTTCAACTAAATCAATTAACTCAGCTGACTTATTCTTGATTTGGTCAACTAAATCATTTTTTGCAGGATTAAAATCTGCTTTTACTTCTTCAATAGCTTGTTTCAATATGTTATCTGTCACCTGATTTTGCCATTCAGATAGCTCTTCTAATGAAGCTGATTGTAAGTCTATTTCTTCAGTAAATTCTGGATATTTATCCGTTAGCGTTTCAATTATTTTTGCATTTTCCGCTTTCAGCCTATTTTCTTCCTCCTGTGTTAAATTTCCAGCTTTCAAAGCTTCATTGTTATCACCCAGCGCTGATGTTAGTATCTTGAGTGATCTAGATTGGTCCTGAATTTTGTCAATTACTTGGCCAGTTAACTCATTTAATCTAATTTGCTCGGCTATACTGTCTCTTATTCCTCCGGTAAACCACCCAAATGGGTCTATCAATGATAAAATAGCGCTGCCTAGTTTTAGAAATGCTGTTTGTATCGCATTCACATCCCAATTTGCAAATGCGTTAATAGTGTCGGTGATCCAGTTGAGTAGTTCTGTTACATTTTGCACCACCACACGCAGAATTCCATTGCTGCCCGACAATGTGAGGTTTAGACCTTCCCACGCTGAAGACAATGATTTTAAATCGCCGTCTAAATTATCATTGTTAATAGCAGCTTGTTCGTAAGCCGTGTTCGTGTCTGTCACGGCTTCGGTATATTTTTTCACCTTGTCGGTGTTTTGGAATATAGCAGCTGCAGCAGTTACATTTTCAGTTCCGAATACCTGCATCATTGCAGTCGCATCGTGTGCGATTTTACTCATCTCCTGAAGTCTTTCATTAAATGGCACTGTCTCATCTGCAATCAGCTTGGTGTTAACACCATATTGTTCCAGTGCGTGTATAGCTTTCTCCGGCAGCGCTTCTATTGTCTGCATTTTTAGCATTACATTTCGTAATGCCGTTCCTGCCTCGGCACCCATTATGTTCTTTTCTGCCAATGTTTCAGCCATTGCGATACTTTGCTCAACAGAAACATTGTATCCTTTGAGCGTCGCCCCAGCTTTATCTATAGTCTGTGAAAGCGATTCGATGTTAGCAGCGCCAGCTTGTGAACCAGCCGCCAAAGAATTGATGATACGTGGAGATTCTCCTGCGGTTAGGTTAAACTGATTTAAAATACCAGTAAGTGCTTGTGCAGCCGGTCCCATTTCCATCTCGGCCGCTTCGGCGAGTGTAATTGTTTCCCTGGTTACTTGTGCCAGGGCTTGCCTGTTTGCAAGTAGTTCGGGCTTAGAAGAACCCACAAGCTTCATTGCATTGATAACTTGTGTGGCGCTTTGTGTGGTGCTTTTACCCATTTCAATAGCCTCTTGTTTATAAAACTTGAGGTCTTCTGTAGATGCGTTCGTAAGCGCTTGAAGCGATGATAGTGATTTCTCCAAATCCTTATTCTTGGTAATCCACCCTGTAATGCCTTTGACCACCATCCCGACAGCAGCTACTACACCTGCTGCACCCAATGCTGCACCTATTAAGTTTTTGACTCCACCTAGTGAATTCTTTACTTCGCCATACGCGCCCGAAACTTTGCGCACCTCTTCGCTGTGCTTTTGCAACTCGCCATTAACACTTCCAAGTTGCGCCACGGCTTTACGGTATTCATCCGTGCCGGGCTTCATTTGGTTTATTTCCTTGTTTAAATCCCTCGCTGCTTTTCTTAAATCTGCTAGCGTATTGCCAGCTTGCTTACCATCGATGTAAACACTGGAGGTTTTTTGGTTCTTTGCCATTTGTTTAGTTATTAAAAGGTTTGTAGGTTAGGTTTTAGGCTTTTACACTGTCAATCTTTATAGCATTAATCATGATTGTCATGTAGTAGTTGGATAGCTGATCCAGGAGCTGTCCGATTTTTTCGTCATTGATAATATGCCTGGCCATCCAATGTCCTGCAGGTAAATCGATTTTTCCACGGCCGACGTTTTTGGCGCCCACATCGTGGAAGAGTCCATAATATTGATACTTGAATTTGATTGCTGAAGCTTCGCCTTGGCTCATTTGGACCGTAGCTTTAATGCTCTTGAGTAGCTTACCTGTTCTCACCAGTCCCAATGCTTTGACATTGGCAATAAGCTCGTGCTGTCTCTCCATAGCCCATTTTCGAACTATGGCGTTGATTTCGTTTAGTTCTTGTAAAGTAAGCGCGTCTTTTTCCATGATACAAAAAAACGCTAAGAGAGTGGGGAAATAAAAGACATAAAAAAAGGGGGCAATTGCCCCCTTTGGTGTGTTTTGGCTGGTTTTAAAAGAGTCTATTCGTCATTATGAGAATTCCATCTTGTATATATTTTTTAGCCTCATCTCTCACAATTTTTTCTACATCGTTTGATTCTAGAGATTCTTGAAAGGATTCAAATAATATTGATGGTCCTTCAACTGACGGATATCTTAAACTCTCTTTTTCCAAGGAATCAACACTTAAATAAGCTACATAGTCTTTTCCGAAAAAAGTAAACCAAACTTCAGCTGTTATCAGTTTTCCCTCTTTAATCATGTTCTCTTCTACATAATTAAGGGTAAAATCGTCGTTAAATTTTATCATTTATTTTATTTTTTTGACTCTTTGGAATCGGTTAATATGAATAATCTTGAACAGATTCGATTAAACCTTAATTGCGCTAGCCTGTGTTGCATGATGGCAGCGTAAAGGGTATTATCTTCACGAATCAGTTTTCTTTGGCGCATGTTGTAGTATGGTCGTTTCATTTTCTCAGGTTTTGAATTAAAATCCAAACTGCAGGTAAAAGCCTTAATCCAAAGGCATGGCTCAAAACAATTATATCTGCTTTTGCAAATTCTACAAGTCTTAATGCAAAATCTACATCAGGATCACTTATAACTCGTAAGTTTAATCCGGTAGTCCATTCCGGAGAAACCTCACAAGCTAGACCCATCTTATTCATTCGATCTTCTATCATGATGACCGCTTGTTTTGCTACATCTTTATCAATGCCGCAGTATATTAACTTTCTTACAGAATCTTTTTTGGACATTCCGGTTATTATGTATTTTAATTCTTCTTTCATTATTTCCAGTCTTTAAATTGTGTATCAGATTTACAATATAATGGATGCTTTGGTGAGCCATTTTTATTGATATGCAAACATTTTGCTTGAGGAAACATCTCAGTCAGTTCTTTAGCTCTTCCAGAGGTTCTGACGATATCAAAGGAACCCCAAGAAAACACAACTGCTTTACAGACCTCTGCTACATCCATAAGCATCTCGTTATTTACTTCGATGGATGTTGGCGTTGTTTCCAATCCTTTTGGGCAAGTCGAGATATAAGACCAGCAGTTCATCATATAAAAGCCTCCAAATCCATTTGATTTTGCAAGTCGTTCGCAGCTCCTGATGGTAGGATCACTTTGCGTTTCATCCGCGGTTGAAGGATTTAGGCCTATAAACATAACCAGGGGCTTTGATTTGTCCCAAATTCTCCAAAGAGAGTATCTGTGTTTTCTGTCGTTGGAGAATACGGCCCCAGAAGGCTCTTGTATGTCCAAGAAAATTTTTCGTTGATAGCTCATGATTTCTTAGAATAATAAATTGACCAATCAAATCCGTCTCCATCATCATAGGGCTTTGCTTTTAGCAATTCACCCAATTTGTTTTCAGCGATTTTGTGCGCTTCATTGTCACGACAGCACGCGCATCCTTCAGCTCGTCTGTAGTCAGCAAATGCTGAGCGTATACCCTCGATTAATGCTGAGTAATCCATCATATCCTCACCTCTAAACTCTTTCCATGTTGCTGCTTGAAGTGGATGAGCTATGATCACATTTGACTGCCAAAAACTCAAAGCCTCTTCAGGCGTGCTGAATCGCGTTAATTCAATAAATCCATCAGTTCTGTTTGATGGCTGCATTTCCCAATGAAACCGCCCGTCTTTACCCAAAACCCATTCGTGCATTTTTACTACCCACAACGCGCTGTTGTCTCGTTGCACCCTATGCTGTATTTGCACAGGTCTGTTGTAGTGTTTGCATATTCCCAAGTCAAACACTACTGCTTTTTCTAACAATGTCATTTTACTATGCATTTCCTCCGCTTTTAAATTGTTTATCAGTTATAACCTTAAATTTTCTAATTAAATCGTTAAGCTTTTCTACAGCTTCATCTTTATTTAAGTGGCTTGTTCTAGTTAAATTAAAGGCTTCTTTCGATATTTGAATGAGTATTGATATGTCTGTATATCCCCCAATACGCGAAAGTCTTTTCACAAAACAATGCAGATGTGGTTCCACCTTAAGTAGCATTTGTATTTCCTCTTCAGTAAATGGGTGATGATGTCTTTGAAGCTCCTCAATGAAGTTTTCTTCTATCGTTCTTAAGCTTAGATTTAACTCTTTCGCGATATCAACTGAAATCCTTGTTGGGAATTCTTGTTTTAGCTTTGAGATCATCTCAGGAGTCCATTCTGTTTTTTTCCCTTTCATGCACTCTCTTTTTATGCTCCGAAATAAGATTCAAAAAGAGCCTCAGGTATTTCAAGGCCTTCATCCTTGCAATGCTCAATGAAAGAGTTAACTACTTTTACATTCCTTTCAGTTTTTGTCTCCTCATCTTCAAAATTCAAGGCTTCCAATAGTTGTTCACGGAATTTTATTCCTTTTACTCCCGCGGGTTCGTTGTCGTGTAAAAAACGATCAATTGGGTTGATGTCAAGTTTTTCTTCTAATCTGTCAAGGATTTCGTCATATCCTACTAACTTACTTTTTGTTGATTCCATATTTGATTGTATTATTGATTACTATTTCTGTTCATCTCCTGCAGTTTGAGAGATGTTTTATATAAATTACTCTCCAAGGCCACTGCTTGTTCCCACTGCTCGAACCTCACATCTACATAAGGCAAGCATTTGTCTTTAGAGTTCAGTTCTCTTAGTATATCTCTTGCTATCTCATCCTGAATGGATGTATTGATCTGTTTTCTCTGAAACATTTTCATAAATAGTCTATTCTGTGAGTTTTCTATAACTGAGCTGACTATTTTGATATAGATTTTTTGATACTTCATTTTTTTTTATCTTTAATCATCTAGTGGCAACGCTTCTTGATCATCACTTGTATAAGTGCTCTTTAGAACTCGTACATTGGAAACTATGGGTTTGCTGTCTGCGTTAAAAATTGGTGATAGCTCAAGGTCTATTCCTGAATTTTTTAAAATTCCATAATCAAACACCCAAGCGCTAGTTCTGAATTTTTCAAATTGAAACGAGCTGGTAATTCCTACAAATGCCTTACTTGACTTCATGTATGATTTAATAGTACCTTCGGTCGTTCCTGTTTCGTTGAATTGCTTTTTGTGCGCCTCCATATATAGTGGGTGTATTTTCTTGAATTGGATAAAGAGTAGCATTCGGCTTTTATCAAATCGAACCAGTTGATCGCTTTGTGAACCCGAGGTATATAGTTTACATTCTGATCTAGCTTCGATTTTATAATCCGCTCCGATTTCCACTTGACCTTGAATGAACAAGTACTCAATTGTTTTCCAGTAATTTTGAAGGATGTCACTATTTTGGATCGAATCTGATTGCCTTTGAATCAACTCAATTGAATGTTTCTCTAAATCTTCGTAAGTAAAAGGAAGTTCAACCTTTCCCTGAAGGGTTTTGACAACGCTTAAGAGCGTCGCAAAATTGTTGGCCACACGCCCATCATAGCTCAATCTTTTTTCATCAAAATAATTCTTGAGCTGTTTTACTCTCGCAAAATATTCTTCGTCATAATTGTCCACGAAATAATCTCGATATCGAAGTATTTCTCCGACTATATGGCTTAATCCTTTCCCTTGAAGATCAACAAGTTTATTAAATCTTCTAGTCTCATCAACTGTTCGCTCATCAGTTTTTGTAGTGTATGTCAATAAACAACAACGTGTTAAAAAAGCATTGTCATCTCCAGCTGGGTAATATTGTCCCGAGTAGATACCAGTTCCTCGGATGGGGTCATTTTGTGTTTTGTTGTTGGATGAATATTTTGCTTTATTACTTCCTACGCCATCCCACAGCGCCTTCGAACCTTGCTTGATTTTCTCATCTAAGTCATTTCTCCATTCATCAAACCACATCGGCACGTTTGCGAACTGCCCCAATTTTCGTACGAAAGCTGGACCTGTTACCGAATTAAGCATCACTGGCTGTGTATTTCCCTGCAGCACGGCATTAATACCTCTCGCTGCTGAAGACTTACCTGTCTGCACAGCTCCAAAATTAAAGAGGATAGGGAAAAAAGTTTGTTTCTTTTGAATGTGGTCTCGAAATAAGCTCCCCATCAAGAAGGCAATAGAAATCATACCATTCTCGCCATATACATCGTGGTACATTTTCGCCCATTGACCAAATGTTATATCAGAATTTCTATATTCCAGGGCACGATCAGATTCGTAATCATCTTCAGAATCTCTTGATTCTTTGTGAATTTTCGAATAAGCAGGCATAAAAAAGAATTTGTCGCGCGCCCGTACCATACCGTATTCATCCACTGGTTTGAAATCACCATCGATTAACAACCCATTTGCAAATGCAAAAAACCCTTCAGGTTGCCATCCTAAGTAGGTAAGTTCTATTGCTTCTTTGGCTCCGTTTAAAAACTTTAGGGACGTTAATTTAAAATCGCGCGCACTACCTATCCACTGCACCGCTAAATGTTTTATGCACTCTTCAGTAAAGCCTGATACATTCACAAATCCTTTCGACGGCGCTTCGAGTATCGCTGATCCATTTTCGCTTCTAATTTCAACAAGCCTCCGGTTATTTGTTTGGCTCTTTATATGAAAGAGAGGTTTTATTAGAAAATTCGAGACTCTTTCAAAGGCCTTATACTGGTTTAAAAACCAATAACCATACTTCAGCGGCGTGGTATCCTCATAAAATCCCCACCGCTGTACTTGATCCTCAAAAGATTTCTTCTCTTCAGGTGTTAATTTTCGCGGAAATCTATACTTCTCCTCCTGGTCCTCTTCAGCAAGCTCCTTGATTCCCTTAATCGTGAGGTTTACATTCTTTTTTAAATCCGTAATTGAAAGTTTATACTCCTTAGCGCTATACTCGATGTACGATTTTCGAATTTTTTCGTCTGGTATTTGCACCAGGAACCTTTCGAGCAAATCTTCAGCTGCTGCACGTTGCTTTACTCCCTGATCAGCGTCCTTGAATATATCCTCAATATATAAAAACCCTCCGTCCTTCTTAAGTCCTTCGATTGCCTCATGAGCTGTAACGGCTTTAAATTTTGAATTCTCTGGAGGGAAGAAGATATCACGATAAAGAGCAGAATTAAAAAAACTATCTGGATCAAAACCTTCCGGTAATAAAATAGCTTCAGGGTGAATTCCTGAGCTAATTATTAAATCAATAGCCTTGAGCGTTGCTTCAAGACCTGCTTTGTCTGCATCGTAAAAGATTTGAGCGCGTTTCACCCCGAGCTTCAGGAGTTCTTGAATATGATCTTCAGTAAAAGCTGTTCCGGCAGATGCCAGGACATTGTTAACTCCACGAATGCGAAGTGCTGAAATGTCAAAGTTGCCTTCAACCAATATAACAGAACCTGTTCTGCGTATTTCTTCGGCCGCCTTTTCAATACCAATGAAGAGTTTTGATTTGTTAAATACCAGGGTGTCCTTCGTATTTAAATATTTTATCTCTTTTTTGCCGTCAATCCGTCTGCCAGAAAACCCTGCAATTTGTGTTTTGGATGCGAAAATGGGAAAAATGATACGTTCATTGAACACATCAAAGGCCCCCTTTTCCTTTTGTACGATCAGCCCGGCTAAGATCATTTGGTTTTTCGAATAGCCTTTCTTGAGTAAGTGATTAAGGAGTGATCCAAAATCATTATCGGCAAATCCCATTCCTTCCTCCAGCGCTTGATCATAAGTCATGCGCAAAAGTGATTCGTCTAATTCACGAATTTTATCCTGGAAAAAGTCAAAGGCCACTGCATTGATTTCATAAAGATCAAATTGCTTTTGTCTTTTCTCCAGCTGTACTATGTTTTCTTCGTCATTCGTTACTTTAACCTCAATATTGAAAGCTTCAGCAATTTTGCGAATTGCGTCAGGATAAGTGAGATTGTGCAACTGCATCACAAATGATACTGCATTTCTTCCACCCTTGCCTGAGCTGAAGCACTTCCAAACTCCTTTAACAGTATTGACTGAAAAAGAGGCTGTTTTTTCGTCGTTAAATGGCGATTTAGCCATGTAGTTTATACCCTTTTTCTTCAGATCAGGGGCGTCTTTTCTTATCACTTCATCCATGTCAAGGTTGAAGATATCGTCAATTGTATCCTGATGAATCATTGAATTATTTTTGTATCCGGGATTTTAATTCCGTTAAGTTCCGTTGTGAGAGACTCTTTAGGTAATTCTTCTATATAATGAATTACAAGCGTGTCGCACTGATCATGCAAACGCTTCTCTACTCTTTCTTTTCTTGTGCGAAATACTTTATCATATTTGATTCCGTAAATCTCAAAAATGGCTATGGTTACTGTGGTATTTGCTTTCATGATTGCTAGTTTTTAGTGAGGTATGTGTATGCATTAACAGGTATTTCCATTAGGCGTGCGATTTGCACTAGGTCAACACATAAAGAATCTTCGTGCCAGGTTGGTAGCGTCACGATCATATCTGATTCAGTCATGAGTTTTACTAAGGATTTTTTGAGATCGGGTAAGTTTTTAGGGTCAATCTTTTTTAAGATTAGCGGTGGCGCGTAGCATTCAAACTCTTTTTGCCAAGCCAATTTTTGGGCTTGCTGAAATTCTTTAATGTTGTTGTTTTCTTGGCCAATCATCGGGCCTACTATAAATATTGTCATTACTGGATGCTTTTAGTTAGTTTCTCTAGTTCTTCTTGATGCTTGGCAGCAACTTGGATGGCAGCCATTAGGATGTTTTCATTTTCTCTTTTGCCATTCATCACTAATTTAATGGTGTATTCGGCATACACTTTCCAACCATTTTCCTCCAGCTGCTGTTGAATTTTATTAACCCACTCTTTTTTAGGGAGTTTCTTTTTTGTTTTCTCTAAAATCGTTTCTGTTTCCATCTAATTTTATGTATTTATTTCTGCAATAATAATCAAAAAATGGAACAAATGGTGTTTTTCTGAAACTTTTTTGAAATCTTTTTGAAATGATTTTGAAACTTTTTTGCAATAAAAAAGACATAAATTTGCATAATGGAAAAAGAAAACACAACACACCACGGCAAATTTTTGCGGAATATATGGAAGCGTTCGCGCCTATCTCTGGACATTTTATCAGAGAGATCGGGATATTCCAAAACAAGTATTTACCGATGGATGAATCAAGAAAACCTTGAGGCAATAAAAATTTTGAATATTTCAAGGGCATGTGGATTTGACATAAGAGGATTAATTCCTCAAGTCGATGATGAGATGGAGCGCCTCGAGAAAACAATGAGCGCTATTTCTGTCCAGGACACAAAGCTTTACAAGGACAAATATCTTGAAGCACTAGAAGAGCTGCGTGAAGTTCAATCAGAACTCAAAGCCCTGCAATTGAAGTACAGTCAACTTAATAGGGATTTTGATAGCCTTAAAACACCAGGACAAGAACTGGACAAAAGCAAGCGAAAAGCGTCTGCAGAGAAAAAGTAATTAATTAAGAATCAACGCTTAAAAAATTGGTGGCAGGGCGAAGAAAATCCCTCACTCTCCGCATCTTTCGAATAATTACTGAAAGAATAAAATAGAAAAGGTTTGGTTTCGCCAAGCCTTTTTTTTGAGCATTCTTTTTATCTTCGTGAAAACTTTTAACTATTCGTATTTGTTTCGTTTGCATGAAGAAAGACATCCAAGATAAATTTTCAAAGTGGCCTTTTTTTAATGAGAAGGGGTTTTTGACTGTTGCTGGACCGTGTAGTGCAGAAACTTACGAACAAGTGATGACAACTGCTGAACAGATTCATCAATTGGGTATAAAAGTTTTTCGTGCAGGTGTCTGGAAGCCACGAACTCGACCTGGTAGTTTTGAAGGAGTAGGAAAAGAAGCACTGGACTGGATGCTTGAAGCGAAACGAAAGTATGGATTAAAAACAACTGTTGAGGTAGCGAATCGCCAACACGTACTTGATGCATTAGAAAAAGAAGTAGATATATTATGGATTGGAGCACGTACGACTGTCAATCCGTTTACGATTCAAGAAATTGCTGATACGCTGCAAGGAATAGATATACCAGTTTTGATTAAAAACCCTGTTAATCCTGATGTGGACTTGTGGCTTGGGGCTGTAGAAAGATTGGAAAAAGCTGGTGTGACACGCGTTGGTGCGATTCATAGAGGGGTATCGCAATTCAATAAGTCGCTTTATCGCAACAAGCCAGAGTGGGAAATGGCGATTGAATTTAGAAAGCAACGTCCTGATCTATTACTAATTTGTGACCCTAGCCACATTTCGGGAAATAGGGATTTGGTTCCACTTATTGCTCAAACAGCGCTTGACCTTATGTTTGACGGTTTAATGATTGAAACCCACCTTAGCCCCGATAACGCATGGAGTGATGCACGCCAACAAATTACCCCAATGCAATTAAAATTGTTGTTGGACGAGCTTGTAGTACCCGTTGAGTTTGCGGAAGGTATCGAATTATCAGGTTTTGAAGATTTGAGAAATGTAATCAACGACATCGATAACCAATTGATTCAATTGCTAAGCGAACGCATGACAATAGTAAATGACATAGCTCATTTTAAAAAGGCACACAATTTAGCAATTTTTCAAGAAAAAAGATGGAACCAACTTGTGGCACAACATCTTGAAAATGGAAAATCTAAAGGTTTGAGTACGCAGTTTATTCAAAAGATTTTCAATGCCATCCATGCAGAGTCTATTGATAAGCAGGGGCAGGTTTTTTATAAAAAGTAAGCTCTTTCATTTTCATTTACTTATATTTAGTCATTACTAAAATTTATCCTATGCGTTTCGTTATCATTTTTAGCTTATTCGTTTTATCGTTTAACACTCGAGCAACCACTTCTACAACTCCGTATACACCAATCGTATTTGTTCATGGAATGTTGGCAAGCAGTGATACGTGGGTAAATCCTTACGTGAATTTTAGAAATGCAGGGTATTCAGAGAACGATTTGTATTTTTTGGATTGGAACACGATGTCAATGAACTCACCAATGACAGTTCAACAATTGGACAGCTTGGTCAACCATATTATTGAGTCGACGGGCAAGAAAAAAGTAAATCTGGTGGGGCATTCTGCCGGTGGTGGAATTTGCTCAAGTTATTTAAGTGATAAAAAAAGGGCTAAAAAAATTGATAAATACGTGCATTTAGCAAGTATGCCGATTGAAAACACTCCCGCTGTAGCAACGCTTAATCTCTATTCACCAGATGATAAAATCACAGGAGGAAAGGATTATTCAGGTGTGACTAACAAAGCGATTTCAGGTCTTGATCATTATGAAATAGCTACGTCAAAGCAAAGTTTTGAAGCGATGTTTCAATTTTTCAATCCAGGAGGGAAACTGGAATTAACGGTTCCAGAATCAGCTTCACAGTATACTATTTCAGGTCGCGTGTGTACACTTGGTGATAATAGTCCCGAAAAAAATGCGCAAGTGGAGATTTATTCCTTTAACAAACGTTCGGGTGCACGTGAAAGCCAAACTCCTATACATGTATTAACTACAGATGAAAATGGCTATTTCCCAGCAATTCTCCTTAATGCTGATACTTATTATGAGTTTATGGTTACTTCACTAGATAAGTCAAAACGCAAAGTCCATTATTATCGTGAACCATTTTCCAATAATAATCCATTGGTGTATTTGCGAACAATGCCATCAAGTGGTTTTGCAGGATTTTTACTAAAAAGTTTACCTCAAAATGAAGACGAAGCTTGTTTGGCTATTTTCTCTTCCAACAAAGCAATATTATTTGGAAGGGATAATTTATCAGTTCAAGGTCTTGATTTAGCGCGTAAGGATATAACTCCAGACAGTAAAACAGCAATAGCTTTATTTATTTTTGATGAAGGAAGTGATAAAGAATCGTCGGGAATGGGCGTTCAAACATTCAAGTCTTTTCCTTTTATGAATGGTGTGGATTATTTTCTCTCTGTGGAGGAAAATCCAATAGAATTAAATTTTAATGGGAGAAGAATGAATGTAGCACCTGTTAAAAGTTCCGATGGAATAATGGTTGTTGTATTTGATTAACAGGGTTAAGGCATATACCGCTATCGTTATTAATCGAAAGAAGTATATGCCATATCTTAATAAGTTATTTTAACCCTGCTAATTTTTCTTCTAGGATTTTAATCGTATGCAGCGAGTCTGTTTCTTTTTTGCGTTCGCTTGCAACAACTTGTTCCGGTGCTCCTGAAACAAATTTTTCATTACTCAATTTCTTTTGAACGCTTTGTAAAAAACCTTTGGTGTAATTCAGTTCCTCTTCTATCTTTTTGATCTCAGCTTCAATATCCATGTCGTCTCCGAATGGAATAAAAAATTCATTCGATTCTACAATAAAAGAATAGGCATTTGCCAACTTCTCGGTAATGTATTCAAGAGAGGAAAGATTCCCCATTTTCGCGATAACAGTATCGAAGTTCTTGTCGTGATTGCCGTTGATTTTAACTTTTAAGTCGATTTTCACTTTGTTCGCAATATTATTTTGCTTGCGGATATTGCGAATGTGCGTAATTATTTTCTCAGCTATATCAAATTGTGATAAAATCGTCGTGTTCGATGAGCCAATTTCAGGCCAAGAAGCGATAATGATATCTTCACCTGCTTTTCGTGCTCTAATCAAATGCCAAATTTCTTCTGTTACAAATGGTGTAAATGGATGCATTAAACTCAATAGACGTTCAAAGAAAACAATTGTCGTATTGAACGTTTGTTTGTCAATTGGTTGCTCATACCCTGGTTTGATCATTTCCAAATACCACGAACAAAAATCATCCCATACCAATTTGTATGTTGTCATCAAGGCGTCTGAAATTCTAAATTTTGTAAATAAATCGTTGATTTCTTCGATTTTATCATTCAATTTTGATTCAAACCATTCAATGGCTACTTTTGATGAAGTAGGTTGCTCAATGTCTCGTACTTCCCATGATTGAACTAAGCGAAAAGCGTTCCACACTTTATTGGAGAAATTACGTCCTTGCTCACATTGTGACGTGTCAAAAGGTAAGTCATTTCCTGCTGGAGATGAAATTAACACACCAACGCGAACACCATCAGCGCCATATTTTTCGATAAGTTTAATTGGGTCAGGGGAATTACCTAATGATTTAGACATTTTTCTACCCAATTTATCTCGCACAATTCCTGTGTAGTACACGTTTTTAAAAGGAATGTCTCCCATGTATTCGTATCCAGCAATAATCATTCGAGCTACCCAAAAGAACATGATTTCGGGTGCAGTAACTAAATCATTTGTTGGATAATAATACTTGATTTCATTATTTCCAGGTTGCGTAAGTCCATTAAAAACAGAAATCGGCCATAACCACGATGAAAACCAAGTATCCAGTACATCTTCATCTTGTTTCAATTCTCCAATTGCAAATGACTTTCCTGCTTTTTCTGTTGCCAGTTGGATTGCTTCGGCTTCAGTTTTTGCAACTACATACTCATCGTGTCCAGTACCAAAATACCATGCAGGAATTCGGTGACCCCACCACAATTGTCTAGAAATACACCAATCTTTGATGTTTTCCATCCAGTGGCGGTATGTATTCTTCATTTTGTCAGGATAGAAATTGATGTTTCCATTCATGACATTTTCCAATGCTGGTTCAGCCAATTCTTTCATGCTGACAAACCATTGCAAAGATAATTTAGGTTCAATAACAGCATCAGTACGTTCTGAGAATCCAACTTTATTAATGTGGTCTTCCGTTTTGATTAAATAACCTTTGTCATAAAGTTCTTTCTCAATTCGTTTACGTACTTCAAAACGATCGAGTCCTTCGTAATGTAAACCAAAAGAATTCAATGTTCCGTTGTCATGTAAGATGTCGATAGTTTCTAAATTATGTTTTTTACCTAAATCATAATCATTGGTGTCGTGAGCTGGCGTTACTTTTAGACAGCCTGTACCAAATTCCATATCGACGTATTCGTCCAATATTACAGGAATGGTTCGGTTAGCAATTGGGACAATGACTTGTTTGCCGTGTAAGTGTTTGAAACGTTCATCATTTGGGTTGATACAAATTGCTGTATCTCCTAAAATTGTTTCAGGTCTAGTTGTCGCAATCGTCAACCAACTGTCTTCAGATCCTGCTACTTTGTAACGTACATAAAAAAGTTTGGAGTTAACTTCTTTATAGATAACTTCTTCATCTGATAATGCAGTCAGGGCTTCGGGATCCCAATTCACCATGCGTACACCTCGATAAATCTTGCCTTTTTTGTACAAATCCACGAAAACATTCAATACTGATTCTGAATATTCGGCATCCATCGTGAAGTGTGTGCGCTCCCAGTCGCAAGAAGCACCGAGTTTTTTAAGTTGTTCCAGTATTATGCCACCGTGTTTTTCTTTCCATTCCCATGCGTGAGCTAGAAATTCATCACGTGTTAAATCTGATTTCTTAATTCCTTCTGCGCGTAGTTTGTTGACTACTTTTGCCTCGGTAGCAATGGATGCATGGTCAGTTCCAGGAATCCAACATGCATTTTTCCCTTGCATACGTGCACGACGAACCAATACATCTTGAATGGTGTTGTTCAACATATGTCCCATGTGCAAAACTCCAGTTACGTTTGGTGGGGGAATAACCACGGTGTAAGCTTCACGCTCATCCGGTTCAGAATGAAAGTAACCTTTATTCATCCAGTGGCTATACCACTTTTCCTCTGCTTGTCCTGAGTCGTATGTCTTTGGAATTTCCATTGTTGTTTTTTTGTTTAAAGTGCAAATTTAACAAGAATGTGCTAGAGTACAGTCTTCTTATCTCACTTAAATGTGAAAAACAATTACTGTTAAATTATTGCAGTGATTATCGTGTAAAACACTAAGATGAGGTTGTGTGATTTGAAATATGCAAAATCTATGATCTAGATATATTCAATATCGGTTTTTCCATCAACTTTAATTATCTTTGTCCAACAAAATGAAGTATCATGAAAGTAAATCCAACATATAATACGAAAGAATCCTTATTGGCATTGTACAATAAGCCTCTTTTAGAATTGGTTTTTGAAGCGGCTACCATTCACCGTCAATTTCACAATCCACGTGAAGTGCAAATGTCTTCGTTATTGAGTATCAAAACAGGTGGTTGTCCTGAAGATTGTGGCTATTGCCCACAAGCTGCTCGTTACCATACGGATGTGGAAGCACATAAACTAATGTCGGTTGATTCTGTAATTGAGCAAGCAAAAAACGCCAAAGCAAATGGTTCTTCTCGTTTGTGTATGGGAGCTGCTTGGCGTGAAGTACGTGATAACAAAGATTTTGATAATGTGGTGGAAATGGTTCAAGCTGTAAATGACCTTGATATGGAGGTGTGTTGTACGCTTGGAATGTTGAATGAAGAACAAGCAGTACGTTTGAAAAATGCAGGGTTGTTTGCGTACAATCACAACTTAGATTCATCAAGAGAATTTTATAAAGATATCATCTCGACAAGAGAATACGACGATCGTTTAAAGACAATTGACAATGCGCGTAAGGCTGGAATTACAGTTTGCTCAGGAGGAATTATTGGAATGGGCGAAGCTGTTGAGGACCGTGTTGGTATGTTGTTGAGTTATATGGAAATGGAAACTCCGCCAGATTCTATTCCGATTAACGCTTTAGTAGCGGTTGAAGGTACACCGTTAGAAGAGCAGAAACCAATCGAGCAATGGGAAATGATTCGTATGGTTGCAACGACACGTATTGCGTTTCCTGAGTCTGTAGTACGTTTGTCTGCGGGTCGAACTAAAATGTCCATGGAAGCTCAAGCAATGTGCTTTCTAGCAGGGGCAGGTAGTATTTTTGCAGGAGATAAATTATTGACAACCCCAAATCCTGAATTCAACGAGGATAAGGAAATGTTTAATATCCTTGGGTTAATAGCGAAAGAACCTTTTCAAGAAGGGGAAAAACCGGTGTCTATTCCTGATGCGAAAATCGAAGAACGCAAGAAAAAAGAAGCGGAACGCCAAAAAGAATTGGAAGAAGCTCGCGGTCAAAAATTTGAACCTCGCAAAATCACGAATGTAGAATCGGTGTAAAATGTCACCTAAATTCAGCCAAAAATTAACCGAGCGCAAATCACAAAACGGATTTAGAAGTCTCGTTAATACGGATGGTCTGATTGATTTCCTTTCCAATGATTACTTGGGGCTTTCCAAGCTGGATTTTGCTGTTGATACTAAAGTGAAATCAGGCACAGGTTCGCGTTTGATTTCAGGCAATTCTACTGAAGCTAGCGAAACCGAACGTTTTTTAGCTGAAATGTTTGGTTCAGAAAAATCACTGGTTTTCAATTCGGGTTACGATACAAATCTTGGTTTTTTTTCTGCTGTTCCGCAAAGGGGTGAAGTGGTACTTTATGATGAGTTGATTCACGCATCTGTTCGCGATGGAATTCGTTTAGGTCTGGCAGAAAGTTTTTCATTCGCACATAATTCGCTTGAAGATTTAGAGAAAAAACTCGTTCGATTCTCGGATAAAACTGTTTTCATCGCAATTGAAAGCTACTATTCGATGGATGGTGATTTTGCCCCACTTGAAGAAGTATTGTCGTTAGCAACGCGCTATAACGCCCATGTCATTGTGGATGAAGCTCACGCAGCGGGTGTGTTCGGAGAAAAAGGTTTGGGCTTGACATATCTTTATCGTAATCACCCCGCGCTTTTTGCTCGAATCATCACATTCGGAAAAGCATTTGGTGCGCATGGTGGGGCTGTGTTGGGGAGTGTAGAGTTGATCGAATACCTCGTTAATTTTTCGCGTTCGTTTATCTATACAACTGCCCTACCACCTGAGGCGTATCTGCGAATAAAATATGCCATAACCTATTCTATCGTGAATGAGGAATTGCGTGAAAAGTTGCAGGAAAACATCACAACTTGGAATACACTGTTTTCAGGTCAAAAAGGGCCTATTCAGCTTGTGCCCTGCACCGACATTAATCGATTGCACCATGTTGTTGCCGATGCACGAAATAAAGGATGGGCAATTAAAGGAGTTTGGTCTCCCACTGTTCCACAAGGACAAGAACGACTGCGTGTGTGTCTACATGCGGGACAATCACACGAAGATCTTCTCGCGTTGGGAGAGTATCTTTTAGAGGTAGTTTAGTGACTTCTGCCTAAAATTCTAAGTTGGTTTGATTGTATTGTAGATGTTGTCAATGAAACCAAAACCCTAAAAATGCACCGGCTAAAAGCGTGACTAGTTTCATTAGGTTAAAGCGGTGTCCTTCGGAAGTTTCGAAAATAATCGTGGTGGATATGTGTAAAAACATCCCGACAACAATGGCTAATATCACATCCGCTACATAACCTTCAAAAACATGCGGTGCGTTGTGACCAATAAATATTCCTATTGGTGCGGTAAGCGAAAAAGCAAAGAGTATAAGCATGGTGGACCATTTTTTCCAACCACTTCGCAATAATAAAGTTGTAAGTGCTATCGCCACAGGGATGTTGTGAAAAATAACTCCAAATAACAAACTTTGTCCACTTCCATGACTGTGATTGTGGTCATGATGGTGATCGTGCAAATGAGCACTGATTAATTCGGAGTGAAATTCAGACTCGAGCGGTATCCCTTCCAAAATAGAGTGTATGCTGAGGCTAATAAACAGTACTATCGGAATATTACCACTCTTAGATGGGTGCATGTGACCGTGTTCGATACCTCCAGAAAAATATTCGAGAAACAATTGAACCAAAAAACCTATTAATATATACACACCAATCGACTCGCTGTGTTTCGAGTAAATCTCGGGAATAAAATGGATAAAAGCTATCGAAATTAAAAAACCCCCACTAAACGAAAGCAGTGGTTTGATGAGTTTGGTGCCGTTGTTTTTTTCCAAAACCAAAACCAATCCTCCGCCAAGGAGTACAGAACTGATCAGTAAAACGATTCCCCAAAATTCACTCATACCTACTTTTTAGCTATCAAAATCAATCGATCGGACGTTTTTTCATCAAACGGATTGAGATGGAAGTCGCCAAAGGTACGTATTATTTGCAAATCAGTTGCATCGATTAAGCGTGAAAAATCGTTCAATTTTAATGCTTGTACCCGTTCTGTGTATTCAAAATCTTGTCCCTTATCGGAAAAAGAGATGTGTTTATAAATGTGTTGACCGTCGTATTCCCTTTTTAAGTGAAATGCGATGTCATCTACTTTTTTCAACTCTTCAGTCACTAAATTTTCGATAACCTTAGCGCTATTCATAAAATCAATCACCAATACACCTTCTTTGTCGAGCATTTGGTCGATAGCATGCAGTACTTTTTGATTTTCTTCGTGCGAATCAAAATAGCCAAAACTAGTAAAAAGGTTAAAGATGTGCGTAAATTTATCCGTTAACGGTTCGCGCATATCTTGAACTTGAAACGAAAGCGTATCATTTGCAAAACGAGTAGCGTGTGAGATGCTTTGTTCGGATAAGTCAACACCTTTAACGCGATACCCTAATGTATTGAGGTAAATACTATGTCTGCCTTTTCCACAAGCTAAATCGAGAATGTATGCATGATCTTTTGAGATAGACAAATGATTGGCAAGATTTCGAATGAACAAAGCCGCTTCTTCATCGTTTCGGTGCTTGTATAGTGTGTGATAGTAGGAGGTATTAAACCATTCTTCAAACCATTCTACTTTTCGTTGATTCTCCATGTCTAATCTATTTGTGTGGCATAAAAAATCCCTTTGCGAAACTGCCAAGGGATTTACTGCAAGCTGAGAGAAAGTTATTAATTTACGACTATATCTTTCTCAAATATAGTATTATTTCCATTGATATCCTCGGCTCTTACACGAAATTTTATTTTTCCAGTAAGGTTTTCTGGAACGGCAATTGAAATGTTCGCATTTTCTTCTGCATCCCAAGTTGTTGATTGAGCAGAAGCAACATTGAACGATTGCGTGTAAAGTGAATTTCCAGTACTTTCTGCTATTGCTCTAATTTGAATTAGGGATAAATTAGCAGTTCCTGTAATGGTTCCACTAATGCCAAAATTTGTTCCCGCTGCAACACTTTGAGGAGCTGTTATAGCAATTACAGGTTGTCCTGATCGAACGACATTGAAATAAAAGAGCACATTTTCGGATTGATTCCCTTCTTTGTCCACAGCACGAATAGTACCATGGTAAGCCCCAGAAGAAGTATTTTCAGGTATAATAAATGTTTCGGACAAGTTGTGTGTGGAACCAGAAATGTCGACTATGCGAATTTCAGAGTAGCGTGCTGTCATCGTTTTGTGCGAGTGACCGTCAAAATCGTGGTGAATGTCTATTTTAAATTGATTCAAATCTTCATTGTCCGTAATTAGTGCTGTCACTAATATAGATTCACCCGGCTCGACATTAACAGTTTCTGATGAATTATTAACTCGTACAGAAGAAATGACAGGTAGTTCAGAATCTGCTTTTTTGCAAGAAAAAGCAGCAAATACTATTGCTCCGAGAATAAATAAATTCGTTTTCATACTTCAAAATTACAATAAAATAGTTGTTTATGCAATAAAGTTGCATTTTTATTCGAGAATAAATTTGTAATTTCACCTTATGTTTTATAGCCTTTTAAAGTTTATAGTTGGAATAGGCATTCGGGTGTATTATAAAGACATTCGAATAATAGGTAAAACGAACTTGCCTTCTAAGGGGCCGTTAATAATCATTGCCAATCATCCAAATACGTTAATGGATGCATGGGTGATTGGATTTGTTTGTAATCAGCCTATTTATTTCATGGCAAAGGCATCTTTTTTTAATTCAAAATTTAGGTTGTGGGTTTTGAGAAAATTGAATATGATTCCGATTAACCGAGCAGGTGAGGGAAAAGCAAAGGGCATTGATAATCATCAATCTTTTGAAGAATGTTACCAATTATTGGAGCAAGGAAAGACAATTGTAATATTTCCAGAAGGTTCTAGCTATAAGGAGCGTGTATTAAGAAAACTGAAAACTGGTGCTGCACGAATTGCATTAGAGGCTGAAAAACGAAATGGCGGAGATTTAGGTGTTAAAGTTGTTCCAATGGGATTGAATTATGCGCGTCCAGAACGTTTTAGAAGTTCAATATTGATATCCATTGGTCAAGAAATTGATGTAAAAAAGCATTTGGAAGAATACGCCGTTGATTTTATTGCAGCTTCTCGTAATTTAACAAATGAGTTTCGCCAAGAGCTAGAAAAGGTATTGGTTTCTACATCAGACAATCAACAAGATTTTCTATTGGAAGAGGTGCGAAACATTTTGACAAGCAAATATATTAAGAAAAACAAAGATGAATTTCAGTTTCTTCGCCAAATCAGAGATTCCTTATACGCAATTTCAATTGACAATCCAGAGCAATTGAATGAGGTACGGAGGCTGGTTCAGGAAATAAATTGGAAAACAGAACAGCTTGCGATAAAATCAGATTTTCTTGATCGTCGCTTCCGTTCTGTAATGTTTTTTCGGCAGTTAATTTTCTCTATTTTTGCGCTACTAATAGCTACCCCGATTTTCTTTTATGGCGCATTTCACAATTTTGTGCAATACAAATTAACTGACAAGGTTATTCCGCTGATAACAAAAGATGTAGAGTATTATGCGCCATTGGCTGTGTTGATAGGTATTGTGTTGTACCCCCTTTCCTATATGGGGTTTGTTGTATTATTGCATCAATTGATACACCTGCCTTGGTGGGCAAAAGTGGTGTATTTTTCAAGCTTACCTGTATCTGGATTGTTAGCGTATTATTTCCACAAATATTATACGCATATTGCATTCAAATGGCGCTATCTTTTTCTAATGATAGATCAACGAGATAGCATTAATGAACTTCATGAGAAGAAGCAGGAATTGCGAAGAGTTTTAGGGTTTTAGTTGTGTGAAGAAAGTATACTCTAAAAATAAATCATCGTAGTTTCCGTTTTAGTAAGTAAAAAAAATATTTAAGGTATGAGATTATTGTTTTTTGTTTTAAGTTTAGTAATCATTAGTTGCAAGAAGACACCAAAAGGCATTGATGGAGAAATCTTTGAATTATCAGAGGAGACCGTAGGCTTTGTATGGTATAAAAACAGTGAGGCTTTTTTACCAAAAAGTTCTGGAAGTGGACATGATTTTCCTTTTCTTAAAACACGGTTTAATTCAATTGCCAGTACGCAGTTAGATAATAATCGCAAGGTGATTGATACAGCTGTTTTTCCTGAAGGTTCAGTTATAGTTAAAGAATTGTTTGATGACAAAGAGAAATTTAAACGATACGCATCTCTTTGGAAAAACTCAGCCTCTCCTTATGCTGATTCGGATGGTTGGGTTTGGGGATATATTGACGCGAAAGGTAAAGTAATAGAGAGTGCTGAAAATAAAGGAGTGTCTTGTATAGGATGCCATAATCAGACTGGCAACATCGATAAAGTCCTTATGAATAAGTTTTTTCCTTGATTTTAATTGCTATTTCGTTCAGCAGTTTTTCCCGGTCTCCTTCAATGATTTGATAATTAACGTTCATCCTTTTCAAGTTTTCAAGGTACAAGTCAAACAAGATATGTCTGTCATTTGGGTTTTCACGTAACTCATCCTCTTCATATGGGATATCAGGAGCGCACAATAAATAAAAATCGATTTGCTGTTTTGATAATTCGTCTAAAATGAGTTTTGAGCAGTTTCCATATTTGAATTCACTCCATATTTTCAATACAAGTATCTCTGTATCGTATATAGCTATTGGTTCATTTGACAAGTCATTCCATTCTTTTAGTTGACCCTTCAGAATATCATCTAAATCCTCTTGTTGATAATCACGATTAAGGTTTGATAAATAAGTTCGAGCATATTCTGGCACGTAGGAACAGCCTAACTTATTCGCTAGCAACTCTGCAAAGGTGGTTTTACCACTTGATTCAGGCCCTGTGAGTGCAATGCGAATCATGGTGTTTCCAGTTTAAATTTACGTTTCCATTTGATATAACCCAAAACTGCCAGTCCTGTAAAAAGCACCATATTCAGCGCACTTAAATTCAGATCTTTTAAATGGTACAGTACTACGGATACGGCATCGATAACAATCCAATAAATCCAGTTTTCGAGCACTTTATGTGCCACCATAAATGTAGCAACGAGACTAAATACGGTGGTGAAAGCATCCAGGTAAGCATAATCTTGATTTACTTTTATGGAGAAATAGTATCCTAAAAGAATCGTCAAGAATAGACTGCCAATAATATTAACGACATGGTATTTGACAGGCCACTGTTTAATCTGTTTGTAAACTGATTTTTTATTCCACGTGAGGATACCATAGAAAGCCATTCCAAAGTAAAAAAGTTGCAAAAAAGTTTCCAGATACAATTCGACATCAATGAATATGTAAGTGTATATCCCTGTGCTAATAAGTGCGAAATACCAACAGGATTTTTTGCCTTGTGCGGCTAAAAATACGTAAACAAGACTTGAAAGCACTGCGATAATCTCAATAAAAGAAGTGGCTAAAAATTGTGCAATGATGTGCGTTACGAAATCCATTACTGCAAAAATAGATTTTATTCAGTAACAGCATGCCAACTGAATCCATTTCTCTTCATTTTTTGAAATATGTTAAGTTAATTTTAATCCCGTGAGGGGCAATTTTTCTGTAAATACCTAGCTTGACCCTTTTATATTTGTTGTTATAAAATGAATAAATCAGAACTTTCTATGTAATTTTGAATTTCAAATTTACCGAGTAGATGGAAGTGAAAGAAAAACGATATATAGATTACGATCGAATTGAATTTTCGAACGAAGAACTTATCGAGATTTATAAGGCAATCAAAAAACCACGTTTAATTGAAGAAAAGATGTTGGTTTTATTGCGTCAAGGAAAAATTTCAAAGTGGTTTTCGGGGTGGGGACAAGAAGCTATTTCTGTCGGTACAACCCTTGCAATGAAAAAGGAAGAATACATACTCCCCATGCACCGAAACCTTGGTGTATTCACTACGCGAGAAATTCCGCTGAATAGACTCTTTGCTCAGTTTCAAGGTAAAATGTCGGGTTTCACAAAAGGAAGAGACCGATCGTTCCATTTTGGAGCGAAAGCGTATAATATTGTTGGGATGATTTCGCATTTAGGACCACAGCTTGGTATTGCTGATGGCATTGCATTGGCATGTAAGTTGAACGATGAAAAACATGCTACATTGGTTTTTACAGGTGATGGCGGCGCGAGTGAAGGTGATTTTCATGAATCGTTGAATGTGGCGGCTGTATGGCAATTACCAGTCATTTTCGCAATAGAAAATAATCAATGGGGGTTATCGACTCCAAGCAATGAGCAATTCCGATGCAAACAGTTTATTGATAAAGGAATAGGTTATGGGATGGATGCGTATCAAGTTGATGGAAACAACATTTTGGAGGTCGTTTCTTCAGTGAAAAAAATTGCAACTTCTTTGAGAGAGAATCCTCGTCCTTTTTTACTTGAGCTGATGACGTTTAGAATGCGCGGTCATGAAGAGGCTTCTGGAACCAAATATTATCCAGAGGGAATTCAAGATGAATGGGATAAAAAAGACCCTGTGCGGAATTTTGAATTGTATTTATTGGAAGAAGGAATTATTTCGGAAGCTCTTGTTACTAGTGTGACCGAACAGATTAAAACTGAAATTCAAGAAGGATTGGATACTGCATTTGCGGAGGAAAAAATTATACCGAATACCAACGAAGAGCTTGCTGATATTTATGCTCCAGTAGTAACTCATCCAATTTCACCAGTTGCTCAAACTAAATCTGAAAAAAGATTGATTGATGCTGTTTCAGATGGTTTAAGACAAGCAATGGAAAGACATGATAATTTAATTATCATGGGACAAGATGTGGCTGAATATGGAGGTGTGTTTAAAATCACGGAAGGCTTTGTCGAGCAATTTGGGAAAGATCGTGTTCGCAATACACCACTTTGTGAATCAGCGATTGTAGGAACAGGACTGGGCTTATCGATTAAAAAAATGAAAGCCGTAGTCGAAATGCAATTTGCGGATTTTGTTACGTGTGGATTTAATCAAATAGTCAATAATCTCGCTAAAATTCATTGGAGATGGGGACAAAATGCAGATGTTGTTGTGCGAATGCCGACAGGTGCAGGTGTAGCTGCAGGACCATTCCATTCTCAAAGTAATGAGGCATGGTTTGTACATACACCTGGTTTAAAAGTGGTGTACCCAGCATTTCCAGAAGATGCGAAAGGCTTGTTGGCTGCAGCGATTGAAGATCCTAACCCCGTACTTTTCTTCGAACACAAATTTTTGTACAGAAGTTTGAAAGAAGAGGTCTATGATGATTATTTTACAGTTGAAATAGGAAAAGCTAAGGTACGACGTTCTGGAACACAAGTTTCTGTAATTACTTATGGAATGGGTGTACATTGGGCGTTGGAATTTTCGGACAATCATCCTGAAATAGATATTGAAATTCTTGATTTGAGAACATTATTGCCGCTGGATACAACAGCCATATACCAATCTGTACGTAAAACAGGAAGAGCGATTGTGCTCCACGAAGATTGTATGACAGGTGGGATAGGAGGAGAGATTGCAGCTTTGATAACTGAAAATTGTTTCGGTGATTTGGATGCACCAGTAATGCGTGTAGCATCTTTGGATACTCCTGTTCCTTTTGCAGCGGATTTGGAGCAGAATTTCTTACCCAAAAAACGATTTGAAGAAAAATTGATGGAATTGCTCAATTACTAATCGTAAATGCGCACTAAAAATCATATATTTTTATTAACTTTCGCCCCCGAAATAGACACATTATGGCAACATATTTAGATTTTGAAGAAACACTAAAAGTGCTTCACGAAGAGATAGAGAAGGTAAAGGAAGTAAGTGGAAACACTGAAGTGGACATGTCTGATAAGGTGGAAGAGCTTGAGCAAAAACTGGCTGAAAAAACGAAAGAATTGTATTCTCAGTTAACGCCATGGCAACGTGTTCAACTTTCGAGACATCCAGAAAGACCTTATACGTTAGCTTATATACGCGCTATTTCAGACAATACATTTCAAGAATATCACGGTGATAGAAGTGTGAAAGACGATAAGGCAATGGTTGGTGGATTTGGTTTGTTGGATGGTCAAACAGTAATGTTTATTGGACAACAAAAAGGAATGAATACCAAAATGCGTCAATATCGCAATTTTGGAATGGCAAACCCTGAAGGATACCGCAAAGCGTTACGTTTAATGAAGCTTGCTGAAAAATTTAATAAACCAATCGTAACGTTTATTGATACACCTGGAGCTTTTCCTGGACTAGAAGCCGAGGAAAGAGGACAAGGAGAAGCGATAGCTCGAAACATTTATGAAATGATGAAGCTAAAAGTTCCTGTAATCTGTGTGATTATTGGTGAAGGAGCTTCTGGTGGTGCGTTGGGAATTGGAGTAGGAGATAAAGTATTGATGCTAGAGAACACATGGTACTCTGTCATTTCTCCAGAATCTTGTTCTTCTATTTTATGGCGTTCTTGGGATTACAAAGAGCGCGCAGCTGACGCATTAAAGTTAACATCAACTGACATGAAGCAAAATGGATTGGTAGATGATGTTATTGAAGAACCATTAGGTGGAGCACATAGACATCCAGAAGAAATGTACGAGATTGTGAAAAATGAACTCAAAAAACATATCGCTGCTCTTTCAAAAATAGACCCTACTCAACGTGTAAATGAGCGTATTGAGAAGTTTTGCAAGATGGGTGTAGTACAAGAATCGTAATGTTTGGATTCCAAATACAACGCTATGTTTAATAAGCTTGTTCCCATCTTCTTTTTGGCTATTCTGTGGGGTGCGTGTAATCAAACTAATCCTGATGAACAAGATGTACTCGAAACAACTGATTTGAGTGTTATTGAGTTTGATGAAGACAATATTATTGCCGCTTGTTTAGCGAAGATTAATGTGCCGTTATCCGATGCAACCGTCTCGTTAAAACGCGCACATCTTAACGATGATGAATTTTTAGACGCCTATATTTCTGTTAATCTAGCAAAACGAGCTCAACAAGATTTTGAAAACTCAAGCAATCCTGCTATGTTCGAAGATTTAGGGTTCTTAGGAAATTATAATTATCTCTTTGTCTGGGATGGTGAAACGAAAAAAATTGGACGCCCGTACTTGATTGCAAGTAATGCACTTGAGGAACTCAGTGTGGAGGAGCATCACTTATTAGATCCAGGGTATAAAACGTTGAGTGCAATTTATCGTGTACGAAGTAGTGTATTCGAAATTTTCTTTCGCTACTTAAACGGTAATATAATCCCCGTGTTTTCCTATAAGATTATGGATGAAATTGGAACAAATAATCCAGAAGCTTTTGTGAAGAAAATTGTGGATAATCCCACGCAGATTCAACGAGATATTATTATTTATGAAGCTAGTATACCAGGATATTCTCCTGAAAAAGCTATTCAGAATAGAAATTATTATCCTTACGACAATTTGGAGGCTAAACCAGTAGTTGTCAATCGTTTCTTTTTTGAAAAAACGTTGGGGAAATACGCTACTGAATCGTTCTAAAGAAATGGTATTGAGTTGTTGTATTCAAGCATTTTTAATTCTTGAAAAACTCCATATCACCATTTTTCATTCGATGATACGCTTTGGCTAAATGGACTAACATATCACGCATCGCATCAAACGCTTTTTCTGTTTCTTCCGAGATTTCGGTACCTTTGAGTTTGAGCAATAGTTTCATGTATAACGCTTGTATCGCCATGTCAACATCATTTAACTGCGTAGTTGATTTTTGTCGAAACTCTTTTAAAAAAGGTTGTGTACGTTCGTGCTTTTCAATGTATTTTTCGTCTTTAGACAGATTGACAAGCGTGTTGTGCAAGTAAAAAAGCTCCATTTGGACTTCATGCACATCATAAATATGTCCACTTACTTCCTTTTTTTGAGATTTCAATTGTTGAATTAACCCAGCGTACCAATTTTTATATTGTTCCACCAAATCAGCGTCTTGAATTTGCGGTTCGATAATTCGGGCTACTAACGAATCCAAGTCCAGCTGATGAGCACGAATTAAATCTTCAATTTGAAACATATAGAGCAAATACTCTATGATGTTTTCTTCTTTCTTTTTGCGTGCAATAAGCATAGGCTATTTTGATTCGCTAGGCTCGTTTAATTCATCATATTCTGCATTCAATCCGTTTACAATGTCAGCAGTTACATCCATTGCGGGAGAAATATACATGACTTGACCACCTTGAGCGTATTGAAGAATTAGGTCATATCCATTTTCTTCGGCATATCGTTTACAGAAATCTTCAACGCGTTTAAACGCTTTCATTAAATTGTCATTCTGAATTTGTTGAACCTGCATTTGTAAATTTTGTTGTTCACGCTCCAGCTCCATTTGACGTTGTTGGTATTGTTGTTGGAATTTTTCTATTTCAGAAGAAATGAGCATATTATTTCGCATTTTTTCGTCATAAGAACGTGCCCAATTTTCAAAACTTTTCACTTTTTGTTCAAATGAACTACTCATTTGCCCAATTTTAGATTCCATTTCGTTCGTAATGGCTTCAATTAACTTGTAATTTTCATTGAGTGAATCATTGTGATAGTAGCCAATTTTTAATCCGTCACTAAATGTGGGAGTTTCGGTTACATTATTTTTTTGATTTTCAGCAGGTTTTTTTTCACCGCAAGCGGTAGTTAGAATCAACCCAGCAATAATGAAAAGTGCATTTAATTTCATAGTATAGATATTAATGTGTATTTACTTGAGCAAAACCTTTCGTCCAGTCTTCTCGCATTGTTAGAAAACGCCCCATGCAATTTTCTAGAAATTCATCGGTAAGCATTTTTTGAACGTCTTCTATTCCCACCACATCAGCTTCATTAATTTTAAAGCTTTGCTCATATTGACTCAATTCAATTTTTACTATATATTTAGCATTATAAGAAAAGATTGAAATACGAAATGTATGATGAGGTATCTCTGCAACTGTACGCACGTGTATTGTTTTTCTGCAAATGTATAATTTTCTAATAGTTTTTTACGCTAAAAGTGATAGAACAACTCATAAAAATATCTAATTCTCATGTGAGAAACCTTTTTTGGTTGCTATTTTCTCCAGCAATCAAGGTGAGCGAACCGTATGAAAATAGTGAGTTGATTTTTCCAGAAGAGCTCCAAAATAAGTGGCTTGAGTTGCATTCAGATTGGTTTTTAGAATTGGATCATACCACAGCTTTGAACGATTTTTTAGCAATCCATCTTCATTCAATGCGTTTGGGTATTTATGCTGAAAAAATATTACTTTTTTTCTTTCACCATTCGCCACATATAGAGCTTGTTTGGTATAACAGACAGATTATCGAAAATGAAATTACGCGAACTGAAATTGATTTTGTGATTCGATTTGAAGATAAACTCATACACATCGAATTAGCGGTTAAATTCTATTTAGAAAATCACAATGGCGAATGGATAGGCCCTAATCCCAGAGATACATTGAAAGATAAATGGGATAAAGTTCAATCATTACAGCTTCCAGAAGCAAAACGAGAAATAGAATATCACTTTCCGAATGAACAGGTTACTTCTTATTTTTTCGTCAAAGGATATTTGTTTACTCGAAATGATAATGATACTTGCCAATGGATTTATAAAAGTGAACTGGAATCTTTTCTTTCCTCGGGTTATCGGTTTGCTCTTCTTGAAAAACCACGCTTGATGGCAGATTTGACTGCCTACAGAGGCGAAACAATATCGAAATCAATCTGCAGTAAACACATTTTATCTGACACAAAAAAAGCGATAGCTGCACTATCGCTTTCAAAAAAAAATCAACTATCTTACTATATAGTAGAGGATGGTTGGCCATTTTTAGACGACCATCGCTAATTCATCTTGTGCTTGTTTCTTGAATTCAAAAGGGACTTTTACCATAAATGCATAATCTTGTCCGACTTCAAACATATCCATGTCATCAGCATTGTAATACCACTCAACTACAGATTGATGACCAAGCGTTTTAAGGTCGTTCAATTTGTATAAAAGCAACAGTAAACATTTGGATGAAGAGATGTTAAAATACTCTAAATCAATGCGAATGGTGGTGTGTTGGTGAGGGGTTTTCATGTAGCCAGCAAACCACTCTAAAACCGGATTCCAAAACGCCTCTGCATCTTTAGGTATCGAACGTCCTTTCACAAGTAATACACCTGTAGCGGAATCAAAAGAAACCTGAGGTGTTTTTGTAGTAGCTTCAATAAAAAGATTTTCCATTTCCTTTGTATTTCAGTCCACAATATCGGAATTATTTTCTCTTCTGATTCATTTTTTCTACAAATTAACCTTTTACATAGATGAATTCAATTTTCAGCCAAATTAACTTTTAGAACATTTTAAATTAATGTTTAAATAATATGATTTTGCTAATGATTTAAGTGATAAGTTATTAAACCATCCATTGATTGAGGTTCTACAATGACATCAATAGGGAGAGTGAGATGTAGCTGTTTAATGATTCGGTCTTTCAAATGATACGCAAGACTGCCAACAAGAGCTAATTTTTTCATTTCAAGTTTCGCTGGTTTGTCATTGAGGAATTCTTCAACAGCTTCGTTAATTAACTTCGATATGGCGTCATGTGTTTGATTGTGGATAACAAAGGGTGCAAACTGTCCAAATGCCTTAGCAATTGATTCGGAATGGGAAATTTGTTCAGCTAGTTGATCGAGTTTTCCGTATTGATTTTCAAATTGACTAACTAAGACAGCGTCTGGGGAGCTAGATAAGTAAGTAATTAGCCTTTGACCTAAGTCAGCTCCTCCTGCAAAATCGCCTTCAGGAAAACCTTTGCCTCCAAACAATTCAACAACTTCTTGTCCATCCCACTCGAACATCACCGATCCAGTTCCAAGGATGAAACATGTTCCCGTTGAATTTCCTAATGTTGCTTTTGCTGCGGCGTGCAGGTCAGCATATACGTTAATTTGTATAGGGTTAGGAAAGAACGGCTTTAAATCTTCCGTCATTTCAGATTGTCTTTCAACACTTAAACAACCTGAACAATAAAAATGAAGTGATTCAATAGGGTAGGGACTGAAAAAAGACGATGCTTCACGTAGAATTTCTGCAATTTTTGATTTGCTGGTATGCCCAGCTCGAATACCAGACGTTTCAAATCGAATTGTTGAATTATGGTGAACAAGACACCACGCTATTTTTGTTGCTCCACTTTCTGCTAGTAACATAATGTGCTAAGATAGTAGAACTTTTGATAAAAATTAATTCATCTCAATTCGATTCCAATTTTGATTCAAGCGATGGTATTCTTTATAAAATCTATTGAGATCATACGTTGCTTCTAAATCATTTTGATCGCTTCTATTTTTTAACGAAGCATATGATTTCAAAATGAGTTGGATGATATTCGAATTCAACAAGATTTGCGAAGCAGCGGCATCTACTTCATAGTTGTCATAGACGTCGAACACAAAATCCTTGTCCATTTTTTCTTTTTTCGACAACCTTTTTTTTCGCGTGATGCGCTCTAAGTATGGAAGCAAATGCGCACTTAATTCAACAAAGTGCTTCATCACGATGATGGCTTCGTTGAGCTGTCTTATTTGTGATAGTCCCGTTTTCATACCGTTTAGCATTTTCGTTTAACATTGTGTAAAAACCATTTATTATCGCATTCAATGGTATTTATCCTTGTGTAATAGACGTATAATTTGATAAGAAAGTTGGTCGTAAGGAAATTTTCCTAAGTTAAATAATTGTTAATAAGCATGTTGAAAAATGGAAAGGTTGTTGTTGTAATTCGTGTGTGAAATTGAAAAATTTAGTTATTTTTGTATTATATATTGAAACCAAATTATATGAAAAAATTCTACACTACAATAGTATTCGGATTCGTTAGTATGTCGGTTATGTTTGCGCAACAACAATTTGAAAATCCAGGTTTTGAACAATGGGAGAATGTTGGTAGTGCTGCAGAGGAGCCTGTTAACTGGAGTTCTCTGAAGACTTCAGATGATAGTTTTTTAGCAGGTCAAGCTCCAAAAGTAATAGAACAAGCAACTGGACGAGGTGGGACTGGCTTTTCTGTCAAAATGGAAAATAAATCTGCGTTTACTATTGTAGCGAATGGATTGATGACAAATGGTCGTGTGCACGCAGATTTCAATCCTGAGAATGGTTATGTTTATACAGATTTAGCTGATGCACGTTGGAATACACCGTTTACTTCAAAACCAGATAGCTTGACAGGTTGGTATAAGTATGCACCTTCAGGATCTGATAAAGGTAAGGTAGAAGTAATTCTTCATTCTGCAAATACCACTCAAATGCCTGTTGGTTCTACAGCAAGTAATGTAATCGCTAGAGCAAGATTTGATATGATTCAAGCTTCAGCTGATTGGAAACGTTTTTCGGTACCTTTTGTTTATTACAATTCAGAGACTCCTGCATACATATTGTCTGTTCTTACTTCTGGAGATAGTACGCTAGCTGTAGTTGGTTCTGTTGCTCATTTTGACGATTTAGAGTTGATTTACAATCCGAATTCTACTACTTCGGTTTCATCGATTCCGAATGTTGAGCAAGTGAAAGTATTTCAGAAAGAGGACATGTTAGTACTTTCTAATATTCAAGGTCAAGCGGATTATAGTGTATATGATGCATTAGGCCGAAAAATAGCAACAGGAAAAGCTTCTAAAGGAACTACTCAGATAAAGTTAGTTGAATCAGGGTTGTATTTAATCCAGGTTTCTAATGGTCATCAGATGATAACACGAAAAGTTATTTTCTCAACGCAAAACTAGTTCTAATTTCATTTGTACAAATACTTAAACCATTCATTGGTAACTACAATATTGTATGAAATACTTTTGGCTGTTCCTTGTAATAATCCATTCTGTATTGTTGAGAGGACAAGAAGGGACGTTAACAGGAATTATTTCTGACAAAGAAACCTCTGAACCATTAATTAGCGCAACCGTTATTTTACGTTCAGACCCTACAATAGGATCAGTTGCAAATTTTGATGGAATATATCGACTTACCTTGCCTGCGGGTTCACATTCTGTGATATGCCGTTTTACAGGAATGGTTCCTGATACATTTGATTTTACAATTAAAGATGGTCAAACGATAACGCATAATTTTGCGTTAAAGTCGTTCCCTAATGTATTGGGGGATGTGGAAGTAAGGGTAGGTAAATTTGACAAACCTATTGAAGACCTTACTGTGTCGATGGAGGTTATTAAACCAGCAATTATTGAGAATAAGAATACACGAAGTATCGAAACGATTCTTGATCAAACTCCAGGGTTAAACATACTTGATGGGGAACCTCAAATACGAGGTGGTTCCGGATTTACATTTGGTGTGGGTTCTAAAGTTGCAGTAATTGTAGATGATATGCCCATGCTTTCGGGAGATGCGGGGAGACCAGAATGGGGATTCATTCCGGTTGAAAATATTGAGCAAATCGAAGTGATTAAAGGAGCGAGTTCTGTATTGTCAGGTTCATCGGCACTTTCGGGAGCAATTCATATTCGTACAGCCTATCCTCGTGACAAGCCTATTACAAAGGTAAATGTGTATACAGGGATGTATTCTGCTCCTAAAGATCGTTCACAAAAATGGTATAATGACCACCCGGGAATTCATGGGATGAATTTTCTACATTCTCAAAAGTTTGGCAATTTAGATTTGGTAATAGGGGGTAATTTCAATCATGACCACGGTTATATTGGACCTCCTGTTAAGGATTCTATGTATATTTTTTGGAGTCCTGAAGCTCCACCCGCTTACGATACAATCTCCAATTTAAGAAATGGGCAAATGGCAACAACACGAGGCCGTTTCAACTTTAACTTACGTCATCGGTCTAAAAAAATAAAAGGGCTAAACTATGGACTTAACGGGAACACGATGTATAGCGATGGTGTAATGGCATTTGCTTGGTTAAACGATACGTCTGGTTTTTATCAAGGTTACCCAGGAGCTGTATTTACTCACAAGCAGTTTATTACCAACCTCGATCCATTTATTCAATTCTATCAACAAACAGGGGCAAAACATAGTCTCCGTGGTCGTTTTTTGCATTCAGATAATGAAATTTCGGGAGGTCAAGATAATCGCGCTACCGTTTTATATGCAGATTATCAATTTCAACGAAGTTACAAAGTGATAAAAGGATTTGACTTTATAGGTGGTTTGACAGCAATGCATACCAATTCGTTTGCTCAATTGTACATCGGTTCAGGTTCTCCAAATAATAAATTGTTGAACATATCAGGTTATGCGGAGATTGAAAAGAAATTTTTCAACGTCCTGAATTTGTCTTTAGGAGGAAGAATGGAATATTTTCAGTTGAATGATTCTATTCGCAAAATGCAACCTATTTTTAGAGCAGGAGCTAGTTTGAAATTGTTTCAAGAGACATACTTACGCGCATCTTACGGACAAGGATATCGGTTTCCGACGATTACAGAGCGATTTATTCGTACTGGAATTGGAGATTTGGGAATGTTTCCAAACCCAGGGTTAATGCCAGAGAAAAGTTGGAATGCCGAAATTGGTTTAAAGCAGGGATTTAAGTTTTGGGAATTTATGGGGTATTTAGATGTAGCAGGTTTTATGCAGCAATATGAAAATACCATCGAATATTTATTTGGTTTTTGGGAAAATCTAGCTGTGGCTCAATCTACACCAGCTGGCTTCCGATTTGTCAACACTGGTGACTCTAGAGTTGTAGGTATTGATATGTCATTCACAGGCCTTGCAAAACTTGGTAAAAATGGTCAATTGATGGTGATGGCAGGGTATAATTACATTGTTCCAGTAAGTTTAAATCCTGACTATATTTACGCAACTGACTCAATAGGGCAAGATTTATCGTATAACAACACCAGTATCGACCCATCAAACCGTATTTTGAAATACAGATCACTGCACAATGTGAAAGCTGATATTGAGTTTTCGTATAAACGATTCGCTCTAGGGGCTAGTTTTAAGTATTTTTCACGTTTAGTAAATTTAGATGGAGCGATACAAGAGTTTGAAGATTATACTGTAAGCACAGGTTCAATTCAACCAATCCGCTACATGGATTATTTCAACACCCAAAACACGGGGCATCCTATTTTTGACGCACGAATAAGTTATGAAATTAGTGATTCGCATAAAATCGCACTTATTTCAGCTAATTTATTGAATAGAATGTATTCTTTACGTCCATTGAAGCCAGAACCTCCTAGGACAATTATGTTGCAATACACCTTTAAATTAGATCAGAACAAGAAAAAAAATTCTTGATGTGTAACCCGAAGCGTTTTTAACGTTATCTGTTAGATGAAGAACGTTTGGTTATCTATTTTCGTAGTTCCCATTTTTTCAATGGCACAAGTTGGACATTATCCTTCGTCACCAGTAACATGGAACGGAAAGTTCGATGATGATTTTAACATCTGTGTAATGAGTAGGGAAAACGAAATTGTGGCATTGGGTAATTTATCACACAATGTGCCACATGGTAAATGGGTTTACCTCAGGGATGAATACATAGTGAAAGAAGTTGGGTTCTATAAAAATGGACTAAGACATGGCTATTGGATAAGTTATGATGTGCATGGGACAATTCAGTCTGAAGGGAAATATAAAAAAGGTAAATTACATGGAAATTGGATTTTTTATGGGAGTACTAGGGTTTACAAAAATGGAATTAGGATAAAATGAGAATAGTGATATTGTGCGCTTTTCTGTTAGTTCAGCAAAGTGCTTCGGGAGCTAATACCCATGATGATTCTACTTCTGTTTATCAATATGCTTTATCTCAGATACAAGGAAATAAGAAAAATTTATACCGATATGGTAGTTTTCAACCCCGCGATTTACAGGAAGCATTTTTTATATTCCTTACGGGGGATTCAGTTGTGTTAGCTAAATTCAGTAACTTAGGTATTAATGAAGCGATTCCCTTTGCGTTAAATAAAGAGAATGGTATTTTTAGATACGATTGGGGTCAGGAAGGCTTTTTTCTTTTTTCTAGGTATTGCATTTACCACTACCGTATTTTTTCACCCGAAATACTGAATAAATTTGCATTACACAGTTTTCACGCATGGATGAATGGAGACAAACTTAATCAAGATAAACTGGCGAAGAAACTTATCCGAAAACAGCAATCTTTGAATCGTTATTGGAGAAAAAAATACAAGCATACTTCTAAATACTTGAACAAGGCATATGACAATATTTGGAAAGCCGACAAAAAGAATCGAAAAGCAGAAAAAAGGTATATAGATTCTAAACTCGAGGATTAATTTTTTTCCAAGAAATCTAGCGCTTGATTACGGTAAAAGCCTTTTTCAGAAACTATTTGCTGTGCAATTGCACGAGCCTTCTTAGTTTCGCCCAATGCGACATAAGCTTTCAATGTATACCACATACTTTCTTCATAAAAGTTTTGCCTAAAAGCAGATTTCGATTCTGTCCACATAGAAATGGCTTTTTGATAGTGACCTAAGTTATAGTAGCATAAGCCAGCATAAAATAATCCATTTTCATCCGATGGATAGTGATTCAGTATGGTTTCTAAACGTTGGAGCGCTTTTTTGTAAGAACCAGATTTTAATAATACAGCTGTTTTTTCTAAATATTCATGATAAGTGAATTCCTTATCCTCCCAATCGATTGATTTTTTCTGATTATTATCCAATTCATATTCAGCTGATGTACCTGTAAAATCAACACCTCTAGTTTTAATGGGTTTTAGTCGGTCTCCTCTAAAATCAATGAATTTGAAATCATATAGGTATATTTCTTTTGCATAATATCGCATAGGTTCAGCGCCCAATTCAGATTCGATTTTCACTTTTTCAGTTGGAAGAGCCATTTGTTCAATATAAATATCTTCTTCAGTAGCATCTTTATTTCGACCACTAGATTCATGCTTTGGAACAGCCATCAACTCTGTTTTCGATATTAGTTCCGTTTTACGTTCAGTCAAACTATCAATATGTTGATTAAGTTCAATATCTTCCTTTTCTATAAAATGAGAATGAGGTGTGGGAGTAGCTGTAATGAGTTCGTTTTGTGAAATTGTTTCATTCGATTGAACAATATACAGCGTTAGGGGAAGGGTGATAATAAGAATAATTGCCGCAACAAGCAGGTATGAGGAGTATTGAAACCCTTGATTAAATTTTTTATCAAGTTTTTTCAAGTCAGATGTGCGTGCTCCCATTGTGTCGTATCCTTCCATTGCTTCTTGATCAAAGGACGAAGCTTCAAGTTTACGTTCAATACGATGACGCGCTTCGTTACTCAATGTTTCATCAAGATAACTGTCAATATCCTGACGCGTTAATTGTTGAGGTTTCCCTAATAATTTATGTAGTATATTTAGCCACATGGTTTTCTTCTAAGATTATTTTTAAATTCCGTTTTGCATTTTGAATTTGACTTTTGACTTTTTTCAAATCCCATCCAAGTATTTCACTAATTTCTTTGTAGGATAGTTCTTTCAAGTAAAACAACTGAATAGCTTCATACTGCTCTGTTTTGAGGTGTAATAGCGCATTTTCCAGTTCTTCCAATTGAAGTTCACGAATGAATTGATATTCATCATCAACTATTATTGATTGTTGAGTTGAATTATATTCAATGGTTTTATCATTTTTTCGTCTTAACTGCATGAAACATTCATTTTTTGTTACAGAATAAAGCCATGATTTAAAATTTGAAATATCATGTTTCAACACCTTATTATATAGCGACTCAAAAATCATCATTGTTTTGTCTTCGGCTTCATTTTTATTTTGAAGTAACTTTAAGCAAAGACCATATACGAGATGCCCGTATCGTGTATATAGTTCACCAATAATTTGTTTATCCATTGAGGATTTGTAAAGATTTAGTAAATCCTCATCATTTTTTACCTTATATTTATTGCGTTTTAAGATCAAATTATCAATAGATTTTTTGTATTAGATGCAAAGAAAGATTGAATTCCATAACAAGTTACAAAAAAAATGAAAAGAATTGGCGTTTTTACATCTGGAGGAGACTCACCGGGGATGAATGCAGCAATAAGAGCTGTTGTTCGAACTGCAATTTACCACAAAACAGAAGTATTTGGTATATACAATGGATTTGAAGGGATGATTCAAAACGAAATTCACCAATTAAAATTTTCAGACGTAGGGAATATTATCCAACGAGGAGGGACAATATTAGGGAGCGCAAGGTCAAAAGAATTCATGACCGAAGAAGGACGCAAGAAAGCTTACGCTCACCTGTTGAAACATGGTATAGAAGGTTTGGTGGTCATTGGAGGCGATGGTTCTTATACGGGAGCTCAAAAATTTCACAGTGAATTTGGACTGCCATTTGTAGGGTTGCCGGGTACAATAGACAATGACCTTTATGGGACAGAAGCGACGATTGGGTATGACACAGCATTAAACACAGTTACAGAAGCAGTAGATAAAATAAGAGACACTGCTTCATCCCATCACAGAGTCTTTTTTGTAGAAGTTATGGGACGCCATTCTGGATTTATCGCATTGGATGCGGGGATCGCGTGTGGTGCAGAGCAGACACTTATACCAGAAGAGGTAACTAATTTAGAAGAACTCATTAATTATTTAAAACGTATTCGTGGACAAAAAAAATCATCGATTATACTTGTTTCCGAAGGAGATGATGAGGGTGGTGCAATTGATATCGTAAATAAAGTATCTCCTCACCTTGAAGGATTCGATATTAGAGCTTCTGTTCTAGGACACATGCAGCGAGGTGGAAATCCATCTGCTTATGATCGCATATTGGCGAGCAGATTAGGTGTTGCAGCTACTGAAAGTTTATTGTCTGGGCAGTCAAACTTGGCCTTTGGAGTAGAAGGAAATGCGATTAAAACGATTTCAATTTTGGAAGCGATAAGCAATAAAGAGCGAATAGATAGAGAAAAATTGCGTGTGATTGAAATCTTATCACATTGTTAACCTACTGTTAAGCAGGTTGGTAAAACAGGGGTATAAAAAAAGGCAAAAAAAAGTTGTAAAAAAAATTGGTAAAGAATAAAGAGTGTGTATCTTTGCCCCCGCTTTCGGGCACAAGTTCTTTA
>ERZ869909.146-NODE-146-length-105225-cov-6.938249_pt1 | contig 105225 bp, 78 predicted proteins | sample MGYA00520892_ERZ869909 | MGnify/ENA primary metagenome ERZ869909 (study PRJEB32215, sample SAMEA104723947) | bioreactor metagenome | biome: bioreactor; feature: anaerobic bioreactor; material: water | place: China | collected 2015-03-12 ... | reverse complement strand
TCGGATTTCTAAGTGCTGTCCCGGGAGGGCGAGCGTCCTCGCGAGCCGAGGCCACCGCGATGGCTCCCCCTCACCCCAACCCTCTCCCAGAGGGAGAGGGAGCATTTTCTCCCCCCTTTGAAAAAGGGGGGCCGGGGGGGATTTCCCCCTCGCCGCATGTGCTTGCCACCCTCATCACCATCATCGCCGAAAAGACCGGTTATCCCGAGGACATGCTTGATGCCTCGATGAGCCTTGACGCCGATCTCGGAATTGACTCGATCAAGCGCGTTGAAATCCTCAGCGCCGTGCAGGAGGCTTTGCCCGATGCTCCGCGCATTGAGTCGGACCAGCTTGGGCAGTTGCAGACGATTGAGGATGTAGTCGGATTTCTAAGTGCTGTCCCGGGAGGGCGAGCGTCCTCGCGAGCCGAGGCCACCGCGATGGCTCCCCCTCACCCCGGCCCTCTCCCAGGGGGAGAGGGAGAGAAGGTTCTCGCCACCCTCATCACCATCATCGCCGAGAAGACCGGTTATCCCGAGGACATGCTTGATGCCTCGATGAGCCTTGACGCCGATCTCGGCATTGACTCGATCAAGCGCGTCGAAATTCTCAGTGCCGTGCAGGAAGCCTTGCCGGATGCTCCGCGCATTGAGTCGGACCAGCTTGGGCAGTTGCAGACGATTGAGGATGTCGTTGGATTTCTGAGTGCTGTCCCGGGAGGGCGAGCGTCCTCGCGAGCCGGGGCCACCGCGATGGCTTCCCCTCACCCCGGCCCTCTCCCAGGGGGAGAAGGTGAGAAGATTCTCGCAACCCTCATCACCATTATCGCTGAAAAGACCGGCTACCCCGAGGACATGCTCGACGCTTCCATGAGCCTCGATGCCGATCTTGGCATTGACTCGATTAAGCGCGTCGAAATTCTAAGTGCTGTGCAGGAGGCTTTGCCCGATGCTCCGCGCATTGAGTCGGACCAGCTTGGGCAGTTGCAGACGATTGAGGATGTCGTCAATTTCCTGAGTGCGGGGGCGCAACATCCCCCTAAATCCCCCTTCGAAGGGGGACTTTCCGGAGCCGAGGCCCCCGCCATGGCTTCCCCTCACCCCAACCCTCTCCCAGGGGGAGAGGGAGCATTTTCTCCCCCCTTTGAAAAAGGGGGGCCGGGGGGGATTTCCCCGCTCGAGTGCCTGGCGGTGACGGTGCAGGCCATCGAGGACGGGGCGGCCAAGGCCGTGCCGCTGACGCGTGAGCGTACGATCTGGCTGACGGGCGATGACTCGGGCCTGGCGGATGCCCTTGCGTGGCAACTCCAGAAGCGTGGCTACAAGGCCGAGGCCGTCGATTGGTCCGCGCGCGATGGCATCAAGACGGAAGAAACCGGCGGCCTGGTCGTCGTGGCCCCGATTGCGGGCGATGGCGCGGCATTCACGCGCGATGCCTTTGCGCTGATGCAACGCCTCTCCCCCGCCTTGCAGCACCTGGCGAAGAACGGCGGTGCGCTGATGGCGACCGTCACGCGGTTGGACGGCGCTTTTGGTCTGCTGGACGGTTGCGACGGAGACGCGGCGGCATTCGCCGGGCTTGGTGGTCTCACCAAGACGGCCGGGCACGAGTGGGATGGCATCCATTGCCGCGCGTTGGACGCCGCGGCCGAGGTCATCGCCGGGGGCGGCGACGCCGTCACCCGGATCGTCGACGCGCTGCTGTCCGAGGGTCCGGCTGAAATTGGCCTGCGCCCCGAAGGCCGCGTCACGCCGTCCCTGCAACCCATCGAGACGGCCCCGGGCGCGTCCGCGTTCAACCGAGACGATGTCATCGTGATCTCCGGCGGCGGTCGCGGTGTCACGGCGGCCGTGGCGATTGAAATCGCCCGGCGCTCACAGGCATCGCTGGTGCTGCTCGGGCGGAGTCCCGCGCCGGCGGACGAGCCCGCATGGTTGAGCGCGCTGACGGACGAAGCCGCGATCAAGAAGGGCATCGTCGCGCAAGGCGAGGCGAAAACGCCGAAAGAAATTGAGCAACGCTTCCGCTCCATTGAGGCGAACCGCGAATTGCGGCAGACGCTTGCGGCGGTCGAGTCGGCCGGGTCCAAGGTGATGTACGCCAGCGTGGATATCCGCGAGCGCGAGGCCGTGGCGGCAGCAATGGGCGAAGCACGAGCGGCATTGGGACCGATCACCGGGATCGTCCACGGCGCAGGCGTGCTGGCGGACAAACGCATCGAGGACAAGGACGCGGCGGACTTTGAGCGCGTATTCGGCACGAAAGTTGACGGTCTCGACGCACTTCTCGCTGGAACCGGGCCGGATTCACTCAAGACCATCGCCCTGTTTTCGTCGAGCACGGGGCGCTTTGGCCGTACGGGTCAGATTGACTACGCCGCGGCGAACGAGGTGCTCAACAAGCGCGCACAGGCTGAGGCCGCTCACCGGACGGATTGCCGGGTCGTCGCGTTCAACTGGGGCCCGTGGGATGGCGGCATGGTGACGCCCGGCCTCAAGGCCCTGTTCGAGAAGGAAGGCGTTGGGACCATCGGCTTGAGCGAGGGCGCGGCGTACTTCTGCGATGAGATGGCGCGCGCGCAGGGCCCGGTGGAGATCGTCGTGCTCGGCGCGGGTACCGGCAGCGAGGCCGCCCCGCGGGAGGCAAGCCATGCAGAAGCGCCCAATAGCCCCCGAATCGAGTTGGTGGCCGCGGGCGACCCGTCGCTGGAGGCCTTGTTTGGCTTTGACGCCGGGTTTGATGCCCTGCCGATTCTTCGTGACCATGTGATGGACAACAAGGGCGTCGTCCCGGCGGCCCTGCAGATGGAATGGCTGGCACACACCGCCTTGCACGCGCATCCCGGCATGCACTTGGCCGGGCTGGACGGTTTCCAAATCTTGAAGGGCGTTGTGCTGGATGCGGACGAAACCCGCGCGGTGTCCCTCTGGACCGGCGCCGCCATCGGCGACAACGGCTCGCTGCGAGTGCCCGTTGAGTTGCGGGGCGCCCTGCCCGATGGTTCGCAGCGGCTTCACGCCCGCGCGACGGCGATCGTCAGCGGTTCGCACGAAGCCCCTCTTCCCTATGAAGCGCTGACGGGTCTGGACGGCTACCCCTGCCCGCGTGAGGCCTACTACCAGGACGCACGCCTGTTTCATGGCCCCGGTTTGCAGTGCGTGGTGGAGGTCGAGGGCTGCTCGGACAATGCCATCGTCGGCGTGGTGCAACGCGCACCCGTTCCGAAGCAGTGGATGAGCCACCCGTTGCGCAGCGCATGGATCATGGACCCGATGGCGCTGGACGGCGCGTTTCAATTGATGATTCTCTGGGCCCGGCAGTGTTACGGAGCGCCGTCGCTGCCGACGGCCGTCGGCCGATACCGCCAATTCCGCAAGGCCTTCCCGAAGAGCGACATCCGCGTGACGGCACGCGTGACGAAGCACTCGCCGCACCGTGCCGAGGCCACGATCGATTTCACGAACTGGGGCGGCGGTGATTTGGTCGCGCGCATCGAGGGCTACGAGTGCGTGATCGACCCATCCCTTGAGGACGCCTTCGCCCGCAACACCTTGGGCGGCGCTGCGGCGGAGACTGCCCGGTGACCCATCGCCATCCGGTGGCCATCGTCGGCATGGGCGGCCTGTTTCCAGGCGCGCCCGATGCGGATGCCTTCTGGCAGAACATCGTGCACGGCGTGGATGCCGCTCGCGAGGTTCCGCCTCACCGTTGGCCCGTCCCGCTGGATACGATGTACGACCCCGAGCCAGGCACGCTCGACCGCGTTTTTTCCCGCCGGGGTTGCTTCCTGGATGACGGCGCTTGGGCGGAGTTGCCTGCGTCGTTGGAGATGGATGCCGAAACCCTGCGCGGACTCGACCCGCTTTTCCAGATATTGATCATCGCCGGCGCGCGGGCATTCAATAACGGCGTCACGGCAACGCTCGACCGCGATCGCGTCGGTGTCGTCGTGGGCAACCTCGCCCTGCCGACGGATGCGGCCTCGAAGTGGTCCAACGAAGTGTTGGGCCGTCCATTCGAGGCGCGTGCGGCGGGCAACGGCCACGCTTCCGCGCCGGAGACGAATCCACTCAACCGCTTCGTGGCCGGATTGCCCGCAACCATCCTCGCGCGTGCGTTGGGACTCGGCGGCGGGGCCTGTGCGCTGGATGCCGCCTGCGCGTCTTCGCTTTACGCCATCAAGCTCGCCTGCGACGCCCTGGCCGACGGCCGGGTGGACGCGATGCTGGCCGGCGGCGTGGCGCGGCCGGATTGCCTCTACACGCAGATGGGTTTTTCGCAATTGCGGGCACTGTCGCCCACGGGCACCTGCTCGCCCTTCGATGCCAACGGCAACGGCCTGGTGGTCGGCGAGGGCGCGGGAATCTTTCTGCTCAAGCGCCTTGAGGACGCCGTGGAGCATCGCGACCACATTCTCGGGGTGATTCGCGGCATTGGCTTGTCGAACGACCTCGGCGGGAACCTGCTCGCGCCGGACTCGGAGGGCCAGTTGCGTGCCCTGCGGGCCGCGTACGACGAAGCCGGCTGGCGGCCGGACGAGGTCGACCTGATTGAGTGCCACGCCACGGGAACCCCGGTTGGGGATGCGGCGGAATTCGCGAGTTTGTCGACGCTTTGGTCCGATTCTCGCGAAGAACGACGCGCGGTGATTGGCTCGGTCAAGTCGAATATCGGGCATCTGCTGACGGCGGCCGGTGCGGCGGCCCTGACGAAGGTGTTGCTGTCGCTGCAACATCGCACCCTTCCTCCCACGGCCAACTATCAGTCCCCTGCGGCTGGCGTCGCGATGGGCGAGAGCCCCTTCGAGGTGTTGCGCGCATCGCGCCCGTGGAATGCACCGGGTCCGGACACCTCGCGCAAAGCTGCCGTGAGCGCCTTCGGGTTTGGCGGCATCAACGCCCATCTGCTGATCGAAGAGTGGATTCCGGCGGTAAAGTCCGGCAAGAAGCGTCCTGCGAAAGGTTCGCCCGAGCCGCTGGCCATTGTGGGACTCGGGGCGCATGTGGCCGGGGTCTCGCCGACGCTGCGAGGCTTCCAGCATGCCGCACTCGGTGAGCACGCACCGGCGCCGGGTCCGAACAACCGCTGGCAGGACGCCCCCGGCCTTGCGCCGCACGGGCACTATCTTGATGAGGTCACCGTGCCTCTGCAGGCCTTTGGCATTCCGCCGCGTGAGCTGGAGGAAACCCTGCCGCAACAATTGCTGATGCTCGGCGTGGCGCGCGAAGCGCTCGCGGATGCGGGCATCACGCGGGAGCAGAACGAGCGCGCGGGCGTCTACACCGGCATCGCCTTTGATTTGAACGCGACGAACTACGCCCTGCGCTGGACGCAGCACGACGACGCTTTGCGCGAGGCCATCTGCCCGCCCCTGACGCCCAACCGGGTAATGGGAGCCTTGGGCAACATCGTGGCGAGCCGTGTCGCGCGCGCGTTTCGTTTCGGCGGTCCCAGTTTCGCCTTGTCGAGCGAGGATACCTCCGGTTTGCATGCGCTCGCGGCCGCGGCCGATGCGCTGCGTCGTGGCGAGATTGATCACGCGCTCGTGGGCGCGGTGGACTTGCCCGGCGACCCGCGCGCGGTCCTGGGAACGGCTGCCGCGCGTCCCGTCGAGGCGACGGGCCAGGCCCACCCGCTGGATCGCGATGCCGAGGGTGTTTCCGTGGGTGAGGGCGCGGTGGCGATGGTCGTCAAGCGGCTCGCGGATGCCGAGCGCGATGGCGATCGCGTCTATGCCGTGCTGCACGGGGTCGCATTCGCCACGGGCAACGCGAGCGAGCCGGAAGTGCACACGCGCGCACTCGAGGGCGCCTACACGGCGAGCGGGGTCGACCCGGCGAGCGTTGGGTATATCGAGACCGGCGCAACCGGCGCGCGCGATGAGGATGCCGCCGAGGCGCATGCGTTGGCGGCCTATTTTGACTACCCCGATTACGCTCGAAGTATCGCGCTGGGCTCCTTGACGGGCACGCTCGGCCACATGGGCGCGGCGTCGGGCTTGGCATCCCTGGCGCGAACGGCGCTGGCCTTGCACCACGAGATGATCCCGGCCCTGCACGGTTGCGAGCGGCCTTGCGGACCCTTGGACGAACCGGCGGGAACCCTCGCCGTACCCGGTGCACCGCACTACTGGCTGCGGGATCGCGTGGACGGAACGCGGCGGGCAGGCGTGACGAGCGTGGCCGTTGGCGGGCAAGTGGCGCACGCGGTGCTCGAGGGATACGAGGCATCGCATCGCGAGCTCGAAATGGAGCCGCACCCGCTCGGGGCCCTGCCCGAGGGTCTGTTCGTGGTCGAGGGCGCGAGCATTTCCGCGTTGGAAGCCGGTCTCAAGACGCTGCACGCAACCGCCACCCGCTGGGACGGCGCAATCGATCGGCTCGCGCGGAATTGGCATGCGGAGCACGCGCCGAATCCGGAAGCCCCCCTGGCCGTGTGCGTCGTGGCGCGAACGGCGGCGGGTCTGATTAACCTGGTGGATGCCGCGATCGCGCACCTGCGTGACACACCCGAGGCGATGGCGCATGGCCTGCTTCGTGATCCCGCTCACCGCGAGCGCATCTTCTTTTCGCCCGAGCCCCTTGCGGAACAGGGACACATTGCGTTTGTTTATCCCGGTTCCGGCAATCATTTCGTGGGGATGGGGCGCGATTTCAGCGCGATCTGGCCTGGAATCTGGCGCGGACAGGATGCCGAAAACGACGCCCTGCGCAGTCAGTTCCAGCCGGAATGGTTCTGGTACGACGCCCCGCTCGACCAGCTGCACAACAACCACCACGCCCTGATCTTCGGGCAAGTCGCGCTCGGCACGGCCTTGACGGACTTGTTGCGGGGGTACGGCGTTACGCCCACGGCGGCGATCGGCTACAGCCTCGGCGAGACGGCCAGCCTCTTCTCGCTGCGTGCGTGGACCGCGCGTGACGAGATGCTCGGGCGCGTGGCGGAGAGCAGCTTGTTCACGCATGAGCTGGCGGGCGATTGCGCCGCCGCGCGTCGGGCATGGGAACTGCCCCAGCACGAGGCCGTGGACTGGGTGCTCGGCGTAATCGATCGTCCGTTGTCCGTCGTGCAGAAGATGCTCGAGCAGCGCGACAAAGTCTATCCCCTTATTGCCAATACCCTGCACGAGAGCGTCGTGGGCGGCAACCGCAGCGCGGTGGAGAGTCTGATCGAGCAGTTGCGCTGCCAGTTTATCCCGCTCAAGGGCGTCACGACCGTGCACTGCGAGGTGGTGCGTGAGGTCGAGCATGAATACCGTGCGTTGCATGTCTTTCCCGTCACGCCGCCGCCGGGTGTGCGCTTTTACAGCGGGGCCTGGGGCCGCGATTACGCCGTGACCACCGACAGCGCGGCCGACTCGATTCTCGCGCAGGCGCTGCACGGCGTGGATTTCCCCAAGGTGGTTGACGCCGCCTACGCCGACGGTGCGCGTTTCTTCCTCGAGATCGGCCCCGGCACCTCGTGCAGCCGCATGATTCCCTCGATTTTGGGCGAGCGTCCGCATGCCGCGCGGGCTTTGTGCGCGCCGGGTCAACACGCGGTCACGGCCACCCTGCGCACGCTGGGTCACCTCATCGCCGAGCGCATCCCTGTGGACCGCGAGGCGCTGTATGGTGCTGCGCGTGGACCGCTCGAGGTGAACGCAGCCGAAGAGGCGAGCGTGACCGTGCGCATCGCAGCCGAGGCGCCGATTGCACCATCGCCACCGGTGGAGGTGCCTGCGGTGTTCGAGCCCGTCGCCATCGCGCAACCCGCGCCCCCTCCCCCACGCCGCGCGCCAAAGCCCGAGCCCGTGCTGGCCGCCGTTGCCTCCGAGACAAGCATCCCGATAACCCTGGAGGCATCCGTGCCCGTATCCGACTCCCTCACCACCCAGTTTGGCCATACCGACACCGCCCGCGGCGACGCGCACGGTGCCTTCCTGAAATTTTCCGAGAGCGCCCAGGCCTTGATGGCGGAGTGGATCGTGAATCCGCCGCGGGGCTCGGAAATCCCCCCTAGCCCCCCTTTTTCAAAGGGGGGAACAGGACCGGCAACGGCCAACGACATCGTCAACCGCTCCAGTTCAACGGGATTGCAGGAACGAGGCTCGGTAGCCGGAAGCAACGCTGCGGCTCCCCCTCACCCCAACCCTCTCCCAGAGGGAGAGGGAGTAAACACTCCCCCCTTTGAAAAAGGGGGGCCGGGGGGGATTTCTCATGATGTGGCGTGGTCTCCTGACCGCGCCACTCCGGCGACCGCAAGGTCTCCAGAACCCGTCGCGCTGGACCGCGCGGGGTGCCTTGAGTTCGCGCGTGGGCTGATTGGCAATGCCCTCGGGCCGAATTTCGCCGCGATTGACGCATACCCGACCCGCGTGCGCCTGCCCGACGAGCCCCTGATGCTGGTTGATCGCATTCTCACCATCGAGGGCGAGGAGCGTTCGCTCGGCAGTGGGCGCGTGGTGACGGAGCACGACATTCTTCCCGGCGCATGGTATCTCGATGCCGGCCGCATCCCGACCTGCATCGCGGTGGAGTCGGGTCAGGCGGATTTGTTTCTCGCGGCTTGGCTGGGCATTGATTTCGAGACGAAGGGCCTCGCGGTCTACCGTCTGCTCGATGCGACCGTGTCGTTTCACCGCGCCTTGCCGGTGGCGGGCGAAACCATCCGCTACGACATCGGCATCGAGCGCTTCTTCAAGCATGGCGAGACCTATCTCTTCCGTTTTCACTTCGATGCAACGGTGAACGGCGAATTGCTGCTCACGATGCGCGGCGGTTGCGCGGGCTTCTTCACGCAGGAGGCGCTCGCGGCCGGTCAAGGCATTTCGATGGCCGAGGTGAAGAAGCACTCACGGCCCGGCACGCTTCCCGATCTGCCCCACGCCTTTCTGCCTGTTTCCAAGATCTCCTACGACGAGTCCCAGGTGGATGCCCTTCGCCGGGGCGACCTCGCGGCATGCTTTGGCGCGCCCTTCGACACCCTGCCGCTGCACGCGCCGATGGAACTTCCCGGCGGCGCGATGCGCCTGGTTCACCGCGTGACGGAGTTGAACCCCGAGGGCGGCCTGCACGGGCTCGGATTCATTCAAGCCGAGGCGGATATTCACCCGGACGACTGGTTCCTCACCTGCCATTTTGTCGATGACATGGTGATGCCCGGCACGCTGATGTACGAGTGCTGCCTGCACACCTTCCGCGTCTTCCTGATGCGCATGGGCTGGGTCGGCGAGGCGGACACGGTGGTCTGCGAGCCGCTGCCGGGCGTGCAGGCGCAATTGCGTTGCCGCGGGCAGGTCCTGCGCGACACGAAACTCGTGACTTACGAGGTCCACCCGGACGCCTTCGGCTTTGACCCCTCCCCCTGGGCGACCGCGACGGCCATCATGTACGCGGACGGCAAGCCGATCGTCGAGATTCGCGGGATGAGCATCCGCATGAGCGGGCTTACGCATGAGGGTCTTCGCGCGCTTTGGGGCGGCGGACAATCGATCGTCCCCGAGCCCGCGTACGACTACAACCGAATCTTCGCGTATGCCGATGGACTCCCCTCCGTGGCCTTTGGCGAGCCCTACCGCGTGTTTGACGAAGAGCGCTTCCTCGCGCGCTTGCCGCGTCCGCCGTACTTGTTCCTTTCGCGCGTGCTGAGTGCAACGGGCGAGCCCTTCGTGATGAAGGCCGGCAACAAGAGCGTGGCCGAGTACGATGTGCCGCCGGATGCATGGTATTTCGAGGAGGAACGTTCGGGATTGATGCCCTATTGCGTGCTGGTCGAGATTGCCCTCCAACTGTGCGGCTGGTCGTCGGCCTATATCGGCTCGGCCTTGTCGAGCGATACCCAACTCCACTACCGCAACCTCGGCGGGGACATGGTGCAGCATGCGAATGTCACTCCCGATGCGGGCACCTTGACGATCCGCACCGAGGTGACCGGCGTGTCGCACTCGGGCGGCATGGTGATTCAACACTTCACGCTGTCCGTACACCAAGGCGAGCAGCCCGTGCTGACCGGCACGACCTACTTCGGTTTCTTCGCGCCGCAGGCATTGGCGGAGCAGATCGGCATTCGCGATGCCAAGCGTTGGGCGCCTGGCGCGGGTGATTCCACGCTTGCCACGAATTACCCCGATGCCGCCCCGTTTCCCGGCACGATGGTGCGCATGATGGACCGAATCGACCATTGGGAGCCCGAAGGGGGCCCGAACGGCCTCGGCTTTATTCGCGGCCTGAAAACGGTCGACCCGAACGAGTGGTTCTTCCACGCCCACTTCCGCGACGACCCAGTCTGGCCGGGCTCGTTGGGTCTCGAGGCGATGCTGCAACTGTTGAAGGCCGACGCCGCGCGCGTGTGGGGCGCCGACGACAAATCCCGCTTCGTGGCGATGCCGCCGGGTACAAAACACGGCTGGAGCTACCGCGGCCAGGTGATTCAATCGGTCAAGGAAGTGACGGTCGAGTGCGCGATCACCGCGCGGGACGATGAACGCCGTATCGTGACGGGCGAGGGTTATCTGCTTGCCGATGGCCGCCCGATTTACCATATGAAGGATTTCGCGGTGCAGGTGCAGCGGAATGATCAGGAACAGGCGCCGTGAAATACACCAAAGTGCATATCGACGCGATTGGCTACGAGTTGGCGCCGGTCGTGATTACCTCGGATGAACTCGAGGAGCGGCTTGCGCCGGCCTTGGAGAAGCTGCACATTCCGAGCGGGCAGATCGAGGCATTGACGGGCGTGTCCGAGCGGCGCTGGTGGGCCGAGGGGCATCAGCTCTCCGACGGCGCGGCGGCCGCGGCCCGCAAGGCCTTGGCGAAATCCGGCGTGCCCGGTTCCGAGATTGGCGCGGTGCTCTACACCGGCGTGTGCCGCGAGCTGTTCGAGCCGGCGACCGCCTGCCGCGTGGCCTCGGGCCTCGGCGTGCGCCCGGACGCGATGATTTATGACATCAGCAATGCCTGTTTGGGCGTCTTGAATGGTATCCTCGAGGTGGCCAACCGAATCGAACTCGGCCAGATTCGCGCGGGCATCGTGACCAGCGCGGAGACGGCCCGCTCGATCGTCGAGTCGACCATCGACCACCTGTTGGAATTCCCGCGCATGGAGTCATTCGTGCAGGGGCTGGCGACGATGACCGGCGGCTCGGGGGCCGTGGCGGTGGTGTTGACGGACGGTTCATTCGGGGGCGCGGGGCATCGTTTTCGCGGGGCGGCCGTACAGGCGGCGCCGGAGCATCACGCGCTGTGCCGATGGGGCTTGGAGGCCGCGCAGGACCACTTGATGCGTCCGTTCATGCAGACGGACGCCGCGGCGGTGCTGAAGCATGGGCTCGGGCTTGGCAAGCGCACCTGGCAGGCATTCCTGGGTGAGGTGAACTGGCAATCGCCGCAGGTGGACAAGGTCATCTGCCACCAGGTCGGTTCGGCCCACCAGGAGATGATTTTGAAGGAATTGGGCATTGCACCGGAAAAGGACTTTGTGACTTTTCCGTTTCTGGGGAACATGGGGACTGTTTCGCTGCCCATCACGGCGGCCTTGGCGGAGGAACGCGGGTTCCTGAAGCCAGGCGACCGTGTGGGATTTCTGGGGATTGGCAGCGGACTCAATTGCATGATGCTGGGGCTGGAATGGTAACGACAACGACCGAATACCCCTTCGACGGACGATGGTTCAACCGCGACGGGATCCGCATGCATTACCTCGATGAGGGCGAAGGCGACCCCGTGGTGATGCTGCATGGCAATCCGTCCTGGTCGTATTATTTCCGCCATCTCGTGGTGGCACTGCGAGACGAGTACCGCTGCATCGTGCCCGATCACATCGGCATGGGCCGCTCGGACAAGCCCAAGGACAAGGACTACCGCTACACCCTGGGCGAGCGCATTGCGGATATCGACAAGCTGCTGGACAGCCTCGGCATCACCGGGAAGATCACCCTTGTGCTGCACGACTGGGGCGGGGCCATCGGGATGGGGTTTGCCACGCGGCACCCGGAGCGCATCGCGCGCATCGTGATCCTGAACACCGGCGCCTTTCATCTGCCGAGTGGCAAGGGTTTTCCGAAGGCACTCTGGCTCACGCGCACGCCTCTCGGGGCATTTCTGGTCCGCCGTTTCAATGCCTTCAGCTGGACGGCCGCGCGGGTCTGCTGCACCCGCACGAAACTCACCCCGAAGCAGCGGCGGGCCTACACGCGCCCGTACAACTCATGGCGCAACCGCATCGCCACGCTGCGCTTCGTGCAGGACATCCCCCTCAAGACCGGTGATGAGAGCTATGGCCTGATTAGCGAGATGCAGGAGAGCCTTCCCAAGTTTCGCGATACACCCGCACTGATTTGCTGGGGACTCAAGGATTTTGTGTTCGATCGTCACTTCCTCGAGGAATGGGAAAGGCATTGGCCGCACGCCGAGGTGCACCGCTTCGAGGATTGCGGCCACTACATCCTCGAGGATGCGCGCGACGAGGTGATCGGGCACATCACCCACTTCTTGGAGGCACACCCGCTCGAGGAGCCGGAGCCGCAGGCATGACGGGTGGGCACAACATCGCCGCGCATCTTCCCCGAATCGCGGAGACACACCCGGACACCTTGTCCGTTGCCGTGCAACACGCGGGCCGTGGCGATGCGGTGACCTACGAAGAGTGGACGCTCGCACAGCTGGATCGCGAAAGCAACCGCATTGCCAGCGGTTTGCTGGCCATCGGCCTGGAGCGCGGCATGCGCGTGGTGCTGATGGTGACGCCGTCGCTCGATTTTTTCGCCCTCACTTTTGGCCTGTTCAAGCTCGGGGCCGTGCCCGTCATGGTCGACCCCGGCATGGGCGTACGCAATCTGCGGACCTGCATCGACGAGGCCCAACCACAGGCCTTTATCGGCATTCCAAAGGCGCATGTGGCGCGATTGCTCTTCGGCTGGGGCAAGAAGACCGCACGCATCAAGGTTACGGTGGGTCGTAAGCTCTTCTGGGGCGGTACGACGATTGAGAAGGTCCGCTCGAAGGGCTCGGAGACCTTCGAGACCGCGGCTGTTGAGCCCGAGGAAACGGCGGCCATCCTCTTCACCTCGGGCAATACCGGCGTGCCCAAGGGCGCCGTCTACTCACACGCGATTTTCAACGCCCAGGTCAACAGTCTGCGAGAGGACTACGGCATCGAGCCGGGCGAGCGCGACCTCGCCACCTTTCCGCTCTTTGCCCTGTTCGGGCCCGCGCTGGGCATGGCGGCCATCGTGCCGGATATGGATGCCTCGCGGCCCATCACGGCGGACCCGGCCCGGCTGGTGGCGGCTGCACAGAAATACGAAGCAACCAATGTGTTCGCGTCGCCCGCCTTGCTGGACAAGCTCGGCCGGCATTGCGAGACCAAGGGGGTGACCCTCCCCCATGTCCGCCGCGTGATTTCCGCCGGTGCCCCCGCGGAGCCACCCTCCTTACGCCGATTCGCAACCGTGTTGAACGATGGCGTCGAGGTCATCCCCTCCTACGGCGCGACGGAGGCCCTGCCGATCGCCAACATCGGTTCGCGCGAGTTGTTGGAGGAAACCGCAGCCCTCACCGAGCAGGGCAGGGGCGTCTGCGTCGGCCGGCCGTGCAAGGGCATCACCGTGCGCGTGATTCACATCACCGACACGCCCATCGCGGAGTGGTCCAACGACATCGTGTGCGAGCCCGGCGAGATCGGCGAGATATGCGTTTCCGGCCCCGTCGTGACACGCGCGTATTTCGAGCGGCCCGACGCGACGCGCTTGGCCAAAATTCCGGATGCCGCAGGAGCGACCTTCTACCACCGCATGGGCGATGTGGGCTACCTCGACGAGCAGGGACGCCTGTGGATGTGCGGGCGCAAGTCGCACCGCGTGATGACGCCGAATGGCACGCTGTTCACGGTGCCCTGTGAGCGAATTTTAAATACCCACCCCAAGGTGCGGCGCACGGCCCTCGTTGGCGTTACCGTGGATGGCGTCACGGAGCCGCTGGTGTGCGTGGAGCTGGACCGCGGCGAGGGCTCAGTCGACGAAAAGTCGGTCATCAAGGACTTGCGGGAGCTGGCCGCCTCGAATGAAGTAACAAAACCGCTGCACCGCTTTCTGGTTCACCCGAAATTTCCGGTGGATATCCGCCACAATGCGAAGATACACGCCGAGAAGTTGGCGGAATGGGCGCAGCAGCGGGTGGCATCGTCGGGGGAAACGGCATGAACCGGGCGCTGGTAACGGGCGGTGGCGGATTCCTTGGCAAAGCGATCGTAACGATGCTGCGCGCGCGCGGCGTCGAGGTTCGCAGCCTGTCGCGCGGCGCCTACCCCGAGCTGGAAGCCATGGGCGTGGAGCATGTCTCGGCTTCCTTGAGCGACGGAAAGGCCGTGCGGCGTGCGGCGGACGGCTGCGACATCGTTTTTCATGTGGGGGCGAAAGCCGGCGTGTGGGGCCCGTATTTGGAATACCACGAGGCGAATGTATCCGGCACACAGCGGGTACTCGATGCTTGCAAGGCGCGGGGAGTCCAAAAGCTCGTATACACGAGCACGCCCAGCGTGACCTTCGCGGGCGAGGACCAGGAAGGGGTGGACGAGTCCGCCCCGTACCCGGCCTCCTTCCTCACGCCGTATCCCGAGACGAAGGCCAACGCCGAGCGGATGGTGCTGGAAGCCAACGGCGAGGCATTGCAGACCGTTGCATTGCGTCCTCACCTGATCTGGGGACCCGGCGACAACCACCTCGTGCCACGCCTGATCGACCGCGCGAAAAAGGGCCGCCTGCGCCTCGTCAACGGCGGGCATGGCCTCGTGGATTCGGTCTATATCGACAACGCGGCGGAAGCGCACCTGAACGCGGCGGATGCCCTCGGTCCGGGTGCCGCCTGCGCGGGCAAGGCGTATTTCATCACCAACGGCGAGCCGATGGCGATGGGCGACCTCATCAACGGCATTCTCAACGCGGCGGGGCTCCCCCCCTGCACGAAGAATATTTCCGGCGGGATGGCCTACTTCGCTGGCGCTACGCTGGAGAAGATTTACGGCCTGCTGGGCAAGACCGACGAGCCCCCCATGACCCGCTTCGTCGCGCGGCAATTGGCCACGGCGCATTGGTTTGATATTTCGGCCGCACGGCGCGATTTGGGTTACGAGCCGCGAGTGACGATCGCCGAGGGCCTCGAACGGCTTGCCGCGCATCTTCGCGGAGAAACGGCCCGGTGAAGCTGCTCTGCCTCGTCAGCGCCCTCGACCTGTCGTACCGCTACGGCTGCACGCCGGCCTGGTGGCAACTGTTCAAGGGCCTGCACGAGGAAGGGCACGAAATCATCGCGGTCCCCTATCAGGGCACGGCGATCGAGAGCCCTTGGTGGCGGGTCTACGACAATCCCTGCCGATTTGAGGGCATGGCGTTCTCCACGGTGAAGTCGCTGCTCGGTTCCGGCGCCACCTCCTCAAAGGAGGGCATGGCCGGACGCATCACCAAGGGCATGATCGATACTTGGATCCGGCCGCGCTGGGACGCGCACCTGGCGAACATCCTCCGCGAGGAAAAGGACATCGACGCGGTCATCGTCTTCAGCATTCCCCTCAACCATTTCAGCGGTTTGGCCGAACGCATGCGGACCCGTTACGGCGCGCCGTGGTTCTATTATGATGGCGATGCCCCGGCAAGTCTCCCGCGATTCGGGGGATTTGCCTCCGGTTTCAAGATTTACGAGGACGCCTCACTCGACGAATACGACGGCGTCATCTCCAATTCTTCCGGGGCGCTGGAAGACTTAGCGGCATTGGGCGCGAAGCGCGTGCTTGGCCTGCCTTGGGGCGTCGACCCGGCCCTCTACGACGGCCCGCCGCACGAGCCAACGCGGGATGTCTTCTTCTACGGCTACGGTGCGGAGTACCGAGAGGATTGGCTTCGGAAGATGCTCCGCGAGCCCAGCAATGCCATGCCGGACGCGCAATTTGCCGTCGGGGGCCGCAATTTCAAGGTGCCGCTCGGCCGCACGGAGTTGGTCGGCGATGTGCCGTTCAGCGCGTTTCGCAAGGCCTGCGGCGAGTCGCGCATCAACCTGAACATCACCCGCGAGAGCCACGCCACGGTTCACGGCTCCGCGACCATGCGGCCCTTCGAGCTGGCGGCGATGGGATGCTGCATCGTGAGCAACCCCCATGCGGGTCTCGAAGACTGGTTCGAACCGGGCAGCGAGTTTCTCGAAGTCGACTCCGCCGAAGCCGCAATCGAGGTCTACACCGAATTGCTCGGGGACGATGAACGCCGCGCCGCCATGGGCCAAGCCGCCCGCGAGCGGGTCCTCGCCGAGCACACCCACCGCCACCGCGCGAAGGAGCTGGCGGGGTTTGTGGGATAACGCGCGGCTCGATATCCCGCCAGCTCGGTTTACCGGCCGCTCGAAGCGGAACCCGCCTGTCGCGAAGCCCGTTCGGAGAGGCGCTGAAGGACGGGGTCCGAGTACTGATGCGAGCGCAGCCACGCGGTCAGTTCTTCGTGGCTCATGTTTTCGATTTCGGCACTGATCGCGTCGCGGGCCTCGCGCATGCTCGCTACGCAATCGAACGGTTTTTTACTCTCCGTACTCATCGCCTGGGACCTCCCGCGGGGTTAGACCCGCGAAACTCAAGATCTTCGCAACCACCCAGCACAGAAGTGTCCGTGTAAATTCGAGGTCTCATGGTTGAATTCTACCGTTAGCCCAAGGAAAACGCTATCGACCCCGTCCGAAGATTTCGCGTATCAGCTACAGTTCAAATTGAAGGAGCAAGGCCACACGGCGCGCCTTCGTTGCGGAGGGGGGGGCCCCGATCGCTGGTTCTTCCCTACCCCCCCACGGCCCTTGCGAGCGCTCTTCGGTGCTCGACCCAGCGCTTGACGAGTTCATCCACGATGACGCCTGCCAGGATCACGGCGCCGATGATGGCGAACTCCATATGCGTGATGCCGAGGATGTTGATGGCATTGGCGAGAAAGCGCATGACGGCAGCGCCGATAATGACGCCGAGGATGGTGCCTTCGCCTCCGCGCAGGCTGCACCCGCCGAGCACGGCCGCGGCGATGGCGTACAGCTCGTAGAACTCGCCGAAGCCGGAGGGTTGCACGGAATTCACATCGAGCGCGAAGAGCACGCCGCCGAGTCCCGCCAGAAGCGAGCAGATCATGTAGGCAAAAATGGTGACGCGATCGGTGTTGATGCCGCTGTAGCGCGCTGCGTTTTCGTTTCGTCCAAGGGCGAGCAGGTAGCGGCCGTAAATGGTGAAGTTGAGCAGGATGATGGCGATGACGGCGATGCCTGCCATGATCAGGAAGGGCATGGGCAGGGCGAATCCGGTGACGAAGGGAATGGGGATGCGGCCGGTGGCGAGAAAGCGGAGTCCCTCAAAGGCGCTGCCAAAGCCGATGCTTTGATCGCCGGTGAGCAGCCTGGCGAGGCCTCGGTAGAGCAATAGCCCGCACAGCGTGACCACGAAGGGTTGCAGTCGTAGCTTCGTGACCAATATGCCGTGAAAAAAGCCGATTGCGAGTGACATAAAGAGCACGAGGAACAGCGCCAACGGCACCGAGACGCCCTGCACGGTCAGCAGCCATGCCAGCGAGGCCCCGACGAGCCCGATCAACGAGCCGATCGACAGGTCAATGCCACCGGTCATGATGACGAACGCGACGCCGATGCTGATGATGCCGAATAGCCCGGTCCAGCGGATGGTGTTCTGGATGTTGTAGGCCGTCAGGAAATTCGGGTTCATGATCGCGGTAAAGACGATGATGAAGACGAGTAGTCCGAAGATGCCGAGTATTTTCTTCATGGTTCTGCTGTTGTTCCCGTCAGGGAGTGGCGAGGGCATGGCCGCCGGTGGCCAGGCGCATCACTGCCTCTTCCGTGAGTTCGTCGTGGTTCAGGATGCCCGCCAGCGCTCCCTCGTGCACGACGAGGGCGCGGTCGGACATGGTGAGGATTTCCTCCATCTCGCTCGAGACGAAGACGATGGCAACGCCCTGCTCGGCGAGGGATTCCATCAGCCGGTATATCTCGCGCTTCGCGCCGACATCAATACCGCGCGTGGGTTCGTCGAGCAGGAGAACGCGGGGCTTCATGGCGAGCCACTTGCCCAGCACGACCTTCTGCTGATTGCCGCCGGATAAAAACTGCATGAGCTGACTGGCCGAGGGCGTCTTCACATTCATCTGCTCGATGGCGGCGTCACTGAGGGACCGCTCCGCGCGTCGATTGAGAAAACCCTTGCGTTGATCGCGGCGGAGCGCCGGCAGGCTGAGGTTCTCGCGTACCATCATCTCGAGCACGAGCCCGTGTTGCTTACGGTCCTCGGGCACGAGGGCCAGGCCGGCATCGATTGCATGACGCGGCACGCGCGGATTGATGACCGCACCGCCCACGCGGATGGTGCCGCCGGTGGCCGGGGTCACGCCAAACAAGGCCTCAAGAATCTCCGTGCGCCCCGCGCCGACGAGTCCTGCCATGCCGACGATCTCGCCGGGGGCCACGGTGAATGAAATCGCGTGATTGGGGTAGGTTTGGGTGGTGAGACCTTCCACCTCGAGCACGGGCTCAACCTTGCCGTGGCGATTGCGCGGTTCGTGCTGAATCGGCTCGCGGCCGACCATCAGGCGCACCATGGCGTCGTGCTCAATCTCGTCCTTGTCGAGTGCCCCGGCGTTCTTGCCATCGCGCAGGACGGCCACGCGATCGGCTATCTCCTTCACCTCGCCGAGGCGGTGGGAGATGTAGATGATGCTGACGCCCTTCGCCTTGAGGTCGCGAATGAGGGCGTAGAGCCGGTCGGTTTCGTGCTGCGTCAGGCTGGAGGTGGGCTCGTCCATGATCAGGATCCGCGCATTGACCGAGAGCGCCTTGGCAATCTCCACCATCTGCTGGTGGCCGATGGGAAGGCGGCTGACAAGCGTGCGCGTGGGAATGGCTAGGCCGAGTTCGTCCAAGAGGACCCGCGACGCGCGGTGAATCGCGCCCGTGTCGATCAGGCCCCATTTGCGGGGCTCGCGCCCGAGAAAGATGTTGGCGCCGACATCGAGGTTGTCGGCGAGGTTCAACTCCTGGTGGATGAGCGCGATTCCGGCCTGAAGGGCCTCCTTCACGCTGCTGAACTGCATCGGCTCGCCGCGCAAACGGACCTCGCCGGAGTCCGCGAGTTGCACGCCCGCGAGGATTTTCATGAGCGTGCTCTTGCCCGCTCCATTCTCGCCGATGACGGCCAGCACTTCTCCAGGGTAGAGCGAGAGGCTGACGCGCTGGAGTGCCCGCACGCCGGGAAATTGCTTCGAGAGTTCACGAATCTCGAGCAAGGCCTCGCCCACATTCCCCAAATGTGCTCCCCTCCCCCCGGATGGTGCGTGTTCGGCGGTGTCAGTTGCCACGCAACTCGTTCAGGCGCGCCTGAAAGTCGTCCACATTGTCACGGGTTACGACGATACTGGGCACATCGATGAATCCCTCGGCCGGAATGACGGAGTCATCGCCCTCGATGAGCGCCTTGAGCACCGCCACGGACTGGTAGCCGTATTCGTAGGGCTGCTGGCTGATGGTGCCGTGCACATGCCCGTCGCGAATGCCCTCGAGCGTCGGATCGGACTCATCGAAGCTGACGAGCTGAATCTGCCCGGTCTTGCCCGCGGCCTTCACGGCCTCGAGGCAGTTGGGGATGTTGTAGGCGAACAGCCCCACCATGCACCCGAGGGTCGGGTGACTCGCCATCGCGTCCTCGGCATTGGCCTTGGCCCGGCCGTAATCGAAGTTGTCCGTGCGGGTGCCGACGATGGTGTACTTTCCATCCAGGTGCGTGAAGTCGGTGGAATCGAACACGAGGGCATTCGTGTCGCCCACGGGCCGGTCGAGCAACTCGTCAATGACGCCCTGCCGCCGCTGCTGAGCGTTCAACTGCTCAAGCCGGCCGACGAAAATCATCACGCTGCCGCCGTCGGGCATGGCTTCCTTCACCAGCTTGCCTGCCTCGCGGCCGGCGAGGTAATTGTCCATGCCGATAAAGCAGAGGCGGTCGGAGTCGGGTGCGTCGGAGTCCTGCGTGATGACCTTGGCGCGTGCAGCGGCCTGGTTGATCATGTCCACCTGGTTGGCGGCGTCGATTGGGCTGATGGCGATGCCGTCGATGTTGTTTGCGAGCAATGCCTCGATCATGCGGGTCTGGTCCACGAGGCCCCGCGGCGGCATGAGCACTTCGCACTGCACGCCCAGATCGCGTGCGGCCGCCAGGGCCCCCGCCTCGGCGATGGACCAGAACGGGTCGATGCCGTTGGTGACATAGGCCACGCGAATGGCCCCCGGCGCTGCCGTGTCGCCGTCCGCGGGCGCCGTGGCCCGGCCGCAGGCGGTCAGGACAAGCAAGGAGGCCAGCAAGGCGGTAATCGTGTAGCGCATGGTTTGTTTCCCCCGGGTCAGGCGACCGTATGGGCGCCGTTGACGCAAATGTTCTGTCCACTCACATAGGATGCCTCCTCCGTGGCGAGGAAGGTGACGGTGTCGGCCACTTCCTTCGGCACACCCCAACGCTTGGAGGGGAGGTCAGCGAGGTAGCCATCCTTCAGTTCCTGCGGGTCGTTCTCGTGCCGCTCGACGGGAATCCAGCCGGGCGAGACCATATTGACGGTGATCTCCCACGGGGCCAGTTCCTTGGCGAGGCTGCGGGTGAAGCCGTTCTGGCCGCCCTTGGCCGCGACATAGGCGGTGAAGTTGGGGACGCCCTCCTGGAATACCTCCGAGCCGATATTGATGATGCGGCCCCAGCGCTGCTGCTTCATGTGCGGCAGGCATGCCCGCACGAGCAAATACGGGCTCTTCACGAAGAAATCGAGCATGGACTGGTAGAAATCCCAGTCGTACTCCTCGATGGGCTTCTGGGGCTGATCGGGCGTTGCGTTCGGCACGAGGATATCCACCGGGCCGAGTTCCTCACCGATCTGCGCGACCATGGCGCTGATGTCACCCTCATCGATCGCGTTGCCACGCAGCAAAATGCCGTTATATCCGCGTTTCTGGAACTCGGCGAAGGTTTCCTCGGCCTTTTCCTTTCCGTTGAAGTAGTTCAAGGCAACTTTCGCCCCGGCCTCCCCCAGCGACATGGCCATTTCCTTGCCCAAGCCCTTGGATGAGCCCGTGACGAAGGCCACGCGGCCCTCGAGTGAAAACTGCTTCTTGCCCGGCATACGCCTCCGTCTCCCTCCCGTTTGTTCCTCGGTGTCCCCGTGGGGCCCCGGCGTGCCGGGGCGCGGTTGCGGAAAATGAGTATGCTGGCGCGGGCAGGGGGTGTCAAGCGTTGACGGTTCGCAATCAACCGAGCAATTGCTCTACCATGGACGCGTAGTAGTGCATTCACGCGGGCCGGCATGGCCCGAATATGGGGGAACACACGCACCATGACCAATGACAAGAACAACCCCCTGTGGACCGTGATGGGCCTTCTCTTCCGCTCGCACCCATGGCACGGCGTGCCGCTGGGACCCGACGCGCCAAACACCGTCACGGCGTACATTGAGATGACCCCGGCCGACACCTGCAAGTACGAGTTGGACAAGGTGACGGGCATCATGAAGATGGATCGTCCGCAGCTGTACTCGAGCCAGTGCCCGGTCCTGTATGGGCTGATGCCGCAGACTTACTGTGCGGAGCAGATCGGGGCCTTCTGCGAGCAGCAGGCCGGGATTGAGGGTATCCAAGGCGATGGCGACCCGCTCGACATTTGCGTGCTGAGCGAAAAGCACATTGCGCGCGGCAACATTCTCATGCGCTGTAAGCCGATCGGCGGTCTGCGGATGATCGACGGCAACGAGGCGGACGACAAGATCATTGCGGTGATGGAGGGCGATCCCGCGTATGAGCGTTGGAACGATGTGAGCGATTGCCCTGCCTCGATGATCAATCGGCTGCGCCACTATTTCCTCACCTACAAGCAGGGGCCGGACACCCCCCAGCAAGTCTGCCAAATCACCCATATCTACGGGCGGGAAGAGGCCTTCGAGGTCATTCGTCATTCGGTGGATGACTACAACCATCATTACGCCGGTTTGCAGGAGTTGCTCGAGCAGGCACTGCAGGTCGATGAGTTTCCGCGCGGAATGTTCCGGTCCAAGTAGGGCACCACGCTCGAATGCCGCGTTTCCAACGACGATGCTCTCCCCTGCTTGCGCCACTCGCCATCGTGGCGCTCGTGGTGGGTTGCGCCTCCTTGCCGCGCAATCCACCCAAAATCGAAACCTTTGCGCTACCCCCAAGCGAGTCGGGCCTGCTGGCGGAGTCCGGGGCGGCCGTTCTGGGTGCCACAGCGGCCGAGGAATCGGCATTCCTGCTGCTCGATTCCAATGCCGATGCGCTATTCTGGCGTCTTGCGCTGATTGACCACGCCACCACCAGCATCGAGTTGAAGTACTTCATCTGGGAAAATGACGAAACCGGCCGGCTGTTGCTGGAGCGCTTGATGGCCGCGACGGAACGGGGTGTGCGCGTTCGGCTCCTCGTGGACGACTTCCCGATCCAGGGCAGCGACCGCCGCTTGGGAATGCTCGCGCGCGCGCCGAACTTCCACCTGCGTGTGTTCAACCCGGGCTACATTCGGCGTGGGGTCATCGGCCCTGCCATGGAGATGGTCGTCTATTTCCGCGAATTGAACCGGCGAATGCACAACAAATTGATGATCGTGGATGGGCACTGGGCCATCGTGGGCGGGCGCAATATCGGTAACCCCTACTTCGGCCTGAGCGAGAAGTACAACTTTCGCGACCTCGATCTGCTGGTGACCGGCCCTGTCCTCGCCGATCTCTCGGATGCCTTTGACGAATACTGGAACAGCGGCCCGGCCTATCCCGGGGAGGCCATGGGCGGCCGTATGCGGGCGTGGCATCGCGATCGCATGGCACGCAGGTTCGAGCAGCGCGTCGTGTCAGACCGGGCCTTGCTCGCCCAAAGCCCCTTCCCATTGGAACGGAAGGACTGGCAGGAGGTTTTCGCCGCGCTGCCTTCGAAAATGGTGCGTGGGACCGCAGAGTACCTGCACGACCCGCCGGTCGTGGGGGGAGACCGATCCGATCGCTTGCTCTACACCCTGCCGGATATCGGCCAGCGCGCGCAGTCCGAGGTGCTGATCGTGACGCCCTATCTCATTCCGCCGCGCCGTCTGCGCAACTCCATCGCGGGCGCCGTGGAGCGCGGGGCCGAGGTGCGCATCCTCACCGCTTCGATGGCGGCCAACAATCACACCGTGGCGCACAGCCATTACAAGAAGTACCGGCGACCGTTGCTGGAAACGGGCACGCGTCTGTTCGAGTTTCACCACCAGCCCCGTATGCCTGTGCGGCTACTGAGCGACACCGCGCCGGTTCGGTCGAAGTTCGTGGCCCTGCATATCAAGGCCGTCGTCGAGGATCGCCGCAGGGTATACCTCGGCTCCCTCAACCTTGACCCGCGAGCGATGGAAATCAACACCGAGAACATCATGGTGATCGACTCCCCTGCCCTCGCCACGCTGCTGGCGGCAAAAATCGAGGCCATGCTCGAGCCGGGCAACGCGTGGGAAGTCGAAATGACCGAAAGCGACCGCCTAGAGTGGCGCTCGGGGCCACTCGTCGAGACACGCCAACCCGCCCGGAATTCATGGCAACGCGTCGCGGACTTCTTCTTCCGTCTGCTGCCGATTGAGGGCCTGCTCTAGCTGATTCCAAGCAGCATAGGTCATCGCGTCGTCATCATGACGCACTCCCCCCAAACCCTTGACACAATCGTCGCCGAGTGCTACCGTCCAGCCTACACAATCTGCGTACGCTCACAGATTGTCATACTTCACGGCACGAAGTACGATTCACCAGGGGGAGAGGGATTATGCGAAGCAATTGGTGTTTGCCATGTGGGTGGCGAGGACCGAAGGGAGCCGGGCTTGCCGCGCTGCTGTTCGGAATGATGACGCTGAGTCCGGCGCTTGCCCGAGCCAATGATGCCGCGCTGCTGTTTGCCCAGCCCCTCCTCGCGTCGAGCGGAAGTACCGCGTTCGATGTGGTAACCGACTCTTCCGGCAACATTTACGCTACGGGCTATTTCCGGGGAACCGCGGATTTCGATCCCGGTCCTGGAAATCTGATCCTCTCGGCTGGCAGCCTGCCCAGTGACGCCGTCTTCGTGTGGAAACTGGACCCTTCCGGCGGACTCGTGTGGGCACGGGCGTTGGCCGGCACCAACGGCGATACGAACAACTGGGGACAGGGTATTGCGGTGGACGGAGCCGGAAATGTGTATGTGACCGGTCATTTCTCCGGGACCATTGATTTCGATCCAGGTCCGGGTACTTTCGAGATGACAAGCGCGGGTGGCACGGACATCTTTGTGTGCAAGTTGAATTCAAGCGGTGATTTCGTTTGGGCAAATCGGGCGGGCGCCGTCGCGAACAGTGAAGGCTTGGCCATCGCGGTAGACGGGGCTGGCAATGTGCACACGACGGGCTTTTTCCGTGGCGCGGTCGACTTTGATCCCGGTGCGGGCAGCGCCGTCTTGTCGTCCGAGTCGGGCCGGGAGGACATTTTTGTCTGGAAGTTGGATACCAATGGGAATTTCGTGTGGGCCCGTGCCATGACCGGTCCGGACTTCAGCCGGGGGCGGGGAATCGCCGTGGACGCTTCGGGAAGTGTCTATACCGTGGGCAGCTTTCAAGGAACGGTGGACTTTGACCCCGGTGCGGGCACCTTCGCCCTGACTGCCCCGGGCAGCCAGATCGAGGATGCGTTCGTCTCAAAACTGGATGCGAATGGAAATTTCCTGTGGGCTCTCCGTTTCGGTGGTGGCTTGATCGATCACGCCGAGGCCGTGGCCCTGGACCCGGGCGGCCATGTACTGGTTACCGGGAGTTTTCGCCTGAATGCCGATTTCGAACCGAGTGGAAGCACGCTTCCGGTTTTGAGCAGCGGTGGCGCGGATATCTTCGTGGCGAAGATCAGTCCGTCCGGCAGCCCGCTGTGGGTCCGCTCGATGGGCGGGGGAGGGAACTTCGAATCGGGTCTGGCCATCGCCGCGGATGGGGCGGGCAGCGTCTATACAACGGGACTTTTTCAAGATGGCGCCGATTTTGACCCCGGTAGCGGCAGTTTTCCGCTGGCCGGGGGCGGTCAGATGGACATTTTCGTGAGTAAGCTGTCCGGTTTGGGCGAATTTGTTTGGGCGAAGGCGATGGTAGGTTCAAGTTCAAACCAGGGCCGGGGCATCGCCGTGGAATCAGCAGGCCCAGTGGTTATTGCGGGAGATTTTTCGAATACCGTGGACTTTGATCCGGGTGCGGGCAGCTTCGAACTGACCAGCGCGGCGTCAACTGCTGGTTTCGTGGTTAAGTTGTCCCAGACCGCTGGTGACGGCGGCGACCCGAATAGCCCATTTCCCGATTCCCCCACGGGTGTGCCAGTCAGCGGAGACCTGGGACGCATCGGGCTGATGATCAGCTTGGGCATATGTGCATTGCTTCTGTTTCGCCGAGGACAAGTACGCACAAGCAGGCACTCTTCGGCGCCTTGATTTTCGACAGTCTCGATACGCTCTAGTCGATGCGCTTGCCTTGCGAGCGCAGGCGGCGGCGATGCAGGGCGGCCATGAGGTGCCGGAATGGCAACCACAGGAGCGCGCTTCGATTAAAGGTGAATCGGAGGGGGATTCGCCGCCGGGCGAGGGCATCGTTCACGGCGGGAAATACGACCGGCAACCAGTACGCCTTGAAGGCAAACCGTGTGTCGTGCGTTGCGTTGGCATCGTGATTGCGCCATGTGGCGAGGGTGGCGGGCTCGGAGTAGAGCGGGCCGTGCGTGAGTCCGAGCACGAAGAGGTAGAAATCCGGGCAGACGACGAGCGCCTCGGGGATGGGCAGCAGGTCGTCCAGCACCTCGCGGCGAAAGACGAGGCCGGAGGTCGGCACATTGACCTGCACGCGTTGCGGGTCGATCGCGGTATTCAGTACGCCATCCTCGAGCCAGCGCGCCATGATATCGCCGCTGGGCAATAGCATGCGGAAGGGATGTCCGGTGCCGTCGTCCACCTGATGCTGGTAGACGCCGCCGCCGGGGTGGGTCTCGATGAATCGAGCCATTCGGCTGAGTTTGTCGGGAGTCCACAGGTCATCGCCATCCATGAGGGCGACAATTGCGCCGGTGGATGCGCGAATGCCCGCGTTGAGGGCGGCGGCCTGGCCTGCATTTGCTTGCTCGATGACGCGGATGGGCAGGCCACCGGCCCCATCCACAGCCTTGGCGATGCGAAAGCGGGAGGCGTCGGTTGAGCCGTCGTCGACGATGATCACCTCGAGCGGACGGTAATCCTGGGTCAGGACGCTGGCGATGGCCTCGGCGACATACGGCTCGTGGTTGTAGCAAGTCATCACGACGGAGACGAGCGGTTGCGCGGGGTCCGTCATGGGTTTCCTCTCTTTCTCACCCGCCCTCGCGATTAGAGGCGCGTGCGGCCGTCGAGGGCGTGGGCGAGGGTGACATCATCGGCGTATTCCAGCCCGCCGCCCATGGGTACGCCGTGGGCAATGCGTGAGACGGTAACGCCGCGGGCCTGCAACTGCCGCATGAGGTACATGGCCGTGGCTTCGCCCTCGGCCGTGGCATTCGTGGCAAGGATCACCTCCGTGATGGCGTCATCGTCGGTTCGGGTGAGGAGTTTGCCCACGGTGATCTGGTCCGGCCCTACGCCCTCGAGGGGGTTCAAGGCGCCGTGGAGAACATGATAGACCCCACGATAACTGCCGCCCTTTTCGATGGCAATCACGCCGGAGGGATGCTCAACGACGCAGACGAGGCCGTGGTCCCGCCGGTTGTCGCTGCAAATCGCGCAGGGATCGGGCTCGGTGAGCATGCCGCAGGTACCGCAGCGCACGACGCGGGAGCGGGCATCGCGAAGGGCGTCGCTGAGTTCGTATGCCTCGGCATCGGGGGCGCTGAGGAGATGCAAGGCCATGCGCTCGGCGGAACGGCGGCCGATGCCGGGCAGCCGGTGGAGAGCCTCGAGCAGGCGTGCGGCGGCGGGGGCGTCAAAGATCATGCGCGAGCGGGATAGTGGTCGGCGCGGAAGTCCTCCCACTCCTGGATGGCCGCTTGGCGGCTGAGAATATCGAGCCTGTCAAAGCACATGACGCCATCGAGGTGATCATACTCGTGCTGAATGATGCGGGCGAGGAAGTCGGTGGCCTCGAATCGGATGGGCTCGCCGTGGGGGTCCTGAGCAACCACGAGAATGCGCGTGGCCCGGGGAATGTCGTCGTAGGACATCTCGGGCAGGCTCAGGCAGCCCTCATGTCCCAACTCGCTTCCTTCGGACTCGACAATCTGCGGATTGACGAGGCACATCTTCTTGCCGTCCGGCTCATGCAGGACGAACAGGCGGCGTGAGACGCCCACTTGCGGCGCGGCAAGCCCGACCCCCTCATGGGCATACATGGTCTGGTAGAGATCATCCACGAATATGCGGAGGTCCTTGTCGAATTCCTCGACGGGCTGGGCGACATCGCGCAGGGGTGCATCGGGATAAAGCACAATCTTGCGCTCGGACATCGGTATGCAGACTCCTTGGTCTAGCCGGCCATCGCCGGGGGTTGCATCACGGCGCGGGGGCGCGCTCGGCGATGACGACGCGGTTCGTGTCGGGGGTCCCGAGGCGCAGGAGCATCGGGTCGAGGGGTTCGAGCACGGTGGGAAAACTCACGGAACGCCCTTGGATGAGGTCGAACCCGCCGCTGTAGGGACCGTTCAGGCTGCACGGCACCGGCTCCTGCCTCAAGTTGACGAGATAAAGATAGCCCTCGCCGTTCAGTTCAACAAAGCGGGACTTCACGCCCTCGAGCAGATAACCGTACTCGTTGGAGAGGCGCGGCACTTCCGGCAGAAGCCCGGTCGAGTACGCCGCCTCAATGGCATGGAAGTAGGAAGTGGCGGAGTCCTGCCCGCGCACGAGCACGGTTTGAAGGGTCGAGACAATCACCGCCGGGCGCGAGTGGCCCCGCCCGTCGTAGGGGATCTGGTTGGGGGTGCGAATGACGATGCCGCCCTGCTCAATGTAGTCACTCACGGCGTTGTAGGCCTCATCGGGCAGAGCGCGCACGCGGGGCAGCACAAGCACGCGCACACCCGAGAGGGCTCCCTCCGCCGCCTGACGCTCCGTGACGAAGCGCACCTTGCGCCCGCCGAATGACACGCCCTCGAAGGCGGCCATGAGCGACTTCAGGTAGTCGGCCGACTCCGGGCGAATGAGGGTATCGTAGCTGTAGAGAATGGCGACATCGGCATCGTCCTGCTGAAAGGCCACGACGATATCCGCGAGCCGATTGAGGTCGAGACTGGCCCGTGCCAAGCCCTCAAGGGCGCCCAGCTCTTCGATGAGGTCGCCCGTGGTGGCTTCGATTTGATCGGCATCGCGGGTCCATGCCCAGACGGCCGCACCGCTGAGCCCCTCGATGGCGGCATCCCACATGCCCGCGTGAACGAAATCCTCGGACGAGGCCACGGCCCGTTTGTCGGGCACTGCCAGGTCGAGGTGCAGCTCCGAATCCAACAGCGGACGATCGGGGATCATTGAACGCAGCAAGACATACGGCATTACATGCCCGGGGAAATCCAGCGCGAATCGGGGATGATCGCGCACGAGCCGCGTGGAAATGCCCGTGATGGCTGTTTGCTGCCCGATTCGCTCGAAATCAATCGTGTCGGCCGAGCCATTGGCCCCGAAAATGGCATCATCATGCTTGAGATAGAGGGGCAACGAAGGCGACGACGCCCGCAGGGGCTCAATGCGGGCGGCGGTGTAAGAGGCGCCCAGATCCCGGCTGAAGCGGTGCCAATCGTGCTGGTAGGCGATGCGGTCGGAGTCGGGCTCAATCTGGACCTCGTCGAAGGCCCGCACGCGCATCTTCCAGCTTCGATTCAGATCGTATTGGGAGGGGTAGGACTGCCGCAGGTACTCAACGAAGGCCAGGCGGGCTTCCTCGCCACGAAACTGCATCAACGGGCGATTGGCAATGCCCGCGCTGTGGACAATTGGCTGGTTGCCGAGCCATGCCAGGGAGCTGGTCAGGAATGGGTGTGGCGCGCCCGGGGTGATTCGGCCGCCTTCCGGCCAGATCGTGTAGAGCGAGGGAATCACATCCACCCCCGTGGGAAAATTCGCCCCGGGGGTCGTGCTCAGTTGAACGCTTAGGGCGACATTATGGCGTTGGGCCTGTTCGACTGCCGGCCCGAGACGCTGGGCGATGTTCTGGGGGCCGTCCGAAGTGCCGGCATGCGTGACGAGGGCAAAATTCAGGCCCAGGCGGCTGAGGAGCCCCAAGTCCCGGACCATCGGGTCGCCGCCGGCAAAGCCGAGCAGAAAGACCGGTTGATTGCCGGCATAAAAGCCGCCGTCACGCGGAATCACGGTGGCCATGTCCGGCCGTATAGCACTGCCGGCCTGAAGGGTTTCCGCCTCCCCGAAGGTCATCGTCGCCCGCACGGAATCGAGCGTGGTGCTGATGTACCGCAGGGTTTCATCCACCCGCAGCAGGGAGTGGCCGTCAATGAGGCGGCGCGTGGCCGGGATCAACTGCTCCACCGCCGTGATGCGCATCTGCTCATAGGGGTAGCGCTGCGCACCCGCATGGGAATCCAAATGGGCGCGGAGGGTGGCGGCGGTGGCGGAAAGCTCGTCTATCTGTTGCCGCAAGGCGCGGCCATCCAGCTTCCGGACCGCCATGGAAGCGGCCGCGAGGTCCTGGTAGTCACCGGCGATTACCTGAAACTGGGCCTCGTATCGGCCCGCGGAAAGCACCTCAGGGGTGATCGAAAAGGTGAAGGGATTGGCGCCCACCTCCAGCGGCAGGCGGATGGAGGCCGCCGAATGCAACTGCCCGGACTCATCCAGAAGGCGTAGATATACCACTGTGTTGGGCTGCACCACGGACGAGACGACCGCCCCGTTCAGGTCCAGCATGGCATCCCACCGTTGGGCCTGCACGGGGATCATCTCCACGGACGCGTACCGGCCGGGCTCCGAGCGGAGGGGCTGGGCCCACACCGCCGCGGAATCCGACGCGCGCCACTCGGTGGACACCAGCGTGCCGGGCGCGTCCTCGGCAACGGTTGTAACCACGGGAAGAAGCCCCCCGAGCAGAAGGCACAAGACGCGGGTGCTGGATGAAAACGGCATGCGAAACCCCTTGATGCTGCGGACATGAATCGGCAGGTGTATTGTATGAACGGCGCGACGCGGTGTCAAAGGTAGCAAACGCCTCCCCCGCGCTCCATGATGACGCCCCCGCAGGGAGAGAGGCAACAAGAAAATCGCATGGGCACCACAAATTGTAGGGATCCCGATGGAACTTTCGTGCAGGGGTGGGGATTGTGGACAGTAGCAGCGCACGATGCCTGCCCTTCAAATTTGGCCTTTGTGCCCGGGAAATTGGACACACGCGGGTTGGATCAGGTAGGGTTGGGGCATGCATCGACAGCGTCGCACGGCAGAAACAATTGACGCATGGGGCGTCGTAATGCTAGAATTCGAAGCGACGAGCGGAAATGTCAATAGATTCCCTACTCTATTGGCGAACCTTTAGAGGCGACCGACAATGAGCCTTCCAAGCCATTGCACGCCATCGTTCTCTCTCCGAGCCATCCTCGTGCTGCTTTTGGGAGCCGTGGTGAGCGGAGGGGCCGCGTTGGCGGAGACATACGCCATCCCCAGCGATCAGCTTGACCGCAAGCAGATCTATTTCGGTGCCCCGTCATCGTTTGAGAATCCAGCTGAGGTGGACTACGAACGCGTCGTGCGGGCGACACCGGAGTACTTGGAGATCCAGTCTCAAAACATTGAGCGCGGCACCGGTCGCTACTGGATCTTGTTGAGCCGGGCCAGTGATCGGGTCGGACGCCTTGTGGTGTCCGTTGGCAACGATCAGGATTATGACCTGATTGCCTCGTCCGGGTATCTGGGCAGTCTTGAGCCGGAGATCCCTGCCGAGGACATCACGGACAAGGTGCTGGCGGCGCTTCAAACCAGCGTCAAGTAACGAATAACAGGTAACGCACGCCCCATGGACCACCCCCTCAGGCGGCTTGTCCGTCCTTCGAATGCCCCAGCGGCCATCATGGTATTGCTCGCGGGCGTGATTGTGGCCGGTTGCGCCACCCCCCGCAAGGCCTCTTCAGGCCCATACGGCTCGAACCAGCCGAATGTTGTGGATTCTCGCCAGGCCCAGAAGGAGCTGGATACCGCGCGCGCCATGATCGAGGCCCGTGAGTACAGCGGCGTGGTGCCCCGCCTCCTGCTGACGATGTCGAAATACCCCCGCACGCAGGCCGCATTGGACGCGCGCTATTGGCTCGGGGTGACTTACTACAATGTGCAGAGCTACCGGGACGCGATCGGAATGTTCGAGGAATACCTCGAGTATGCCCCGGAAGGGCAATATGCCCAAGGTAGCCGCGAATATATCGCCCAATTGACCACGGAATATGATGAAAAGTTCCCGTCCGGCGCTGAGCTGGATGGCCGCGTGAGTGACTTGGCGGCGGCCCTGCAGGAAAGCCCCGGCAATGTGGACGCGCAACTCGAATTGGCCGACGCCCTGTGGCGGCGCGGCAGCTACGATGACGCGGGCCGTATCTACGCCGCGGTGCTCCGCAACCACGCGGATCGGCGTGGCGACCCGCTCATCCGCAGCCGCTTCGAGTACATCGGCAATGGCGATTACATTCTGCTGACACCGTCGGAGATTCAGCGGCGCCAGATCGAGGACAGGCCGCTTCAGATTGCCAATGTGAACTCATTTCGCAGCGGCGAGGACTTGTTCACGCGGCAGCCCCGCTACTATGTCGTCACGGGGCAGGCCCGCAACCTGAGTGAGAGTGTCTTGTACGGCGTGCAGGTATTCGTGACCATCTACGGATTCGGCAATGTGGTATTTGACACGAGCACGGTGAATATCGGCCGATTGAATCCGGGAGAGGCCCGGGCCTTCAGTGTACGCTTCAGCAATTTCGACAACATCGAGAATGTGCGGCGCCACGAGGCGGTGGGAAGCTTTCAACGATGAACATTTTCACAGAGACAAGGGCAACGCTGCGCCACCTGGGCTGCGCAATAGTCGTCACAGCCGCGTGCATGGTGTGCGCCCCCGCTTTTGGCCAGATGGACCCCGGCGACGCCCCCCAGCAGGTGGATGTCTCTGTAAAGATTATTGAGTTTCAATCGGGCAAGGATGTCGAGACGGGCTTCAGCGCCTACTTCGCGCAACGCGCGGCGAACCGACACTATGGCCGTGTGTCGAGCGGCCCGGGCGCGATCACCAGCGCGGACCTGACATTCCCGACAAGCACGGCGGCCGGGATCACGGTGTTTCTCGACCGCATCAGCGCGTGGAACTACGGCGACATCGAAATCACCCTGCAAGCGCTGGTGGACGAGAACCGCGCGTATATCCTGTCGCGCCCGCAGGCCTTGATTCCGGTTGGCCACCCGACGCCGACGAATCTGGGCACGGTTCAAAAGATTCCGTACGAAAACACGGTGGTGGTGGGCAATACGCCGACGCAAATCACCGCGTTCCGCGATACCGGCGTCGACCTTCAATTGCTGTCACCCCAGGTCTACGATGTCGACGGCGACTGGACGACGCGGCAGGACTCCTACATTCAGCTGAATGTCACTGCGGCGGTGAAGGAGGAGGGGCAGCGGGTGACCGTGGCCCTCGATTCCAACCTTGCCGGCGGAAATTTTGCGCAGGCGCAGAACCGCATCACGGTGCCGGAGTTCGTGAGCCGCAGCATCACCACGACGGTGTGGGTACGCGACGGCCAGGTGCTGGTGCTGGGCGGGTTATATCGCAATACGAGTTCACGCACGCTGCGCTCGATGCCGTGGCTCAACCAGGCCGAGGATGTTGCGTTGGGCCTTGCCGAGCGAGCAGTGCCGGGCAATGCCCTGGGCTCGCCGGTGAGCGCCACCTTGGGCAACCGACGGGTGTCGGACAGTCGGCGCGAGCTGGTATTCATGATCAAGGCGGATGTCTGGTACCCCGCTTTCACGATCTTTGACGAACATGGGTTTGACCCGATGGCAGGCGAGGAAGGACCGCGTTCTCCCGTTGCCATCGTGACGGAAATTGTGGAAGCCCTGACGGGAGTGCCGCAGGCGGTGGGCGAGGGCCTGAGCGTGCGGCAACAAGACCAACTGGGCCGCGACCTTGGCGGGAGGTCGCAGGAATGAGCATGAGCCGTTTCTCACGAATGACATGGTTGCTGGCCCTGCTTCTGTGCGGTGGATTCGCCTTTGCGCAGGAGGAGGAAGCACCCCCGGCCGAGCCAGCGCCTCCGGCTGGACCGCCGGATTTGCGTCAGGTGCAGGTGCAGGTGTGGATCAGCGAGACCAACGAGCAGGGCCTGCGCGATATCGGCACCAACCTCGACTTCAATCGCATCGTTCGCGGCGTCGAGCAGAGCCATTCCGTGCAGCGTGTGCGCACGCAGGTCTTCGACCCCTTCAATCCCGACTTCACGGTCACCCTTCCCGCGCCGGACCCGACCGGGGAAAATCCGCCGCTCCGTCCGGACCAGAGCGGTTCGTTGGCGGATGGCATCCAGACGCAATCGGGCGCCGGGATGTCATTCAGCGTTATCAGCACGGATCGCGGCACGATCGACGGCGTTTTCCGCTCGACCGAGCGGACCGCGGATGTGGACCTTATCTCGAAGCCGGAGTTGCTGGTGGTGAATGGGCAGTCGGCACAGATCAACGCCGGTGGCGAGTTCCCCTATCAATCGGTGCAATACAACAACCAGGGCGTGCCGATTCTGAATGTGGCGTGGGAAAATCTCGGCGTCAACATCAACCTCACCCCGCTGATTCGCACCGATGACCTGATCCAGATCGAATTCACCGAGCTGGATGTCACCGACATTGTGCGGGTGGACAACATCCGCGGAATCGACCTTCCGGTATTCTCGCAGCGCAAGCAGACCGGCTCCGTGCTGGTACCAAACGGGCAGGCGCTCGTCATCGGCGGGTTGTCGAGCCGGGTCGTGCGGCGCACAGAACGGCGCGTGCCGATCGTGGGTGCGCTGCCGCTGGTGGGCATTCCCTTCCGAGGCCGCCGCGCCGAGGCGGGAAACAACCACCTGCTGATCTTCGTCTCGCCGACGGTGGTGAATCTCCAGGAAATGGAGCCCCGCAGCATCAATGCGCTGAATTTCTGGCAGAATCGCGAGTGGACCAACCGCCAGCGCATCATGCGTGAGGTCGAGGCACTCGAGGAAAACCTGTAGGCGCCCACCGGGCGGCTTGCGGGAAGCGCCCCCGGTGCCGCATCATCCCCGCTTCATGAAAACCCTGCTACAACACCCTGCCCTTCCCCCACTCCTGACGGGCCTGCTGCTCGCGCTGTGTGCGCCGGGCTGGGGCCTGTACCCCCTCGCGTGGGTCGGCCTCGTGCCACTCCTCGTACACACATGGCATGCAACGCCCCGGCAGGCCGCCTTGCGCTTCTTTCTGGCCGGGTGCATGTATCACCTCATGGTGCTGCACTGGTTGATGACGAATGTGTTCTGGGCCGGGGGCTGGGCCTTTACGGCCTACGCCGCGCTGAGCATCGCCCTGTCCCTCGTGTACTGGTTGCCGCTGGGCGCGCTGTTCGCGTGGATGCGGCCGCGCCTCCACCCATGGACGGCCGCACCGGCTCTGGCGTGCCTCTGGGCGGCGATGGAGATGCTCCAGGCCCGGCTCTTCACCGGGTTTGGATGGGCAGCGCTGGGGTATTGGCAGGGGCCGGGCATCTACGCCGTGCAATGGGCCGCGCTGGGCGGGGTGACGCTCGTGGGCCTCTTTATCGTCTTGGTGAATGCCCTGCTGGCCCAGGCATGGCGAGAACGCAAGTTTCGGATGCCCGGGATCGCCGCCGCCCTGGCCCTGACGGCCTTGGTTCATGTGGGCGGCTACGCCATGTTGAAAGAGCCGGAGTTTGGTGAGGAACCCTACCGGGCCGGAATCTACCAGAGCAATTATCCGCAGGAAATGAAGTGGGACCGCTCCTTTTTCGTGGAGATGGTGGAGCGGGCCGCCGAGATGTCCGCGACCTTGGCGCAATACGAGCCGGTGGACCTGTTCGTCTGGCCCGAGGCGCTGGTGATGGATGACCTCGGCGTGCCGTCGGTGGGCGATCCCGTGCGGGCGTTGACTCGCTCGACGGGCGTGCCGTTGTTCACGGGGATCTCGCGCCTGAGCCCGGAATCGCGGCGGTACCGCAACAGCGCCGTGCTCGTGGATGCAGAGGGCGAGGAAGCAGGGCACTACGACAAGCTGCACTATGTGCCCTTCGGCGAGTATGTCCCCTTCCACGAATACCTGACCTTTCTGAGCGCCTTCGTGCCCGCCGGTGGCGGGGCAGACCCGGGCGACGGGCCCGTAGTCATCCCGAATGGCGGGCGGGGCCTCGGGCCTCTCATCTGCTTCGAGGTGCTCTTCTCCCCCATGTCGCTCGACTTGCGCGACCTCGGCGCGGACTTTCTCGTGGTGGTGACGAACCTCGCCTGGTTCGGCGCCAGCAGCGCAATTCCCCAGGAATTCGAGCTCGCCCGAATGCGGGCGATTGAGACGCGCCTGCCCTTGGTGCATGCCTCGAACACCGGGGTCTCGGGCGTGATCGACCCCTACGGCCGTTTCGAGAGCATCGCCTTTTTCGAGGGGTACAACGGTCAACTGGTGGAATGGCGCGTGTCCCCCATGCAGCAGATCATGCGGCGCGGCATTGGCTCGGTGCCGGTGCCGTTGCCAGCCGAACAGGCACTCCCTGCCGGGCCGCGATACTTCCCGTGGATGGCACTGGCGGCGGCTGCATTGCTCGTGCTCGTCGCCTTGGTTCGTCCCCGGCAGGCGGCGCCCGCATCGTGAGCGATACCGGCAGCCGGTTCGCGCGATTCGCCGCGGTATTCGCCGGTGGAACGCTCTTCAGCCGGGTGCTCGGCCTCGTACGCGACCTCGCCATTGCGGCACTGATTCCACGCGGCGCGCGCGATGTGTTCATCTTCGCCTTTCGTCTTCCCAACATGCTGAGGGATCTCGTGGGGGAGGGCGCCATGAATGCAGCCTTCATGCCGGTTCTGACCGCGACACGCGAGAAGGAGGGTGACGAAGGTTTTGAGCGCCTGATCGCGGCCCTGTTCGGCGCGATGATGCTCCTCCTTTCCGTGCTCACGCTCGCAGGCATCCTCGCGATGCCCGCGATCGCGTCGCTTCTGGACGGCCTCGCGCAATTCACGACCGAGGATGCGATGAATCCGGCCGACCAGGCCCAACTGATCCTCGCCGCGCAGTGGGCCTTCCCCTATCTGCTGTTCATCGGGCTTGCCGTGTTCTGCATGGGGCCGCTGTTCGTCACGCGTCATTACGCCACCCCGGCATGGTCGCCCGCGCTGCTCAATGTGGCCCTGCTGATAGGCGTGGCGATGCGTGATGCCTTTCCCGAGCCCGCGTATGCACTCATTGCGGGCGTCTGGCTCGGCGGTGTGGCGCAACTTCTGGTGCTGTACAGTGCGATGGGACGGCGCTGCGGGGTCTGGCTGCCGCGTTCGCCGTGGTCACACCCCGGGGTGAAGCGCGCGCTGCTGCTGATGGTGCCCGTGCTGTTCGGGCAGGCCGCGGGCGAAGTGAACAAATTGGTGGACACCCTCTTCGCGGCCACGCTGGAAACCGGCACGGTTTTCCAGCTTTTCTGCGCGAATCGGCTCGTACAGTTGCCGCTGTCGGTATTTGGCATGGCCATGGCCGTCGCCATCCTGCCGGACGCCGCGAGGGCTGCGACGCGCGGTGATTTCTCCGAGTTGCGCGCGAACATCATGAGGGGTATGCGGCAGTTATCGTTCTTGGTCGTACCGTCCATGCTGGGGCTGATCGTCCTGCGCGAGCCGATCGTGCGGCTGCTGTTCGAGCGGGGCGAATTCACCGCGCTCGACACGACCCGCACGGCGAATGCGCTCGGCATCTACGCGGCGGGATTGCTCGGCTTCGCCTTGGTCAAGGTATTGGCGCAGGGTTTCTTCGCCATGCAGGACACCCGCACGCCGGTGATTATCAGTGCATCGTCCATGCTGCTCAACATCGCCCTGAACTTTGCCTTGGTTGGACCGCTTGGGTACATGGGGCTCGCCCTCGCCACGACAATCAGCTTTACGCTCAACGCCGTACTCCTGTTCACCTTCCTCGGGATGCGCGTCAACAGGCTGTGGGATGGCCCGATGGCGTCGAGTCTGGCGAAAACGGTGGTGGCATCCACGCTGGCCATGGTGGCGGCTTGGGGCGTGCATCGGGTGCTCGAGGGTGTGATCGGTCACGAGGCGTTGGCGGCCCGAGCGGCGCTGGTGATGGGTCCCATCGCATGCGCGGTGATCATCTTCGCAGCCGTTGCAGCGATGACCCGCAGCACAGAATTCGCCGACTTCACCACCATGCTCCGGCGGCGGGCTCGAAAGTAGGCGGAAAACCGCGCTACTTGGCCGGGTCCTGCGGCATCAGCGAGCCGCCCTGCTCACGCGCGAGCAAGACGAGCAACTCCGCACTCATGCCATAGGACTGCACGCCGCCCTCGACACGGTTGACGCGCAGGTACGCGTCATTAAACGCGCGGCTGGCCGTCTGGGCCGGTCCCCGATGCTGGTCCCAGAAGTCGCGCACGGCCTCGAGGTCGCGGGTGATGCCGGGCACGCGCTTTTGCGCGATCTCCCGCGCGAGGTCGCCATCGGCCCGGGCCAGGGTGCCCAAGAGCTGCCGCTGGGCGAACAGAAACCCGCTGTACTGCACATAGGGGTCATCGCTGTAGATGCAGCCGAGAAAGCCAACGAAATTCGCCTCGGCCTCGCTGGTAATGCAGCGCTGATGGGCCTTTTCGTGCGCAATCGTGTGCGGACGCCCGCTCCACGGCGGCAGCATGTTGATCTGCGCCTCGCCGGTCCAGGGAAAGTACATCCCGCCGATGCCGAGCTTTGTAAAGACCCATGACCCCAGCCAAGGCTTAAATGGCCCGCGCCGCCCCTTGAAGCCTGGCGGCATCCCTTGGGCGTCCGCCATGCGGTCCAGCGCGCGCTCGATTTCGGCATCCATCTCGCGCAAGGAGAGCGACGGCGTGCTCGGTTCGCCTGCGTCCTCGCTGCCCATCGCGGCGATATACGCGGCATTCGTCGCGGCGACCAGTTCCTCGCACAGCGCCGCGAGTTCCGCCACGGCCTCGGGCGCGTCGTCGCCGGTTGCGAGGCGTTCCCAGCCTTGGCGCGCAAACACATCCGCCCGCATGTAATTCAGGCCCCATGCTCCGTAGAACACGACGGCAAGCACATGAGCGATCGTGAGGAACCAGAGCCCGTAGCGCGCGAGGCCATTGCCCCATTGGCGGCGCCGGCGCAGGCATTGCACGCACACGACGATCAGCCCGATGGGCACGGCGGAGTACGCCGCGAGCATGATCAACTCGCCCATGCTGTAGGGGTACCACGCCGTGAGCCACGAGAGTCCCAGGGCAATCCACGCGCCAATGCCTTGCGCATACACCCGCTCGACGAGCCAGGGAAACTGCGCAAACACGAGCATCGCGAGCCCGAGCACCCAGCACGCAGCCATCACGCGCAAAAACGCGCCCAAATTCAAGGCTCGATTGGCAGGATAGGAAGAGGAAGTGTCAGGGTTCATTCGGATAGTGTAGCAAATCGTGCGCTTGGCTCGCGGGGGAGCTTACCCGGGAGGGCGAGCGTCCTCGCGAGCCGCGGGCTGCCTGTTGGCCTATCGCCGGTCCTGAAACCACTCCAGTTCGTGCACGACTCCGGTATACGGCCACTCATCCGCGCGAGCAACTAATCCCCGTCGAACGGGGTTCTCTCGAATGTACTCAGCCTTTTCAAGATAATGCTGCGCATCTCGTATCCGTGTGTCCCACTGATTTTCCTGCTATCGTTCGGAACCGCCCCTGATTTGGTGAAATCGTCGTTTCCAGAAGCGCATCCAGTCCAGAAACTTGGAATTCTCCACGCTCTTGCTGGCAAGAAAATGAAGATGTTCCGGCATCAGTGTGAAGAGGCCCACACGCCAATGCGTCGCCTCATCCTCCCACAAACTGGAAAGAATTTCGAGGTTTCGACGATCAGCCAACCAAGGCACATCATTCCTTGTGCACACGGTTACGAACACCATGGTGGGCTGGCCAGAGATGACACGGACGCCCTTAGCAGGTCGCTTGCGTATCGGTCGATCGGATGGCTCGGTCAAAGCAATAGCCAAGTGTTGCGGCTCGCGGGGACGCTCGCCCTCCCGGGGGACGAGCTTGAGCTTACCTGGGAGGGCGAGATCGGGAGCGCTCTGCGCTACCAACCTCGCGAGCCGCGGGCTGCCTGTTGGCCTCCCCCCTACACGCACCCCGCGTATTCGTGGCCGCGGACGAGGCGCATCTTTAATTGGGGCAACAGGTCGCCGTCGGCCGTGCACTTGGCGCTGGCGAAATGGACGGTGAGCACGCGGCGGTGGCCGTTGGTGGTGTTTGGTCCCGAGCGGTGCAACAGGCGCGAGTGGAAGAACAGGGCATCGCCCGGCTCCAGCTCGACCGCCATCTCATCCGGGTGGCCGGGGGCATAGCCCATCGCGGAGAACAGGCCAAAGTTCACCTGCTCGCCCGTGAGCAATTCGTGGTCCATCCGGTCCATCTTGTGCGAGCGCGGAATGATGAACAGCGTGCCGTTCTCGGCCCGCGTCGGGTCCAAGGCAATCCACGAGCCCATCACGAGGTCGTCCGGCCCGAAATTAAAATACGAGGCGTCCTGGTGGTAGGGGTGGTCCGCCTCGAGGCCCGGCGGCTTGTAGATCATCATCGTCAGGAAGGCTTTAATGTCCGGCCCGATAATGCTCTCGACGCCGTCCAGCAACTCCGGCGTCTCGGGATAGCCCCGGAAGACCTCGTCGTACCAATCCGGCTGCATGAGCTTCCAGAGGCCCTTCTCCGGGTCGTCCACCTGCACCTGGCCCTTGGCCACCCGGACATCCTTCACCAGCATCTTCTCGCCGCCGGGCGGCAAATCGCCCCGGGCGATCTCGCTGGCCCGCTTCAGGTAGCGCTCGATGTTCTCCGGCGTGAGGACTTGGCGGGCAATGACATACCCTTCCTCGTCGTAATGCTTCTTCTGCTCTTCCGTCAGGCGCATGGTCGGTTCCCTCGATTATGCCCTCGGCTCCACTCGATAGATGGAGGCATCTTAGCACGAGTTCCGGAAATTGCAAATACCTCTGGCTGGAGATGGTTTGTGTCAATACGGTGGGTTTGCGACTTGCCGGACTCGTGAATGCGCGATTTTCGATGCGTGGCAGGAATGCCTTGGAGGCGTGTGGAAAGAAGCAGCTGTAGTTGCGCTGAAGGCGCACAGGAAGTAGCCCGGGGCAACGCCCCGGGGAAAGGGCACAAAAAGTCCTGACGCGTGCTGGAAGTACGCGAGCCCGCGCGTGGCCGTTCGCTCGCGTCCATTCGGGACGCGCTGATCGGGGGCGCCCGAACCGGGGGCGGCCTCTCCTTCGCTCTTTGAGCTTGGAAGAGTTGCCCCCGGCTACTTCCGGTGCCGCTTCGCGGCAGACCGTTTCAAAGAATCCACTTTCTTGACGCAGGCCTAGCTAACGGGGGCATTGCCCATACAAAGCCAAGGGTAACTGTGCCCCCACTCGCACCCCGTCGCCCGCATGGCGTATGATCCCGGCGTTCCGCAGTCATCCCCATTGCCGTAAGGAGGTCCCATGCGCAAGCAGTCGCTCGAATTCTTAAAATCGCTCCTGTCCACGCCGAGTCCGTCGGGGTTTGAGTCGACCATTCAGAAGGTGGTGTCGGAGTATGTCTCGCCGTTCGTGGATGAGACCTACAAGGATGTGCACGGCAACCATTACGCGGTGCGCAACAAGGACGCGAAGCTGCGCGTCATGCTCGCGGGCCATGTGGACGAGATCGGGTTGATGGTGAATTACATCGACCCGAACGGCTTTTTGGGTTTTGTGCCGGTGGGCGGGGTGGATGCCTCGGTGCTGGACGGCCAGCGGGTTCAGGTGCACGCGAAGAAGGGCCCCCTGAACGGTGTCATTGGCCGCAAGGCGATTCACCTGATGGACGAGGAAGAGCGCGGCAAGGCGATGAAGATGCACGAAATGTGGATCGATATCGGCGCGAAGGACGAGGCCGAGGCGCGCAAATTGGTGGAAATCGGCGACCCCGCGACGATCGATGTCGGCTTCATTGAGTTGCGCAACGGCAATGTCGTCGCGCGCGCGCTGGACGACCGCATCGGGGCCTTTGTGGTGGTCGAGGCGATGCGGCTCTTGCAGAAGCGCAAGATTAGTGTGGCGGTGTTTTGCGTCACCACGGTGCAGGAGGAGATCGGTCTGCGTGGAGCCACGACGAGTGCCTACGGCTGCGAGCCGCACGCGGGCATCGCGGTGGATGTGTCGCACGCAACGGATCACCCGCTGGTGGATATCAAGCGCTACGGATACAACACGCTAGGCGGCGGGCCGATCTTGAGCAAGGGGGCGAACATCAACCCCGTCGTCGGCGAGGGCCTGATTCGCACGGCGAAGAAGGCGAAGCTCCCGCATCAGCGTTTGGCGGCGCCGCGCGGCACGGGCACGGACGCCAACGCGATGCAGTTGAGCCGCGGCGGCGTGGCCACGGCGCTGATCGGCGTACCGAACCGCTACATGCACAGCCCGGTGGAAATGGTGAATCTCGACGATGTCGAGAATTGCTCGAAGCTGATCGCGGAGTGGATCGTCTCGCTCAAGGGCAACGAGAGCTTCATTCCGTAGGAGGCATACGCGTCGAGGCGCGGGAGTTCGATGGAAGGAGTCACTCCATGTGGGCGAAGCCGAAAAGCTGGTCTATGGAAGAGGTCACCTGGCAAAAAGGGTTCTGGACCGGCTTGGTCATGGGGGCCGGGGCGATACTCACAGTCGGGGGAACCGCGCAGAGCTTCGAGGTGTGGAACATTGACCCTGCTTTGATCACGCCGTTCGGCATGATGTTGATCTTCATCGCCAGTATCGTTCGGATGCGGAGAATGCGTAACAAGAGCTCCGTATAGTTCAGCCCATTGCGGCATGGCCGCAAAGATTGCAACTCACCAGCGGCGAATGAATCCATAATCACACCGTCCTCTCGAAGAGACGCCATGTGGAGTGCGGGAGCTTGCTCCCGCCCTTCTTCGCCCAAGCTTGCTGGGCGGGGCCAACGCTCTGGCGTGGCTTTGTGGGCATGTTCGACTGCCAACGCTGAATCCACGGCGCGGCCCGAGAGCAAGCTCTCGGGCAAAAGGCGCGAGCAAGCTCGCGCACTCCACATGGCGTGACCTCGTTTATACAACTTTCCATATTGCAGAGAGTTGGCGTCGGGGGCACCCGAAAGGGGGCGCAATACAATCCCTCTCATTCGTGGTGAAAGCTCGGATAGGGCTGCTCGCTTATGATCTCGTCGCACATTCTTGCGGTAGGATGCGCTTTCAGGACTCGTCAGGCGATTCTGGATTCTCCTGCACCTCGAACAGGGCCCTGCCTGCGGGGTCGTCGTCCTTTTCGGCTGACGGCCGGGGAATTGTCAGCACGGCAAGCACGGGCAGATGATCGCTGGCGATCATGGTTGCTTCGTCGTGGATGATCCGGTGCTCGAGCACGCCGATTTGTGGGCTGGCGAGGATGTAGTCGATCCGGCGGCGGGGCGTTCCGACGGGCACGGTGCCGATGCCGGCCTCCGGGTTCCAAGTGTCGCGCAGGGGACCGAGCAGGGCATCGACGCCCGTGGCGCCGACTTGCTCGTTCAAATCCCCCACGACGAGGACGGATTTATCATCCGCCATGCGTTCGAGCATGGCGGATGATTGCTCGGCGCGCTCGTGGGGGCGCAGGCCCCAGTGGGTATTCCAGATCTCAACGGGGATCCCCTCCACCTCGATGACTGTGCGCAGGGCGCCGCGCGGCTCGACATTGTCCGGGTTGGGCAGGGCCAGGTTGTCGTGCTCGAGAATCGGGTAGCGTGAAAGCGTGGCATTGCCGTATTCGCCGTCGTTGAAGTAGTAATTCGGACCGAATACGCCCTCCATCTCGAGCAGATCCGCCAGGACCTGCGTGAGATCGATGTGCCCGGAGCGGGGCTGGTCCTTGTCGACTTCCTGCAGGCAGACGACATCGGGCCGGAGGCCGCGAACAACCGCCGCGATGCGCTCCGGGTCGACGACATCATCCATGCCGCGCGCGTGCCGAATGTTGTAGGAGACGATGCGGAGAGTGGCCTCCTCCCCCACGCTGATCATGGGTAGCGCGAGTAAAATGAGCATCCAAACTCGTTGCCATACCATGCCGTTTACTCCGATTCGTTCGTGCCGCCGCGGCGGGTGATGAGGCGTCCGATCGTTACGCGTGCCTCGACCGCCTTCGAGGCGAATTCAGCCACTGTTTCGAGAGCCGGTTCCCCGAAGAATGCCACGGCAGGTATGGCCTTGGCGAAATCTTCGGCCAATGGGCCGTCGGCGTTCGCAAAGCGGCTGGCGAGTAACAAGTATTCGTAGTCCTCGATGCCATCGCGCAGGCGCTCGAGCCGCAATGAGGGCTCCCAACCGCCGGTTGCACTCGGGTAGAGCAGGGGGGGCGTGTGGCCGGGCCATGCGAGTACCTCGGGATGCTCGGCGTCGGGCAGCGTCAGTTGTGCGGGCCAGGCGTTCAAGGGAACATCGGCCAGGCCGCGCACACCCCAGCCCCATGACAACCACGGGAAGAGACGCGCCTCGAAGGCGATGGCATCCGGCGCGAGCGAAGGAAAATCACCGCCGGGCGTATACCACACCTCCGGCGGAGTGACGAGGAAAGCCTCGCGCTCGACCGGCGGGGTGCCGAAGGTGATGTCCGCGATGCCGATGGTTGGCCCGCGGGCGGGGCGGTCAATGCTGATGCGGATGCCGCGAATCTGGCGCTCGATGCGGAAACGGCCGCGCGAGCGGGTTGTTTGGTAGGGCAAGGCGCTCCATTCCTGGTGCCAGTCGACCGTGGCGGTGCTGAAGGCGCGGCCATCGAAGGAGGTGCGCACGGTGATGTTCGTGCCCTCGAAGCCCGCGGGCCAGTGGATGGTGAAGGTGTCGGTTTGGACCGGCTCCGCGAGGATGAGTTCAAACCATTGGGGTGCACCCGGCCTTGGCGGCTGCGAGGGGTACCAGGCCGTCATGCGGCTGCCGTCGTAGCCATCGCGCGGGTCGCCGGGAAAACCGGGAGCGCCCGGTGGCGACGCCCATGACGAGGCCATGACGCTGGTGGCCGGCACGGCGAGCCCGTCGTCCAGGGAGAGGCCGCGGTGGAGGCGATCGTGGGCGGCGGGGTTGTACGCGCCATAGGGTACGGCCCAGACCTCGGCCAGTCGCTCGAAAAAAGGGTGAAACGGCGCGCGCACGATGCGGGAGATGTCGCGCGAAGCGCCCCGGACCCGCCGGTACTCATCTCGAAGGGCGTCCCACTCCGGTCGAGGCGCCATGGGGGCGGGTTGGGCGACTGCCCGCGCATTCCAACCGCGCGGGTTGAGCCATGCGGCCATTTCCTCCAGGAACGGGGGTAGACGGTCTTGCTCGCCGGTATATTGCGGGCGCTGCCAACGGCTGGCGAGCGATTGACCGGCGCCCAGGTCGAGCACCGCGAATTGGCCGAGGGCATTGGCCCGGGAAAGGCTGCGCTGAAGCTCTAGCGAAGGGATCGGGCGCCCGCGCCCCAGGGTCGGTGCGGGCTCGTCGATGTGCGGGTTGAAGCCGATGCGATAGGGCGAGAGGCGGCGGTAGGCGGCATCGGCCGCATCGGACTCGCCTTCCGGGGTGTACTGTCCGAGGCGCCGCCAATCCATGGCGAACAGAGTCCGGTACGAGGGCGGATCCGGGAGGATGAAGTCGAATACCTCGACCACAACCTCGATGGTGTAGGTCCGGCCGGGACTCAGCTCGACCCGAATGGAGGTGTTGTGGATGCCCGCCGGCGCGCTGCGGGGAATGTAGTAGGACACCCAAAGCGAGCGGGTCTCGTCGCGCGGCACGGTAAAGGGCTCGAAGGGCATCAAGCGATCGGGCCAGACTGGTGCGCGGCCCACGGCGCGGGGCGAGGATTCCGGCAGCGCAACGAACCCGACCCGGTATAACTCGGGCTGACCCAGCACGGCGTGCTCGGGGGTCGTCACGGCAACGACACGGCGGTCGTTGCGCGTGCCGTGAATGCAGACCTGGAAGGATTCGCGCTCGCCCTTGGCCGCATAGAGGCGAATGGCCTCGGGGCTGGTGTTGGTGGGCCGAGCGTCGGGCATCACGATCTGGAGCGACGACTCAGCCCAGACGACGGGCACGGCGAGCGCGGGGAGTGCAGCCAAGGCCCCCAGCATCCATGCGGCGAACTTGAGAGGGTTCATAAAGGGTTGCCGTTTACTCCGACGCACCGCGGACGCTGTTCACGAACACCTCGAAGGCCTCCGCCACTTGTGCATCCGCGGCGTTGCCGCGATGAACATAAAGCCGGTACTCGAGGGTGAAGGAATCGCCCGGCTCGACGGTGGTGCCCTCCGCATGCGGCCAGGAAGCGCCGAGAAAGCCGTAGTGGCGCAGAATCCAGCCGTCGTGGGGGAAGTCCGGGTTGTCCGGGTGCTGAAAGATGGCGACGCCGGCCCAGGTATCCGGGTCGTCCGGCGTGGCGGAGGAGAAATCGGCCCAGGCGGAGTCGACCGTGAGGGCGTCACGCGCAAGCTTCCCATCGGCGACGGTAATCTCGCGCGGACGCCGGGTGGCGTCAGGGCGGTAGTTGAAGCCGCCGTAGCCCTTGATGACGCCCAGGGGGCGGTCCATTGCCTGCGAACCGGCGATAAAAATGGGCTCGTCGGTTATATTGCGAACCTCGACGCGGCAATCCACATAGCGCCCGGTCTCAGCGGCGGGAAAGACGGTGATCGTGGCCGTCTCCTCGGCGATGGCATCGTCGTCGCCGTCAAAGCGCCACTCGTTCCGCACGACGAGTTGCGCCCGGTCTTCCCCGGCCTCTTTCGCAAGGAATTCGACAAAATGCATGCGCATGCCGTGGAGTTCCCAGTTGTTGGCGGTACGCTCGCCGTGACGCACGACGGGCCAGCCCCAGAACACGCCGCGGTGGTGGTAGTGGTCCGAGGGGAAATCCTGCGTGAGTTCCTCGCCATCCAGGCCCCACAGCGGGTGGATGTAGCACGAGCGCGTGAAGCGCTCGGGATTGGTGCCATCGGGCGGGGCGAGCATGGTGTAGTTGTAGCGCAGCACGGGCGCGCCGCCCTCGCTCAGGGTGATGCCGTCGCCGTCATCGTCAAAGGCAAACTCGCCGTGCGCGGCGGTCATCGCCACGAAGGCAAGGGCCAGGAGGGCCATCCGGATTTTCGATGCAAACATGATGGGGATGCCTTTCGATTTGCTGTGAATTCGATGCAGCTACGCGCGGCTTTGCGCGGCGAGTTCTTCTACTTTCTCTTCATTCACGGAAATGCCCAATCCGGGTCCCGTGGGGACGGGCAAGCTGCCTCCCTCGACGGTGAAGGGCTCGTCCAGCACGCTGAACCCGAGGAACTGCGGCCCATTGAGCGCGGCAGGGTATGCAAGCCCGAAGGCCTTGTACAGGATGAGGGAGGCCGCGAGTGAGATGTCCGGGTCCGTGAGACCGCTGCCGAGAAACATCAACCCGCTGGTCTCGAGAATCTCGAGTTGCTTCACGCCGGACACCAGTCCGCCGCAGCGGGCCGGTTTCATGGCCATGCCGTCGCAGCAGCCGAGTTTGATGTACTCGGAGAGGTCCGTCGGGGAGACCACCCCCTCGTCGAGGATGATGGGCAACGCGCCCTGCCGCTTGAGGGCCTGCATCGCGGTGATCTGGTTGGGCCGCACGGGTTGCTCCAGCACGGGCACGCCGATGTCGGCGAGTTTCGGGGCGGCCTCGAGGGCCGCGGCGGGCTCGTAGTGTCCATTGGCGTCGGCCCAGAGGAACCCGTCGGGCACGCGCTCCTTGACCATGCGGCACAGGGCGAGGTCGGTCTCGATGTCTGGGGCGACCTTGACATTGAAGTGCTCGAAGCCGCGCTCGCGGCCGGTTTCGATGAGGCCATCGACATCGTCGAGGGTCGTGGGGTTGAGCGTCCAGCTCAGGGTCAGGCGGCCGCTCACTGGGCGCCCCCACAGCTCGGCAATGTTTCGCCCGGTGACCTTGCCGATGAGGTCATGCAAGGCGAGATCGATGCCCGCCTTCGTGATGGGCATGCCGGTACTGAAGCCGGCGGCAATCTCCTGGTTCATCGCGGTGTGGATGCCCTGGAGATCGAAGATGTTCTTTCCAAGTATCACGGGCTTGAGGTAATTCTCGATCGCCGCGACGGCCCCCTCGAGGGTTTCGTACGACCAGCGGGGAATCGGCACGCTCTCGCCCCAGCCGACGGTGCCGTCGCTTGCGGTAATGCGGATGATGACCGCGGGCCGGCCGCCGCCGCCGCTCACCGGTCCCTCGAAAAACTTGAAGCGCATGACGGTCGGGTAGCGTACGGGCCAGATGTCGACGCGCTCAATGGTGAGTGAGGGCGCTTCGTCGGCCCATGAAGTAAGCCCGGGCATGGCGAGTCCTCCAGCCAGAAACATGCCGGCGGCCAGAAACGAGCGTCGGCTGAGTTCATCGTGATGCATGCGATTGTTGCTCCCTCGGGTTGACGCGAACCGCGATCAGGTCGGAGTCCGCTCCTGCACGAGCAACCGCCGCGTGTGGTGCGGGTAGCGCACCTCGATGGAATCAAGCGCCAACGCGGCGGAGTCGTCGTCCACTGGGAACCGGTATACCACATGGTCCCCCTCGCGTTGCCAGTTGCGATCGCGTTGAACGCTTCCGAGGGCATTGCGCATCAGGACGGGCATGGCGGCATCGCGTTCGGCCCAGACGCCCGAAATTCGGAAGGTCACGGCGATGGCCCCCGCCTCGCGCACGGCGGAAATGGGCTCGCCCCGCCACTCCGCGAAGGGACGCGCGCCGATCTGCGCCTTGATGTCCTCATCGTAGTTGGTCCATGCGGGCGTGGCCTGCTGGCAGCGCTGCGAGAGTTCCAAGGGGTCCATGGGTTGCCCGGTGAGGTAGACCTGCGCAGCGACGAGCAGCACGAGCCCGACCGCCACGATACCTCCGAGGACAACGCGCCAGGTCACGATCCGCTAGCGATCGGCGCGGCGCCGGTCGACGAACATGACACTTTGGCCGTTGGAGGGCTGGGCCTTCTGGCGGGTCTGCGCGAGCACCTCGAACATCTTCTTGGCCGTCTTGAACTGGCGGTACTGGGTGTGCGCCACGCCGATGGAGAGGCTCATGAGCGGATACTTGTTGTCCTTGCCCGAGCGATCCCGCGCGACAATATACCCCTGCTCAAGTTCCTGCGGCGTGTAGAGTTCCTTGATGCTGCGGTCAAAGGTCTGCATAAGGGTGGAACAAAAGCGCTCGTAGTCGTCCATATTGAGGAGAACCACGAAGTGTTCGCCGCCAAGATGCGCAATCATGCTCTCGTAGATGCCGGTGTTCCGCGTGAGCGACACGAGCATGCGGGCGAAGAACTCCAAGCCGCGCTGCTGGCCATCGCGGCCCTTGGCGGCGCAATAGGCCTTGAAGCCCACGAGGTCGATGTAGCATGCGGCGATGGCGGTGCCGCGGGCGAGGCGATAATTGATCTCGCGCTTGACAGCCTCGGTACCGGGCAGCTTGGTGACGGGATGCAACTGGCCGAGGGATTCGATCAGCGCCTTGAGGGCCGAGAGCTTCTCCATGAGGCTCTCGAGCTTGAACGGCTTGGCGAGATAGTCGTCCGCGCCCTGCTCGAGACCGTGGATGATTTCCGGCTCTTCGCCCAAGGCCGTGAGGATCAGAATGCCGACCTTGTACAGCTCCGGGTCTTTCCGGATACGGCGGCAGATCTGGTAGCCGGTCAGGCCCGGCAACATGATGTCCAGCACGCAGATATCGGGCTGGACCTGTTTGGCCAGCTCAAAGGCCCCCTCGCCGGAGTGGTGAATCGTCACCTCGTGCCCTTCGGCACTCAGTTTCGTGTGAATCAACTCGGCGAGATCCATGTCGTCATCAACGACGAGGATTTTGCTCATGCATCGTCTCCAAACGGCACGCAGCAGTATCGTCTGCGCCCCACCCCTCGAAAATTATGAAACCGCGCCGCGCACCCGTACACGAGCCACCCGCTTCACCCCAAAGGGTAGCCGATAGCGGCGTGTTTTTTCCAGTGTGTCGTCATTTCGGAATCAATCCGTACTTGCCGCTGGGCCAAGAGACGATTATACTCCCTTGGAAGCGTGTTGTGGAGAAAAGGGGTAACGGCGGCCGAGAGACCGCTGGGAGATCGTGTGTCATGAAAGCGTGGAAGCTTAGTTTCTTGGTCGTGATGGCGGCCATGGTGATCTCGGGCTGTACCGGCTGCACCCCGGCCGAAAAGCCCCCGGAAGAGCCGGAAGCCCCGCCGCCTCCCACCGCGCTCGAGATTCGCCAGGAAATCACGGCGCCCATCATGCCCCTCGTGCAGCAGTATTCGGTCCCGTGGAAGGACCTCAAGGAAATCCCGCAGGGGCAGCGCTTTGGCGCCATGGATCAGGTGCGTGCCGCTCGCCAGAAGCATCTTGCCGGCGAGAATGGCGAAGAGGGTATCCGCATGGCTGCCGACATGATCGAGGAGCAGTTGCGGGGCGCCTACGAAATGCAGGCATGGCCGTTGACCGTGTTCCTGTATTCCGCGCTGAACAATGTCATGCAACAGCGGGCTGCCAATTACGCGCAGTTGTTTGAGCGCGCACGCGCCTTTCTGGACATGCCGCGCCCGACCGTGACCGGCTTTTTTGCCCAGGGCGGCTCCCCCGTGGTGTTCATTGATGTCTACCTGCCCCGCGAGGAACGCACGGAGCGCGTTCAGGTACGCGAGGGCGAGGAATTCGTCGGCCTGGTACTGGTCGAGATCAAGGGAAACAATCGGGGGGCGATCATTGAGCACCTCGACACGGGTGAGATTCTCGATCTGGACTACGGTCCACGCGCGAGCCGCTGACGCAGCCCATGACCGATTCCGCATTCCGTGCCATCGTCGCTGCCGTGGTCATTGCGGCAGGCGCAATCGCCTACTCAAACTCACTCGGGAACGACTGGGTCTGGGACGATGTGTCCTCGGTTCTCCTGCATGACCATGTGAAGGACCCGGCAAGCTGGCCGAAGTTGTTCACGGAGGATCAGCACGCGTTTGTCGGCCGTCAGGGCAATTTCTATCGCCCCTTGGTTGCCCTGTCCTTCGGGATTGATTTCGCCATTGCCCATGGCGGCGTGCCGGCCCCCGGGCCGGGTGCGCCGGCCAACCCCGTGCCGGATGTGGACCCCGCGCTTTTCCATGTGACGAGCACGCTTTGGCACCTCGCGGCGGCCTTGGGTCTCCTCGCGATCATGGCGATTATGCGGGCCCCGCGCTTCGTGCAGGCGATCGTGCCCCTGCTCTATGTCGTCCACCCCCTCCACACCGAGGCCGTGACCTACATCAGCGGCCGCGCGGACCAGATGGCTGGCGCATTTATGTTCTGGGGGGTTGCCGTGGCGCTGCTGCCGCTCAAGGGGCCGTGGCGCGCACTGTCGGCCGCGGGCGCCATGCTTCTGGGCGCCTGCGCCGTGCTATCGAAGGAATCCGGGGCGATGTTTCCGGTGCTACTGCTTCTCGTGGCCGGAACTGCGGTGCTCATGGCGCCAATGGCCCAGCGTCGAAGCCGCGCAAGGGAGTTAGCGCCGGCGGTCATCGGTGGATTCGCCGTGCTCGCCGGATACATTGCCGTGCGTGTGTTGTGGCTCAATTTCGGCTCGGACTCGACCCCACCCGAGGGCGGTTTGACGCAACGCATCGTTGAGACCGGGCAATCGCTCGCGCTGTACGCGAAACTCATGGTGGTGCCCACGCATTTGCACATGGAGCGCACCTTGGACTGGGTGCCGGCCTCGTTGAGCGTCGTCGGCTGGGCGCTGATCGGCGCGTTGGCCATTGGCATCGCGATGGCGATTCGCAAGGGTGAGCATCGCATTGCGCTGGGCCTCGCCTGGTTCGTGGCGACTTGGTTCCCCATCTCCGGCTTGATCCCGCTCAACGCCCCAATGGCGGAGCACTGGCTGTATGTACCGATGACGGGCCTGCTCTGGGCCCTGTTCGAGGCCCTCCACAAAGCCACCCCGCAACCGGGGCAACGGGCGCTGGTGGGTGTGCTGGCGCTTGTGGCCACGGTGGTCTTCATTGGAATGACGCTTGAGCGCAACCGTGATTGGGCCGACAACGAAACCCTCTTCCGCGCGACGCTGCGAGAGAATCCGCGTTCATTGCGGGTGCACTACAACCTCGCAGTGACTTATGAGACCCAGTTGAACGAGCCTACTGCGGCCATTCGGCATTTCGAGCGCGTGATCGAGCTGTACGCGGAGCAGAAGGAGCGCGCGGGCAACCCTGCGCTGCTCTGGCCCGAGGAACTCGAGGCCCACCTGTCCCTTGGCAACCTCTATCTCGAATTGGGACGCGTGAACGAGGCCGGCCGGAATTTCTCGGCGGCGGCCCGAGGTGCGGGGGATCCTCAGTTCGCGCCGATTACCGCCACGGCCGCCTTTGGCCTGGCGCGATGCATGGTGGAAACCGGCGACCCGATGGGCGCCTTGCAGCAAATCCAGCAGGCGCTGCGGATCCGGCCGGACCTTGCGCCTGCGGTGCGCCGATTGCTTGCGGGCCGATTGCCGGCGGTGTATTCGTAGTTGTGGAAGGTTGATTCTGGACCGGTGGCACGCTAGGGTGTCGCAGTTGAGTGGTTCATGGGGCTGCCCAATTCGGGCAGGGACGGACACGCACAGGCAGGGACACAGCGCATAGCATGCTGAAGCAGCGGTTGATTCATCCTGAGATTCTTGAGGCGCTGGGGGCGGCTGGCCACGGCGCGCGTATTCTATTGACGGACGCCAACTACCCCGCGAGCACCCGGCTGGGAGACAACGCCGCCCTCGTCTACCTCAATCTGGCCCCCGGGAAGCCATCGGTCACCGAGGTGCTGGATGTCATCCTGAGCGCGGTACCGATTGAAGATGCCATTGTGATGGAGCCGGACGAGGGACCGGAACCGCCCATTTTTGCGGAGTTTCAAGCCCTCTTGCCGGGATTGCCCCTGGCCCGCAGCTCACGGTATGAGTTCTACGAGGAGGCGAGCGGCGATGATGTCTGCCTGCAGGTGGTAACGGGAGAGCAACGGCTCTACGCGAACATTCTCCTGGGAATTGGGGTTGTGCCTCCGGCACACTTTTAGCAGAATGATGAAATCGGGGCCGCACTCGAGTGCGATTCCGTTTGGGTTCATAAAGTGTTGTGGCGCCTTACGGGGAATCATGCTGGGGGCGTCCAGATTTCGCAGGGGATTTATTGACAGTATAGGGCGGGAGTGCTAGACTGCGCGTGGAGCAAAGCGCCCCAAACGCGACCTTGTGCCAACACGACCGGTCGGGAGGAAGTCGACAATGGCTGACGATGACAAGAAAAAAGAACAACCTGATTCGGATGACGAGTTTGCCTTCCCGTCAGACGACTTCAAAACTGACGGCGGGGATACCGGCGGAGAAGGTGGGTTGGGGAACCTGCCGCCGCTGAGTGATTTCGAATCCGCCGCCTCGGATCGCGACGACGACAGTGGCCTTGGTGGCCTGCCGCCGTTGAGCGACCTCGAGGAATCGGACCCGCAACCCACGGGCGGGCGCATCCGTCAACCGGAATCGGATTTCCGGCCGGAGAGTTCGCTCGACACCCCCACGCCCCAGGGCTTCGACACGCCGACAAGCGAGTCTCCTGGCCGGGGCTTCCAGAACCTTGGCGCCGACAGTGACTTCTCCCCCGAGACGCCCGAGATCGGACCGGGTCCTGACAGTGATATTGAAACCCCGATGTTCGACAGCGCCTTTGGCGGTCAGGACTCGGGCTTCGACACGCCTCACTCGGGCGGCCGTGGCGCCGGCGCTCCGCCTACCGGTGCACCAACCCAAGCCATGGAAACACCGATGTTCGGCGATTCGCCAAGCGGCGGTGGCCTTGGCTTCGATGACGATGCCTTCGGGCTTGGCGGTGGCGGCGGTGGTGCTGCAGGCCAAGGCGGCGGTTTCGGTGGAGGCACGCCCCCGCCGGACTTCGGCGCGGACACGCTCGTCTCCCCGGCGGCCGGGGCTCCCACACCTCCCCCGCAGAAGGCGGGCGTCAGCCCGGTCATGTTGGTCGTGGTGCTGCTCGTGGGCGCACTCGTGGGTCTGCTCGGCGGGCAGTTCGTGAAGCTGCCGTTCATCCCTGACCAAAGCCAGGCAGAACTCGACCGCCTGACACAGGACAACCGGCGACTGGAAGCCGCATTGAACACTGCAACGACCAGGCCCGGCGGCGGTCTCGAAGGCTCCCTGACGCCGGAAGAGATTGATTCTCTCGTTCAGCAGAAAGACCAGCTGCTGACCGAAATTAACGACCTGCAGTCTCGTCAGGCCTCGGCGGAATCCGCCACGGTGGGCGCCGAGGAGCGCCTCGCGCTTGTCGAGGCCGACCTGGACCAGACAACGGCCGAGTACGCCGATACACGCCGCGAGTACGAGCAATTACTCGACGCCGTATCCATTATCAGTGCCCGCCAGGAAGGCCTTCTGGCCGAGGTGGACCGCTTGACGGACCTTGTGGGTCAGCTTGACGAGGCGGACCAACGCCGTCTTGCCTCCAAGCAAGCCTTGGCGCATGGCGTCGAGCGTCTGCAGATCGCCGTTCGCGAGGGCATCCCGCTGACGCCTGAGCGCTTCGCGCGTGAGCAGCGTCAGAACCGGGTGGCCCAGCTGAGCAACCAGATTGCCGGTAGCAACTGGGTCGCGCCGGACATGGTTCGTGAGTTCACGAATCTGTTCCTCAATGAACTGGAAATTGCCGAATCGCGTGAGTACTTCTTCGCGAGCATCCCTGTGGAGGACCGTTATGGCGGCCGCCACATGAAGTGGGCCGAGTGCCTGATGAACGGCAACTGGAGTGTGTATTTCCGCACGCTGGATGGCAAGCACATCGGCATCTACGAGAATGTCGGCTCGGCGGACACGCCCGAGTACGCCTTCGTTCAGTTCCTTCCATCTGCGGTGGAGAAGTCTATCGAGACGCAAATCGTCAATTCACGCACGCAAGGCTGGGAGGAGCAAGTGCGCCTCTTGGCTGAGAAGCAGGAGTTGATCGGCGCGCAGACCGATTGGCAGCGCTGGTACAGCTCGCTGTAGGCAGTTCAAAATCCGTATCATTGGCCGCGCACGGGGTACCGTGCGCGGCCAATTGCGTTAAGGGGGGAAATGACCCATGAGTGCTCCACAGGTAGAAGTCACCACATGGTACCTCGAGATGACGCGCCCGCCGGAGCATGTCGCACCCCGCACGATGCCCCCGGGGTTGCACATGGAGCACTGCCTCTCTCCCACGCTCTCGTTCTACTTCTACCTCTACAACACCATCGGCGAACGATGGGCGTGGGGTGAACGCCGCCTGCAAACACCGGACGAGGTCCGCGCGATCATTACGGACCCATCCGTCTTCCTCTTTGTGCCCTATATGCACGGGGTGCCGGCCGGAATGGTCGAGGTTCACACAAAAAACCACCCCGAAGTCGAACTGAAATACTTCGGTCTGATGCCGGAGTTCATCGGGCGCGGCATCGGACTCGTCGCGCTTCAATGGACAGTCGACTGGGTATTCCGGATGGGGGCCGAACGCTTCTGGCTCCACACCTGCACCCAGGACAGCCCCCAAGCCTTGGTCGTGTACCAGAAAGCCGGCTTCACCGTCTACGGCGAAAAGCAGCACTCCGTCCCTGACCCCGCCCATCAGGGCGTGTACGGGGAAAACCGGCCGCGGTATTGGATGGAGTAGGGGCGGACCTGCGTGTCCGCCCGTGGCGATGGGGAGCCCGGCCCACACGGACGAACACCGACACGCACGGACACACACGGACCGGTCGAACGGCTACCAAGCCGTCCGTGAAAGTCCGTGCAGCGCTTCCGCCCCGCCTATCGCCTCGGAATCTGCCGGATTTGCTGCTTCATCTGGAGCACGGTGTTGGGTGGGTAGGTGCCTTGGAGGCTGGCCAGGGGATAGCCGATCGTGTGCTTGCCGATGAGCACGCCGGGACTGGTGACACTGTTGCAGCCAAGGCTGACGCCATCGCCGAGGATGCCCCCGAACTTGCGCAGGCCGGTGTCATGCACCTCGCCGTTTACACGCACCTTGATGCCGTCCTTGGAGCGATCCACGCGTACATTGGCCATCTTGACGCCGGCCCCGAGGTTCACATCGCGCCCTAGAATGGCGTCGCCCACATAGGCGAAGTGCGCGGCTTTGGCGTGGGGCAATAGCAGGGCGTGCTTCAACTCGCTGTCGTGCCCGACAACAGCCCCCTCGGCGATGTAGGCATCCCCGCGGATGTAGGCCCCGAAACGCAGCTCGGCCCCGGCCTCGATGACGGTGTTCGGGCCGATGAAGACCCCGGGGTCAATATGGGCGCCGTCCGCGATAAAGACATTGACATCGACATGGACGCCGCCGGGCATATCCGCCGGGACTCGCGGCCCACGAGCCGAGATGGTCTCGCGAATAAAATCCTTGAGGCGGTGGAGGGGCTCCCAGGGCAGCGTAGCCCCCTCGAAAATGGCGTAGACGGACTCGTCGCCGAGGTCGAAATAGTCGGTCAGCATGGGTTGGTCTCTCCTGAGGATGGGTATCCAATTCGCACGGGACTATACGCCATCCGGACACCGTTCGCACACCGACCAGCGCCACGATCGTGGGTTTCCCCGTCCCGTGGCTGCATCTACACCCAATCCGGGATGTGGCCGGTCTCTGACCGCGCCACTCCGGGCCTGCCGCGCCGAAGCGTCTCGCGAAGGCGGGCGACCGAAGGTCTCCAAGCCAATCGAGTGGTCTTTGTGATCTTTGTGGTTCAAGAGCAAGTGGCATTCGCCAAACCCTCAGGTGAACGCGCAACGAAAGGCCACCAGCGAGTGTAGGACAGGCGCCCTCGCCTGTCCATTGGGCATTGGGTGAGGCCCGTCCAGCCGAGGGCGGCTGGACCACACTTGCGTTGCCGTTCCCCGTTGATGGAGGGGAAAGGGCGGACACACAGATCCGCCCCTACGAACTGACTTCCTGCAGCCTGTCGCCTCAGGTCCAGCCCTCAAACATGGCCACGATGGCAATGCCATGACTGCCCTCCCACGGGGACCGGTAGAGAGGCTGCGCATGGGCGTGATATACTCTGAATGCGGCTGCAGCATGCCCCGAATTGACACGAAAGGCCCTTCATGCCGAAGAAATTTCCAGAGTGGATTCGCGCCGGATGGGCTTCCGGCGAGGATTTTAAGTTTACGCGCGAACTGGTGAAGGAAAAATCCCTTCACACCGTTTGCCAGAGCGCCAATTGTCCGAATATTCAGGATTGCTGGTCGCGCCGCACAGCGACGATGATGGTGCTGGGCAACACTTGCAGCCGCAGTTGCCGCTATTGTTCGGTGCCGGGCGGCAAGCCGGAGACCGTCGATGCGGACGAGCCGCGCCATGTGGGCGAGGCGGTGAAGGAGATGGGCGTCAAGCACATCGTCATCACCAGCGTCACGCGCGATGATCTTGCCGATGGCGGGGCCGGTCACATTGCCGAGACCATCCGATCCATCAAGGCGATTGCACCGGGCACCACGGTGGAAGTGCTGGTGCCGGATTTCGAGGGCAATATCGACGCGATTCGCACGGTGATCGAGGCGAAACCGGAAGTCTTCAGCCATAACATCGAGACAGTCGAGCGCCTTTACCCCACGATTCGTAGCCGTCGATACGACTACCGCCTGGCCATCGGTGTGCTGCGCGATGCGGCGGCCATGGGCGGCTCCATCGTCAAGTCATCGATGATGATCGGCCATGGCGAGACCGCGGACGAGGTGGAGCAGACCATGCGCGACCTGCTCGAGGCCGGGGTCGAGGCATTCAGCGCGGGGCAATACCTGCGCCCGACGCGCAAGCAGCGCGAGGTGGCGGATTTTGTGCACCCGGATCAGTTTGTGGCGTACGAGGCGAAGGCCTACGAGCTGGGCTTCCGGTTCGCCGTGGCGGGTCCGTTCGTGCGCAGTTCGTACCGCAGCGAGGAACTATTGAAGACGGAATTCGCCCGCAAGAAGCTGGGCCTCAAGGCGGAGAACGCTGCATGAAGATTGCCCCATGAAGATCGAAGTACCGCTGCCAAGCCTGGGCGAGGATGCCAACCCGGAGGCACAGGTCTCCGCATGGCTGGCCAAAGTGGGCGACCGCCTCGACGAGGGCGATGATCTCATTGAACTGGTCACCGACAAGGCGGCCTTCACGGTGCCCTGCCCCCAGGCGGGCGTCCTGACCGAGCTTCGGGTGGATGAGGGCGCGGATGTGACCGTCGGCGATATCATTGCGGTGATTGAGACCTAGCCTACCCCTTCTTTTTCTCGGGACTTTTTCGAATACCCTATCTGAACACATGGAACACGGCGGACGATGCCGCCTTCGGAAGACCACTGCGTGGCCACCGAGTCTGAATCGCATGAAAGGATTCACAGCATGCCTTTGGGAGTGGGAGTTATCGGCGCCGGCGTGGTCGGCGGAGGCGTGGTGGAGCTGTTGCTCGCCAATCGCACGATTGCGCATGGCAAAACCGGGGTCGATGTGCGCCTTGCGCATGTGGCGGACCTGAATACGACGGCACTGGAAGCGTTTGACATGACCGAGGTGGCGGTGTCGAACGATGCGCGCACGCTCATCAATGACACCTCCGTGCAGATCGTGTGCGAGTTGATCGGCGGCATCGAACCGGCCAGGACCTTCATTCTGGAGGCCCTGAACGCGGGCAAGCCCGTGGTGACGGCGAACAAGAAGCTGCTGGCCATGCACGGCGAGGAGCTTTGCGAGGCGGCGGTGACCAATGGCGTCGAGCTGCGCTACGAGGCGTCGACAGGCGGCTGCATCCCGATCATCAAGGCGATACGGGAAAGCCTTGCGGCCAACCGCATCGAGCAGGCCTACGGCATCCTCAACGGCACCTGCAATTACATTCTCACGCGGATGACCTTCGAGGGTTCCGACTTTGACTCCGTGCTGGCGGATGCGCAGGCGAACGGATTCGCCGAGACCCCGCCGGACCTCGACATCAATGGCGATGACACCGCGCACAAGTGCCAGGTGTTGGCCTCGCTGGCATTCAGCTCGAAAATCGCGCTGGACGACATCCATGTCGAGGGCATCACCAAGATTACGGCGCAGGATGTGGCCTACGCCCGCGAGATGGGCTATCTCATCAAACTGCTGGCCATCATGCGCGACGACGGCGACACCATCGAGGCGCGGGTCCACCCCACGCTCGTACCCGAGGAGCATTTGCTCGCCGCCGTGCGTTACGAGTTTAACGGCGTGTTCGTCAAGAGCGACTTCGCCGACGCGACCTTGCACTATGGCCGCGGCGCGGGCCGCAAGCCCACCGCCAGTGCGGTCGTCGCGGATGTGTTCGACATCGCGCGGCGCGCGGGCGCGAAGGCGGAGCCGCCGTTCGTTTACGACCGCACGCGGCCCTTGCGGCCGATGGGCGATTTGTCCATGCGCTACTACCTGCGCCTGACCACCCGGGACAAACCGGGCGTGCTGGGCAAGGTGTGCACCATACTCGGGGCGCACGGCGTGAGCATCGCGTCGTGCATCCAGAAGGAAAAGCACGATGCCGACGCCGCCCATGTCATCCTGATGTCGTGGGAGGCCAACGAGTCCGCCGTGCAGGCGGCCGTGCAGGAAATTGACGCGCTTCCGTTCATCACGGAGCCAACGCACCTGCTGCGCGTGCTCTAGCCGCGCGGACCGGGGAGAAAACCGATGATACGACAGGGGCTTATCGAGCGCTACCGGCGCTATCTGCCAGTTTCCGACGACACCTGCATCGTGAGCTTGCATGAGGGGTCCACCCCGTTGATTCCGGCGTACAAGCTGAGCGGGCACATTCACCCGAAGCTGGAAATCTACCTCAAGTACGAGGGTCTCAACCCGACCGGCTCCTTCAAGGACCGCGGCATGACCATGGCCATCACGAAGGCGCTCGAGGAGGGGTACAAGGTTGTCGCATGCGCATCGACCGGCAACACCTCCGCCTCGGCCGCGGCCTATGCCGCCCGCGCGGGGATGACCTGCGCCGTGCTGATTCCCGAGGGGAACATCGCCATGGGCAAGCTGTCGCAGGCGATGATTCACGGGGCCAAGGTCATTCAGATCAAGGGCAATTTCGACGATGCCCTCAAGCTCGTGCGTGCCATCACCGAGCAGCACCCGGTGGCGCTGGTCAATTCGGTGAATCCGTTCCGCATCGAAGGCCAAAAGACGGCCGCGTTCGAAATCGTGGATGATTTCGAGGGAATCGCACCCGACCTTCACTCCCTTCCCGTCGGCAATGCCGGCAATATCACCGCCTATTGGAGGGGCTACAAGGAATACAAGGCCGCAGGCAAATCGCAGAACTTACCGCGCATGCTGGGCTATCAGGCTGCTGGTGCGGCGCCGATCGTCCTCGGGCACCCCGTCGAACAGCCGCAGACCTTCGCCACGGCCATCCGCATCGGCAATCCGGCCAGCTGGCAGGGGGCCGAGACCGCCCGCGACGAATCGGGCGGCGTGATCGGCATGGTCACGGATCGCGAGATCAAGAACGCCTACAAACTGCTCGCGGCCACCGAGGGGGTCTTCTGCGAACCCGCCTCGGCGGCATCCGTGGCGGGCCTCATCAAGGCGGCCGCCAACGGCTACTTTGACCCCATCGAGCCCTTCGAGGGAAACAAATTGCGCGTCGTGTGCACACTCACCGGCCACGGCCTCAAAGACCCGGACAACGCCATCAAGGCGGCCGAGGAACCCATCACCATCGAGGCGAACGAGGATGCGGTGGTCGAGGCCCTGGGCCTTGGTGCCGGCGCCTCGGTCTAGGAAGGAATCCAGAAGCACATGCCCGGCCTGATTTTCGATTGCGACGGCATCCTGGCGGACACGGAGGCCCTGATCTCCCAAGCGACCCGGCAGATGTTCCGCGAACTGTACGATGCCGAGATTCCGGCCGAGGCCTTCATTCCCTTCATCGGACGGGGTGAGGAAATGTACACCCAAGGGCCCGCCGACGCCTACGGAATCGAGATCGACCTGCCCACCGCCGCCAGACGCCGCGAAGAATGCTTCGCGGCCATGGTGGAGGACGGGCCGGATATCTCGTTCCCCGGGACCGACGACTTGATCCGGGCCGCGCACGAAGCCGGCTGGAAGTTGGCCATCGCCACCTCAAGCTCCCGCGCGAAGTCGGCGAAGGCCCTCAAAGCCGCGAAAGTGCCCCTCGAACTCTTCGAAATTCGAGTCACGGGGGACGATATCACCCACAAAAAGCCCGATCCGGAAATCTACCTCAAGGCCGCGGAGGCCATCGGGCTCGACCCGGCCGAATGCATCGGCATCGAGGACTCCGTCAGCGGGGTGGGGTCGGTCATCGCCGCGGGCATGCGTTGCGTGGCCGTCACGAACAGCTTTAAGCGCGAGGAAATAGCCGAGGCCCACTGGGTCGTGGATTCGCTCACGGAGGTGACCCTTCCAGACCTCCAGAACCTATTGGACGGCGTAGCCGCGGGAAATTGACGACGATGTGCGCGGAGCGAACGATCGAGGTCATCCACCTGCCCGGCCTCGTCCCTTACCGCGAAGCATTCGACCTTCAAGTACAACGGCGCACCGCCGTCGAGGCGGGCGACGCCACGAACGCCCTGTTCACCCTCCAGCATGCGCCGGTCATCACCTGCGGCAGACACACCAAAACGGAACATCTGCTCCATCCGGATGAGGCCTACGCCAAGGCCGGAATTGAGCTTGTTCAGGTCGACCGAGGGGGGGATGTGACTTACCACGGGCCGGGGCAACTCACGGCCTATCCCATCCTCGATCTTGGCCAGTGGACCCAATCCGTGAACTGGTACCTGCGCCAGCTTGAGACCGTGATTATCGAAATGCTCGGCGAATTTGGCATCGACTCCGACCGCCTGGAGGGGTACACAGGAGTCTGGACGAAGGAGGGGAAAATCGCCCAGATTGGCATCGGCGTCCACCGCTGGGTGACCTTCCACGGCGTGGCGATCAATGCCGAGCCGGACATGAATCACTTCGCCATGATCATCCCCTGCGGCATCCCCGACAAACCCGTGACGAGCATGAAGGCGGTGCTGGGGGAGAGTCCGAGCATGCCCGAACTGCAGCAGGTCTTCGCAGACAAGCTAGTGCATCACCTTTCTGACCTGTAAATTATTCTATATCTAATACTTGGAAGCTCCAAGTGAGCGCGCCAGGGGCTCGGGTACATCCGTGCTCCGCCAATGGTCCGCCAATCACGCCGTACCTGACTCGCCCTATCCGCGGCCGGCTGGGTACTTAACCCTCAACTTCCAGGCTTGCCCTGCCACGAGGCACTCTGGCTGCCGTATGGCCTGTGGCAAAACGCAAATAAGTCTATTTTAGATTACTCTCGAATTCATTCGTTTCACTCATCACTCGTATTCACCGCCTGTGGATAACTGGTGGATTTCGGCCCCCATAAACTCAAAATGTCATATATTGACCTTACTTTTTATGTGATTTATACATCCTAAACAATTTATATAAAGCTATTTACACATATAACACCAGACGAGAACCCACAAAGAATCGCCCTTGTGATGCCGGCTCGTGGAACAATTGAGAGGAGGTCTGGAATCGCATAAAGCGCAGCTAGTCATTCATACTGGACATTTGATTATTGTGATGTGAACTGATCGCCCGAATGGGCAAAAGAAAAGGCCGGGCCGGGGTGTCCCGGACCGGCCTGGAAGCCGAGGTTCAGACTAGATGGTGTCGAGGTTCAGGTCGATGGAGTAGACCCCCTCCCCCTCTCGGGGCAGCTCGGTGAGCCACTCACCGGTGGGATCCATGACGCCGGAGGGTGAGTTATTGAGGCCTCCCCGGTAGGTCGTGTTGGCGGTAACGATGTGAGCTTTGCTTTCCATCGCGCGAAGGGCGAGATTCGAGGTGTGGTAGCGGAAGAGGTGATGGGTACCGTCGTCGACCCCGGTGTCGGCAAGGTGGAAGATGACCTGTACCCCCCGCTCTCCCAGCTGAAGGGAAAGGCGCGGATCCGGGTAGGGCCCGAGGCCCGGGGTGACCCAGAGGTCGTTGCCGATGAGCACCCCGAAGTTGATGCCACGGTGCTCGAAGGTGCGCAACTTCTCCCCCGGCTCGCACCACTTGCGATCATGGAGTGTCGGCACGAGCTTCTCGTGCGTCCCGACGAGTTCGCCGTTGTCGTCGTAGATGCGGGCCTGGTTGTGGCGCCGGTCATCCCGGATTCGGCCGGTGCCGAAAATGGCGCAGACGCATGCCTGCCGGCAGGCCTCGGCGATGGCGTTCCAGGCGCCACGGGCGGCCTTGTCGCTGAATCCGCCGTGGTTGCCGGTGAGGCACATCTCCGGGAAGAGCATGTAGTCGCAATCGTGCGACTGGATCGTCTCCAAGATGCGTGAGAGATTATCGTCCAGTTTGTCGGAGACGGCCATCTGAACGCCACAAATTCGAAAAGTTGCCATGGTGATATCCTCCCGTTGGCCTGCGTGTCTATCTTCATCGTAGCACCGGATGGTTCCGTATGCGAACCATTTGATTCCGTTGGGCGGCGTGTGGTGCAATCGCGTGGAGGAGCGCACACGAATGGGCAAATACGAGATCATTGACTTCCTTCGCCGTCATGGCGTGGTGGCCGTGCTCCGTGCCGATGCCGGCGGGGAAACGCTGGTGCAGGTGGTGGAGGCCGTTGCCCGGGGTGGCGTGCGCTGTATCGAGGTCACCATGACGACCCCGGGAGCCCTGGAGTGCCTGAAACTGGCCACAGAGCGCCTGGAGGGCCAGGAAGTGCTGCTGGGGGTTGGGTCCGTACTGGATGCGGAGACCTGCCGGCTGGCGATTCTGGCGGGCGCGGAGTTCGTGGTCACGCCTGCGACGAACCCCGAGACTATCCGCATGGCACGGCGCTACGGCAAGCCGATCATGTCTGGGGCCTTCACCCCGACGGAAATCCTGACGGCCTGGGAGTCCGGGGCGGACTTTGTGAAGGTGTTTCCGGCCGAATTTGGTGGTCCCGCCTATCTCAAGGCAATTAAGGCCCCCCTGCCCCAGATTGAAATGATTCCAACGGGTGGCGTGAATGTAGATAATGTCGGAGAATTCTTCGCTGCGGGCGCATTCGCGGTGGCAGCCGGGGGCAACCTTGCAAGCAAGGCCCTGGTGGCGGCTGGCGACTTTGCGGGTATCGAGTCCAATGCCCGCGCGTTCGCAGAGGCGGTTGCCCGGGCTCGCAAGTAGCCTCGGCCTGATGGGGGTTTCCCCCAAGACAAGTTCAACTCCCATGGCGGCGGGCTTCGCCGGTCCATGGACGGAGGTACGCATGCGTTTGCAGCAATTGGCAATGACGGTGATGGTGGTTGGCTCGCTGGTATTCCTGGGTGGGTGCGGCGGAACGGATTCAACGGCATCCGCGGCGCCGGAGGCGGCCAGCTCGGTCCAAACGGGCAATGCTGCAATCGCGTCTCTTGTCGAGACAGGCGACCCCGCTACCGACGATACCGCGGCAGAAGCCTCGGCAGCGGCAGAGCCGATTCAGTTGGCGGCGGCCTCCACGGACCGCAGCGGCACGCCGCGCATCGTGGTGGATGATCCCATCTTCGACTTCGGCTCGATGGAAGTGGGCGAGCAGCGTGAGCACTCCTGGGTCATTCGCAACGAAGGCACGGCGGATCTGCACATCACCAGCGTACGCCCTTCGTGCGGCTGTACGAACACGGCGATGGCCGATGACATCATTCCCCCGGGTGGCAGCTCCACGCTCTCGAGTGTGCTTGACCTTCCGCGGCAGGTGGGCGCGGTGCGTAAGAACATCGCCATCCACTCCAACGACCCGCAGCAGGGCACGGTGGTCGTGGCCTTCGTGGGCACGGCGACCCAGGCGATTGTGCTGGACCCGCAGGTGCTGGCGTTTCAGAATGTCGAGCGGGAAGCTGAGTTGACGATGACCGCGTCATTGAAGGCGTACGAAGAGGGCCTGACATTCAACATCACCGAGGTTTCCACGGGAACCGACGAGAATTTTGACGCCTCCTACGAGACGATCGAGGAGGGGCGCCACTACGAAATCATCGTGAAGACGCGCCCACCGCTGCACAACGACTACCTGCGCGACCGCGTATACATCCACACCGACCACCCGACGCTCAACCTGATTCAATTGACCGTGGTGGCCAATGTGCTCACGGATATCATCTCCGCACCGGATGTCATCCGCCTGAATGCGGACCACACGGACCCGATCAAGCGGATGATTCTGCTGCGCGCGGGCCGGGTGACCGATTTCACGGTGACCGGTGTGGACCTTCCGGATCCTGCGATGTCGTATGAAGTCACCGTGCGCCAGCAGGGGATGGTGTATGTGGAGGTGGATAACATCGTGGCGAAGCCCGAACTGGAAGGCACGCACATCATCGTCTATACCGATGCGGAGTCGGTGCCGGAAGTGCGAATCCCGATCTCCGTGGTGGGCACCGGCGACCGGACCCTCCCGAGCATCACGAGCGGCGCAAGCGAAGCCGACACGAGCGGGTAGAGCCACTCCCCCATCTTGATTCGGCCTTGAGCAGGCATTCCAGCGCCCCGGCGCCACGCAGAATCGTGGCGCCGGGGCGCTTCCCATTCCTCTGCGCCCGCTTCCGCCGGTGCGCGGCTAAGTGCCCGCAGTTCAAGGTTTTTGCCCCGCCTGCCGATAGAGAAGCCAGCGGTGGCCACCCTCGGCGGCCGCGCGGCCACGGTACAACGCGGGATGCAAGACCTTGGGCACACTTTTCAGTTCCTTCGACATCGCCACTTCCGGCCTTCAGGCCGCGCAGATTCAGCTTGATGTGGCCGGCAACAACATCGCCAATGTCAACCGCGAGGGGTACAGCCGCCAGCGGGTGAACCTAGCCTCACGCGTACCGATCTACATGCCTTATGGGCAGGTGGGCCGCGGTGTGGCGGTCGCAGGGATTGAACGGCTGCGCGATACCTTCCTCGATGCCGCTTTCCGCCGCCAGAACCCGAACCTCGGCTTCTCCGAGCTGACCGCGCGCTTCTTTTCCCAGATCGAGTCCATTTTCCAGGAGCCCGGCCCGGATGGCGCCGGAATCCGCATCAATAGCTTCTTCGATTCTTTGAACGACTTCGCGAACAATGTGGAGTCGATTCCCGCGCGTCAGGCGGCCATCTCCGAGGCAGGGGCCTTGGCGGACACGCTCAACATCATCAGCCGCCGCGTGAACGAGCTGCGCTCGAACGCCAACGCGGAGGTTTTTGATGCGGTTTCCCAGATCAACAGCTTGGGCGAGCAGATTTCCCGGTTGAACGGCCAGATCCGCGTACTCGAGCGTGGCGGCGCCCGCGAAGCGAGTGACCTGCGGGATGACCGCGACCTGCTGGTGGACCAGCTGTCGCGCCTCGTGGATGTAACCTATCGCGAGCGGACGAATGGGGAGCTGGACATCCAAATCGCCGGCGAAGAGTTCGTCAGTGGGGATTTCTTCCAGCGCCTCGAAACCGTACGCGATGCCACGCTGGATGCGAAGCGTCCCGACCTCTTTCGTGTGCAATTCGTGGCCTCCGGGCGTCAATTGAATCCGAGCAACGGCGAGTTGGCCGCGGCACTGGACTTGCGCGACCGCGTGCTGGTGCAGGTGGACAACCAGATGGACGAGTTGGCCGCGACCCTGATTCAGCAGGTCAATCAGATCCAGACGCAGGGCAACGGCCTGTCGAACTTCGAGGGCGCAGTGCGCAGCACCAATCCGACGGTCGATGGCACGACTGCACTGGTCTCGGCCGGCCTCCCCTTCGACCTTGATGTGCCGGGTTCGTTCGATGTGGTGGTCTACGATGCCGCGGGCGTACCGACGGTCAGCACGATCAATGTGACGAACACGACGACGCTGGACGGCCTGGCGGTGCAGCTGTCGGGCGTGGCAAACATCAACGCGACGGTGATCAACGGACGCACGCTGGAAATCGAGGGGGCGGCTGGATTCTCCTTCGGATTTGCAAATGATTCGGCGGGTGCACTGACGGCACTGGGCATCAACGGGTTGTTTACCGGCTCGAATGCGGGAAACATTTCGATCAATGCGGATATCCAGGCCCGGCCGGAATTGCTGGCCTCGGGCTTTAGCCTTGATCCGCTCGAGACGGGTGACAACACGGCGGCATTGGCCCTCGCGGCCCTGCGGGATGCGACGGTCTTCGGAAACAACGAGGCGACCATCAACGAGTTCTACGAGCAGTTCCTCACGACGACGGGCGTGGATGCGCGGGCCAACCTTGACCGCTTGCGGGTGGACGAGGCCTTCGTGGATGACTTCCAGCGCCGCCGCGAGGAAATCTCGGGGGTGAACATCGACGAGGAAGTCACGAACCTGCTGCTGTACCAGCGCGCTTTTGAGGCATCGGCCCGGGTGATCAACACGGCCGACCGGATGCTCGAGACCCTCCTCAACATAGCCCGCTGACCGGCGCGCTGACCGACGCACCAATGAGCGACCAAGTTGTGCCCGGCGCCTCGGGCGCGGTATACCGGGTGGACAGCCCAGTCCACCTCGAGGGAGCCGCACCCCCATGAACCCGATGAACCGCCGTTCGTTCCTGCGTACCGCCGCCGCTTCTGCCGCCTCGGCGGCCCTGGCCACCGCCCGGCCCTCGCAGGCCGCCACTGCCTCCCCCTCTCGCGCCCCCTCGCGCCCAAACATCGTGATCATCCTGGCCGATGACATGGGCTACAGCGACATTGGCTGCTACGGCGGCGAGATCGCGACGCCAAACATCGACCGCCTCGCGGAAAACGGGCTGCGCTTCACCCAGTTCTACAATCCCGCGCGCTGCTGCCCGACGCGGGCCTCGTTGCTCACGGGGCTGTACCCGCACCAGGCCGGAATGGGCCGGATGGTGTCGTTCGGCGATGCGGAGGAGGGGCCGTATCAGGGCTATCTCAACCGGCAGTGCGTCACGCTGGCGGAGGCCCTTCGCCCGGTCGGCTACAAGAGCTACATGGCGGGCAAATGGCATGTGGGCGAATTGCCGGAGCATTGGCCGCATACGCGTGGGTTTGACCGCTATTTCGGGCTAATCAGCGGGGCGAGCAGCTACTTTGAGTTGCTGGAGAATCCACAGCGGCCGCGGCGCATGGCGCTCGACGACCAGCCGTGGACCCCGCCGGAGGAAGGCTTCTACATGACGGATGCGTTCACCGATTTCGCGGTGGAATGCATCGAGCAACACGAGGAGCCGGACCCGTACTTTCTCTATGTGCCCTACACCGCGCCGCATTGGCCCTTGCACGCGCACCCGGAGGACATCGACAAGTACCGGGACCGCTACCACGGCGGGTGGGATGCCCTGCGCGCGGAGCGCTACGAGAAGATGTTGGCGCTCGGCATCATTCGGCCGGAGTGGCCGCTCTCGCCCCGCGATTCGCAAGTACCCGCCTGGGAGGATGTGGAGGACAAGGAGCGCTGGGCCTTGCTCATGGCGGTGTACGCGGCGATGATGGACAGCATGGACCAGGGAATCGGGCGCATCCTGGATGCGCTGGAGGCGAAGGGGGAACTCGACAACACCCTCGTCTTCTTCCTTTCCGACAATGGCGGCTGCCACGAGACGGTCGAGCGGCGCGGCTTGGACCAGCCCGGCACGCAGCCCGGCGAGCGCGGGTCGTATGTGGCGTATGACCGTCCGTGGGCGAATGCGAGCAACACGCCGTTCCGCCTGTTCAAGCATTGGGTGCACGAAGGTGGAGCGGCGACGCCGTGCGTGGCGCATTGGCCCGAGGGGATTGCCGCCCGGGGCGCGCTGACGGAGGCCGTCGGGCATGTGATCGACTTCATGCCGACCTGCCTGGAGCTGGCGGGAGCGGCGTATCCGGCGGCGTTCGGGGAGCAGCCGATTGTCCCCGTGGAGGGCGAGAGTCTCGTGCCGGTGTTGCGCGGTGATGCGGAAGGCGCGCCCAGGACCCCGAATCCCAGAACGCTGTATTGGGAGCACATGGGCAATCGGGCGATCCGCAAGGGCGACTGGAAACTGGTGACCCACAAGGACTCGGACGACTGGGAACTCTACAACCTGGTGGATGATCGTACAGAGCTGAACGACCGCAGCGGGACGGAAGCGGAGCGGGTCGAGCACTTGCTGGCGGATTGGCAGCAATGGGCCGAGCGCATCGGCGTGTAGGACGGCTATCCCCCACGCATGCTCGCGTCCACGCACACCGGACACCAAAGTGGCCGTACATCCCGAGGGGATGTACGGCCACTTTGATTGGTACCTGTCGCGGTGCTAGGCGGCTTCGTCGATGATCTTGCGGACTTCACTCGACTTGAGGCCGGCGGCACGCGCTTCACTCGCGAGTTCCTTGGCCAGGCGGCGAAGGCGCTCCTCGGCGCGGCGCTTGCAGATCGCGGGGGCCTCGTCGGTGATGAACACGCCCATGCCGCGGCGCGTGTAGAGAATACCCAGCAATTCGAGGTCACGATAGGACTTGGCCACCGTATTCGGGTTCACACCCAAACGATCGCTGAGGTCCTTGATGCTCGGAAGGCGCTCGCTCGGGAGGATGTCTCCCGCGGCCACGGCCAGGCGAACCTGATCCTCGATCTGGACATAGACGGCCGTCGGGCTCGTCACATCCACTTCGCTCAGGAAGTCTTTCATGGTTTATTTCTCCTCTCGGTTGGGGTACGCTCGTGCTTTCCCCGGTGCGTGTAGGGGCACGAGCGTATGATTGGGGGTGTATGCGCTATAATGAGCGCGATGCCAACGCTCAACGCATGCACGGATTGTACTACATCCACTGGCAGAATTCCAAGCGATTTGTGCGCACATGGGAATGAATGCTAGGTCTATAGAATTAATACCCGTTCCACACTCACTAGCAGCCCGAGCACGGGCAGAACCGGAGTCAGGCCATGAAGGAAGCACCTACGCAGGCCACGGACATGCTGGAGGCATGGGAAGACGATGTGAAGGCGCGCTACCCGGAACCGGGCGCCCCTGCCAAGGAACGGGACGCGTTTCGGAATTACGAAACCCCTGCCAGGGCTACGGTTCGGGACTTTTACCGCCAGAACCACATCCACCAGACGCTGGGGTTTGTGCAGGACAAGCGTGCCGAATACGATCCGCTGAACAAGCGTGAAATGGGTATCTGGGAGGCCATGGAGTATCTGAATACACTCGTGGATGACAGTGATCCAGATACGGACCTTACGCAGATTCAGCATCTTTTACAGACTTCCGAGGCCATCCGCGCGGATGGCCATCCGGACTGGTTCATCCTCACCGGCTTGATTCACGACCTCGGCAAGATCCTCTGCCTGTACGGGGAGCCGCAGTGGGCCGTGGTCGGCGACACCTTCCCCGTGGGTTGCGCGTGGTCGGACAAGATCGTCTACCCCGAGTTTTTCTCGGAGAATCCCGACGCGCAGGATCCGGCGCTGCAGACGGAGACGGGCATTTACGAGAAGGGCTGCGGGCTGCGCAATGTGCTGATGTCCTGGGGGCATGATGAGTACATGTACTTCGTCACGCGCAACTACCTGCCGGAAGAGGCGCTGTACATGATTCGCTACCACTCCTTCTATGCGTGGCACCGCGAGGGGGCCTACGAGCACCTGCTGGACGACCACGATCGCTCCATGTTGAAATGGGTGCAGGCCTTCAACCCCTATGACCTCTACTCGAAGGCCGATGCGCCGCCGGATGTCGACTCGCTGCGGCCGTACTACGAAAATCTCATCGCGAAGTATTTCCCCGCGAAGTTGCGCTGGTAGGAGGCCGGTTGCGGGCCTGTAGCCCTCAGCGATATCGAAGCAACCTCTGGGACCGTGCACACGCTTGATGTGCACGGTCCTTTCGGTTTTTAGCCGGTTGAGTGGCGATGACGCTGGGTAGGCCGTCGCCCGTGCGGCCGGGGCAATCCATGGATATGAACGCATTCTGGAATGGTTCAACGAAAGTGCGAAAACAGGCAGAATGATTCCCCACATAAAATCGGCGCAAAAGAGGGGATCACGGGCGCGTTTCCATGGTATTCTGCCGATACCCGCGCGCGCATCGTGCCATGGGCATGGCCACGCGGCGTGTTGGTGACATGCAACCCAAATTGCAAGGGCTGAACGAGTGGGATGTTGAGGCCCTTCCGGACCGCCGTCAGGATCCCCCCACCCTGTATCCACTGGAGCCGATTTCCGCATGATTGATTCCCGCTGCATCGACCACATCGCCACTGAAGTACGCGTTTCCGCACAACAGGTGGCCCGCACGGTGACCCTCCTGGATGGCGGCGCCACCATTCCCTTCATCGCCCGGTACCGCAAGGACATGACGGGCAATTTGAATGAGGAGCAACTCGAGGCGATCGCCGCCCGCAACCGCTACTACACCGAGCTGGTGATGCGGCGCAAGACGGTGCTGGACGCCATCGAGAAACAGGGCAAGCTCGACGACGCCCTCAAGGAGGCCATCGAGGGCTGCATGGACAAGCGCCTGCTCGAGGACCTCTACGCGCCGCACAAGAAGGCGCGCCGCACGAAGGCGACGGTCGCGCGTGAGAAGGGGCTGGAACCGCTGGCGGATTTCCTCGCCGCGCAGGATGCAACAGCGGAGGCAATCGAGACCAAGGCCGAATCCTTCGTGCGTGCGGACAAGGCGGTGAACAGCGTGGAGGAGGCGCTCGAGGGCGCGCGCTTCATTCTGGCCGAACGCGTGGCGCTCGACCTCGACACGCGCGAGATGTTGCGCAAGCGCATGCGCCTGGAGGGCAAGGTTGTCTCGAAGGCCACCGCGAATGGCGAAAAGGCCCCGGGCAAGTTCAAGCAATATCTCGATTTTCAGGAAGCCGCCGCAACAATTCCATCGCACCGCTTTCTGGCCATTCATCGGGGCGTGAAGGAAGGCCTGCTGCGTATGGAGCTGGCGCTCGATGACGACGCGATCAAGGCGACCATCCGCGAGCATTTCATCACCGCGACGGGCACGCCGTATGAGGCGCAGTGGACGCTTGTCGTGGAGGATGCCTACCACCGTCTGTTGAAGCCGTCCATTGAGAACGAGATCACGCAGGAGATTCAGGAGCGTGCGGATCGCGAGGCGATTCATGTGTTCCGCCAGAACGCGGAGAATCTCCTGATGAGTCCGCCGGCCGGCCCGATCATGGTGCTGGGCATCGACCCGGGCTTCAAGAACGGCTGCAAGATGGCGGTGGTGGATGCCGCCGGCGCCTTTGTCGAAAGCGCGGTCATTCACCCGCACCCGCCGCAAAGCGCGGTGGACGAGGCGGAAGCGGTGTTGCTGGCGATGTTGCAGAAGCACGCCTTGAGCGCGATCGCCGTGGGCAATGGCACTGCCGCGCGCGAGACGAACGCCTTTGTGCGGGCCGCGCTCCAGAAGGCGAACCTGTCGGATGCGTTCTGCGTTCTGGTGAACGAGGCCGGTGCCTCGGTGTACTCGGCCTCAAAGACGGCGCGCGAGGAGTTTCCGGAGCTGGATGTGACCGTGCGCGGGGCCATCTCGATCGCGCGGCGCCTGCAGGATCCGCTGGCCGAGCTGGTGAAGATCGACCCGCGGCATATCGGCGTGGGGCAGTATCAGCATGATGTAAACCAGAAGCGTTTGCGTGAGGGTCTCGTGATGAGCGTGGCCTCGTGCGTGAACCGCATCGGGGTGGACCTGAACACGGCCTCGGCCCCGCTGTTGCAGTATGTGAGCGGACTCAAGAAGGACACGGCCCAGAAGGTCGTGGCGAAGCGCTCGGAACTGGGTGGTTTCACCAATCGCAGGCAATTGCTGGAGGTGGATGGCATCGGCCCGTCGGTATTCGAGCAATCGGCAGGCTTTCTGCGCGTGCACGGCGACAATCCGCTCGATCGCACCGGCATTCACCCCGAGGCCTATGACATCGTGGCGAAGATCGCCGCGCGGCTGAACATGAGCCTGGGCGAACTGACCGAAAAGCCCAAAGCGCTGGACGCAGTGGAATGGACGGAGTTTCAGGACGACAAGATCGGTGAGTTGACGCTGGCCGACATCCGCACGGAGCTGGTCAAGCCTCGCCGCGACCCGCGCAAGAGCTTCAAGGCCCCGAACTTCCTCGAGGGCATCACCGAGGTGGGCCAGCTTGAGGATGGCATGGAGGCCGAGGGCGTCGTGACGAATGTGACCGATTTCGGCGCGTTCGTGGACATCGGCGTGCATCAGGACGGCCTCGTGCACCTGTCGGAGTTGTCGCATCGATTCGTGCGCGATCCCCACAGCGTCGTGCGGGTCGGGCAGATCGTGAAGGTCAAGGTTATCGGGGTGGACAAGGATGCCCCGCGGATTTCATTGTCGATCAAGGCGCTTCAAAGCGCTGAGCCGAAGGAAGGCCGGGCCCGCCGGGGCCGTGGCCCGCGGCGGGATCAGGCCGAAGGCGCTCCGGCGGCTGCCGCCACCACCGACCAGGCTGGTTCGCCGCGCCGGCAGGATGGCGGGCACAGCGACCGGCCGCAGGCGCGTGATGGAAGTCGCGACAAGGGTCGCGATGGTGGCCGTGACGGCGGCCGTGATGGCCAAGGGCGCCGTGGTGGCGGGAAGGGTCAAAAGCCTCGCCGTCGTGACGACGGGGCCCGCAATGAGCCGGCTCAGCAGCCGCAGAAGCAGCCCGCGGGCTCGTTCAATACCGGCTTGGCAGACCAATTGGCGGCCCTGAAGGACAAACTGGGCGGCTGACGGGCAGCGTGAACGACACGCACGAGGCGACTCCTCCCCCGGTCTGGTCCGCATTGCGGCGCAGTGGTCTTCACTGTGCAGTGGCCCAACTCGCCCACCCACTGGATGCCTACGCGCGCCTGCAAGCGCTTCGGCAGTTCCTGTGCCCGGTGGACATGTGGCGATTCGTTGAGTTCAGCGCCGTGCTCGGGGCATACGCGGGCGAGCCGACCGTGCTCGACCTGGGAAGTCCACGCCTGCTCGCACGCCACCTTGCGCGTGAGCACAACGCCCGTGTGCTCGCCTGCGACATCGCCCCTGCCATTGCCGACGAGATGCGTGTCTATCGGCGGGGCATCGGGCGCAAGCACCTCGTGGGACTTCGCGCTGACGGCATCCACCTCCCCTTCGCCTCGGGCTCGATACCCTTCGCGTATTCCGTGAGCGTCATCGAGCATATCGCGGGTGAGGGGGATCGCGAGGCGCTGTCTGAATTGCAACGCGTACTGAAACCGGAAGGACGGCTCGTGGTCACGGTCCCCTGTGCCCCGACGCACGAGGAAATCTGGCTGGAGAGTGACATTTTCGGCGCCCAGGCGCGCCGTGAGGATGGAAAAGTCTTTTTCTGCCGCTTGTATGACTGGGAAACGGCCCGCGAACGCCTGATGGCCGTTTCCGGGCTCCGGGTGACGGGTGTAGAGGCTTGGCAGGTGCGGGATGCGGATTCGTTCCAGGAATATCAGCGATTGACAGCCAATCCACGGAGTTTGGCGAGTATTCGGGCAAAATGGAACGATTTCAGGCATGCTCATTCGCTTCTGGAACGATGCACTCCGTTCGAGGATCCCATCGCCGCGCGCGGCGTCATGGCGATCACCTTTCAGTCGGAATCCTAAGCCAAACAGAAACAATAGTTTACGGGGTGACCATGCGGTCATTTTGACTTTCCTGCCCCCCTATGGTACCGTCTCGCCAATATTGGGCTTTGTGCAGAGGAGGCAATAAGTGCCGGGTTGGGGCGTCCCACCCGCGTGAGCGCATAAGCGTAAAAGCCTCTCAACCACAAGCTCGATATGCACTTACAACGCGCACACCGACGACGAAGATTGTCAGGTGTCAACCATTTTCGATTGACCGAGCGTTGGCATCCGAAGCAAGCAGCGGCCGGCTGGCAACAATCAGTTTGGCCACTATGGGAGTGAATTCCGATATGAATAAGCGCGAATTGCAGAAATTTGAAAAGCTCCTGCTCAAAGAGCGCGAGCGTCTCGTGAGCGAGGTGCAGCAGATCGAGGAAGAGAACCTGGGCGAGTCTGAAAAGCCGCTGGGCGAGGATTTTTCGAGCTTTGCAGAGGTCGGCACGGAGAGTTGGGACCGCGAGACGGCGTTGCGCGTGGCCGGTGCAGAATCGGAGGCCGTGCGCGAGATCGACGAGGCCCTCGAGCGCATCAAGGCCGGTACCTTCGGCGTGTGCGAGGGGACCGGAAAGACCATCCCGAAGGCACGGCTGGAGGTCTTCCCTTGGGCCCGCTATACGGTCGAGCATCAGGAGATGATCGAGCGCGAAGGGATGATGCACCTCCGCTAGCGTTTTCAAATCGACAGAATCTGGGCCGGACCGCTTGCGTGGTCCGGCCCTTTTTTTGTAGTCCGCACCCCGTTTCAACACTGTTCCGCGCGTTTCTACCGCCGCCCATTCACGAGATTTTATTGACTTGGACCGCGCGGAACGGCCCCGTATACTAGACGCGTGTCGAAATACTCTGGGGGAACTGCCGGTGCCACGCACAACAAAATTGAGTGCGAAGGTCTTTTTGGAATTGCCACCGGTGCTGTCGCACTACTTGGACGGTGAGCGCAATCCGTGGATAGACGGGCAGCCGGAGGAAGGCAAACTGAGCCTTGCCGGCCGCCTGGGCGTGTTTGAGGATGTCGAGACGCTCGCGGTGCTGCGGCGCCAGATGTTGCAGAGCCTCGGCTTCGAACGCACGCGGGCTCTGTGCTTCCGTGCGGGATTCGAGCAGGGAAGGCGAGAGGCCGCGCGGCACTACCAGGCATTCGACCAGAACATGCGCCTGTCGTTGCAGGCGGGCCCCGTGTTCTTCCAGTTGCAGGGTCGCGGCGTGGTGGAATCGCTTCACTTCGAGTTTGATCTCGACGAGCGGACGCTCTATCGGGAACTACTGATCCACAACAGTGTGGAAGCTGCGGCACACCGCATCGCCATGGACACCATGGAGGGTCCGGCGTGCTGGCATACCGCGGGGTACTTTTCGGGCCACACGAGCGAAATCATCGGACGGCGGGTGTTGACGCTTCAGACGGAGTGCGAGTCGCGCGGGGATGGACGCTGCCATTTCATTGCCCGGCTGGACCCGGAGTGGGGCGAGGAGATTGATTGGGTTCGGCGGGCGCTGACCATGGGCAGCGTGGACGAGGAATTGGCGCGCCGGGACCGCCTGCTGACGGCGGCGCAGGCGGCGGCACGCCGCGCACAGCGGGCCTTGATGGATGCGCAACGAACGGCCCGCGAGGAGCCGATGCTGGATTTGCTGATCTGCGAATCCGAGCCGATGGCTGCGGTGTTCAAGCGGATTCGCCAGCTGGGTCCAGCCCGGACGCCGGTCTTGGTCGTCGGAGAGGCGGGCTCGGGGCGCGAGGTGATCGCGCGCGCGTTGCATGCATCCAGCCCGGTGAAGGATGGCCCTTTCGTTCGGGTGGATTGCGAGGGGTTGAGCGCAGACGCGTTGGAGCGCGAGGTGCTTGGGTATCGACAGGGGACGATCGCCGGGGCGATGCGCGATCATCCCGGTGCGGCCGAACGGGCGCACGGCGGCACGCTGTATTTGAACAATGTTGCCCGGGTACCGCTGTCGCTTCAGGGCACGCTGTGCACGGTGCTGGAAGAAGGGCGCGTGACGCCGCTGGGTACGCAAGACTCCGCCGCGGCGGATATTCGGCTGGTGGCGGCGGCGATGGAGCCGCCGGAAGCCCTGCAGGCCGCGGGCGAGCTTCGTGAGGAGTTGTTTTATGCCCTCACGGCCGCGGTGATTGCCGTTCCTCCCTTGCGGGAGCGTGGGGTGGATATTCTGCTGCTGGCAGAGCAGTTACTGCGCGTGTTGGAGGGCAAGCACGGCCGCACGGGCGTGACGATGAGCGAGGACTTCAAGCGGGCCTTGACGGCGGCGCCATGGCCGGGCAATGTGCGGCAGCTGCGCTCGGCGATGGAGCACGCGATGCTGTTGACCGACGGACCGGTGCTCGAAGTGAAAGGACTCCCGGAGGATGTCCTCGCCGCACAATGGAATGGCGCACCGAGGGCCTTGACGCGTGAGGTCATTGTTGCGACGCTTCGAAAGGCCGATGGCAACAAGTCGCGCGCGGCGGAAATACTTGGCGTGGGCCGCACGACGCTGTGGCGGGCGATGCGGCGCTTCGATATCGAGTAGAATGAGAGAATCCGCTGCTTGGCATACGGCCCCGTGGTCGTAGACGAGCGGCATGGTACGACACTTTCAAGTGGGAGAGGATTCAGGCATGACCATTTTACGGACGGGTGCGTGGCTTCTGGCTGGCTGCATCGCAATTGGCGGACTTTTGACGACGGCCGGTTGCTCAGGCTGTTCCAACCGAGGGGCCTCCCAGACGGACGGGCCGGCCGAGGAAGTGGAAGTCGTCCGGGTGTTGGAGCCGGAGGAGGCGCCGCTCAACGAGGTGGACGCGGAACTTCGTGAGGAACTTCGCAGCCATGCGTTGGTTCAGCAGATTTTCGAGGAGCCGCCGCGCTTGACCCACGAGAGCGAGCAAGAGACGCCGCGGGCGACCATCACCGTGTACGAGGCGGAAACGCTGGATCACAAGGTTCGGTTCCGCGTGTTGTGGACGCTCGAGGAAGACGGCGTCAACATGACGGGTATTGATGTGCAATACCGCGACGGGGCGTCGTTTCAGCGGCAGTGGAACGCGGGTTCGTAGCCTCCGGGACGCCCAGCCATGAGCAGCAAGGCGCATGAGTATCGCATCGCGCACTTCACGAACACCTATCTCCCCTTCATTGGCGGGGTGCCGCTGTCGGTAGACCTGTACCGGCGGTATTTGCGCAAGCGAGGCGACCGGGTGACGGTCTATGCGCCGGAATTTGACGGTGAGACTACGGACGATGGCGATATCTGCCGGTTGCCTTCCATCAAGCATGTGAGTGGCACCGATTTCAGCCTGCCGCTTCCTTTCTCTTTCAAGCCGATGCTCGATTTCGGGCGTGAGAATTTCGATGTCGTGCATGTGCATCACCCCTTTTTGCTGGGCGAAATGGGTATGCGCCTGGCGCGTGACAATCGTCTGCCGCTGGTGTTCACTTATCACACGCAATACGAGCGGTATGTGCACTACACCCCGCTGGACCCCGAGCTTGCCCGCAAGACCATCGTGCAGCATGCCGCGGATTTTGCATCGCGGTGTGATTTGGTCATCGCCCCGACGAGTGACATCGAGCAAGTGCTGCGAAACCGGGGTGTGGAGACGGAGATCGCCGTACTGCCGACGGGCATCGAGTTTGATTTGTACGCGCAGGCCGACCGGTCCGCGGGTCGCAAGGACTTGGGGGTGCCGGAGGACGCATTGCTCCTGTTGAGCGTCGGGCGCTTGGCGGAGGAGAAGAACCTCCCGTATCTGCTGCGGGCGTGCATCGGCGTGCTCGAGCAGAATCCGGATGCGTGGTTCGTGCTGGTGGGCGATGGTCCCGCGCAGGAAGAACTGGAGTCGCTGGCGCAATCCGCGGGCGACGCCGGTGATCGCATCCGCTTTGCGGGCCGGCGCTCAGGGGAAGCCCTGTACAATGCGTATGCGGCTGCGGATGTGTTCGTGTTCGCGAGTACCAGCGAGACGCAGGGCATGGTCATTGCCGAGGCGATGGCCGCGGGCAACCCCGTGGTCGCACTTGATGCCGATGGGGTGCGCGAGGTGTTGGTAGACGGTGAAAATGGCTGCATGCTGCCGAGCGACACATCGGAGCGCGACTATTCCGAGGCGGTACGAGGGCTGCTGGACGATTCCAGCCGCCGGAAGGCCATGCGGAAGTCAGCACTGGAGACTGCGAAGGGCTTTGATATGCCCTTGCTGGCCGATCGGCTGCACGAGCTGTATGCATCGGTCAAGCAACTGCCGAATCACCGGCTGCAAACGGGCACGGTTACATTTGGACTCCTTCGGCACTATGTGGAGTCGGCGTGGGAACAGTGGGAAGAATGGCTTACCGAAACTTGAGGCCTGTTGACGCATCACGGACAGGCCGTGCGGAATGGGAAGGGGGAATGCCCCAATGACCGAAGTGATCGTACTTGGCGCCGTGAGCGTGGTGCTGTGGGTGGTGGTGGCCTACGCCTACTGGTATTCGATTAAGAAGACCTACGGCATGCGCGCGGAGCGTGCAAAGGCGGAGCAGAATGCAAAGCCTGAGGACCGGGACACGCCGTAGACGCGGGCCCCCTACTCCCCCACTTCGACCCGCTATTCGTGCCGTAGCGCCTCGACCGGGTCCATGGCGGCGGCGCGCATGGCGGGGTAAATGCCGAACACCACGCCGATGAGGGCAGAGATGCCGAAGGCGAGAATGGCGGAGAACGGGGTGACAATGGTGGCCATATTGGCGTACCACTGGATAACCCATGGGATGGTCACGCCGAATATGACGCCAATCACGCCCCCGCTGGCGGAGAGGATGACGGTCTCAATGAGGAATTGGCGCACGATGTCGCGCTTCTTCGCGCCAAGGGCGCGGCGGATGCCGATTTCACGGGTGCGCTCGGTGACGCTGGCCAGCATGATGTTCATGATGCCGATGCCACCGACGAGGAGCGAGATTGCGGCAATCGCGCCGAGAACGATGTTGAAGATTCGCTGGGTTTCCTCGGCCTGCCGAAGCAATTGGAGCGGCACGACCACTTCGTAGTCCTGCTTGGTGTGAAGGCCCGCGAGAATCTCACTGACGATGGCGGCCGCCTCGACGACTTCTTCCTCGCTCGACACCTGCACGGTCACCTCGTGCAACTCGACCCGTTCGGCCTCGAAGCTGCCGCTGGTGCGGCGCACGATGGTCTCGCCGAAGCGGTCGCGGGCGGCCGTGAGCGGAATGTACATGGTGTACTCGGCACCCCGGCCGACGGCGTTGCCCTCGGGGGCTTCGCTGTCGCCATTGCCGGATTCGGGTTGCATGACGCCAATAATGCGGTAGTACTGGCTGCCGATTCGGACGCTCGTGCCCATGAAGTTGCCAAACGGAAACAGGGCCGCGGCGGCTTCGGAGCCAATCACGGCGACATTCGCCACGCCCTCGTACTCTTCCTCGGAGAAGAAGCGGCCATGGTCGACGAGATGATTGCGCATCTCGGGATACCAAGGAACCGTGCCACGAATGGTGCAATCAATCGTGCGATCATCCCGCCAGACATTCGCTCGCACGGCGCGGGCGGGCACGAGAACGCGGACGCTGGGCAAGGTGGCGCGGATGCGGGAAACATCGCGGTAGGTGATGCCGTATTCGCTTACGCGGCTGGTACCCTGGGTCGCGCCGCCCGTGTCGGGCGGCTTGACGCTCCGCACAATGATGTTGGTGCTGCCCAAGGCGCGGATTTGCTGCCGGGCCTCGTAGCTGGCCCCTTCGCCGATGGCCAACATGGAAATGACAGAGCACACGCCGAACACAATGCCGAGCATGGTAAGCAGGGAACGAAGCCGATGCATCCAGAGTGTTTTAAAGCCGAGCTTCACCGAGCGCCAGAGAATGGCGGCGGAGGAGTAGAGACTGGCCCGGCGGTTCTCAGGCAGCTGAGGTTGCGACATTGTAGGTGTCCGATTCGACGACGCCGTCACGCAGGCGCACAATCCTTTGGGAGCGTGCCGCGACTTCTTCGCCGTGGGTGACCATCAGGATCGTCTTGCCCTGATCGCGTAGTTCATCAAAAATGGTGAGGATATCGCTGCCGGAGGTCGTATCGAGATTACCCGTAGGCTCGTCGGCAAGAATCACGAGCGGGTCATTGATCAGTGCGCGGGCAATGGCCACGCGCTGCTGCTGGCCGCCCGACAGCTCGTAGGGGCGGTGGTCGAGGCGGTCGGTGAGTCCGACGCGCTCGGCAAGCATGCGGGCACGAGCCTCGCCGGCCTCGTCGATAATGCCCTGGTACATGAGGGGCACTTGGATATTCTCGAGCACATCCAGCTGTTGAATGAGGTTGTAGGACTGAAAGATGAAGCCAATGCGGGCGCCCCGGATGGTGGAGAGGTTGTCGTCATCCAGTTGAGCGACATCAATCCCGCCTAGCAGGTACTGGCCGGAGGTTGGCCGGTCGAGGCAGCCCAGCAGGTTCAACAGGGTGGACTTTCCACAACCCGAGGGGCCCATCAGGGTGGTGTATTCGCCTTCCAGAAAGGAGAGCGAAATCCCCTTGAGCACCTCGACCTGCTGAGTACCAAGCTGATAGGCCTTGCGCAGGTTAACCAGCTCGGCGATGGGCTTCTTTACCGTCATGAAGTCTGCGCCAGCTCCTGGCGCGGCTCCTCGTCCGTCACAACACCGGGTGCGGGGCCCGTCGGCTCGATGGTGTCGTGGCGGAACTGCGGGGGAACCCGCAGGTAGACACGCTCGCCCTCGGCCAAGCCCTCGGTCACCTGGATGAAATCGTTGTTGTAGGAACCTGTCTGGATTGAGCGGCGCTCGCCCCCGGCCGTGGCCACATACACCACCGGGCTGTCCCCATGCCGCTTGACCGCCTGGATGGGGATGAAAGTGGTGTCGTTGATTTCCTCGACCAGAATCTCACCCGCGGCGCTGGTGCCGGGCTTGAGCCACTCATGCTGCCCCTCGATGGCGATGATGGTGGTAAATACCTTGAGATCCGGGTTGAGCCAACGGTTCTGGGAATCCGGCAGCACGGCCACGCGGCGCACGACACCGCGCAGGGCCTGATCGGGGAAGGAGTCGACGCGTACAGTCACGGGCATCCCCGCGCGGACACGGTTGACGGCGGACTCGTGAATCTTCACATTCAGGCCCATGCGGGTCATGTCGGGGATTGTGATGATGACCTGACGCTCGCGCAGGGAGGCGCCTTCCTCGATTTGGATGTCGCGGTTGCGATCCTCCGCGCCACCGTAGACCACTAGCCCCGTACGCTCGGCGCGAATGATGCACCGCTCAATCTGGGCGATGAGTTCGTCGCGCCGATCAAGGCGAAGCTGATACTGCGCCTCGGAGGAACGCAACTTCGAGGTGGCTTGTGCAAGGCGGGAGACGGCCTGCTTCTGCACGCGCTCCAACCGGCGAAGGGCTTCCTCGTAGTTCGAGAGAAGCTGCTCGGCGGACTTCGGAAACTCGTAGCGGACATAGAGATCGAGGGCTGTCTCGGCTGCTTGCACGCTGATCTCGCTGCGGCGCACGCGCATCTCATCGTTCTCAAGCTCCGACTGGATGACAAAGTCCTGCTCGGCCAGGCGGCGGGTTCCATCAAGGCGCACGCGTGCCAGGCCGAGTTCTTCCTCGGCGAGTAGCAGTTCGTCCATCAACTTGCGGAGATTCTGCTTGCCTTGGCCATCCTCCAGCTGATTCGGGTCGGCATATCGGGTGAAATCCACGCCTTCGCGGGCACGCATGTAGGCCCGGTCAAAGGTGGAGTCATCCAAGGTGGCCTCGGTGATTACCTGCTCGGCGATGCCCACTTCGGCCTCGCCCTCTTCGCGCGGAACGCGCGCCAGCAACGCCGCCACATCGATTCCGTATTCGGAAAGCTGATTGCGCAGGGCATCCGTAATGGGACGCTTCCCATCCACCTCGGGGGCGGACTGATAGATCATGCCCTGGAGGCGCTGGCGGGGAATGCTGATGCCGCGGCCTTCCAGTGTTTCGGCCAAGGCTTCGATAAACGCAGGGGTGACCGAGGGGGTCTTGTCTTCCGGCACGGCCATGGCTTGTTCGAGCACTTCGTCCGCCTCATCGGCCAGACGCTGGGTCTGGTGACGGATGGTGGCTTCGATCTCATCGAGCCCGAGCCGGGAGATAAGCGCACGCGCCTGCGCGGCGCCGAGGTACTTCTCGAAATCCATCGCGGCGAATTTGGCATCCAGCTCGGCGGCGGTGATGTCGCTTTCGTTCTGCTTGATCTGAATTTCGTACTGCTCACGGGCATCGGTCAGTAGCGCAGTGGCGTTCTGATACTCAATCTCGGCCTGGGTGAGGTTTTCCTGCAGGCCCGCGTCGTCAAGCTGAACCAGGATCATTTCGCGCTCGACATCGTCCTGGGTCACGAGGTACCCCTCGTCGACAATGAAGAGGATCTTGGTTTCACCGCGCACCTCGGAACGAATCACCTGAGACTCGAGGGCCTCGATGGTACCGCCCTCGAGAACGGTTACGGAGAGGTTGCCCCGCTGCACGGGTACGGACGCCAGTGCGGAGGTGGTATCGGCGCTTCCAAAGAGCCACCAGCCGGCCATGGCGAGAAGGAGGGCCGCGATCGCGGCGACTCCCCCAAGCCGGAGAAGGCGTTTGCGCTCGGCGGCGCTTTTCTTAGTCGAAGCGTTCATCAGTGAGATCCTCCCATTGGCCGTCGGGCTTGATGTACAGAATGCCCATGTCGCGCCAAAATTCCAACAAGGTCACCTTATGGTTGACCAAGGCCGCGGTCATGGCGTTTCGTGAGGCGATTAAATCGTTCTGGGCGTCGATGCGATCCAAGGCGGTTGCGCGGCCGAGTTCGGCCATCAAATCCTCGAGTTCCACGCGGCGCTCATTGAGCCGCACACTGCTGACGCGAATGGCATAGGAGCGGCGGGCCTCATCAAGATCGCGCCAAGCGCTTCGGACGGCCAGTTTGATGTTGTCCTCTCCCAATTCGCGTGCGCGTTCTGCTCTCTCCCAACTAATCAACGCCGCGCGGAAGGCATTTCTTTCCGCAGTGCGTTCCAAACCGGGATCAAAGTCGAAACCAGCGCTCCAGCGCGCCCGGCGGAAGTCGAGTTCCTGGAAGTTGTCCTGCCCGGTGCTGTTCACGGTGGCGTTCGCCACGAGGTTCAGATTCGGCTTGAGGTTGTTCTCCGCAAGCTCCAAGCGACGCTCGAGATCATCAACGCGATCGCGCAGGGTGTACAGGTCAAGGCGGCTGGCCATGGCAATTGTGACGGCCTCCTCGGGGCTGACATCCACCTCCTGGAGTCCCTGTTCCTCCAGCAGCCGCAGTTCCTCATCGTCAAGCACGAGGTTGGCGTCGGTGGAGAGCCCGAGTTGGATCTTGAAGTTGTCGAGCGCCTCGCGGTAAGTCCCGAGCGATTGGATCCAGCGGTCCTGGGCGGCGAGGGCAGCCTCCGTGCTACGGCCGACATCACCCTCGGTTCGGCGACCCTCGGCGGCGAGGGCTCGGTCTCGCTCGGAGGCCTGCAACAGGGATTGATACCCAAGGTAGTTGTTGCGGACCGCGTCGCGGGTCTGCAGCACGCGGTAATACTGCGCGGCAATACTCACTGTGAACTCCTGCCGGAAGCGCGTGAAATTGCGAAGGGCGTAGAGGAGATCACGGTCGGTCTGGGTGAGGTTTTCCAGGGCCGCGTTATGCCCGGCGCCACGAAGAAGCGGCTGCACGAACTGGGCGCTTAAGGTGGACGAGGTCGCCACGCGCGGATCGAAAGTGAGGAAGCGCAGAAAATTCGAGGTGAGGTCCAGCGCGATGGCGCCCCCGCCCTTGAGGAGCAAATCCACGCCAACGCCAACGGTCCCCGTGACGCTTTCATCCGAGTTGATGACCGTGCGGGGCTGGTCGGCCCCGCTGGCGCGTGCCGCACTCTCGACCAACTGCGAGTAACGGCTAATCAACTCGCCCGGGGTGCCCGTCAATTGCCCGACAGCGGTCACCAGCTCCGGGGCGTTCTGTGCGAGGGCGGAGGTGAGGGTGTTCTCGGTGGAGTCGAAAGTGGTTCGGTTGTAGCGGCCGCTGCCACCGGCACTGAAGAAGGGCCGGAAGCGGTCCTGTTGAAGCGTGAGGTCCAGCGCAGCGAGATAGACGATCTCGCGCTCATTCTGGTAGGTGCGGTTGCGCTGCACGGCGATGAAGAGCGCTTGCTCGAGATTGATCACCGGCGCGGCTCGTTCGGCCTCGCCGAAGTCGCCCAGAAATTCCGGCGGCTCCGCGGCTCGGGGAAAGACCTCCCAGAATGCCGCCTCGGGATCGGCGGGCTCAAGGTCGCGGTCGATGGTGAAGCCCTCGAGCATCCCCGGCACGCCGGGGGTCTTCTCATCGATCAGGGCGTAGGCCTCGGCATCGGCCTTTTCCCGGTAGTGCGTGGTGGTGCACGAAACGAGAGGAAGCAACAGCACGCATGCGGCGATGTACCGGGAGAATGAAAGGAAAGTGGAAAAAGTCATGGTGGAGATGGCGACAACCGCGTTAAGTTTTTGAGTGGGTAATCGTGAATTCACAGTAGCTAGCATACCATGTCGCCGCTCGGGAAACAGCAATGCGCTTGGACGCCTCAAACAATAAGACAACCTGAAATGCGTTACAGGTTTCAGCGCTTCGAGCGGCGACTCGGTTTTATTCGTCCCGTACGAGCCAAACCTCGCTCAAGCGTGACTGCTGGCGCCAATTGATACCGGGCTCGTGCGGCGTGTCGAAGGTAAGTACAAGTTCGCCGTCGCGGGTGAGTTCATGGGGAATCGAAAAGGAGTTGATCTCCCCCATTTCGACCCGCTCTTTCTCGCCTGCGACGCGCACGCCGTTGGCATTGAGCAAACATTGCGCATTTCCCGTCGTGCGCACGGTGTAACTCGCATCGGGATCGAGCCCGGTGTACCGCAATGCCTCGGGCCAATCCATCTTGCTCACCCAGGACTGCCGATACTGATGGAAGCCGCTCTCCCACCACATGAAATCCGGATTGTCGCCGCGCTGTGGAATGGGGTCGGTGTTGGGCTGCTCACCACGCACGACGCGGGGCGAATTGGCAACATTGCCGATGTCATCGTAAAAACCGCCGGGGCCGGGATTGGCCCAGTTTGCAACGGTAAGCAGTGCTTCAAGCGTTTCGGACTCGTCCTCGAGCGCGAGGGCCTTGGCGACCTCGGCCTCGATCCACCAGCGGTTGTTGAGGGGGTAGTCGATGTAGTCGAGTACGGCCCCGCGCTCGTGCCCGCTCGCGCCGTATTCTTCGACGCTGGTCTGCAAACCGATCGACTCGAACAGGTCCGCGCACAACGCGATGATGTGCTGACGCCATTCAGGTTTCACGGACAACTCGTCGGCCTCAGCCAGGATGGCGAGCGCGGCCTCCGCGGCGGCTTGTGCGTCGCCGTCCGTAGCGGTGAGCAATGCCTTGTTCGCGCGTTCTTCAAGCTCCAGTTCGTGAATGGCGCGGTGCCGTGCAAATGCATCGTAATGCGCACGCAAGAGGAAGGTCTGAAAGCGCCAGTTGCTTTGCAACTCCGGGTGCTCCGATTCCAGCCGTTGCCAGTGCGCCAGCGTGCCATCAATGGCGCCGTTTTCGACGATGGGTCCGTCCCAATTTCTCTCGAGCGCAAGAATGCCGTCGGCGACGGCCTCGGCGACATCGTGGTGGAGATACAGGCGGGCGTATTCTATAAGAACTGTGCGCAAATTTTGCGCAGAATTCCAGCCCAATGCACTCCAGATAGTTTTATTTACATCGTCGTTGATTCCATCCGAATAGGTGATGAATCCATCGGTGTATGGCGCGAAAATATTGTGAACATGAGCGTAACGCACGGGCTCCGGATTGACCGGCTCGCGGCCCAGCGTATGGTTGAAGGCCGGGTCCCACCACGGGGTCGGGTACTGCGAGCGGATGGTGTGGGTGATGTCGGGGTAATGGCGCAGGGCGTAGCGCTTGTCGAGACGCGCGCGGCTTTCGGGAATGAGCGGACTGCCGGGTCCGCACACAACACCGCCGAACCAGTCGGGCTGCTCGCGGTCGAGCCAGTCATAGACGAAGTCAACGCGCTCCTCATTAAAACCCTGAAGGGAGAGCCACACCTTGGCCTCGGGGTGGTGCTCGGCGAGGTTTCGGGCGATCTCCTCGAGGAAGGGCATGACCAGATTGGGGTGGTTGTCGCCGGGGTCGCCACCGGGGAAAAAGACGGCGTCGAGGCGCTCGCAGTCCGCGTAGAAGTCCGCATGCTCGGCGATGGCCTCGGCGCGGGCGGCCTCGTCGTCCAGGTCGAACGGAGCGGGCGTCCAGATCCAGAACTGGAGGTCGTGCTCGGCGCAGATTTGGCTCACGGCGAGGTCGAGTTCTCGGCGCGGGACGGGCATGAGGGGTGCGGGCCGGTCATCCTGAAACGGGATCATCTCGATGGCGTTGATGCCGAACAGGGCCAATTCGCGGATGTATTGCTTGTAGACCTCAGGGGTCCATGCGTCGTAGGAGTTCGCCGCGGCGCGGTAGCCGAGCTGGTGGCCTCGCAGGGGGTATTCGGGGGTCTCGTGCCATACGAACGGCGGCTCGGGGATGCTGATCTCGCCCTCACGAAAGGTTGCGTTGCGCAGGAGGTGGCCGACGGCAAAGATGTAGCCGCGGCGGGTGTTCGCCTCGATGAGTAGGCCCTGCGCGTTCGCTGTGATGCGAAAGGCCTCCTCTCCCCCATCCACCGGATTCTCAGGGCCGTCCTCGGCGCCGAATTCCAGTGCGGGGTGGGAAACTCGACCGGCCGAGCGAAGGAAGGTGCCCGTGCGCTCCTGTGCGTACTCCATCAGGAGCATCGCTGCCGGGTGCGCGAGCGGATCGTTCACCCTCGCGAAATATCGATTCGCCACGAGGTCGTGTGCGAAGGCAGGAAGGGCGATAGACATGAGAACGAAGGCAGCGAGGACCGAACGCATCGTGGTAACTCCATGATCAAGAAAAATCCGCTCCCGCCACGATAGATGACGGGAGCGGACAGAGTGACAGAAGCGGATGGCTACGGTCTACTTCGCGGCGTCGGCGGCCTTGAGTTCCTCGACGGTGGCGATGTACTCCTCCATGGCCTCTTCCTGGGTCTTGCCCTCGAGGGCCTTCCAGGCATCCCACTTGTAGCGCTTGACCATTTCGAGCATACCGGGACGGCTCGAGGTGACATCGCCCTCTTTTCCCTGCTTAAAAAGGGCGTAGAGCTTGAGCATCATCATGTTGTCGGGGGCTTGGGAAAGTTGGGTAACTTCTTCAGAGGCTTTGAGGAATCGGGCTTGCAGATCGTCGGACATGGTGGCATCTCCCGGCCGGTTGGTTAAGAATTCGGAACGCGTCATTATTTTCCGTGGCGGGAGGCAAAGGCAAGGCGCGGTAGTGGGGAACACGGACTGACACGGACTCAGCCAATCATCCCGCCGAGCGCTTCCAGCAAGCGATCGATCTCCGCGTCCGTGCCGACGGTGATGCGCAGGCAATCGTCGAGATTGGGGTAATTGAAGTAGCGCACGAGGATGCCTCTATCGCGCAGTTGTTGAAACAAGGCGGCGGCGTTCGGCTCACCACCCCATCGTGCCAGCACGAAGTTGGCCTGTGACGACGGAACCGAAAAGCCCATTTGGATGAGGGCCTCGGTGAGGCGCTGTCGAGTGGCGCGCACCTTGGCGGCGCTGGCGAGCATGTGGTCGTAATCGCGCATGGCGGCGAGGCCGGCGGCCTGCGTGGCGGCGTTGAGGTTGTAGGAGTCCTTGGTTTTCATGAACTCGTTGATGATGGCGGGGTTGGCGGCGGCGATCCCGAGCCGAAGTCCGGCGAGACTGAAGGACTTCGAGTAGGTGCGCATGACGATGACATTGTCAAAACGCATGGGGAGATCCATGCAGGTGTCGTCGGCGAAATCGACATAGGCCTCATCAATAACCACGATGCCGTCAAAAATCTCGCAGAACCGCTCGATATCTTCCCGATTCGCGCATACGCCGGAGGGGGCGTTGGGGCGGGGAAGAAAGCAGAGCCGCGCGGGGATCTCAAAGAATGCCGGCGCGAGCTGGTAGTCGGCGGTGAGGGGCACATTGGTCAGAACCGCGCCGTGCAGTTTCGCGAGCACATCGTACAAGGTGTAGGTCGGCTCGACGGTGAGGACGGTGTCACCGGGATCGACAAATGTGCGCAACGCGAGCGCCAGCAGTTCGTCCATCCCGTTTCCGGCGACGATCCACTCGGGGCCATCGAAGCCATGGCGTTGCGCACACTCCGCGCGCAATTCCAGCGCGACGGGGTCGGGGTATTTGGTCACCTGCGCGGGCGTGAGGGCGGCAAGCGCCTCCATCACCTTCGGCGACGGCGGATAGGGGTTCTCGTTGGTGTTGAGCTTGATGAGATTCGGGATGCGCGGCTGCTCGCCGGGGGTGTAGCCCTCGACATCGCGCAGGATTTCGCGGCGGTATTTCATCGTCGTACCTCCACAGCGCGGGCGTGGGCGGTGAAGGCCTCGGCCTCGGCAAAGCGGATGATGTCGTCGGCGTCCTTCGCCATGCGCTCGGGTGAGCACGAAATCACGCTGGTAACTTTACGGAAATCATCGGCGGTGAGCGGCGATGCGAATCGGGCGCTGCGGGCAGTCGGCAGGATGTGATTGGGCCCGACGAAGTAGTCCCCGCAGGCGACGGAAGTGCCCTCGCCGAGGATGCAGCAGCCGGCGTGGTCGATCTGGTCGAACAACGCGCGGGGGTCCTGCACCTGGAGGGCAAGGTGCTCGGGGGCGTAGGCGTTGGTAAGGGCGGCGGCGTCCTCGAGCGAGCGCACGACGAATGCAATGCCGCAGGTCGAGAAGGCGGTGCGGATAATTGCGGCGCGGGAGAGCGTCTCCATTTCCTTTTCGCAGGCCGCGAAAATCGCATCGACCTTCGCGCGCGAGGTGGCAATCAGGACGGCCTGGGCCTCCTCCTCGTGCTCGCCCTGGGCCAGCAGCTCGACGGCGGCCATGGTGGGACTGGTCGACTCGTCGGCAATCACAATGACCTCGGAGGGTCCCGCTTCCTTGTCGATGGCGCAGACACCCGACACGAATCGCTTGGCGAGGGTCACGAAGATGTTGCCGGGGCCGGTAATGGTCGCGACGGCGGGAATCGTGTCCGTGCCGTAGGCGAGGGCGGCGATGGCTTGGGCGCCGCCAACGCGGAAGACGCGCGTGGCGCCGGCGATCTCGGCAGCGGCGAGGACAAGCGGGTGAATGCCTCCCTCGTAGGACGGCGGGGAGACCATGACGATCTCGGGAACGCCCGCGACAACGGCAGGGACGATGTTCATCAACACGGAGGAAGGGTAGAAGGCCTTGCCGCCGGGCACATAGACGCCGGCACTCGGCAGGGGCGTGAATCGCTGACCGAGGATAGTGCCGTCCGCATCGACCTCTTCCCACGACTGCCGCAGATTTTTCTCGTGAAAGCGGCGGATGTTGTCGCGGGCTTTCTCCAGGGTGGCGTAGAGGGCCGGGTCGACTTTGGCGCGGGCGGCGGCGATTTCCTCCTTGCTGACCTCGAATTGCGCCGGGCTGAGGGCAACGCCGTCAAACTTCTGCGTGAACTCCGCGACGGCTGCATCCCCACCATCGCGCACGGCATCGACGATACCGCGCACGGCGGCCTCCTTGTCGGCTGCGCCGGGGGCATCGAGTCCGCGCCGCTCCAACTCGGCGACGGCGGCCGCGAGGGCGGCGTCGGAGTCGATTTCGATGATTTTCATGAGGGGAATGCTCATGCTTATGCTCCGTTCGGGGGAAGTGGGAGACCTTCGGTCGTCAGAGTGGCTCGGTCAGGAGACCGGCCACATCAATGATTCGAATTTTTCACTGACGGACACGGACATGCACGGACTTACACGGACAATGCAGACTTTCCGGCGCTGCCCATTCTCTACTCAAGCCTAAAGCCTCAGGCCTCTCACTCATCCACCCGCTCGATTTGGGCGCCGAGTTGAGAGAGACGCTCCTCGATGCGCTCGTAGCCGCGGTCGATATGGTAGACGCGGGAGATCATCGTCTCGCCGCGATGCGCCTGCAGGCCGGCAATGACGAGTGCAGCACTGGCGCGCAGGTCGGAGGCCATGACGGGTGCGCCGCTCATGGTTTTGACGCCACGCACGACGGCGCGTTTGCCCTCGATGTCGATATCGGCGCCCATGCGGCGCAATTCGGCGACCTGCATGAAGCGGTTCTCGAAAACATCCTCCCGGATGACGCTGGTGCCCTCGGCGATGCAGAGCATGGCCATGGTTTGCGCCTGCAGGTCGGTGGGAAAGCCGGGGTATGGCTGCGTGGTCACATCGACGCCCTTGAAGCCGTTGACGGCCTCGGCCTTAATCCGGTTGCCCTGCACCTCGACATGTGCGCCGATTTCCTGGAGCTTGGCGAGGAAATTGGGCAGGTGATCGGCATTGGCATGCGTAACGGTGACGCTGCCATGCGTCGCGACCCCGGCGAGCAGGTAGGTGCCGACCTCGATGCGGTCAGGAATGACGACATGCTCGCAGCCGCCGAGGGCATCCACGCCGACGATGGTGATGAGGTCGGTGCCGGCTCCGGAGATTTGGGCGCCGAGGGCGTTGAGAAACTTGGCAAGGTCTGCTATCTCGGGTTCGCGCGCGGCGTTGTGGATGCGGGTGACGCCCTCCGCGCGGGTGGCGGCCATCATGATGTTTTCGGTCGCACCGACGCTGGCGAACTCGAGGTGGACATCAGCCCCCTTGAGCTGGCCCTCGGCCTGCACATACCCATCTTCTATGCATATCTCCGCGCCGAGGTCCTCGAGTCCCTTGAGGTGAATGTCGACCGGGCGCGAGCCGATGGCGCAGCCGCCAGGCAGGGAGACGCGGGCCTTGCCGAATCGTGCGAGCAGCGGGCCCAAGACAAAGAAGGACGCGCGCATCCTGCGCACGAGTTCGTACGGGGCGAAGGGCTCGGCGATGCCGGTGGTGTCGAGCGTCATCGAGCGGCCGGTGAAGTCGATCGCGGCGCCCATCTCGGTGAGAAGCTTGTCCATCGTGAAGATGTCGTGCAGGCAGGGCACATTGTGGAGGACGCAGGGCTCCTCGGCGAGCAGGGCGGCGGCCATGAGTGGCAAGGCGGCGTTTTTGGCGCCGCGGGCCTGTACGGTGCCGTGAAGCGGCTTGCCGCCGCGCACGAGAATCTTGTCCAAGGGCTGCTTCCTCCCGGCTGTGCAAAGGGATGTACAAATGGATGAGCCGCATCGCGGCGCGTTGGTGTCTTTATGCCGGCGAAGGCCGGCAGGTTCCCCCGAATCGAAAAAAGGCCCAAAGCGCGCGTGCGCCTTGGGCCCTATAGCTCAAGAACTCAACACAGTGGCTCAGCTGCCGTCTGAGGGCTGCTCGGAGTCGGCCTCGGCATCCGCTTCGCTGGCGTCTGCTTCACTGGCGTCCACATCGGCGGCCTCTGCCTCGGCGGCGTCATCAACGGGAGCAGGCTCTACCGGGGCGTCCTCCGCCTCGACCTCAAGCTCAACCTCGGGCTCAGGTTCAAGCTCGGGCTCGCCTTCGCCGGACTCATCCACGACGGTAATGCCGCCGAGCGGGGAAGCCCCGCCGCCAACAGCGGAACCGAGCCCAAGCTCCTCAAGCTGCTGCATGCCGGATGCTTCGGCTGCGGCGCCCGTCACGGCCGCATCCACCACATCGGGGGCGAGGCTACGCCGGGCCATGCCGCCGGTAATCGACAGGAGCAGGGCCAGCACGAAGAATGCCCCTCCGAGCACCTGGGTAATGCGCACGGGCAGGCTGATGCTGCCGCGGGGACCGAACATGGCCTCGGACCCGGCGCCCAGGCCGAAGGCCCCGGCAAAACCGACGCCCTTGCCCTTCTGGAGCAACACGATGCCGATGAGCGCGAAGCAGGTCGGCACGAACAGGATCATGAGGAAGACCCACAAGGCGTAAAGACTGAAAATGGATTCAAGCACGGCGGTATTGACTCCTCAATCGGCGGGCGCGCTGGCCCGCCGCTGCTGGCCCCCTACTGGGGCGTCGATCCCTCAATAATAGCGGAAAAACTCTCGGCTGTCAGCGATGCCCCGCCGACCAGTGAGCCGTCGACATCGGGTTGGCTCATCAATTCAACGACATTGTCGGGCTTGACGCTTCCTCCGTATTGGATACGCAGGGCCTGTGCGACGAAATCGCCGTGCTCGCGGGCAACAAGGTTACGGACGAATGCGTGGGCCTCCTGGGCCTGCTCGGGCGAGGCGGTAACGCCGGTTCCGATGGCCCAGACGGGCTCGTATGCAATGCTGATCTGCTCGAAGTCGAGCTCGGAGAGGCCCTTGAGACCCTCGATGACCTGGCGCGTCAACACGGTGTTCATGTCGCCGCTTTCGCGTTCCTCCAGCGTCTCGCCGATGCAGAACATGACCTTGAGCCCGCTCTCGATGGCAAAGCGCAGCTTTTCGTTCAGGATTTCATCCGCCTCCTGGAAGAGTGTGCGGCGCTCGCTGTGGCCGATGATGACCCAAGTGCAGCCGGTATCCAGCAGCATCTGGGGGGAAATCTCGCCGGTAAAGGCGCCGTTTTCCTTGTAGTGGCAGTTCTGCCCGCCAATGGCAATGGCGGAACCCTGGGCTGCGGCGACAGCGGCAGCGAGCGAAGTATAGGCAGGGCACACGACGACCTCGACGCCGCTGGTGGCGTCGGCCGCGGGCTTGAGGGCCTCGACGAGGGCTTCGGCCTCGGCGCGGATGAGATTCATCTTCCAATTGCCGGCCACGAGTGGTGTACGCACGGCGGAGTTCCTTCAGCTTTGGTCCGTTCCGGCAGGAGACGGGTTGAATATGTTCTGGATCGCCCGAAATCGGTGATGGGGCGAAAGCGAAAGGATACCAACCGTCAGGCGGGTAACGCAAACGGGCACGCGGGGTATATTTTGAAAGCTGGGGGGCTTACCCTGCGGCGGAAATGGACCCACAAGCCGGTTTGTTTCCGTGCTATGTTCTTTTCTGCCGGATTGTTACGCCCGCAGGGCCGAAACCGGCATCACCCGGTACCGGTCTCATTCCTTGGAATAGGTGCTTTAGAAGCGTATACTTCCGCCGCCGTGATGACGGCAGAGGGAAACCCGTGCCCCAGCACGGTACACCGGGAACAAAGTGGTCACCCAGAAAAGCTGGACACCCAATCGCCGCTGCGTCGGTTGACGAAAGCACTCGGAGGTTTCATGCATCGTTTCTTGAGCGTCGCCACGCTGCTCGTGGCCTTGGTGGCATTCGGGTGCAACCCCTCGGGTGAGCAGTCCGTTCAGGCTGTAGAGTCGGAACCGACGGAAATCGCCCGGGTGATTATCCCGATCGAGGCGGGAGCGCCCGTCCGTGGCCCCATCTCCGAGTATCTGGAAACCATCAGCCGCGTCGAGGCCAATGTGCGGGTCGATGTGACGGCCGAGGGCGTTGGCAAGTGCACGGCGGTGTTCGCCGAGATTGGTGACACGGTGCGGCAGGGTCAGGTGCTTGCGCAGCTGGACACCACCGAAATGGGCGCCCAGTTGGCCCAGACGGAAGTGCAGGTTCGCCAGCAACGGGCGGAATACGAGCGGGCGCAGCAGGGCTATGCCTTTGGCGGTATGCCGAAGGCGGAGCTGGACGCCGCTCGCTTCGCATATGAGCAGGGGCTCGCCTCGTTGCGTGTGCAGAAGCTTCAATACGAAAACCTCACGGTCACCAGCCCGATCAATGGCCTGGTTGTGAATCGCCTGATTGAGGTCGGACAACTGATCAACACCGGCTCCCCCGTTTTCTCGGTGGTGGATCCGAATACCTTCCAGCTTGTCGTGGAGCCGCCGGAGCGCGAACTGTCGCGCCTGACGATCGGCCAGCAGGCCCTGGTGACGATTGACGCCCTTCCCGGTCGTGAATTTATGGCTCGAGTACACCGCATCGACCCGGCCGCGGACCCGGTAAGCGGCACGGTCCGTGCCCGCTTGTCGTTCGAGGAGGAAGACCGGCCAAGCCTTCGCGAAGGACTGTTCTCGCGCGTGCGCCTGGTGATGGCGACCATCCCCGACGCCCTGCTAGTGCCGAAGGATGTGGTCGTGGAGGAAAACGGCCGCTACTATGTGTTCGTGATTGAGCTGCAGACCCCGGAGGAATTCGTGTCGGAGCAGCTGGAAATCATCGGGCAAGAGCTTGAGATGGACACGACCAACGGCGAAACGCCCGTGGAAGTGGCCGAGCCGATCATTGAAATGCCGGAGGAGCCCGTGATGGTGGCCACCCGCCGCGAGGTGGAGATTGGCCTTCAGGACAGCCGGAACTTCGAGATTCGAAACGGTCTCGGTGATGATGAGATCATCGTCGTGGTGGGCCACACGAATCTGAAAACGGGAACCGAAGTGTCGGTGACTTCCGCCTCCGCCGAGGTTGCCCAATCCATCGGCCTGACGAAGGAAGAGGCGCTGCGCCGGGCCCGTGAGGCGCGCGGTGACAGCACCGGCATGACGCGCCGCCGCCTGCGCGATGGTTTGTAAGGAGATCCCGTATCCCTTGCCACCTCTTCCTGCGATTCACCCGGCCACGAGCCCCCCACCCCCAACGCTTTGGATAGCGCCATGAGCGATCAGCCCCAGCCGCAGCCGCCGGACAATTCAGCCGCCCTCCCGCCGGAGAAGCACTACCGCCTGGCAATTCGCAGGCCGGTGACGACGGCGATGATCTTCTTGACGCTCTTCGTGTTCGGCTGGCAGTCGTACACGAAGTTGCCGCTCAACCTGATGCCGGATATATCCTACCCCACCCTGACCATCCGCACCGAGTATGAGAATGCCGCGCCGGAGGATGTCGAGAAGCTCGTGACGCGCCCGCTTGAGGAGCAGTTGAGCCTCGTGAGCGGCTTGGTGGAAATGAGCAGCGTATCGAGCGCGGGCCGCTCCGAGATCATCATGGAATTCACCTGGGACACGGACATGCGCGTGGCCCAGCAGGAAGTGCGCGATCAGTTGGATTTGTTCGAGCCGCCGCGTGAGGTGACGGAAAAGCCGATCATCCTGCGGTATGACCCGAACTTGGACCCGGTGATGCGCGTGGCGATTACCTCGCCCGAGCCGCCGGCGCATTTCTCCGAGGAGGCCCGCCAGCGGCGGGTTCAGCAGGACCTGACGGAGATCCGCGAGGCAGCGGAACGGCAGGTTAAGAGCGACCTCGAGGGTCAGGTCGGCATTGCACAGGTCAATGTGAAGGGCGGCCGGGAGAAGGAAATCCAGATCCTGGTTGACTCGGAACGGGTGAAGAACCTGGGCCTATCGTTGACCGATGTGGCCAACAGCCTGGCGCAGCAGAATATCAACCTCTCCGGCGGCAGTCTGCGCGAAGGTTCGAGCGAATTCCTTGTGCGAACGCTCAACGAGTTCGCCGATGTCGCGGAAATCAGCGATGCCATCGTGATCGGTCCGCAGGGCCAGCAGGTCCGCCTGCGTGATGTCGCGCGCGTCTTCATGGGCGAGAAGGAGCGGGAGACAATCGTTCGGCTGGGTGGCCGCGAGGCGGTCGAGCTGGAAATCTTCAAGGATGGCGACGCGAATACCGTGGAAGCCTGCAACCTGCTGAAGGATTTGCTCGGGTTCGAGCGCGAGCGCGGTTTCATCGAGCGGATGACACAAGCCTTGCAGCAGGGAAGTACCGCATCAACCGGCCCGAGCATGGGACCGGGCGGTCGTATGGCCGGCGGTGAGACGCGCACGGAGAACTTGCGGCGCACGCTTCGCTCACGGCTCCCCGGGGACGCGGAGCTGACCATCATCAGCGATCAGTCTCGATTCATCCAGAATTCCATTCGTGAGGTACAGCGCACGGCAATTGTCGGTGGCTTGCTGGCCTTGCTGGTGCTGTTCTTCTTCTTGCGGGAAATCAAGGCGACGACGATCATCGGCGTGGCCATTCCGCTGTCCATCATCGCGACCTTCATCCCCATGTTCATGCAAGGGATCTCGCTGAACATCATGTCACTCGGCGGCCTTGCGCTCGGGGTCGGCATGCTGGTGGACAACTCCATCGTGGTGCTCGAGAGCATCTTCCGGTGCACAGAAGAGGGCGACGAAGCCAAGGATGCCGCCGAGCGCGGTACCTTTGAGGTCGGCAGTGCCGTGACGGCAGCCACGCTCACCACCATTGCCGTGTTCCTGCCGATCGCGTTTGTGGAGGGTGTGGCGGGGCAGTTGTTCCGCGACCAGGCGCTGACCGTGACCTTCTCCCTCATTGCATCGCTTCTCGTGGCCCTTTTCCTCATCCCGATGATTGCCTCCCGCCAAAGCCTTCACATGCTGGCCGGGCGGGATGTCATCTGGGTGACGCGCGCCTATCACGAGGCGCGGTCTGGCGGAAAACGCTCACGCCTGTCCGCGATGGCCGCCATCCCCGCCGAATCGCTGCGCATGGCGCGCAATTGGGTGCTCCATACCGCCCGCGAATCGTTCGCCCTGTTCCGCGAAGCCTTCTTGGGCGCCACGCCCGAGGATGAGCACGAATCAACGCAGCCGGGTCCCATCAAGAAGCTGATGGCGATCATTACGCTCCCTTTCTTCGCCGTGTTGTTCGTCTTGTACCTGCTCTTGCAGCTTGTGCTGGGAATTGTCATCACGGCCCTGTTCGTAATCAGCGTTGTGATTCTCGCGGCCATCGCGCTTCTTAGCTTCGTCTTCAAGGTGATTTTCTGGCTGCCTCTGATGTTGTTCGACCTCGGCTTTTCCGCATTGCGGCGCTCGTACGAACTGGTCTTGCGCCAGGCGCTGCATGTCAGCCCGGTAATCCTCCTTCTCGTGGCGATCCTTGCTTACCAGGCGGTCCAACGCTCGGACACGCTCGGCAGGGAGTTGATCCCGCCGCTCAAGCAGGGCGAGTTTGGCGTGCGCATGGAAGCGCCTCCCGGTACGCGTCTGGAAGAGACCGAACGCCGCGCAAGGGCCATCGAGCGGGTGATTCTGCAGAATCCGATGGTGGAATCCCTGTCGGTCGAGATTGGACAGGAGCGGAGCCGCGTATCCAACGAGGGCGGCGAGAATGTCGCACAGTTCAGTGTGCTCCTGGTCGATCCCGACGAGACGGCTGCAATCCAGGATGGGATCATTGAGGAAATGCGGATGCGTATTTCCGAGATCACCACGGATGACATCACCTTCACCCTGCCCACCTTGTTCAGCTTCAAGACGGCAATCGAGCTTCAAATTCAGGGCGATGACCTCATGGTGCTGCGCGATGTCGGCCGGGCGACGATAGCCGCGCTGGAGGGTATCCCGGGCTTGCGGGACCAGGAACTGAGCATCAAGCCGGGCTATCCGGAGATTATCATCGAGCTGGATCGTGATCTGCTCGCCACGAAGGGACTTTCGGAGAGTGCCGTCGCCCAACGCCTGCGCACGGAGTTGCAGGGCGAAGTGGCGACGCGTTTCAACCAGGCGGGTAACCGCATTGATGTGCGCGTGCGGGCCGACCAGAACTTGATGCAGGATGTGCGCGATCTGCGCCGCCTTTCCGTAAAGGATGGCTTTCCCCCCGTGCCGCTGGAGGCCGTCGCCCATCTGACGGTGCGCGAGGGCCCGAGCGAGGTGCGCCGCATCGATCAGCGCCAGGTGGCGCTGATCACAGCCAATGTAGAAGGCCGCGCGCTGGGTGGGGTCTCGGCGGATATCATGGCTCGGCTGGACACCGTACCCCGGCCGCCGGATGTTGTGTTTTTCCTCGGCGGCCAGAACCGGGAAATGGAAACCAGCCTGAACAGCCTCATGTTCGCACTGATGCTGGCGGTGTTCCTGGTGTATGTCGTCATGGCCTGCCAGTTCGAGTCGATCTGGCACCCGGCGCTCGTCATGTTCAGCGTGCCGCTTGCGTTTATCGGCGTCGTGTTCGCCTTGGATTGGTTCGGGGTGTCGCTGAGCATCGTCGTGTTCATCGGCGCCATTGTGCTGGCGGGCATTGTGGTGAACAACGCCATTGTGCTCGTGGACTACATTAATCAGCTGCGGGCCCGAGGCCTCACGAAGCGCAACGCGGTCATCCAGGCGGGGCTTGTGCGCTTGCGTCCGATTCTGATGACTTCGCTCACCACGATGCTGGGCCTGATTCCCATGGCGATTTATGCCGGTGCAGGCGCGGAAATCCGCCGCCCGATGGCCATCACGGTCATGGCGGGGCTCGTCAGCTCCACTTTCCTCACGCTCTTCATTATCCCGATGGTGTACGACCTCTTTGGCGGTCCGGATCCGGTCACCGTGGAGAGCACCGAGGAAGAAAACGAGCCCGACACCGATTCCGTGAGTGGACGGGAGGTTCCGGCACCGTCATGAAGTTTTCACTCCCTGAGCTAGCCATCCAACGCCCCATCACGGTGTCCATGCTCATTGTGAGTGTCCTTGGGCTCGGGTTTATTGCACAGCAACGCATCCCGATTGAGTTTCTTCCGCGCTTCGATGTGCCCTTCGTGGGGGTGTACATCCCCTACCCCGGCGCGACGCCGGAACAGGTGCAGAACGAGGTGGCGATCCCGGCGGAGGGTGAATTCCGCACCATCAGCCAGGTGGACTCGATCACGACGACCTCGAACCAGAATGGCTGTGATGTCCGCCTGATCTTCGGGTTGGATGCGGACATGACGACGGCAACAGCCGAGGTTCGCGATCGCATGGAGCGGCTCAAGCTAAAGCTGCCGACGGATGTCGACCGAATTTTCCTCCAGCGGTTCAGCACGGGCACGATGCCCATCCTTGCACTGAGCGTGTTTCGCGATGACGACCCGGAGGAACTCGCGCATTTCATCCGAACCCGCCTGGAACCGCGGCTCCGCCGCATCGACGGCGTGGCGGATGTGCAGACTTTCAGCCAGGACCCGCGCGAAGTGCTGGTCGAGTTCGATCAGAACAAGCTGCGCGCCGCGAATCTGTCGCTCTACGGCGTCGTGGAGGATCTGCGGCGCAGCAGTCTCAATGTTTCCGTTGGGCGCCTTCTGGATGGCGAAACGCAGCATTTCGTGCGCGCGCAGGGGGAGTTCGATCACCCGGACCAGTTGGCGAACCTGATCGTCGGGCCGCCGGCCGTGCGCCTGCGCGATGTGGCCGATGTCGGCTATAAGAAGCGGGAACTGGTGCAGGACTTCAGCATTGACGGCAAGAGCGGCGCCTTCATGCTCGTGCGCAAGGAATCGGAGGCGAACACGGTCGCCACTTGCGAGCAGGTGCTGGCCGAATTGGCGACCCTTCCGGAAGACCCCGCATTTGCAGGGTTGGATACGCTGACATTCTTCAATCAGGGGGAGCTGATCATGGCCACCCTGAACAGCCTGCTCAAGGCCGGCCAATACGGGGCCACCCTCGCGCTCATTGTCCTCTTGCTGTTTCTGCAGCGAATTCGGCCGACCCTCATCGTTGCCTTGGCGATTCCGGCAAGCCTGGTGGTGGCGCTGGTGGTGATGTTCATGAGCGGCATGTCGCTCAACCTGGTCACCATGATTGCCATGATCGTGGCCGTGGGCATGCTGGTCGACAACTCCATCGTGGTGATTGAGAATATCTACCGCCATCAGCAGATGGGCTACGAGCCGCGTGAGGCCGCCGTGCAGGGCGCCACGAAGGTCGGCATGGCCATTATCGCCTCGACGACCACCACGATGGTGGTGTTCATCCCCACTTTTTACCTCGAGGCCGGCGAAATGGCGCGCTACATGCGCCAGTTCAGCGTGCCGGTGACCGTTGCGCTCGGCGCCAGTCTGCTCATCGCATTGACGGTGATCCCCTTGGCGGCCAGCCGCATGCGTCCGCGCAACGAGATGTGGTTGTACAAGAAGATCGCCGCGCGTTTGCCCGAGCGGGAGCGGTTCATCTCCAATAAGGCGGGCCTGATCTACACCCTGCGCCAAGTGCGGTTAATTCGCCCGATACTTCCTCTGCTTACGCCGCTTCGCTCCACGATTAGCGGATACGGCCGGCTGCTCAGCCTGACGATTTCGTGGCGTATCGCCGCGATCATGATCGTCGGCGGCGTGACGGCCTACACCTTCTATGGGCCTGCGCGGCAGCTGGGCATTCAGCAGATGCCGACGGTGGACACCCGCGAGGTTGGCATCGAAGTACGAATGGACCAGAACTTCGACATGGCCCGAGCGCGGGAGACCATGGACCTCATCACCGATGCCGTGGAGGAAATGCGCGAGGAACTCGGCATTAAGAATATCTGGCGGCGTTTCAGTGCGCGTAACGGGCGTATCAACGCTTATCTGTACCCGGCGAACGAGATCGAAGACGGCATGCCGAACATCCCCACGGAAGATGTGATGAACATCATCTGGCAGCGGCTGCCGGATCGGATGCCGGGTGTCGAGTTGCGTTTCTCCATTCCGGATGCGGGCGAGGGGCAGAGCCGCAGCATCACCCTCAATATGCGTGGCGACGACCTTGCCGTGCTGGAATCCAGCGCGGAGAACTTCCGCCGTGTGCTGGCCCAACTGGAGGGCATCAGCCAAGTCGTGCTTGGCCTCGACCAGTCCGCCCAGGAAATTCAGCTTCGGATCGACGAGTCTCTGTCGAAACAGGCGGGCGTATCCCCCATTGTCGTGGCGCAAACGGTGGATTTTGCCCTGCGCGGCACGCGGTTGCCGTTCCTCAAGAGCGAGGGGCGGGAAGTCCCGGTCTGGGCCCAGTTCCGCGAGGAAGACCGGCGGGACCGCAGCAACCTTGAGAATGTGGCCGTGCAGACGGGAACCGGCAACCTGATGCCGCTCAAGCAATTGGTCACGATGCGGCGTGCCGACAGTCCACAGGCCATTACCCGCATCAACGGGAAGAATGTGGTCAGCATTACCGCGCAAACAAGCGTGGATGATGTGGGCAGACTCTTGCAGCAGGTCCGCCTGCTGGTGAACTCGTTCGACTTGCCCCTGGGCTACGAAATCATGCTCGGAGATGACCTGCGCGAGCTGGATTCCAACATTACCAACTTCTTTACTGCCGCGCTGCTGGCCTGCGCGCTGATTTACATCGTGATGGGCGCGCTGTTCGAGTCCTACCTGCTCCCCTTGAGCATCATTTCCTCGGTGTGGCTGGCCAGTCTGGGCGTCGTGTGGGCCATGTTCCTGACGGGTACCTCGCTGGACACGATCGCCTTCATTGGGATCATCCTCATGCTGGGAATTGTGGTGAATAATGCCATTGTGATCGTGGATCATATTAATCAGTTAAGAAATGAAGGACTTAATCGCCACGATGCCATCGTTCAGGCCGGGCAGGACCGCTTCCGCCCGGTCATGATGACCGCCATCACCACGATCCTTGGCGTGCTTCCGCTGGCCATCGGCGGCGACATGGGGGCCGATGTTTCCTTCAAGTCGATGGGTTGGGCGCTGGTCGGTGGATTGACCAGCGGCACTTTCCTCACGCTCTTCATCGTGCCGCTCTTTTATACGATGATCGACGATGTGCGTGAATTTACGACGGACTACTTCGGAAGTTTGGCCTCGCTGTTCAACCGGGGCGCCCCGACCGATCCCTCGACGCCAGACTTCATCGCGAAGTAGGGCTCGATTAGTACGCGGGGCGGGCTCTTATTCCTCTTCCGGCTCGGGCTCGGCGATGCCACGCTCCACCAGAAACGACAGACCCAGGGGCGTGGCCATCATGTGATCCATGGCCTTGTTGATGACGCCTTGCCACTCCTCAAGGACCGGTTCAGGCTCGTCTCCCTGAAGCATCTTGTTGAGGCTGGTGGTGACGGCTTGCGTGATTTCCGGATGACGCTCGTACCGCACGCGCGAGGGGTCGATCGCCGCCTCCCACTCCCACAGCACCGGTGGCGGGGCGGGACCTATCCAGAGGCGTTCCTCCTCCGCCGCCCACCCCTTCCAGTACCGGGCGCCAAAATCGACGATTTCAACCTCTCCGTTCTCGTGCTGACGCTCAATCCAGAGGTAGTAGAAATGCGCCTCGAGGTTCTCGATGTGCGCCTGCAGGGTGAGGGTGGCCGTACCGGTCTCCACCGCGATGCTGCCGCAGGCAATTCCGTAGGGTTCGCCCAACACATACTGCAACAGAAAGCAGCCCATTGTGTTGATGGGGGCGATGTGCGTGACGCCCGGCTCCATCAGCTCACCGAGGGCGAGATGGAACGACTCCGCGATGAGTTGGCGCAGGTCCGCCTCGGGAAAGGCTTCCATGTTCATGAGTTGAGATGCCGCGCAACAATGGCCAGGCCCGTTGCAACGCTGGTGAAGGTATCCCGATGGCGCAGTTTTTCCTCACCGAAACGGTCCACCAGGTGCCGGCGCACGACGGGTATCAGGCTGGTACCGCCCGTGGTCAGCACGAGGTCGATATCGCCCGGTTTCACGCCGGCCACGCGCTCTCCCTCCTTGATGGAGCCGTACATTTCATCGAGGGAATCCTCGATAACTTCATCAAATTCGGGGCGAGCCAAGGGCTCGGATATGTGAATGTCACCGTGCTCAATGCCCAGTTCGACCTCATCGGCCGAGGAGAGCTGCTTCTTCGCCATCTCCACCATGCGCGTCACGGGGTAGCCGTAGTTGCGCTGAATGAGGTAGCGGAGCGCACGCAAGGCCTTCGGGTCGTCCGAGCTGCTCTCCGCCGCGATCAGCCAGTTGACCGTTTCCTCCGTGTTGAGCTTGTAGAGGTTCTGCCAATCCGCGATGTGCCGGTACAGGTACTGCGGCATGGGCAGACTGGACGGGCCATACCGCGCGCGGCTACCAAAACATGGGAACAGCTTGTTACGAATGACATCCCGGTCCACGGCGTCCCCCGCGACGGGCACGCCGGATACGCCAAGGATCTTGCTGTTGGCCAGGCGCTCCGCCTGGGTGCCCTCGCCGCCGAACTCCATGATGCAGACATCGCAGGTGCCACCGCCGATGTCGACCACCATGAGCCGCTGGGTTCGGTCCGTCGCCACGGCGTATTCCACGCAGGCCGCGACGGGTTCATAGAAGAAGACGACATTCTTGAAGCCGGCGAGACCGGCGGCCACGCGCAGGCGGTGCTCCGCGAGGGCGTCCTCCTCGGCATCTTTCGAGAATCGCACGGGCCGTCCAAACACGGCCGAATCGACCGACTCCCCCGCCTGATGATCCACGGCGCGCTTGATATGGCGCAGGATCATCGCCGTCAATTCTTCGATTTGGTAGAAGTGTCCGAACACCTCCGTGCCGGTGAACTGGCGAAGTCGCAGCGAACTCTTGATGGACTGAAACAAACGGCCCGGTGCATTCACCTCGACCGAGGCCATGGCTCGAAGGGCTTCGCGCACATTCGAGTCCTCGGGCGGCCGGTAGCCCCCCTCCTTGTCCAGCTCCCCGCCGACATAGCCCTCGATGGAGATGCCCAAATCCACCTTCTCGGTGATGACCTCGCGACCAACATTGCGCTCGATGAAGGCATCCGCCGCGGAACGCCCCACAATGCGCTCCGCCTCGCTCGTGATGTACAGAAGCGAGGGCAGGGAGCGCGGACTGTCATTGGCAGGGTCCAGCGACAGGACCGTCAGATCCTCCCCCTGAACGACTGCCGCGCTGCTGTTGGTCGTGCCAAAATCCACGCCGCAAAAAGCGGAAGTCATCACTATCCCTCATGAAAAAATCGGTGAGAAACACACGCGCGCGCGGGCCAAGGCGGCTTCAAAGCAGCCGCCGCGCCCACGCGCGAAAATTCACAGGGGGTGATTATCCCAGCCTGCCCGCAAATGTTCAAATTCTGCGGCACCTTGCTCTTGGTGCTGAACGCCCCGCCATCTCCTCACCGAAGGCATCGAATTGAAATCCCAGCGAATATTTGGTACCCTTCCGTCGCTCTCGCGCTCACGCATTTTCGAGCGCGATCGGCATCGGCCCTTCAAATTATGGGGGTGTAGCTCAGTTGGGAGAGCGCAGCGTTCGCATCGCTGAGGCCGTCGGTTCGATTCCGATCACCTCCACCATGTAAAGCCAAGCCCGGCAATGACTTGTGAAAACAGTCACTGCCGGGTTTTTGCTTGCGCGCCGCTTGGGGTAACGCATGGGTAACGGCGGAACGCAAGTCAGCGCTTTTTTTCTGTGCGTACGCGAAAGCGCGGACAATGCGGACAATTGAGCCGGGCCGGTGTGTTTTCGTGTGCACGCCTACGGAAAAGCGCGGACAATGCGGACAATGGCCGCCCGTGCGCCCCACTCTGGCGCGTCAAAGGGGCCGGGCCGAAAAGCGAGCCCCAAGAATCGCCTGTGAGCAACGAACGGGTGCCCGGTCGATACCCAACCCCACGAAATGAGGCGGCCCCCAAGCGCGCCATGCCACTGCCACGCTTGGGGGCCAACCCGGCGGGAAAAGGATACCGCCGGGGCCTCTGTAGCACCCGGCGCGAATGGGTAACACGCCGGGTGCCGGGGTGGGCTCAGTCGAGACCTATCGCGGCGCGGAGTTCCGCCTCGGTCATGCTGTCGATCGCTTTGCCGTATCCTTTCCCGGTGTCCTCAGCGCCAGCGGGCCAGCGGTTGAGCCGGGCAAGCCCGTCAACGGCGCGAATCACATCGGCGTCTTTCGCTTGCGGGTCGCGGACGATCGCCGTCAAGCGCTGGCACGCTTCCTTATAATCCGCCGTGGATTTGTCCTGCATTTGTTCCTGAATGCGCGCGATTTCTTTCTCAATGCGAACATCCGATAACATTCGGCTACCCTGAATTCGGGCGGATTTTCTCGCGTACCCGGCGAGCCGCGCCGCTTCCGCAGCGGAGTTCCCGGCCGCGTACGACTGGGCGAACGCAAGTTGCCGTGCGTTGAGTTCGGCCATGTCAGATCACCGTCTCGCCGCGCAGGATTCGCACGGCAAGTTTGCACTCGCGGGCCAACGCGCCGGTCAACCGGATCGATTCGATGCTCTTGGGAGTCGTGGGGCGCGCGACACCCGAACGATTCGCCAACCATGTCACAGCGCGGTTCCAGCGGTTCGCGTCGCGGTCGGCGGCCTCAAGATCAGCCAAGCCCCGGTTCAGTTGCTCCAGCGGCTCGGCAAGGCTTGCGAGCACGCGCTGTTTTTCCCCAAGTGCGTGCCCGGCCTGTTCGGCGGCCTCGTTGACCCCGGCGGCGGCCGCCGCCGTGACGGTGGCCTCTTCGCCCTCGAGTAGCGCGTCAAGGCGAAATTGCGCCTCTTCGAGTTGGGCGCGTGAGTCTTCGAGCGTGGCGCGGGCTTTGTCAATGCCGCTGTTGCTCTGGTAGGCGGCGGTCAACGCGTCTTGTGCGGCTTCCACTTTCGCGGATAGCGCAACGGTGTCGGCCTGGGCCTGTGAGAGCCGGGCGGCGTAGTCATTCGTGGCGCGCCA
>ERZ869909.145-NODE-145-length-105696-cov-6.734716_pt1 | contig 105696 bp, 102 predicted proteins | sample MGYA00520892_ERZ869909 | MGnify/ENA primary metagenome ERZ869909 (study PRJEB32215, sample SAMEA104723947) | bioreactor metagenome | biome: bioreactor; feature: anaerobic bioreactor; material: water | place: China | collected 2015-03-12 ... | reverse complement strand
GATGGTGACGGCGATGGTGACGGCGATGGTGACGGCGATGGTGACGGCGATGGTGACGGCGATGGTGACGGCGATGGCGACGGCGATGGCGACGGTGATGGCGACGGTGATGGAGACGGTGATGGAGACGGTGATGGCGACGGAGATGGCGACGGCGACGGTGATGGCGACGGAGATGGCGACGGCGACGGTGATGGCGACGGTGATGGCGACGGAGACGGCGATGGAGACGGCGACGGTGATGGCGACGGTGACGGCGACGGTGATGGCGACGGTGACGGCGATGGTGACGGCGATGGTGACGGTGACGGTGATGGTGACGGTGATGGTGACGGCGATGGTGACGGTGATGGTGACGGCGATGGTGACGGTGACGGTGACGGTGATGGTGACGGCGATGGTGACGGTGATGGTGAAATCACGATTGCTGTTTTCGGCCAGGTACGCAATGCGTTCAACCTTGCCCCTATCGCCTGCGGCGTCGTGGAGCTGACGACACCGGATTCGGCCTTCCGGATTACGGCTGTCACGGATACCAATGGCGAGTACTTCTTCGAAGCGCTCGAGCCCGGGGTTTATCCTGTGCGCGTACTGGCACCTGGATTTGCCACACAAACTCCGGAGTCGATCGAGATACCTTCGGAAGGCGACCCGATCGAGCAGAACTTCGCACTCAATGCCGAGGCGTCTGCCAATGCCGTGTCCGGCCGTGTGCGGGATTCGCTGGTGGGCGAGCCGCTCGTGGGTGTCCTGGTCGAGGTGCGGGTAAACGGCGAGACCATCGCAGATACCTTCACCTGTGCGGACGGTGCCTACTCGATCGCAGTGCCCGGTGGAAGCCCAAGCTTGCGCTTCTCGTTGGCCAATTTTGCGGATGACATCGTGGATACCGGCGTTGTGGCGGGCGCGGAGATCGATGCCAACCTGGTGGCCCTCGCTGCCGGTGGGGCATCGTTGAGCGGAATCGTGTTGGGAGACAATACGAAGACCCCGATTCCGCTCGATTCTGCCCGCGTCACGCTGCGTGGTCCGATCAACATCTCAACCGACACGGATCTCGACGGTTCCTATTCGCTCGAGAACCTGTTGGCGGGAAGTTACTCAGTGACGGCCAGCGCGCCGGGCTTTGCGGGCGAAAGCCGTCAACAAACGCTGACCGACGGAAGCAGCACGGCCGACTTCCTGCTGGGACCCTTCGAGAGTGAATTCGTACCCGGAATGCCCGGTGACATCAACGGGGATGGCTCCGTGGATGCCTTGGATGTCCAGTTGGTCATCAATGCCGCGCTTGGTATTGATATCAACCCCAACTTCAATGCCGATGTCGACGGCAATGGCGTTGTAAACGCCATTGATGTGCAGTTGACCATCAACTTTGCGTTGGGAATTAACTGACCCAGCGACATAGACGACCATTCCAGAATCCTGAAAAACCCGCCAGCAAGCAGCCCAAGGGCATGTTGCTGGCGGGTTTCTTGTTCATGCAGAAGCCGTCGGCACTATTCAATTTGCCTGTGCCCCTCTGGTATATTTCGGTCAATCGCCCGGAAAGGCTTGTAAATGCTTGATTTGGACACAATCATCAACGCCGCGTTGGCGGAAGATGTCGGCCATGGTGACCTCACCACGGCCGCCGTTGTTCCGCCGGATGCGCTGTGCCGCGCCCGACTCGTCGCGAAGGAAGCCGGCGTCGTGAGCGGCATGGGTGTCTTCTTGCGCGTGTTCGAGCTGCTCGGCAGCGATTTCCAGTGGAATTCCATTAGGGATGGGCAGCACTTTCAGTCCGGCGACACCCTGGCGGAGGGTTCGGGACGGACGGCGACCCTCTTGACCGGTGAGCGGGTCGCGCTGAACTTCCTGCAGCAACTCTCGGGCGTCGCAACGCTGACCGCCGCCTTTTTGGAGGCGATCGAGGGCACGGGATGCCGCATCTGCGATACCCGCAAGACGACCCCATTGTTGCGCATGCTGGAAAAGCAGGCCGTGAGGCATGGCGGCGGGCACAATCACCGCTTCGGCCTGTTTGACGCCATCATGATCAAGGAGAACCACATCGTCGCGGCGGGTGGAGTCGCGGAGGCCGTGGACCTTGCCCGGGCCGCCGCTTCCCACATGACGAAGGTGGAGGTGGAAGTGGAGACCCTGGAGGAATTCGAGGAGGCCCTGAAGGCGGGTCCGGATTGCATCCTCCTCGACAATATGAGCCTCGAGGAAATGCGCGAGGCGGTATCGCGGCTGGGCTCGAACCGGGTGGTGCTGGAAGCCAGCGGCAACATGACGCTCGAACGCGTGCGCCTGGTGGCAGAGACCGGAGTGCATGTCATCTCCGTCGGCGCCGTTACCCATTCCGCCCCCGCCATCGATTTGTCGATGCTCATCGAGCAGGCGTAGGCGGCCGGATGCTGCAACAGCGACTCGAGGCAGTTCCGCATTGCGCCGTGGTGGGCCGTCAGGTCCGCCACTTGGACGAAGTCGGTTCGACGAACGACGAAGCCTTGCGCGAAGGACTCGACGGGACCGTCATCGTGGCGGAGCGGCAGCGGGCGGGCCGGGGGAGACACGGCCGCGCGTGGCACAGTGCGCCCGGTCTAGGCTTGTGGATGAGCGTGGCCTTTACGCAGCCGGTGCCGGGTCTTCCGTTTGGAACGGCCCTCGCCCTTCGAGATGCCCTGGGTCAATTCGCCCCGGTTTCCGTCAAATGGCCCAATGATATCCTCTCTCAGGGCAAGAAGTTGTGCGGAATGCTGCTGGAGAGCCGCGGAAACCGCACGGCCCTGGGTATTGGCATCAATGTCCTGCACCAGCGCGAAGACCTGCCGCCGGAGCTGCACGATACCGCCACCTCGCTTCAACTCGCCGCCGGGGCCCCCTTGGACCGGCAAACAGTATTTGAGGCCGTTATCGTCTCGCTGGACCGCAGGGTGGTACAATTGCGCGACGGTGCCTTCGACGCTGTTTTCGAGGAATGGGTCGAGGCGTGCGGCGTGATCGGCCGCCGGGTGCACCACGCCGGTGTATCGGGCGAGGTCGTCGCCATTGAGGCGTCCGGCGCACTCCGATTGAAGACCCCCTCGGGACCCCACGCCGTGGTGTACGGCGACATGGTAGAGATGGAGTAAGTTCCCGCACATGCTTCTGGTATGGGACATTGGCAATTCGAACTCGGTGCTGGGCCTCTATGAGGGAGACCAGCTCCGGGCGCATTGGCGTTTCATCACGGCCGAGCATACGCTCGACGAGTTGCGCCTGCTCATCAGCGGGCTTCTGCAACTCGATGGCTATTCGCTGGATGCGATCCAAGGGTGCTGCGTGTCCAGCGTGGTGCCCCCCTTGAACCATACCGTGGTCGAGGTCTGTGAACTGACCTTTGGCATCAAGCCGATGTTCATCGGGCCCGGTTTGAAGACCGGTTTGGTCATCGCCGTGGAAAATCCGAAGGAAGTCGGCGCGGATCGTATCGTCAATTGCGTAGGGGCCATTGAAACCTACGGAACACCGCTGATTGTCGTCGATTTCGGAACGGCAACCACCTTTGATGCGATCTCCTCGCGCAAGGAATTTCTGGGCGGCATCATTTGCCCCGGTATTGGAATTTCGCTTGACGCCCTCTTCACCCGTTGCGCCAAGTTGCCCCGGGTGGACCTCGTCCGTCCGCCGCGGGTAATCGGGAAGAACACCGTGTCGAACATCACCTCCGGGGCAGTGTACGGCTACGCGGACATGGTGGACGGCCTGATTCGCCGGATGAGGGTCGAGATGGAAGAGCAACCCAAGGTTATCGTGACGGGTGGCTATGCAGAACTGATCGGTGAAGTGGCCAGCGAGGTGGACCATGTCGATCCCTTCCTCACGCTGAATGGCCTGCGACTGATTTTTGAGCGCAATGCCGGGGTGGCAGCATGAGGATTCGACTCCTGTGGATGACGGCGGCCGTCGCGCTGACCGCGTGCGGGCAGGGTGCACAGCCGCCCGTGCCATCGTTGGGCGTCGAATCCCAGAATGATTCCTTCAACACGCTCGACGAGGATGCCTTCAGCCACGGCGTGATGACGCTACGCTTCTATGACGACATCCCCGGGGACGGGGTGAGTGAATTGCCCCGATTCGAGTTGACTTCCAGCCGTGCCCGCTATGAGGAGGGGGATATTTGGACTTTTGAGGATGCCGACGCCATCATTCGGGGCGACAACGAATCCGAGATGCGTATTGAGGCGGGGTACGGCCGGGTGGATCATCGCACGAAACATGCCTTCATGGAAGGGGGGGTGCGGGTGACAACGGGGGACCTGATCATCGAGTTGCAAGTGCTAACCTGGTCGAACGCGGAACGCGTGGCCACCTCGGAGCAGCCTGTCCGCGTTGTACAGGGGGGTACAAATTTGCAGGCCGGTTCCATTCAGATGTATCCGGATGAAAGCCGTGTGGTGCTATATGAAACCGAAGGCCGCATCGAGCGATTGGACACCCTCGGCCTTCCGCCGAGCGCTGAACCGCAGTCCGAAATGGAGACGCCTTCCACATGACGCGCCGTCTTTTCTTAATCGGGTCGTTGATTTTTCTGTTGCCCGTCGTGGCTCTGGCGCAAGGCGCCGGCCGTTCCTTCAACTTCAGCACGATGGACCTCAACGCGGGCGAATTTATCTTCGACTTCGAAAAGCAACAGATTGAGAGCATGTCGCGCGGCGCGGATGTAACGCTGTATCCGGACAATCCGGGTGAACGCCCACTGCGGATGCGTGCGCGTGAGATCAAGTTTGAGTGGGGGGACGCAGGCTCTTCCGAGCCGGAGTCGATGTTGCTGGAGGGCGATGTGATCATCTCGCACCCGCAGGGCGAGATCCGCGCCGCAAGGGGCCTATGGACCGTGCAGGATTCGCTCATGGTGTTCACCGGCAATCCGCGGGTTGAGACAGCGCAGCTCGGCACCCTCACCGGTGAGCGGCTGGAACTTAACTTGATGACCGGGAGGTTTAGCGGGGCTCATGTTACGGGCCGAGGTCTGACCATCGGTTCCAGGGGTGATGCACCCGGAAGTTCAGCGAACTTGTTGGCGGTGGACAGTGTCGAGGATTGGCCTGCCTTTTTGACGGCAATCCAGCAGGATGTGCAACGCGATTCGCCGAATCCCGGCAAGCACATCGCCAGCTTGATGACGCCGCAGGTTCGTGCGGGATTCGAAAATCTTGCCAATCAATCCGACTTTGCCGAAGGCCAGAAGCGGCTGGTTGTGGACGCCTTGAATGGATTGCTTCTGTCTCCCCGGTTGTATAACGCCGAGGCATGGAGCGAAACGGAAGTGCCCGCTGACATTGTGACCATGGCCCGGACCCCGGAACTGCCCGAGGCGGAACTCGTGATGGTCAACCGCGCCTTGCTGCATGCCGCCTATCCCGGTTTCGTCGGGCCCCACAGCCCCGTTGCAGGGACCCCTTAATGCCTGTCACGCCCATTCTCAGCACGCGGGGGTTGGTGAAGTCCTTTCGGCGCCGCACGGTCGTGCGCGATGTGTCCATCGAGCTGGCCCCGGGCGAGGTCGTCGGGCTGCTCGGCCCGAACGGCGCGGGCAAGACGACCACCTTCCGCATGACCGTCGGCCTGTACCGCCCCTCGAAGGGAAGCATTCACTTCAACGGGAAAGACATCACCCGCTTTCCAATGTACAAGCGCGCGCGCGAGGGCATGGCCTACCTGCCGCAGGAGCCTTCCGTCTTCCGAAAGCTCTCGGTACGGCAGAACATAACCGCCGTGCTCGAGTACATGCCCTTGACCGGGGCCGAGCGCCGCACCCGCGCCGATGCCCTGCTGGACGAAATGGGCATTGCCCATATCGCGTCGAGTCCCGCCTATGTGCTCTCGGGCGGCGAGCGGCGGCGCACCGAGATTTGCCGCGCCTTGGCGACCGATCCCAAGATATTCCTTTTGGACGAGCCCTTCGCCGGGATTGACCCTATTGCCGTGGCGGATTTGCAGGACACCGTCGCCCAACTGAAGCGAAAGGGCATCGGTGTACTGATTACGGACCACAATGTGCGCGAGACCCTCGCGATTACCGATCGGGCTTACATCATCAGCGAGGGGAGCATCATCGTGCAGGGCACGCCCTCGGAGATCGCGGCGGATCCCATCGCCCGCAAGACTTACCTCGGCGAAAAATTCTCACTGGGGAACTGACACCGTGCATGCGGACTCCCTCATCATCGGCATGGGCAATCCCCTCCGGCGCGATGACGGGTTTGGTCCCGCCGTGCTGGACCTGCTGGAGGCCGAGGGTCTTCCCGGTCGACTCAAGCTCATCTCCGTGCATCAACTTTCTCCCGAGATCGCCGAGGATCTCCGCACGGTCGACCGTGTGGTATTCGTGGATGCGCGAATCGGCGAGGAAGCGGGACTTCGCATGACACCGCTGGAGGCGGACGCGATTGCGGGAGCGACCCTGTCCCACGAGTTTCCCCCCGCAGCACTCTTGCACCTCACGGGGGCCCTGTACGGCCAAACGCCACGCGCCTGGACACTGAGCGCACCGGCCTTGGACCTCTCGCCCGGGGAGGGGTTGAGCCCGGCCTGCCAAGTCTACGCGGAAGAAGCGGTGCTGTTATTGCAGGACTGGCTGAATAGCGAGGGGGATTAACCCGGCTTCCGCGCGGCGATGATCAATTCGCCCTTCATAATGTAGGCGTGATCCTCGATGATCAGCCCCATTTCCTCCAATCGCGTGGTGAGGGAATCGAAGGTGTAGTGGGTGATGTGTTCCTCTGCGTAGCCGGTGGGCTTGAAGAAGGCGTAGGCCTTTTCGATCAGCGGCCATTGCCAGCCGCCGTAGTCGGGCGTGCCAAGAATCAACCGGCCTCCCGGCTCGATGCAGCGCACGAGTTCCTCGAAGACCGCGTCCTGTTCCGGGATGTGCTCGATCACCTGAGACGAGATCACCACCTGAAACGCCTCATCCGCGAAGGGGAGGGCGTTCGTGGAGCCCGCTACGAGCTGCCGGCCGGGCCGGCGCATGAAGCGCAGCTTGCGCCTCAGGATGTCCATGCCGACCGCCTCGGGCGCGCCGTTGAGAATCTGCGTGGAGCCGCAGCCGGCATCCAGTACACGCGAGGCATCGCCAATGAAGCGGACAATGTGCCGGTATCGGCTGCGTTGCCAGTACTTTTGGAGCCAAATGCGTGAGTTGAAGGCGCGGTTGTCGTAATCCGCGCTCTCGATGCTATTGCGAAGCCGCCACATGCCGCGCAGGGTGGCGAGGTAGTCCCGCGCGAATCGCACGAGCTGTGCATGGCTCCGCCCATGCCGCCGCGGGTGGTAGTGGAAGGGAATCTCGCGAACCTGGTAGCCCTCGCAGTAGGCCTTCACCAGCGTCTCCTGCAGGAAGGCGTAGGTCGTGTAGCGAAGGTCCAACTTCGATATCGCCGCGCGGCGATACAGGCGGTAGCCGCTCGAGAGGTCATGGATGTCGAGGTCAAGGATCGTACGGAAGGTCCGGTTGAGGATACGGCTGAGCAGTTGGCGCGTGAAGGGCATCTCGGCATGCCCCTCGCGGATGTACCGCGAGGCGATGACAATATCGGCCGATTCCCGCATGGCAAAGAGGTAGCGCACGATCGCCGGCCGGTGCGAGCAATCGGCATCGAGCGTGAGTAACCATTCCGCGTCGATATCCTCGAAGGCGGTCTTGATTGCGCCGCCGTAGCCCGTTCCCCGCTGTTGGATGACCGTCGCGCCGTGCCGTTCGGCAACGGCGGCGGAATCGTCGCTGGAGCCGCCATCAATGACAAATACGGCGCTGGTTACCGCGATGCCCCGCAGGACTTCGTGCAGTTGCGGCAGGAGCGTGTCCAGATTGGCGGCCTCATCCAGGCACGGAACAACAATGGCCAAGGTAGGCATGCGAATTTCCCCCATGAGCGGCTGAGGGTAGCGTGACGCCTCCCCGGATGCAACTTCCGCCTTGCGGATGGCCGCCCGTGCGGCTACCATGGCGTCCTTCACTGCATTCGGGGGCATACCGGCGCGCATGAACGAAGAAATCGAGACGACCCACGAGAGGACTCCGCCCGCGCGGGGCTCGTCGCTGCTGCTGGGATGCCCGGCGGATGTGCCGCCTCAGCTCTTTGGATGGATGATGGCGAGCGCACTCGCGCTGGCCTTGTCACTCGGGCTGCAAGTGCTCGTGACTTCGGTCATCGTATTCGGGCCGCTCAAGGAGTGGCCCGCTCCCGAGACGATGACCGTGATGGGCCAGGTGATGGTACACCCGGAGCACGACATGCTGGCGTATGTCGGCGGGTTGGCCTTCACTTGCATTGTCCTTTTGCTCGCGGCCGGCGCCGTCCGGTGGCAGGCGGGCCGTCTTGCGCGCATCCATGAGTTTCCTGCCCAAGCCTCGGCGGCGGTGGTGCCCGGGGTGCTGCTGCACCTGACCCTGGCAATGGGCTCGATGACCGCGTTTCTGGTCTGCGTGGAACTCGTGCGGCGCTCGGCTTATGAGCGATGGTCTCTCCACCCGCTCGAGGCGATTCTGCTTCTCCTGCCCGCATTGATGACCATTGCCGTGTTAATCGTACATCGTGTCTGGCCGTCCTGCTGGCCCTCGTTGGCCCGATGGCTTTCCTCGCCACCGAGATACGCGCGCTGGGCATTTGATGCCGCCGTATTCGTGGGCATTGTGCTGTTGCTCTTCGTACCGCCGTCGGCTGACCTGGCCGCGCGCATCTACCTTCGCGAAGGCTTCCTGCATTGGGACTACTTCGCCATGGGCCCCGCGACGCAATACGCACTCGGGTCTGCGCTGGGCACGGATGTGTTCGTACTCTATGGGATTGGCTTTCCAACCCTTCTGGGGCTTCTCGATTCCATCTGGACCCTGTCGCACCAAGGCGCTTTGCACCTCCTGATCGCCTACGGCTGCGTGTACTTTTTCGGGGTGTACTGCCTGCTGCGGGCGCTGCGAGTTGCCAGACCCGCGGCGGCCATGGGTGTCCTGCTTGCCCTCTTGCTGACCTTCTTCGCCCCGATCTGGATAGAGAGGGAAACGCTCTGGCAATGGCCTTCCACCAGCATTCTTCGCTCCCCGACGGATGTATGGCTTTTCGCCGCGCTTGCCATGCACGCCTACACGAGCCGATTGCGCTGGCTGATCGCGGCTTCCGTTTCGGCATTTCTGGGCCTGTTTTTTATTACGGACACCGGCGTCGGGCTCCTCATCGTGCTGGCACTGTACAGCATCTATTGGATTTTAGCGCCAAGACCCAGCGCAGTGGTCCCGTCCCGATTAAAACGAGTGGGGGAAGGCGCGATCGCCTTCGCCGTTGGGTTCCTTACGCTTGCCATCGGGCTACTGATCGCCAGTCGAGGCACGCTCGTGACGGATTCCGAGGCCTTCCTACTCGGCTGGCTTGAGGCCGTCCTGTCGTATGGCGGGATGGGCATGGGCAGCATGTACTTCCTCGCCCGGGTGAGCGTGATCGACATCGCTGTGTTTGTGGGAATCGTTGCCTTGAGCCTCGTGGCGATGTCACGGGGTGGCTTGCGCGCTTTGGGCAGACGACCGGCCGCGGACGAGGTTGTCATCGCGCTGCTCGGGTTCTACGCGCTCGGCCGACTGACCTATTTCCTCTACCGAACCCTGCCGAACAATCTCTACCATGCTTCCGTGCCCGTTGCCGTGCTGCTGGTCGTGCTGGGCGCCCGCTGGGGCGGGGCGTGGTGCCTGCGATGGGCGCGCCAAGCACAGACCTTCCCAGAGCGAAGCATTCCTCGGTTCGTTCGTGCGGCGATGCCGGTTCCGTTGGTGGTATTGGTGGTGTTGGGCATTTGGTACAGCCCCAGTTTTCGCGACTACCCAAGCGCGTTGCGTGTGATGGCAAAGGGCGCGCCAAGCACCGGCAGCCTTTACCTCCTCCCGGAGCAAGGCCAGATCGGCGGCATTCCCATGGATGAGGCGGACCGTGTCGAGGCCTTCGCAGAAACAATCGACCGCATGCGCGCCTTGCACGCCGAGGGGCATCGTGTCGTCATGCTCGATCACACCGCCACGATTCACTACCTGACCGCGCGCGTACCCCCGTCGGGACGCGATATCGGTGCGTACTACAACATTCTGTTCTGGGAGCAAATGGAAGCGTATCAGCGCTCGATTCTGGCGGATCCTCCGGACTTTATCCTGATTCGAAGCGATGTCCCCAATCCGTACTTCGAGGATTCCTGGTCGGACTTGCGCGTATTCTTGGAGGAATGCGCCGCCCGTGTCGAGACGGCGGGTCTGTTCGATGTATACGCATGGGGACTTCGAGCCCAGGAGGCAAGCGATGCTGACTCCCCCTGAAGAGGCCACGATCATCATTCCACGCTGGTGGCAACCAGCCTTGATCGCGTCCTCCGTGCTCATCTACGCCGATACGGCCCGCTACCTGCGCCGGGATGACTGGATATCCCCCAATGCGGAAGGTATCGAAGGCATTCTCATCGCGTCCGTCGTGTATCTGCTCATCACCGGGGCTCTGGCGTTTCTTTTTCATTGGGTTTCCATGCGGGCGAAGCCCTCTGCCCGTGTGACCACCCTTGCGAGCGCATTCGGGGCCGGAGCGGGCGCCTGTGTGATTATCGCGCTGGCAAGCCTGGCCGAAGGAATGCGCCTTCCCATCTACGGTGCGATTGCAGGCATCGTGGTGCTTACCGCCGTGGTTTGGGCGGTGCTTTCCATTCTGACCGCCCGGCCCGGTGTCCTCACGGTCGCCTTTACCGGCGGCCCCTTGGCGGCCGCGGTTGCACTCGCGGCCTTTCAACACCCCTTCCTGTTTGACGACAACCGCGCGCTGAATAGCCTTGCGGCCTCCTCGATCTATGCGCTCGTCACCATGGCCGCCGCGTTGCTCGCCGGTCGTGGTCAGGCCACCGCGCGGGCGGCCGCCATTGCCGTGGTTTTGGTGATCGCCGGCCGTTTGCCCGCGATGATCGCAGGAATCGCCGAGATCGGGGAGGCGGACGAAACCACGATCGCCGATGACCGGCCAAATCTGCTGTTCATCGTGTCGGATACGCTGCGTGCCGACTATTGCTCGGTGAATGGCGGCCCCGTGCCGACCCCATGGCTCGAGCGGCTGGCCGTGCGCGGCGCCCATTTCGAGCAGGCGTATTCGCTCGCCCCGTGGACGCTGCCCTCGATGATTGGGATGTTCGCGTCGACCTATCCGCCGAGCTTCGAGGCAGGCGACAGCAAGGAGGAGTCCCTTCGCGGTTTGTTCTCCTTTTCCGTGCCCATGGAGCAGTTGACCCTGGCCGAGCGCCTCCAGCACGAGGGGTACGATACGGCGGCCTTCGTCGGCAATGCGCTGATTGACCAGCAGACGGGCATTCTGAGGGGATTCGGGGTGGCGAAGGCACGGGCGCGCGCGTGGCCGTATACGCGCACGCGGGCGGGGGTATTGGCGAGGGCGCCCTTGCTGCACGACGCGGTGAGCGTCGTTGCGCCCGCTCTTGCCCCGGAGCGGCGCATCGATACAACGGGCATCCTTACCGGATACGCCCGGAAGTGGCTCTTCCAGCGGGACGAGAGCCGCCCGTTCTTTCTCTTCATCCACTACATGGACCCGCACGCCCCGTACACGCCTCCGCCGGCCTATCGGCTCAGCTCGGTTGGATGGCCTTTCGACGCGGATCCCCCGCTATCAGACCATACCGGCCGGGCGTTGAGCCGAGACCAATTGCAGTATGTGGCGGACTACGCCGGTGAGATTCGCTATGTGGACGCTTCGGCGGGCACGCTGCTCGAGGGCACCGGAGATGCGGCTGGAAACACCCTCATCGTGTTCACTTCCGACCACGGCGAGGAATTCTGGGACCATGGCGGCGTGCTCCATGGTCACACGCTCTATCAGGAGCAGATCCATGTTCCCCTCATCATCACCGGGCCGGGCGTCGCGGAGCGGCGAATCACCGAGCCGGTCTCGCACATCGATCTGATTCCAACCATCGCGGGCCTGCTCGGCCAGCCGCAGGAATCCTCGTGGCGGGGAAGGAATCGCGCGGCGTGGCTGAGAGGGGAGGCCGCACCGGACTTTCTGCCGCCTGTGTTCGCCCAGAGCACCATGTTGCGGCATGAAACGGAGCCCCTGCAGGCGGTGATCGACGGTGACCTCAAGCGAATCCGTTCGAAGGCGCCGGTGCCGGGCTGGTTGTTCGATCTCGCGGATGACCCCGGCGAGCTGTTGAACCTGGAGGACTCAGATCCGGAGGCGGCGGCCTCGCTCGACTCCACGCTGGATGCTTGGGAGCGCTCGTTCCCCTCGACCTTCCGGGAGTGGGCGGGCGATTCGCCGAACGAAGCGCTGATGCAGGAGCGGCTCGAGCAGATGGAAGCGCTGGGCTACCTCTAGGGACCCAAGCAGCGCGGATGGTATGATGATGGTTCGTGCGCGCAATTCACGATCGACGACCGCGAGGGATGGGCATGGCAGACGACAAGAAGCCGGGCGTTGCCAAGGCGAAAGCCAAGGCCAAGACGAAGACGAAATCCAAGGCCAAAGCGCCAGCAAAAACGAAGGCAAAGGCGACAGCCAAGCCGAAAACCAAGCCAAAAGCCAAGGCTTCCGCGAAGTCCAAGGCGAAACCTTCGGGCAAGTCAAAGCCAGCGACCAAGAAAGCGACTGCGAAGCGTATCGATTCGCGGAATGATGTTGGACCCGGCGTACCCGCGGCCGTGGCGGCAACCCTTGCCAACGCGCAGGAGCAACTCGCCGCCTTGAACGAGGCGCCAGCGAGGGTTCCCGAAAGACCCGTCACGACGGCGCAATTGGAGGCGGTCAGCCCCTCGTCTCCGCCTCTGGCCACGACGGCCCCGCTACCGAATACCTCCGCCTTCGAGCGGATGCCCGTGGCATTCTGGCCCGCCATCAATACCCTGTGCGACCGCCCCGAGGCCGTCCGTGAGGCCTATCGCCACGGGCACGATGGACCCGGCACGCTGCAGACATTTCTCGGGGTCATCCTCCTCGCCAGTGGCGCGTATGGCCTTTCCATGGGCGCGACCAATGCCCTGCAAGGGGTCGAGGGGCACACCGCGATGGCCCTCGTGACGGCCATCAAACTTCCGATACTCCTGCTGGCGGTCTACGCCTTCGCGTTTGCACCGCTCTACCTCGCCGCACGCTTTCTTGGGTACGCTTTTACCTCCGCGCAGGCTGCCCGGCTCTTGCTCGCCTCCACCAGCGTCACGGCGGTGACCCTGGCGGGCGCGATACCGATCGCAGTGCTCTTTGCTGCCACGACCGCCACCTACCCGGTGATGCAGCTGCTGCATGGGGTGCTTCTCGCCATTGCCGGATTCATGGGCGCACTGTTCTTCACCACACGCTGCCATGCGATTCATGGCCGCCACGCGACGCTTCGCCCTCTCACACTCATGTTCATCTACATCGTCCTGCATCTGCTGATCGCCACGCAGTGGGCCTTTGTGACGGGACCGTACATCGGCGACCCGGAATCACCCTTCGCCCTGCTGCGCGTGCAGGGTGCATCTTGGCTCGAGGCCCTGCTGTAAGGCGTCGAGTGAACGGAGAGCTACATGTTTCGCTGCCTGCTGCAATTGATTCTGAGTTTGACCCTGCTGGTCATTGTCCTCACTACCGTGGCGATTCTCGGCCTGTTTCACCGCGCGATCTACGACCGCGTCTGGAACTTCCCCCGTGAGGCGGAAGCGTGGGAGGAAATCCGCGCCATGCGCGAGGAGCCCCGCCTTCAATACGCGTGGCAACATTACCGTGGCGTATTGCACAGCCACTCCCACCTTTCGCACGATTCCGATGTGCCGTTTGAAGAAATCCTCGATGTTCTCAAGGAAACCGACCGAGATTTCATCGGCATGTCGGACCATTGCGATGGCGGTAAAGGGGATTACAGCCTACAGTGGCGCGGCGTCTACGACGGCAAGCTCTTTTTCCCAGGATACGAACTGAACAACGGCTTCATGCCATGGGGGCTGCCCAGCGAGGTTGTGCTGGATTGCACCATGGATGAGGACGAGCTGGCAGCCTTCATCGACGACAACGGAGGCCTGTTGTTCTTCGCCCATACCGAACGCGAGCGCCGTTGGGATTTGCCGCAGCTGCGTGGCAAAGAGATCTACAACATCCACACGGACTTCATCCTTGAGAATCCCCTGATCCTGGGACTCTCGAAAGCACCGTCGCTTTTCGTCAACGGCAGCCGATATCCGGACCAGTCCCTTCGACTGATCTTCAAGCATCCCACCGACCAGATAGCGCGCTGGGACGAGATGAACCGCGAGCGGCGGATTACGGGCATTTCGGCGAATGATTCGCACCAGAATATCGGCATTCGGGCCCGCGTGACCGAGGACGACACCCTGCTCATCGAGGACACCAGTCCAAAGACCATCGCTGAGTATCCCCTGACGGGTTGGCGCTGGCTGTTGGCGCGCGTGCTGTTCGGCCGCCTAGATCCGGGCAAGGAGGTGTATCACTTCCAAGGCGATCCCTACATCGTCTCCGTTAACATGGTTTCCACGCATGTGCTGGCCGCCGAACTCAGCGAGGCCGCCATTCTGGATGCCCTTGAGCAGGCTCGCGCGTTCGTCGCGTTTGATGCCATTGCCGATGCCCGTGGCTTCGTCTTTCAGGCGGAAGACGGCGACGCCATCGCTATTCTGGGTGAATACATGCCGTTCTCGTCGTCAACCAACCTTCGCGGATTGTCACCGTACCCGGTGCAGTTCGAGGTATTCCGCCATGGAGAACCCGTCTATTCCTATGAGGGCCGCGAGTTCGCGTGGTCGCCGCCACGGCCCGGGGCTTATCGCGTGGAGGCACGGCTGAACATTCGCGGGCGTTGGGTGCCGTGGGTCTACACGAACCCGATCTACCTGACGGAGCCAGCCGGACCGAATGCGACAGAAACGGGCCATTTGCTGGTGTCCGCTTCTGTAGGCCCATGAGGCAAGAGCCCGCATGAAGATTCTGCATGTCTATAAGGACTTTGACCCGCCCATTCGCGGCGGAATCGAGGGCCACATGGCCATGCTGTGCCGGTACCAGCGCCAATGGGGGGAGGTCGAGGCACTCACCTGCAGCCGCTCGTGGCGCACCCGGATTGTCGAGCGCGATGGGACACGGGTCACGGAGGTGGGGGAGTGGGGGCGCCTGCAGAACGCCCCGGTCTCGCCCGGGTTTCCCTTGCGGCTTCGGCGCGCAAAGGCGGATGTGGTCGTCGTTCATATGCCGAACCCGACCGCGGAGGTGGCCTGTCTGCTCCTCCCGCCACGGGGCAAGATTGTCGTGCGATACCACAGCGATGTGGTGCGCCAGGCCGCCGCGATGCGGCTGTACGGCCCGGTGCAAATGCAATTCATGCGCAGGGCTGCTATGATCCTGCCGACTTCCGAGCCGTACCTCGATACCTCGCCGGTGTTGCAGCGATTTCGTGAGAAGTGCCGCGTGGTGCCGCTGGGCATCGAGGCCGAGCGTTTTAACCATGCGGACGAGGCCGCGGTCGCGGAATTGCGGCGTCGATATGGCCATCCGTTCGTGTTTTTCTGCGGCCGCCACCGATATTACAAGGGACTGGAGCACCTCGTGCGCGCAGCGAATGAGATCAAGGCGCCTGTCGTCATTGCAGGCGATGGGCCGGAGACCCCGCGCCTCAAGGCCCTGTCGAGCGAGTGCGGCGCGTTGGTGTCCTTCCCCGGCCCCCTCAGCCATGAGGACCTGGTCGCCCACCTCCATGCCTGCGCCGTGTTCGTGTTTCCATCGATTGCCCGCAGCGAGGCCTTCGGCCTGAGCATCCTCGAGGCGCATGCGGCAGGCACGCCGGTGGTTGCCACGCGCCTTGGCTCAGGCGTGGAGTATGCCAATCTCCACAACCAGACCGGCCTCAATGTTGCCCCGGGCAACCCGGAAGCGCTGGCCGACGCGGTGAACGCCCTGCTGTCGAACGAGGAGCGGCGTGAACGGCTCGGGGCCTATGCCCGGGATCGGGTCATCAAGAAATTTCGGGCGGAGACCATCGCCCGGGCCGAGTTCGACTGCTACCAGGAGGCCTGCGGGTGCTGATCAACTGGTACCTCGTGTATGCCTACGCCCTGCTGGCCTCCTTCGTGATGGCCGCCGTGCTGACGGCCGTCCTGCGCCGCGTGGCTCCGGGCCTTGGCTGGGTGGACAAACCCGGTGAGCGCAAAATCCATACGCAGCCCATCCCCGTGGCGGGTGGTATCGCCATCGTGGTGACTTTCTATACCGTCATCGCGGTGCATCTACTGGTGCTGCCGGTCGCACGCGGGTTGAATCTGGAATGGGTGAATCAGCAGATACTCGGATTTCTGGGTGAGCAACACCTATGGAAACTGGCGGGGATATTTGTCGGCGGTCTGCTCATTTTTGCGCTTGGGTTTATTGACGACCTCAAGGCCCTGAAACCGGAGGTCAAGCTGGCCGGACAGATCGCCGCTGCGCTGGTACTCGTGTTCTGCGGGATTCGCCTCAATCTTTTCATCGAAATCTGGTGGATTACCGTCCCAATCACCATCGTATGGGTCGTGCTGATCACCAATTCCATGAACCTCCTCGACAACATGGACGGGCTTTCCGGAGGCGTTGCGGTGATCGCGGCCCTGTCCTTTTTCCTCTGCATGCTGCAAGGTGGACAGACATTCATCTGCGTGATGCTCATGGTTTTCGCCGGGGCCGTTGCCGGTTTCCTCTATCACAACCTTTCGCCCGCCAAGATCTTCATGGGCGATGCCGGGGCCATGTTCTGCGGCTATTTCCTCGCGACCGTGCCGCTGCTCGGCACTTTCTACAGCGAGGGTACGCCGTCGCGAATTGCCGTCGCCGCGCCCGTGCTTGCGCTCAGCGTGCCGCTGTTTGATACCCTCAGCGTGATGTACATCCGTTGGCGCAAAGGCGAGTCGATCATGAAGGGCGACAAGCGCCATTTCTCGCACCGGCTCGTGCGCTTCGGCATGACGCGGCCGCAGGCGGTGGAACTGATCTTTCTCGTGGCGATCATCACCGGCCTCGGCGCGGCGATTCTGCCCCAGGTGCAGGCCACGGGCACCATCCTGATTCTGTTGCAGGCCGCTGGACTTTACGGCCTGATCATCCTCCTCATGAATGTTAACCCGGAAGCAAACGACGGCGAATGAGCAAGAAATACCGCACAAAAAGGGCTGTTCCAGCCAAGAATCAAGACGAGGTCAAGCAGGCATCAGCCCCCGCCGCGGAGGTCGCCAGCCAGATCACGCCGTTCGCCGCCACGGCGGGCATTGTGTTCGCGCTGATACTGGCCGTCCTGCTTGGTCTTCGACCGGTGATCGATGGCTATGTCTACCCCTTCTGGAACTATCACTTCGGCGCGGTGTGTTTCGTGCTCTTCGCTGTGTGGACCATTCTCGCGTTGCTTCGAATGATTCCGGCCAATATTCCGCGGGAATCGGTGCTGCTTGTTGGATTTGTGCTGTGGGCTGCCTTCGGATTGACCTACACCGTTCAATACGACGCCACCTTTCGCGGCGTGCTCCTTTGGGCCGGGTACGCCTGTGCATTCGTCGTTGCGGCCAGTGCGCTCAACACACGCACCGCATTGACGATTGTCTTGGGTGGCTTCATGGTCACGGCGTTCTGCGAGGCGGTGTACAGCCTGTTCCATGTCCAGTACATTCTGCCGTTCGTGCGCATGCAGGTCCTCACCGATGCCTCGTTGACGGAGCAGTATTTCGGGGTTCGTGCCCGCACCGATGACCTCAACCACCGGCTTGCGTCCAACCGCGCCTTTGGTACCTTCTTGTTTCCCAATGCCCTCGGGGCCTATATGGCGATGGCCATCCCCGTTGCGCTGGCCGGGGCGCTTGTGTCGTGGCGCCGCCTGACGGCTCGCCTGGCGGATCAATCGTTCGACCGTTGGGCCATGGAGGCCTCGGGAAGGAATAGGGGCTGGCAACTGGGGGTTGGCTTGGGCATGGCCGTGGTCACCGCCATGATTCTCTTTTCGGTGGCCTATCTTTTCATCTATGTCATCGAGGACACGGATGTCTTGAACCGAAGCTGGTTCCGAAGCCCACTCGTCTATTGGTTCTCGATTGCGGTCATCCCCTTGGTTAGTGCGGGAGCGGTCCTCTATGCCATGCGGGTGTATGGATTCGCAGGTTTCTTCACGCTCTTCCGTGCCGTCGCGTATCCGCTCGCCACATTGGTGTTGATCGCAACGCTCTACGCTGCCTTCACGCGCGGCGCCATTCTCGCACTGGTGGGAAGCGGTCTCATCGTCGCCTGGCTCACCCTGAAGCCGCCGCGATGGATTCAGCCGTCTACGCAGGCACTCTCCATGTTGGCCATCCTTGGCCTTGCACTGACTTCCTTGGTGATTGGGGTCAACGCATCCACGGCCGTCGCCCAAGAGCCCCCCGCGCAGGTGTCCTCTCCGTTGGATGTGGCCGGGTCGAGCCCGACGATGTCCGAGGCCCTCAGCGGCGATACCTTCGGGCTTCGCATCGGGTATTGGCAGGTAGGCCTGCGCATTTGGCTCAACCACTTCTTCACCGGTGTTGGGCTGGGCAATTTCGGGACGGTATACCCCGGGTATCAGTTCATCGGGGCCTCGGATGTTAAGACGGCCCACAACGACTTCCTGCAGGTCTTGTCGGAAACAGGGCCAATCGGTTTCCTCCTCTTCGCCGGATTTTGGGTGTGTTTCTTTCTCAGTGGGGCGCGCGCGCTCCAGACCATAACCGACCCGCAGCAACGCCTCATGGCCATCGGACTGTACGCGGGCCTGCTCGCATTCATTCTGCATTCGACCGTGGACTTCAATTTCGTCAATCCGAGTCTATCGCTGCCTGCGCTTGGCCTTGCGGGCGCCTTTCATGCCATGGTCAGGCCCTACCGACGCGAGGCCTCTGGCCCGTCGCGCCATACCCTGCATCTGGCCTTGCTAATTCCCGTCTTGGCGCTTCTGGCAATCCTGGCCGGTGCGGGCACCCGGGCGTACTACACGGACCTGCAGTTGCGGCGCCTCGGGCATGCCACGCAATTTGATAACCAACCCCTCCGGGCCGCGAACTACATTCTTGCCGAGGCCGTGCCGGAAAACGCGCGACCCGATGCAGATTTCAATATTGCCGTGAACGAGGCCATGCGACTCGTGCCCGATCGGCCGACACTTGAGTCGTTCGGAATGATCGTCGCCCCTACCGGCAATCGCAGCCAGCCATGGCGCCGCGTATCCGCCAATGAGCAATTGGGCGGCGAGATGCTGGTTATCATCCGGAACTTTGACGATGCCCACCGTGCGGCCCGGCAGGCGGGCACCCATCGTGCGCAACTGCTCGCGGCGGTGGATTCCGCCTACCCGCACCGCGCCGATGTGGCCGCGCATTTGTACCAATGGTACTTCTTGCTGTTGAACACGACGCAGGACGAAGCCGAACGGCGAGTTTTTGTCGATGAGAGCGTATATTGGGCACGCGAGGCGGTGGCCCGCAGCCCCCGTCAAAGCTGGTACCATTCGTTTCTGGGAAATGCCCTTTGGGAGAAGGGCAAGCAGTTGCAGGAAAGAGAGCGCATCCAGATGCTGGAGGAATCCCTGTCGCACTATCTGCGAGCGGCGGAGCTGTTGCCCATGGAGACGGCCGTGCGGCATGACTATGCGCGGGCAATGCACGCATTCGGCGAGGTTCTTCAATCGATGGGCCGCCCAGCTCGCGGCGAGTATTTCATCTCGATGGCGCAGGCGGAACACCACCACGCCGAACAGGTTCAGAGACAGATCAATGCCTGGCGGTGGGGTACCCCGGCGGGTGGGGAGAGCGAATCATGAAGGTTCTCGTGTTGCATGGCCCCAATCTCAACATGCTGGGCCAGCGCGAGCCGGATGTGTACGGCAAGCAAACCCTTGACGATATCAACGCGATGATTGTCCAAGAGGGCGAAGCCCTTGGACTGGTGGTCACCACTCTCCAGTCCAACTCCGAGGGCGAACTCGTGTCGGCCATTCAGCAGGCCTTGGGCAACGCCGACGCGATCATCATCAACCCCGGCGCGTACACGCACACCAGCGTGGCTCTGCGGGATGCCATCGCCGCGGTGGGGATTCCCACCATCGAGGTGCATCTCTCGAATGTCTATGCACGCGAGGAATTCCGCCATCATTCCCATGTCGCGCCGGTGGCCGTCGGGCAGATCGCGGGTTTCGGCGCGGACAGCTACCGCCTGGCCCTGCACGCGGTGACGCGGATTGTGGGCGTATGAAGGAGCGTATCGAGGGGGTTCGTCGCGGGCTGACCGAGCTGAATTGCGACGCCTTCATCAGCTTTCATCCGCCAACGAACCAATACATGAGCGGATTCACGGGAAGCACCTCCTGCATTCTGATTACGGCTTCCAATGCGCTGTTTCTGTGCGACTTCCGGTACACGGAGCAGGCCAATCGGCAGGCGGAGGCCTTCGAGGTCAATGAGGTGGCAGGCGACCTCATCACTCGGACTGCGGAACGCATGATGAGCCTTGGTGTCACGCGCGCGGCATTCGAGCCCGCCAACTTGACCGTGGCCCAGCACGAGAGCGTGGGGGAGGCCTACACCAATGAGATGGTGGGAGCGCCACGCCTCGTGACGGCCCTGCGCGAGATCAAGACTTCCGAGGAGATTGCCGGCATCCGGGCGGCGTCCGAACTCAAGGAGGCCACCGTTATGCCCCTCCTTGAGGCCATTACGGAAGGGGTGCGCGAGCGCGAGCTGGCCGCCGAGATCGAATACTCCTTGCGCAGGGCAGGGGCCTCCGGAGTCTCGTTCCCGCCGATTGTCGCCTTTGGCGAGGGGAGTTCGCTTCCGCACTATTCACCGGGCGATCGGGCGCTGAAATCGGGTGATATCGTGCTGATTGATTGCGGATGCGTGTTGGACGGATATTGCTCTGACTGGACTCGCTCGTTCTGCTTTGGTAGCATTCCCGGATCCTGGTTCGAGGAGATTTACGCCGTCACGCTGGAAGCGCAGCTCGCGGGCCTCGCGGCGTGCCAGCCGGGCGCCGCGTGTAGGGATGTGGATGCAGCCGCGCGCAGCATCATCCAGGAGGCCGGATACGGTGACCATTTCGGTCACGGACTGGGCCACGGGTTGGGGATCGAGGTTCACGAATCCCCCCGGCTCAACGCCACCTCGAGCGCCACGCTGGCGCCGGGCATGGTCGTGACGGTCGAGCCGGGCATCTATCTGGCTGGCCGCGGCGGGGTGCGTATCGAGGATTTGGTGGTCATTACGGAAAACGGACACGAAGTATTGACGCGTGTCCCCAAGGAATTGAGGGTTTTATAGCCAATGGCGAGTACAGCGGAATTTCGTAACGGTATGGTTTTGATCATGGATAACGGCCTGATGCAGATTGTCGAGTTTCAGCATGTGAAACCCGGCAAAGGCGGCGCCTTTGTGCGCACCAAGCTCAAGAATGTCGTCAGTGGGCGCGTGTTGGAAAAGACCTTTCGCTCCGGTGAAAAGGTGGACGAAGCACGGCTGGAAACCATCGAGTATCAATATCTGTATCGCGAAGGCGATATTTTCCACTTCATGGACAACGAGACCTACGAGCAAATGGCGGTCGGCGCCGAGATTGTCGGTGACGGTGCGAAGTGGCTCAAGGAAAACACGAATGTGCAGCTCACCTTCCACGACGGCAAGGCAATCCTGGCCAATATCCCTTTGTTTGCCGAGCTGACCATCACCCAGTGTGACCCCGGTGTGCAGGGCGATCGTGCCCAGGGCGGCACCAAGCCCGCCACGCTCGAGACCGGCACGGTGATTCAGGTGCCGTTGTTCGTGGGTGAGGGCGAAGTGATCAAGGTGGATACGCGCACGGGCGAATACATCGAGCGCGTCAAGTAGCAACGGCCACCCAAGCCTGGAGGGGATCCGCCCGATGGACTTTGACATCCTTCGTCAATTGATCACGATACTCGAGGAATCGAGCCTGGCCGAGCTGGAAATCGAGGAAGACAACCTGCGCGTGCACCTGAAGAAGCCCGGCGAACGCGTGCAAGTCCAGGCGGCCGCTCCCGCGCCGATTCCGGTCAGCCAGCCGTCGGCCGAGACTACACCTCGGGAATCCGCCCCGGAACCCGCGACTGAGGACGACACGCTCGTCACCATCGTGAGTCCCATGGTCGGCGTCTTCTACTCCGCGCCCGCGCCGGGCGAAGCCCCCTATGTCAATTCAGGCGACATCATCGAGGAAGGCCATACCGTGTGTATTGTCGAGGCGATGAAACTCATGAACGAGGTCAGCGCCAAATTCCGCGCGCGCATCGAGCGGGTGCTCGTCGAGAATGGCGAACCCGTCGAATTCGGCCAAGCGCTTTACGCCGTCACCCCGCTGGAAAGCTGATATCCCCATGTTTCGCCGCGTCCTCATAGCCAACCGGGGCGAGATCGCCGTACGCATCATTCGCGCGTGCCGGGAGCTCGGCATCACCTCAATCGTCGTCTACTCCGAGGCCGATCGCCACAGTCTGCCCGTGCAACTGGCCGATGAAAGCATCTGCATCGGGCCCGCTGCCGCCAAGGAAAGCTATCTCAACATTCCAAGCATCGTTGCCGCCGCTGAGGTGTGCGACGCGCAGGCCATCCACCCCGGTTACGGATTTCTTGCCGAGAACGAACGCTTCGCGGCCATCTGCCGCGAATGCAACATCGGCTTTATCGGGCCGTCTCCCGAGAGCATCGCCCTTGGTGGCGACAAGTCCGCCACGCGGGCCAAGGCCAAGGAAGCAGGCGTACCCATCGTGCCCGGCTCCGATGGAATGGTTCATAGCATCGAGGAGGCGACCCGCATCGCCCGTGAAATCGGCTACCCCATCATGGTGAAGGCTGCTGCCGGGGGTGGGGGAAAGGGCATGCGCCTGGCCCACAACGAGGCTGGACTCAAGAACGCCGTGACGGTCGCCCAGAATGAGGCCGAGGCCGCATTCGGTTTCGGCGGCGTCTATCTCGAGAAGTACATTGGCGACGCACGCCATGTCGAGATTCAGATCATGGCGGATCACCACGGCCGCGTCGTGGCTTTGGGCGAGCGCGAGTGCACCATTCAACGCCGCCACCAGAAGCTCATCGAGGAAGGCCCCTCGCCCGCGCTCACCAATGCCGTGCGTGCGCGCATGTGCCGGGCCGCGGTGAAGGCGGCGAAGGCTATCAACTACACGAACGCCGGGACGGCCGAATTCCTGCTCGCCCCGGACCTGCAGCACTTCTATTTCATCGAGTTCAACACGCGCATTCAAGTGGAGCATCCCGTCACCGAGGAAATCACGGGGCATGACCTGGTCAAGGAGCAGATTCTCATCGCCAGCGGCGAGCCCCTCCCTTACAACAGCGTCACGACGACCGGGCACGCCATCGAGGCCCGCATCTACGCCGAGGACCCCGACCACAACTTCCAGCCCTCGCCGGGCAAGATTGGGCGTTTCCACATCCCCGGTGGACCCGGCATTCGAGTCGAGACCCATTGCTTCGCGGGCTACGAAGTGCCACGCTTCTACGACTCCACCCTGGCCAAGATCATCGCCCGCGGACGAGACCGCAACGAGGCCATCGACCGCATCGTGCGCGCGCTGGATGAATTCGCCAGCGAGAACATCGCCAACACCGCCCGGCTATGCGCCCGCGTCATCGGCAGCGAGCGCTTCCGCCGAGGCGAACTCGCCCCCGACATGCTCGACGCGTTCTTGCCGCGCGGACGGTAGTGCGGAAAACGAGGGACGGACCCCCTATTTCCCGAAGCCATTGCCGAAATCTTGAGCCGTTTGAGGAAATAGGGGGTCCGTCCCTCGTTTTCGACCGTGCACTCGCCGACGCCAATCGGTATCATAGTTCTGTGCGGTTGGCATAGGCCCGGCCGCTCGAAAATCTCACCAACGCGAAGGAAGTGACCATGCGCCTCTTTCAATTGTTAGTTGTAAAACTGCTCGGGCTCGGCGTCTTGATTGGCGGCGGCATGCTCGTGGCCTACCGCTTTGTGCCGGAGATTCCGGCCTTCACCAACAGCCTTATCCAGGTCGTTCGGCCTCAGAACTACCCCTTTGATATGTTCATCCTGATTCCCTTGGGTTTGGCTTTGATTGTGGTCGGGTTCTTCACGCTCATTCCCCGCATCCCGGCGAAGGGCAAGCGCGGTCATATCACCTTCCGCGGCGCCCACGGCGATGTGAAGATCGACCTCGACGGCATCGAGAGCAGCATCAACAAGGCCGTGGGCAAGATGCCCGAGGTCAAGAGCATCAACCTCAAGGTCTACCCGACACCCAACGGCAGTTCGGTGCAGATCGTCGGCGATGTGGTGCTCTTCAAGGAGGCCGGCGTCGGCGCGCTGGCCACCTCGAACTATGTGCGCGAAACGGTCGAGATGACTGCCCAGGGGATTCTCGGCGTCAACGAGGTCACCTCGGTCGAGCTGAATGTGCGCGATGTCGTCCAGAAGCGCGGGGCCTCGGACAAAGAGGCCGAGTTGCTCGTGCGTCCGCGGGATGTCACGCATGCCCGGCTGCCCGGCCACGGCGAGGTGGCCCCTTCCGCCCGCCTGACCCACGACCCGGCCCCCGCGCGTGAGGAATCCCACTACGACCAGCGCGAGGAAGACAGCCACACCCACCCGGACAACGACCACGAATCGTCCGAGTCCGACGAAAAGAACGAGCGCCCCTCTTCCTGAGCGGGACCCCAAAGGGTATGCATGGGCGTGGGTCTCGTCGAAGGTCACGCACAAAGCCCACAGTAGAAAGCACGGCAGCATGATTCATCCCACACGCGAGGAATTCCGGGCAATCGCCCAACCGGGCGCCCTGGTGCCGGTCTACCGCGATGTGGTGGCGGACTTGGAAACGCCGGTGTCCGCCTACATGAAGATCGCCGAAGGGCAGAAGTACGCATTCCTGCTCGAGAGCGTGGAGAAAGCGGACCAAGTGGGCCGGTACTCCTTCCTAGGCGCGAATCCGTCGGTCATCTTTCGCTCGCGCGGCCGGCAGGTAACGGTCGAGACCTTCAACGGGGTCGACACCTTTGAGTCGGACCAGCCCCTCGATTCCTTGCGTGAACTCATGGACCGCTACAAGCCGGTGGGGCTCGAGGGCATGCCGTACTTTCACGGCGGGGCCGTGGGTTACATCGGGTACGACCAGGTGCGCTTCATGGAGTCCCTGCCGGACAAGAACCCGGACCCTCTCAACCTGCCTGATCTTTACTTCGTCATCACCGACACCATCCTCATCTTTGACCATGTGAACAACCGCCTCAAGATTGTCTCGAACGCTCACATCGACGGAGACGCCGATGCCGCGTACGACGAGGCTGTCCACAAAATTGACGCGCTGGAGATTTTGCTGCGCAAGCCCGTGCGCGGCGGCATCGAGCGCATCGGGCCGCAGTCGCCCGGAACGCCACCGCCGATGAAGTCGAGCTTTTCGCGCGAGGGCTTCTGCGAGGCGGTGGACAAGGCCAAGGAGTACATCCGCGCCGGGGACGCCTTCCAGATTGTGCTCTCGCAACGCTTCGAGCGCCCCACAAGCGCCAACGCCGTCAATCTCTTTCGCGCCCTGCGCTGCATCAACCCCTCTCCGTACATGACGCTTCTGCAATTCCCTGAGCTGGACCTGATCGGTTGCAGTCCGGAGGTGATGACCTCCGTGCGCGGCCGCACCTGCATGGTTCGCCCCATCGCCGGCACGCGCAAGCGGGGCGACACGGCCGAGGAAGATGACGCGCTGGAGGCCGACCTGCTGCAGGATGAGAAGGAACTCGCCGAACACATCATGCTGGTGGACCTCGGCCGCAACGATGTTGGCCGGATTAGCAAACCCGGCACCGTGCGTCCGACGCGCCTCAAGGTTATCGAGCGCTACTCGCATGTTATGCACATCGTGAGTCAGGTCGAGGGGGAGATGAAGGACGGTGAGGACGCCTACAGCGCGTTGCGCGCGACCTTCCCGATGGGAACGGTAAGCGGCGCCCCGAAGATCCGGGCCATGGAGATTATTGACGAGCTGGAACCCTTGCGCCGTGGCCCGTACTCCGGTGGCGCCGGGTACATCAGCTTCTCCGGCGACATGGACACCTGCATCATCATCCGGACCATCATCCTTGTAGGCGGCGTCGCATACTGTCAGGCGGGCGCAGGAATCGTGTACGACAGCGTGCCGGAAACGGAATTCGAGGAAACGGTGAACAAGGCCATGGTATTGAATCGTGCGGTCGACTTTGCGGAACAGGGGCTCGAGGCATGATTCTGTTCATCGACAATTACGATTCGTTCACCTACAACCTCGTGCAATATTTCGGCGAACTGGACCCGGACATCCGCGTATTTCGCAATGATGCCATCACGCCGGACGAGGTCTTCGCCCTGAACCCGGACCGGATCGTGGTCTCGCCCGGCCCGTGCACGCCGAGCGAGGCGGGCATCTCGGTTGATTTGATTCGCGCATGCGACGGGCGCATTCCGTTGCTGGGCGTGTGCCTCGGGCACCAGAGCATCGGGCAGGCCTTCGGGGGCGATGTCGTGCGCGCGGACCGCATCATGCACGGCAAGACGAGCCAGATTCACCATACCGGTGACAGCCTTTTCGACGGAATTGAGTCGCCGTTCATTGCCACCCGCTACCACTCGCTGATCATCAAGCGGGAGACTTGCCCCGAGGTACTGGCCATCACCGCGGAGACCGAGGAAGGCGAGATCATGGCGGTAAAGCATCGGGAATTGCCAATTTGGGGCGTCCAATTTCACCCCGAGAGCATTTTGACCGAGTCAGGCAAGCGAATCGTGGCGAATTTCGTGGGTCCCGCCGCTTCCGTGGCGACGGCATAACCGCCCATCCTTCAAGCAGTTACCTTTTGACATTGAGACCCGTGTGTGCTACGCTCCCACGGAGAATCCGCGTGGTTGCAGCGAGGCCCGACCGGGCCCCGGCTAGGGACGCAACCACGCTCGGCATGGGGGCAGCGAGGTGCCTTGGACGGCGTCCAAGCATCGAACGGGCTGAAACGAGGCGAACTATCCATGGCGCAATCGAAGAAGCAATTGGCACTGATTGAGACTCTTGAGCGGCATGTGAAGCTGTGCAATGAGTTTTTGAACGACTGGCTGCTGTTCAACCAGATCCTCAGCGCTTTTCCGAGCCCAGGGGTGAACAAGGCACAGCTCGAGAATCAGTTTCTCAAGATCAAGAGCAAGCTCGCCCGCGAGCACCAGGTGCTCAAGGACGCCCTCGGTCCGGACTACAAGCTCGACGCCAACACGATGAATATCGTGTCCGGCGCGACCAATCTTGAGGGCATCTACTCGCAATCCGAGGTGGCCATCAAGAAGCTGCAGAATGAGTGGCACCGCGCCTTCATCTCCATCAACGAGACCTTGGGCGTGCTCGAGGACAAGAAGCAGCGCGCGGAGATGGGCGAGAAGGTGATGGTCTCCGGAATGGAGCCCAAGAAGAGCGCCATGGGCGGCGGTGGCGCAGGGATGGATGACAACACCCGCACCGTCCTCATCGTGCTTGGGGTTTTCGTACTGGTCGTGGGTGTCATCATGTTCGCCCCGCTGGAGTTTCTCGAACCCTGGAAGTCGCCGCTGCGTGATTTGGGGCTCCCCGTATATCCGTAGTGATTTCCACGGGCTGGCAGCCGGTATACGAAGGAGAGCGTCGTGACCAAGCGGGAACTGGTAATCGAGGTGGCCGAGAAGCTCGGCTACACCCAGAACGAAGTAGCGAGCATTGTCCAAGCCACTTTGGACGCGATCATAGAATCCCTCGCCGAGGGCGAGCGGCTGGAAATACGCAATTTCGGTGTTTTTGAAGTCAAAGCCCGGGATGCCCGCATGGGGCGGAACCCACGCACCGGCCAGGAAGTACCCATCCGGCGCAAACGCGTCGCCTCCTTCAAGCCGGGCAAGGCATTGAAGGAAATGGTGCAGGAAGGCTTGCCGCCCGAGCCGACGGTCAGTGCCCATCCCAGCGGCGATGGTTCCGGCCAAGGCTTCCTCGAGGTGGACGAGCCCGCACCAAGCCCGGAGGAGCGGTCACGGTTTTAGTCTCCCTCGGCGTCTTGCATGCCCGAGAAGCACACCGTCCGCGCGTGACACATCCATGCCTACCATCGCCATCGGCCAAGAAGGCCATCCCGCATGAGCAACCCAGAATTCGATAGCGAAGATCCCGAATCCGCACGGATGACCTTCACCGAGCACTTGGCCGAACTGCGGGATCGCATCATCCGCAGCGGCATCACGATCGGCCTGCTCGTCCTCATCTGTTATTTCTTTTCCGACACCATCTTTCATGCCGTCGCGCGTCCCTTGCAACCGCTCGCGGCGCGGGCCGAGGCGTTGCGCAGCGTCGATGGACCCTACATCGCCGCGATTGACGGTCGTGGGGAGCGCGTCTGGGAGGGGGCGCTGGGTCAGGAGCTTTCCCAATTGGATGCCGTGGCATTCACCTCGGATGCCGAGGGCCGGCCCGTGCTGGTGGCAAACGCGACGGCGGCGAAGAAGGGCGCATTCGGCATTGTCGTGACCTTGGCGCCGGATTCCGAGAAAGCCGGTGCGCCGTACCGCGTGGATAGCGTACAGACTTGGGCGGGCCTGCGTTTTCGAGGTGCACGCCCGGACAACCAGGGCAACCTTATCCTCCTGGGCGATAAGACGGACCCGGAATCGAAGCAGGCGATCCCGATAGAAACCGCCTATCGCTGGAACGCGGAAGACGCCAACCCGCAAGCCACGCTGCGAGCCGCGCTGGCGCCGTTTCTGCCGGAGCGCGCCGCCGCTACCGCCGGGGCCGGTTCCTGGGTGGCGCTGTCGCCGTTTGAGGCCTTTCTCGTCAAGATACGCCTTGCCGTCATTGCCGGCCTGATTCTCTCGTTACCCATCGTGCTGTACCAAATTCGCGCCTTTATTTTCCCCGGTTTGCGCGCAAATGAGCGCCGCATCATCAACATCATGCTCTACGGCAGCAGCGGGTTGATCCTGGTCGGTGTCTCGGTTGCCTACTTCTTCATTTTCCCGCTCATCCTGGATGTGCTCATCGCATGGACGCCGGAGGGGGTCCTGCAGCAATTCCGCATGAGCGAGACCGTCAACCAGATTCTCAAGAGCCTTCTTGCCTTCGCCATTGCGTTCCAGATGCCCCTCGTGGTGCTGCTGCTGGTTTATCTCGATATCCTGCAGCCATCCACTTTGAAGGAATACCGCCGCGTTGCTATCGTGGGCATGGCCTTCGGCGCGGCCTTCTTGACGCCTCCCGACCCGGTCTCTCTGGCCCTGATGCTCATCCCACTCATCATCATGTACGAGATGTGCATCTGGGCATCGTACATTGTCATCCGCAAGCGCGACGCAGCCCGCGTGGCGGACGGAGCTTAACCGTGATTACGCATGCGTCCCTGTTTGGAATTGGAATCGGCGAGATGGTCATCATTGCGGCCATCGCCCTTGTGGTGATCGGTCCGGAGCGGTTCCCGGAGTTCGCGCGCATTGTCATGCGCACGATTCGGGATATCCGGGGCTATGTCGACGAGGCCAAGCAGGAATTGGACAAGGAATTGCGCCCAATCAAGAAGGAAATGCGCCAGCTCGAGCAATATCAGCCGAAGCGCTACTTCGACGACATTACGAACAAGCCTAAGCCCAAGCCCGTGGACTCACCAGACCTTGCGGACGAAGACTCCACGCCGAAGGATGCCCCCGGGACGGTTCCGGCCAGTGAGGAGTCGCCTACGGAGGCCTCTCCGGAGCCCGAGGCTTCTTCCGAGGCGGAACCGAAGACGACCGCCTACGCTCCGCCGTCCGAGGCTGACTACGACCGCAAACCCACGCCATTTCCTCCCGAGGGCCAAAGCCCATACGAAGAAGTGGACGAGGAAGAGCCGTACCGGGATTAGACTCGCAGGGGCATAGCGGTAGGGCCTAGCAGCAGGGATTACTTGAGCAGGGGAAGCGCGGCCTTGAACTGGGGCGTGCCCGCCGCGCCCAGAAGCTCGAACATGGCCATCTGCGTCGTGACCAATTGCACCCCGCATTGCCGCATCCGGGCACAGGCGGCCTCGTAGTCCGAGCCATTCTGCGAGCCGATGGCATCCTGCACGACGAACACCTCGTACCCGGCCTCGACGGCCGCCAGGGCAGTCTGCAGGACGCAGATATGGGCTTCGACACCGGTGATCAGAATCTGGCTGCGGCCGGAATCCTTGATGTAGGCCATGCAGCCCTCATCACCCAGGCAGCCGAAGCTGAATTTCTCGTGCGCGGGAATGCCCTCGAGGGCTTCGCGGATGGATTCGGTGCTTTCGCCCAGCCCCTTCTTGTACTGCTCGCTCCAGAGAATGGGGATGTCGAGACCGCGGGCGAAGGCGATGAGCTTCTCAGCCTTGGGCAGGATTTCCGCGTGCCCGGTGATCAGATGAAACAGCTTGTCCTGAAAATCGACCACGGCAAGGAGGGTCTTGGCTGGATTCAGCATGGAAGTGCTCCTTCATAGGGGGGAAAGCCGAAAAAGGGCCCGGGTTCGCTGTTGACAAGCAGCGCGGCACAGCCATCAACCTTGCACGAGGCAAGGCAGGGGAACGAACTCAGGCGGAGTCGTCCGGACGGCCACGGCGGCGGCGGCGCTTGCGCTCACGAAGGGCATTGGCCTTGTAGAAGAGTGCCGGCTCAATAATCGGCTCGTGCTGCCCCTGCGTCTCCACCTCGCCATAGCTCACGCGGCCACGGTAGGTGCGATTCGACAGGATGATGGCGATCGCCTGGCGCGACCACTTGTTGCCCTTGCGCGTGAAGATATTCTTGCTGTGCAGATACTGAATTACTTTGCCGGTGCTGCGGGTGCGGAGGTATTCCCGAAACACCATTCGGACCACCTCAGCCTCACGATCGTCAACAATGAGGGGCTTTTCGCCGGGTGTGCCACGGCGATAGCCGTAAGGGGCAGGCCCTGTTCCGTAGCGGCCCTGCTGCACGGCCTTGAGTTGACCACGCTTGACCTTCTGGCCGTGGGAGAGCTTGAGGGCATCGTCATCCAGACCGGTAGTGGCAGACAGACCTGCCTCTGCGCCCTCTGACGGACGCTGAGTGCGCTCTTCCCTGCGTGGGGCTGCCCCGCCAGGATGCAAGTGCTCGGCCGTGTTTTCCGGATTTGCCACGAGTCTGCACCACCTCGATTTCACGCGCGTAGTATGCACCGTAGGCCGTGCCGACTGCCGAGGTGGCAGTGTGGGAGAGGCCTGACTGACGCGCTCTTCTTGGGGTAAGTGTAAGCAATACTGTGTCAATTGTCAACAGTTATTGCGCACTTTTTTCCTTCCATCCTCCGGTTCGCATACCGAACACCCCCGACTCGTCCGAACTTGAACAGCCACAAGCAGTTCCGACTGAAAAAAAGAAGGGGGGAGCGCTCATCCGAACGCTCCCCCGCATAACGCTTTACTTCGCGATCCGCTTCGTGCAGGATCTAGCGATGCAATGCTTCTACTTCTTCTTCTTCGCACCGCCCTTAGCAAGACCAAGAATGGCCTGGGGAGGCGTCCCATACGGCTCGGCGTCGTTGGCCGCGCACTTCTTCGCAATATCGAGCAATTCGGTGTCGGCGAAGCCGGCGGACTTGGCCTCGGAAATGACCTCATGGAGCCGGGCGATGATCTTCTTGCGCGTATCTTCGCGGCAGCGGGATTCGATTCCCTTCTGCACGAAGACACCCATGCCGCGGCGGGTGTACAGCAAGCCCATCACTTCGAGGTCACGATACGCCTTGGCAACCGTGTTCGGATTGACGGAGAGGCGTTCCGATAGCTCCCGCACGGAGGGAAGCTGGTCTCCCGACTTCAGCCGGCCCGATGCGATCGCGAACTGGACATGATTCTCGATCTGCACATAGACAGCGACGCTGCTGTCAATATCTACATTGGTCATCATCTTGGACTACTCCCGGTGGCTTTGGGAACGACAAGGTGCGGTATGCAGAATCTGGCCGCTACCCCGAGGCGAGTACACTACTCGCACATCTCACTGTTTGCAGGATACACTCGTACTATAGTTCCGTTCAAGGGGGGAGTTTCACACGATTCTCTTGGATTGACAAGGAGGATTAACACATGCGTTGGACAATCCGAGGGCTAGCCGTCACCGTATGCTGGTGCGGATATGGTCTGTTTTTCGGGCCGGTGGCCACCGCCCAGGAGCTTGCCCCGCTCAGCATTTCCCTCACGACCGTGGCCGGCGCACAGCTGGGCGGCCGGGTGGAGCTTCATCAGGAAGGGGCCATGCCCCGGTCGATTCTATTGCCCACCGGCCGGGCACGCCTGGAGGTTCCGGTGGGGGAATACGAGGCCCACATTTTCGCCTACACTCGCCGCGTGGCCATGCTGGTGGAAATCATGCCCCTGAGTGTTCGGCCCGGGGTCGAGGGGCGGCTTGCCTACGAGCTGCTGGAAGGGGCGACCGCCAGCGTGCCGCTCACGGCCTTTGATCGCGATGGTGATCGCGTGTTGGATCGCGTCGAGATGGCGCGGGGCACGGACCCGGACGATCCTGCCTCGTATCCCGGGGCGATACCTGTGCCTTTTCCCGATAGGGTGTTTTCTTCCGAGGCGGGTTGGTACAAGGGTGAATTGCACGCCCACACCAGCCATGGCCGCGGTTCGGAGTCGGTGGGGGAGTTGATTCGCCGGGCGGAGCGCGCCGGTCTGGACTTCCTGGCCATTACGGATCGAAACACGATGGCCGCGGTTTCGGACCCCGAGTTCACTTCGGACCGCCTTGTCCTGATTCCCGGTATGGAATGGGGAAGCGACGATCGCGGCTACGCACTGATCTACGGCCCGCGAACCCTGCCCCCGCAGGCCGATGTCATGCAGGACGCGCAAGCGATTCTCGAGCGGGTACAGTTTCAGGGCGGCGTTTTCGCCGTGGCTCACCCGTGCTTTCCGCATGCCCCGTGGCAATGGGGCCTCAGCTATGTGAATGCCGTCCAGGTCTGGTGTCGTGACTGGCGCGGGGTTCCCGGCACCAGCTATGAAGTGCTGATGGAGCCCTTGCGCGAACGACGCGATGGCCAGCTCATTCACAGCATCGCCCTCGCCATGGCCAATCCCCTGCGCACCCCTGACGGCTCCCAGAGTGCGATCCCGACCTTGTCCGCGAACGGACAGGCCCAGCGTTTTTTTGACTACGAGGTCTCTCAGGGGCTCAAGGCTTGCATGATTGGTGGCAGCAACACCGCCAGCCCAAGGGTACCCATTGGCTCGCCCGTGACCTATGTCTTCGCCCGGGAGAAGTCCGCGGCGGGCATCCTGGAAGGCATCCGGCTCGGACGCACGGTCATCGCGCGCGATGTGAACGCCCCTCGGGTTATTTTGAAGGCTGACGCGGGCAGCACGGGCCGCATTGATGTCGGCGAGGGGGGTGTCGTGCCGCTGGGCATGGAGACGGACTTCATCGTTCAGGTGGAAGGTGGCCGCGGCTTTCAGGCACAGCTGCTGGAAAATGGCGTGCCCATCCGAACCATCGACATCGAATCAAACAGCCAGGGCTTCGTGGTTGGCCGGCTCCCGACGGGGTACTCCGTGTACCGCGCGCGAATCATCGGCCCACCAAAAACGCCGGGTTACGGGCCCAACGAATTGTATGCGGCGAGTTCCCCCATTTACGCACAGACCATTGTGCCCTACGACCCCGAGTTGGGGCCGGATGCCTTCTGGTTGCGAATCGATCCCGATGACGCTGGCGCTCAAGAGCCTGATTTTACGCGGCTGGATGCCGTCACTTACGACAATCTCCAGCGATATTAGCGCGATGCGGTTCTACTTACTGCTGATTGTCGCCGTAGTCGGGATCAGTTCCTGCGCGACCTCCGGTGTCGACCTCGATCCCGGTGGTCCGTTTACCCGTGAGGAGCTTGAGCGCCGGGTGGCCCAACTCGAGCGTCGTGCCGAGCGGAGGCCCAACGACGCCGATACCTGGTATGCACTAGGAAACGCCTATTTTGACGGCGATGCCTTCAACGAGGCCCGGCAGGCATACCGGCGCGTGGTCGAGTTGGACGAGTCACGCGCGGATGCATGGTCGAATCTCGGGCTGACGCATCGCATCCAAGGAAATTTCATGAACGCGGTTTCGGCTTACGAAACGGCCCTGCAACTCGAGCCGGACGACGCGGTAACCCTTCGGAATCTCTCCATACTCATGCAGGACTTGGGCCACCTCGAGGCAAGTACGGGCCCCTTGCAGCGTTTGCTGCAACTGGATCCGTCGGATGCGAGCATCCGCAACGAGCTGGCGCATGTCTTTGTGCTTGTCGGCCGATATGACGACGCCCTTCATATCTGGGAGGATGGTGGCGACGCCTTGCCAACGGAGATCCACCACGACATCGCCCGGGCAACGGCCCTTCTGCGCACGGGTCGTCTGGATGAGGCGGGAGCGGTCTTGGTGAACGCCGAGGCCCGCGATTCCAGCCACCCAATGCTGCCACCGGCCCGAGCGGATTATTACCGGCGAATGGGGGAGTTCGAGGCGGCATGGCGCGAGGTGGATCGCTGTCAGCGGCGCGGAATTCCGCTCGATCCCGACTTCGTCGCGCTTCTCCGTGCCGAGACGGACAACCGCACAGGGGCGATCAGGTAAGGGCGCTATCAGGTAAGGGGGCCATCCGCCGCGGCGGTCACAAAGCGCGCGGCCCGAAGCCGTAGCGCCGCGTGTGCAGGGCGTTTCAATTCCGGGTCTTTGGCGAGGATCCCCGCGGCATCGCGCTTGGCCTGCTCGAGCAAGCCGGCATCACGCACGATGTCCGCCACGCGCAACTCGCCGAGTCCTGACTGCCGGAAGCCGTACACTTCGCCGGGGCCGCGCAGCCGCAAGTCGGCCTCGGACAGGTCGAAGCCGCTGCTTGTCTCCGTCAGGATACGCAGGCGCTCGCGGCCGTCCTTGGTCTTTGGTGTCCCCAGCAGGAAACAGTACGAGGCCACCGTGCCGCGGCCCACGCGTCCCCGAAGTTGGTGCAACTGACTCAAGCCGAATTGCCCCGCGTCCTCGATGGCCATGATGGTGGCGCGCGGCACATCGATCCCAACCTCGATCACCGAAGTCGCGAACAGGACATCAATGGCGCCGTCGCGAAAGGCCCGCATGATCTCCTCCCGCTCGTCGCGCGGTACTCGCCCATGGAGGAGGGCGGTCCGGAGGTCTTCGAGTGGTCCCTGCGAGAGCATTTCGTAGTGCGTGGTGACGGCGGCCGCCCGTTTCGTCTCGGACTCCTCGATCAATGGGCAGACATAGAAGGTTTGTTGCCCCGTTGCTGCCGCAGCCCGGATAAAGTCGTACATTCCCGGCACTTTGGAGGCCGGAATGCGGCTTGTCGCGATGGGTTGCCTTCCCGGCGGCAGGTCGGGAATGGTGGAGATGTCCATCCCGCCGTACACGGCGATGGCGAGGGAGCGGGGGATGGGGGTTGCCGTCATCTGGAGAATGTCCGGATATCGCCCCTTCGTGGCCAGCCGTTGCCGCTGCGCGACTCCGAATCGGTGTTGCTCATCCACGATGACCAACCCAAGATTGTGGAATCGTGTCGCTTCCTGAATCAGGGCGTGCGTACCCACGACGACATCCAGCTCGCCGGCATGCAGGGCATCACGCAATGCCTTCTTGGCCTTGACGGAGGCCGTCAGCAGGGCCATGCGAACGCCCAAGGGCGCGAGCCAACTTTCCAGGTTCAAATACAACTGCTCGGCCAATAGTTCGGTTGGCGCCATGAACGCACTCTGGAATCCGCCGTCGCAGGCCGCCGCGACGCAATGCAGGGCCACGACCGTCTTGCCGCAACCGACATCGCCTTGCACGAGGCGCATCATCGGCATGAGGCGGCTCATGTCCACGAGGGCGGCGGCAATCGCCCCCTCTTGACCATGCGTGAGCGGAAAGGGCAGAAGCGTGTGCAGGGTCTTGAGCATCGGGCCGTTCATGCGGTGCGAGACCCCGGCCTCCTTTGCGCGGGTGCTGCGCTCGCTCAGGACGGCCAGTTGCAGGGCAAGCAGCTCCTCGTACGCCAGCCGCTCGCGCGCGCTCTCGACCGCCGCCATCGACGGTGGAAAGTGCAGCAGCTCGATCGCCTCGCGCCCGGCAAGGCCGCGCGTCTTCTTGGCGAGTGCTCGTGGCAGGATCTCCGGCCAAGCGGTGACGAGGTCCAGGGCCTGCCGCACCCAACCGCGCAGTTGGCGTTGGGACAGCCCATCCGCGAGGGGGTACACCGGCACGACGCGCCCGGTGTGTATCCGATCGCCATCCTCGTCGTCGATCTTCTCGTATTCCGGGTTTTCCAGCACGGGACCGTTTCGATTTCCCGCGGTACCCGACAGAATCCACCGGGAACCGGGCGTGAATTGAGCGGCCATATAGCCACGCCCGAAAAAGGTCGCCTTGAGCTGCCCGGAACCATCCTCAAGCACCGCCTCGCACAGGCTCATGCGGCCCCGCAGGCGCACATGCTTTGCACGCAGGGCGGCGCCCTCCACGGTGACGGTATCGCCGGGTTGAACCTCCGCCATGGGGGTGATTGCGCTGCGATCGAGGTAGGTACGCGGAAAATGGTGGAGCAAGTCGCCCACGGTGGCAATGCCGAGTTGCCCGAGCAGCGCGACGCGCTTCGGGCCAACGGCCGGCAGCAGATTCACAGGACTTTGCAGCGTGACGGGGATATCTTGTGCGGTGGTTTCAGGCATGCGCGACCAGTTCCCGTTGCGAGGGATGGAGGGGGGCTAAGGAGCAGGGCGCACCGTGAGGGCAATGATCATCTTGCCCTCGTCGAGGTTCAGACCATCCAGCTTGAGGTGATTGCCCGGCACCAGCATGCTCGTTGCTCGTACGGCAATGACCGGCTCCGGCCGTGCCTCGCCGTCGCGCCGCGAGCGAGGCTCGGGTTGCTCCTCGACACGCACTTCCACGCGGATACGCCCTTGCCGGTCCTCCGACAGCGGCGTCACAAAGATGGTGTACCGTTCATTGATGCGCAGGGAGGCCTCTTCCTCGTAGGCGATGGTCGCGTTGCCGCGCCAGAGAAAGCGGTAGGTATCGTAGCGGCGCGTGTCCTTGTCCACCACGACATCCTGAATTTCCAGAACCGCGCGGTCGACGAAGCGTTCCTCGCGTCCTTCCTTCGTGGCGCGAACAGCCATGCAGGAGACGGTGACCCTTCCGGCCGAGGCCACGCGCTCCGCTCCTGCTTCCTGCGCAAGTTGGAATCCGGTGACGGACCCGAAGGCCATTCCGGCCACGAGCACGCCCGCGAGTATCGCCGAGAAACGGCTGGTTACCATACATCCGCCTCGGGTGCGTTGATCCACACCACCGCCGTGCCATTGTCGCTGGTATAGGCGTCGATTTCCGCGCCCTCGATCTCGCTTGAGTAGGTTTGCACCTCGGATTGCGCCGCCACCTCCACCGGGCCGCCGGCGACGATGAACATCGTGCTCATGGCAATGACCACGGCTGCCGTGGCAAAGGAGGCATAGGCCCAGAGGCCCGGCCAACGCGCGGCGACCGGCTCGCCCTTGGCGCGCTCGCGGATGCCCTCCAGAAACAACGGGAGTTGGGCGTCGGCGATCTCATGCGGCTTCGGGACGGCTTGCGCCCCACCGCGCAACGCGCGCAGCATGGCCAAGTGACCCTTCAGTTCCGGGCTGAGCGTCTCTTCCTGGATGGCCTCGGGCGGCAACTGGCCGTCAAACCAGGCCTCGAGTGTTTGGATTGTGATTTTTGTCGTCATGGCTTAGTCCTCCACGACCCCCATCTGCCTAAGCAGATTTTGCAGTTTCTTTCGCGCATGGTGCAAGCGGCTCATCACCGTACCCATGCTGCAGTTCATCGCCTGGGCCATTTCCTCGTAGGAAAGCCCTTCCAACTCGCGCAGAATGAAGGCCGTCTTGTGCTTGTGGCTCAGTTTGTCCATGGCGGCCTGAATCGATTCTCCCAACTCACTCGCCCCGAGTGCCTCATCCGGCTGGGCCGCATGACTCGCGGCGTACTCGGTCCCGCCGAGGTCCTCGATGGCCACGGTGGGCAAACGGCGCTTCTTGAGGTAGTCCTTGCACTGGTTCGCGGTAATGCGAAGCATCCAGGTCTTGAAGCTGGCATCTCCCCGGAACCGGCGCAGGCCGCGATGAGCCTTGATGAACGCCTCCTGCGCGATATCCCAGGCCTCCTCACGATTACGCACATAGCGCACGGAGAGGGCGTAGACATCGTTGCGGTATCGGCGGACCAATTCCTCGAATGCGCCGAAATCGCCCGTGGCCGCGTATTCGGCCAAGGCGCGGTCATCCGCCGTGCGAAGGTCCGCGAGAGGCTTGTTATCTGCCACCGCATCCAACCTTTCAAAGCGCAGGGTGAAGGGAATTGCCATGCTCATCGCCGTGATGCACCTCCTTTTACAGGATTGGACGATGCATGTGCCAGCGTATTCACTTTTGGGGAGGGGATAACACGGACTTGCACGGACGAACACTGACTGACACGGAGTGGACGGTATCCGCCCTGTCCGTGAAAGTCAGTGTCAGTCCGTGTTTATCCGTGCCCGGGGCGTCACACCAAGCTAAATTATTCATTGCAAAGGGTTTACGAAGCCCGGGTCACCACGAAATCGGCGATGTGAAGCATCGCATCACGGTAGGGGGAGGGGGGGAAATCCTCAAGGGAATAGCGCGATTCCGCCACATATTCCAGCGCAAGCTGTTCCGAACGGAGACGAGCGCCGGTCGTTTCCATCATCTCGTGCACCCATTCGCGGTCGGAATCCGCCATGCCACCCTTGAATGAATCCAAGCGGGCTCGGCCGTCGGCGTCCAGCTTTTCGTGCATGCAGAGAATAGGGAGCGTGCGCTTGCCCTCAACCAAGTCCCCGCAGGAGGGTTTCCCGAGGGTTTCGGCGTCCTGCACGAGGTCGAGCACATCGTCGGCAATCTGGAATGCGACGCCCATGCCCATGCCGTAGGCGTAGAGCGAGGAGCGCCACGACGGGTCCGTGAGGTAGGTCGGCGTGCTGCAACTGATCGCGAACAGGCTGGCCGTCTTCTTTTTCGCGAGGCGAATGCAGGCGTCCAGCTCGAAGGCCTCCCGAGAGCGGCCGAAGTAGTTCAACTCGCCCTCGGCCATCTGGCGGACCGAATCGACCGCGTTCAGGATGACGCTGGTGGCGTTGTAGCCGCCGAGCAGGGCGATGGCGCGCGCCACGAGGTAATCGCCACCGAGCACCGCCGTGTGGTTGTCCCAACGGTTGCGCAGGGAGCGCTCGCCCCGGCGTGTATCGGCATCGTCGATGACATCGTCATGAGCCAAGGCCGCGAGGTGAAGCAGTTCCATCGCCGTGGCCATCGGGGCGAATTTGGCGATATCTTCCGCCCCGGATGCCCCCGCCGAGAGCAGCGTGAGGGCCGGCCGCAGGAGTTTACCGCCCGGAGCGGGGATGTCCACATCCGGCCCGTAGACCAGCGCGAGCGTTTCCGACCACAGATCGCCCACGATCTGGCGCACAAGGCCCAGCTCGCTCTCGATGGGTCGATAAAGCTCTTTCATGACGGGTGCGGTAATCATAGCGGGAAAAGCTTAGCACAGCCTTCGCGAGTGGTGCGAATGGGGCGAGATGCGGTGCCGGTCGATGTGGCTGCGTCCTAATTGATGAGGCGGGGTCTCCCGACCCCGCCACTCCGGCGACCGAAGGTCTCCAAGCGAATCGCTACGGCCCTGGGAATGGAGACCTTACGGTCAGGGGAGTGTCGCGGTCAGGAGACCGCGACACATCGGGAGGGAGACGCTATCTCGACAGCGAGGGCGTGGCCAGCTCGACCTTGCGGCCGAGGCCCATGGTGTTGGCGGAGCGAATCACATTAAACCCGTGCTTGCCGCGGATGTCGTCGATGCTTTCGAGGACTCGGCCCCATTTCTCGGCGTCTTTGCGCTCGAACAGGGCGAGTTGGTGCTGGTTGAAGCGCAGGTTGCCGAGGGTCACGCCGATGAGGCGTACGGGCGCGCGGCGTGCCTGGGCTTTCGGAAGCAGCGTGCGCAGGGCGGCGAGGATTTCGTTGTCCAGCGCGGTCGGGTCGGCCAAAGTTGCCGCGAAGGACGGGGTCTGGAAATCGGCGTAGCGCACTTTTAATGATACGCGGCGGCACTCCATCTTTTGCTCGCGCAAGGTGTGGGACGCGCGCTCGGCGAGGTACAGTAGCACTCGCTCGATGCGCTCCCAGTCGCGCAGGTCCTGCTCGAAGGTCGTCTCGCGGCTGATGGATTTCGGCGGACTGTACGGCTCGACGGCCGAGGTCGAGATGCCCCGCGCGCGTTGCTGCAAGCCGTGGGCGGCAGGACCGAACACGCGCAGCAGGCGCGCGGGCGGCTGGTCGGCCAGTTCTCCCGCCGTGAAGATACGAAGCGACTCGAGCGACTCCCGCGTGCGCGGCCCGATGCCCGGGATCTTCTTGAGCGGCAGTGGCCGCATGAACCCCTCGACATCCTTGTCGGCCAGGCGCAGGTAGCCGTCCGGCTTGGCCTCGTCCGAGGCGATCTTGGACACCAGCTTGTTCGGCGTGATGGCGATGGTGCAGGTCAGGCCCGTTTCCTCTCGAATGCGGTCCTTGAGGTGGGTGGCGATGGCGTCATCCCCGCCCAAAAGCCGCTGCGAGCCGGTCACATCGACATAGGCCTCGTCGATCGAGGCCATCTGGACGATGGGGGAGACCGTCTCGAGGATGCGGCGCACGGTGGCCGAGGCCTCGCGGTACCGCTCGAAGTTGCCGCGCATGAAGATGCCATGCGGGCACCGGCGTATCGCCTCCGACAGGGGCATCGCCGAGTGCACCCCGAATTTCCGCGCCTCGTACGACGCCGTGCTCACCACCCCGCGCAGGTCGGTCTTTTCACCCCCGATGATCAACGCCTTGCCGCGCAGTTCCGGATTCAATGCCTGCTCCACCGAGGCGAAGAAGGCATCCATATCAATATGGAGTATGCGGCGGGGCGAAATGGGGACAGCAACCATTTAATGCCCGATCGCGTGGGAGGCGACAGCGCCTTGGCCACAATAAATGGTTACTGTCCCCATTTTTCAATACCGCCGCAGCAGCGCCACCACGACGCCTTGCACCTGCACGGCGCTTGCGTCTACGACGATCGGCTTCATCGACTCGTTGGCGGGCTGGAGGCGGATGCGCTTGCCTTCGTGGTAGATGCGCTTGAGGGTGGCGTTTTCCCCGTCGATGAGGGCGACGACGGTCTCGCCGTCGGCGGCGGTCTCGGCGTGGCGGATGATGACGAGGTCGCCGTCGAGGATGTGGTCGTCGATCATGGATTGGCCATTGACCTGGAGGGCGTAGTGGCGGCCGCGGCGGCCGATCATGGCGCGGGGCACGGCGACGGTCTCGTCATCGGCCACGGCCTCGATGGGCTGCCCCGCGGCGATTCGGCCCATCAGGGGCAATGTCTCGCTTTCCTCGACGGGCACGGCCGCGGGTTGGAGCATTTCGATGTGGCGCTTGCGGTTCCAGCCGCGCTGCACGAAGCCTTTGTCCTCGAGTGCCTTCATGTGCTGATGCACGGTGGCGGGGGAGGAGAGCCCGAAATGGCCGGCGATCTCCATCAGGCTGGGGGCGTAGCCCTCGCGGTCGATGAAGTCCTTGACGAAGTCGAGGATTTGCTTCTGGCGTTTGCTGAGCATGGCGCGGTTCCCCCGTTTGGCTGAGTGGAATAATAGCACGAAAGACACACGAAAGTAAATGGTAGGTTCTCAATCGGGGAAGGAAACTATTGACACCCTATGGCCTGGCTGGTATCCTCCACTGAGCCTCACGAGAAGCTAACGGCATGGGAATAAAAGGGTTATAAGCGCTTTGGCCACCTTAAAAGAACAGCCATCCGATGCCCAGTTCGCTCCCGGGGTCGAGCCGGACCTCCTCGTCATTGGCGGGGGAAAGGGCGGCGTGGGGAAGACCTGCCTGGCGGTTAACCTGGCCGTGCATGTGGCGCAGAAGGGCTGGCGCACGGTGCTGGTGGATGCGGACCTGAGCTGCTCGAATGTCGAGACGGTGCTCGGGGTCGAGGGCGTGCAACGGCTGGACGATTTCTTCCTGAGCAAGGGCCGCAAGAGCCTGGAGCCCATCCTGTGCGATACCCATTTCGAGAACCTGCGCTTCGTGCCGGGCACGACGGGCCTCCTGGATGTGGCGAACCCGCGCTATCAGCAGAAACAGGCGTTTATCCGCGAATTGCGCCAATTGCAGGCGGATTTGGTGATTATCGACCTTGATGCCGGGGCGCATTTGAACACGCTGGACATCTTTCTACTGGCGGAAACGAACGGCATTCTGGTGTTGACGCCGGAGAAGACCAGCATCGACAACGCCTTCAAATTCCTCCGTGCGGCCCTGTACCGGCGCATCGAGCGCTTTTACCAGTCGCAGGATGTGGCGCTGTTGCTGAAGCGCACGGAGACGCTGCCGGCGTTTCTGGCGTGTTTGTCCAAGGCGGAGGCCTTTGAGCGCTCCACGCGGGATACCCTGTGCTCGGAGATTCTGGCCCTGGCGCACTCGATTCGGCCGCACATTGTGGTGAATCGGGCACGCAATTCCTACGAGGCGCAGATCGCCGCAAACATCTTTTGCAAGCACGCCCGGCGGGACCTCGAGATCGAGCCCCACTACCTGGGGCACCTCGCCTTTGACCCCTGCGTGCAAGACGCGATAAACTCTAGCCAACCGTTTGTGGTCAGTCATGCCGATTCGCCGATCGCGGGCTGCGTGGCGGATGTGGCGACCCGACTCGGCTACATCTAGTTGGCTGCATCTAGCAATTTCTTCTGACAATTCAGCATCCAAGCAACGCAGAGGTGCACTTACCGTGGCAAAAGAATCGGAACCCGGCGGAAACGCCCCGGATACCTATGACGCCCTTCGCGACGCGACGCAGGAGTCGTCGGGCTTGTTCGGGCGCATGAATCGAAAGTTTCAGGACGCCCTCCAGACCGGCCGCGCCGATAATCGCCAGTACGACGCACGAGCCGAGGCCGCCGACAATCCTCGGGTCACCTCGGACGACCTTGCCCTGCGCCGCGCGCGCCACACGAAGCCCCGCAAGATGGTCATCCCCGATGGCGTCCTGATCGAGGGCTCCTTGACCAGCGGCTCGGAGAGCGAAGTCGCGGGCCGAATCGACGGCGACCTCAATGTGGACGGCGATTTGCTGATCGCCCCGACGGCGCTGATTTCGGGCAATGTCCGCACGGTGCGGTGCCGCGTCGAGGGGCTGGTCGACGGCAAATTGGAGTGCAGCGACACCTTGGACCTGGGGCAGGCCGGCCGCCTGAACAATGCGGTGACCGTGGGCAAGCGCTTCACGGTGGCAGGGCAGGTATTCGGCAACATCACCTGCGGCGGCGAGCTGCGGCTCCTGGCGAGCGCCAAGGTCACGGGCGATGTCCACTGCAAGAAATTGATCATCGAAGAGGGCGCCGCCCTCAACGGCATCTGCACCATGCGGGCCCCCGCGCAGCGCGCGAATCAGGCCCCCGCACAGTCGAAGCCGGCGCCCGGCGCCGCGTCGCCCTCCCGACAGCAGCAGCAACAACAGGCCCAACAGCAAGCGCAGCAGCAGGAATTGCTCGACGGCGCAACGCCCAATGCCGCCTCCAAGGAAGAAACCCCCGCCAAGCCCTAACGCCCCGGCCCCACTGCCGGGAGGCGTTGCGCATTGCCAAGCCCATGAGCCTGATCCGCCTCCAGAGTGTCGTGAAGAATTACCACGCCGAGTGCATCCTCGACGGGGTGGATTTTCGTGTCGAGGAAGGCGAAAAGATCGGCCTGATCGGTCGAAACGGCACGGGCAAGAGCACAATTTTCCGCGTGATCACCGGCGAAGCCGTGCCGGATTCCGGTACCGTCGAGCAGATGAAGCGCTCGCGCGTCGCCTGCCTGGACCAAATCCCTCAGCTCGATGAAACCCTCACCATTCGCCAGACGGTGGCCGCGGCCTTCGCGGATCTGATCGCGATGGAGGAGGAATTGAACGCCTTGGGCGAGCAGCTCGGCACCGGCGGGGACGCCCTCATGGAGCGCTACGCCGTGCTGCAGGAGGAATTCTCCCACCGCGGCGGCTACTCCTTTCACCATCGGATCGACCGCGTCCTGACCGGGCTTGGCTTCCATGAGGAGGAGTTCGACATCCCCCTGAGCGCCTTGAGCGGCGGTCAGCGCACACGCGTGCGCCTCGCCCTGGTGTTGCTCGAGGATGCCGACCTGCTGCTCCTCGACGAGCCGGAAAACCATTTGGACCTGGAGGCCCGCGAATGGCTCGAGGGATTTCTCCGGAATTGGGAGAAGGCCTTCGTCATCATTTCCCACGATCGCCACATGCTCACCGAGGTGGTCGGGCGCATCGTGGAGCTTGAGCGCGGCACGGTGCGCTCCTATACGGGCAACTACGAGGCCTATCTGGCCGAGAAGGCCCTGATCCGCGAGCAGCAGCACAAGGCCTTCGAGCGCCAGCAGGCCCACATCGCCAAGGAAGAGCGGCTCATCGACCGATTCCGCTACAAGGCAAGCAAGGCGCGGTTCGCGCAATCCCGCATCAAGAAGCTGGACAAGCTCGAGCGCGTCGATGCGCCCTTGGCCGAATCCGACACCGTCAAGATCGCCATGCGCGAGGTCACCCGCAGCGGGCAGGTGGTCCTCAGTGCCATGGAGCTGTCGATGGGCTACCCCAGCCTTCAGCTCTATAAGAACCTGAGCTTTCAGGTCGAGCGGGGCGAGCGCGTGGGGATCATCGGTCCCAACGGCGCCGGCAAGTCCACCCTGCTGCGCCAGCTTGCGGGCGATCTCGAAGGCGGCACGGGCGAGGTGCGGCTGGGGCACAAGGTAAAGGTCGGCGTGTACGACCAGCACCACGCCTCGCTCAACGAGAAGAACGACATCCTCACGGAAGTGCACGCAGCGCGAAGCGATTGGAAGCCGGAGCAGATTCGTGCCTTTCTCGGCCGCTTCCTGTTCACGGGCGAAGATGTTTTTAAGAGCATTTCCTCCCTCAGCGGTGGCGAACGGGCGCGCGTGGCGTTGGCGATTCTCATCCTTCAGGAGTGCAACCTGCTGCTGCTGGACGAACCGACGAACCACCTCGACATCGCCTCGCGCGAGATACTGGAAGACGCCCTGACCCACTTTAATGGCGCACTCATCATGGTAAGCCATGACCGGCGCCTGATCGACCACCTGGTCGAGAAATTGATCATCGTGGAAAGCGGGCGTGCCTTCGTGCACCTCGGCAATTACACCCACTACCGCTGGAAGCTGCGCGAGGGCGCCGACGGCAGCGTGACGGCGGCCAAGGGCGACGCCGTGATGAAGGTACGGCAGACCCAGGCCGGCGGAACCAAGAAATCCGAGCGGCCCGAGCGCGAGCGCAAGAAGTTGCAGAAAGAGCTGCAGGAAATCGAGGCCAATGTAGAGGCAATGGAGGGGCATCTTCGCGAATTGGAGGCGTCTTTCGGCGATATTGACCCGTCCGATTTTGAGGCCCTGCAGGCGCAAACGGCCGATTATGAGGGCCTGAAGCAGGATCTGAGAGACCTCTACGCCGAATGGGAGCGCCTTGCGGAGCAGTTGGCGTAGCTCTAATTTTTGTCTTCCGGCGACCTTTCTCGTATACTTGACTTGATCTATATGCGTGGGACTTTGTCCAGGCACAAAGGAGAAGTACATTGGAAGGCGTCGACACCCGCGGGAACATCACTGTCCAAACGCTCGGGCTTGATCAAGTCGGCCTTACCGAGGCTGCCGAACTGATCCACAACCCCTCCTACGAAACCCTCTTTGAGCACGAGACCGATCCCACATTGGATGGCCTGGAACGCGGGGTGGTGACGAGCTTCGGGGCTGTTTCGGTCGACACGGGCCGCTTCACGGGCCGCTCCGCCAAGGACAAGTACCTCGTCGAGGAAGACACCTCCAAGCAGCATGTCTGGTGGGGCGGGGATGACCATCCCGGCTCAGACAACAAGCCGATCAGCGAGGCCACCTGGGCCGAACTGAAGAAGATCGCCCTCGCGCAGTTGAACGGCAAGAAGCTCTATGTGATCGACGGCTTTGCCGGCACGAACCCGGATACCCGCCTGTGCGTACGCGTCGTCTGCGAGGTCGCCTGGCAGGCGCACTTCTGCAAGAACATGTTCATCCGCCCGACGCAGGAGGAGCTGGAAAACTTCACGCCGGACTTCACGATTCTCAACGCATCCAAGACCGAATGCCCCAATTTCGAGGAATTGGGGCTGCGTTCGGAGGTCTTCGCGGCCTTCAACATCAAGGAAGGAATGGCCTGCATCGCGGGCACCTGGTATGGCGGCGAAATGAAGAAGGGCATCTTTACGATGATGAACTACTTCCTGCCGCTCAAGGATGTGGGCGCCTTCCACTGTTCGGCCAACATGGGCATCAAGAACGGCGATGTAGCCATGTTCTTCGGCCTTTCCGGCACCGGCAAGACGACGCTCTCCGCCGATCCCCACCGCCTCCTCATCGGCGATGACGAGCACGGCTGGGACGACGAGGGTGTGTTCAATTTCGAGGGTGGTTGCTACGCGAAGACGATTGACCTCAGCGAGCAGACCGAGCCGGACATCTACCACGCCATCAAGCGGGACGCCCTGCTCGAGAATGTGATGATCCGCGAGGATGGCACGGTCGATTTCAACGACACCTCGAAGACGCAGAACGGGCGCGTGTCGTACCCGCTGTACCATATTGAGCAGATCGTGAAGCCCGTTTCCAAGGGCCCGCACGCGCGCAATATCATTTTCCTGACCTGCGATGCCTTCGGTGTGCTGCCGCCCGTGGCACTTTTGAATGAAGAGCAGGCGATGTACCAGTATTTGAGCGGCTACACGGCCAAGGTGGCCGGCACGGAGCTGGGCGTCACCGAGCCGAAGGCGACCTTCTCGGCCTGCTTCGGTGCACCGTTCCTCGCCCTGCATCCCGTGCAGTATGGCCATGTGCTCGGCCGCAAGATGAAGCAGCACAACGCCCGGGCCTACCTCGTGAATACCGGGTGGTCCGGCGGCCCGTACGGAGTGGGGAAGCGCATGGCCCTGCCGGTGACGCGCCTCATCATCGACCACATCCTCGATGGCTCGATTGAGGAGGCGGAACAGGAGGAATTCCCGGTATTCGGCTTCCGGATTCCGAAATCGCTCCCTGAAATCGACCCGAAGATTCTCAATCCGCGCAACACCTGGGAGGACAAGTCCGCCTACGATGACAAGTTGCGCGAGGTGGGGAGCATGTTCATCCAGGCCTTCAGCATTTTCACGGACAACGATGAAGGCCGGAGGCTGGCCGAGTCGGCGGGTCCGAAGCTGTAGAAATTCATTGATTTTTTCACGCCACGAAGGAACGAAACGCTTCCTTCGTGGTATATCATTCAGGTACAACGGTGAGTGCCTCGCGCAAATCGCGGGGACCGCACATTGGAAGCAAGAGAAACGCAACGATTGGGGGTTGCGCTCCCGATCCACCGGCCCAAGGAGATTGTACCGTGATGAACCACATTCAACCGCTGAGTAAGGCACGAGTCGCGTTGGCACAGGACGGCGGCGGCATCGGTGAGGGCTTGTTGGGCCTTCTTGAGCTGATCAACCCCATCGTCTTCCTCAACTTCATCGTGGCCATCCTCGGCGCGACCAATGATTTCCTGGTTCGCAAAGCCGGTGTGGACGGTTAGATGACCGGCCTGAGTGGACCAAAAACGCACCTGCGGGCCGTATCGCGCCGTCCGGCCTTGGCTATCGGCGTCGTGGATGTGTTCAGCACGGCGGCCATTCACATTTTGTTCTGGGCTGACCGTCTCAAGCAGGGGAAAGCAGAGGAAGCGGGGCTGCTGTAGCCGCGCAATATTCTCTTGACAGTTTACAGGTGAACCGGTAGGCTACTGGCAGCGGCCGACACCGGCCGGAAACAACAGGGACGAGGGACCGCAAGCAATGAAGCACATTCGCACGATTACCATGAAGCCGGAATCGGCACAGACCAACTTTCAGGCCTTGGTGAACTTTATCGTCGGCGTCGTTGATGTACTCGCCGCCGGGTTCCCAGTGATCATCAGCACCGTTTTCAACAAGACCGGCGGCAGCGTCGGATAGCAACGCACGAGGGAATCCGCGTTGCGGTTGATAACCGTTGCGCGGCTTTACAGGGAGACGAAAGTCCATGCGCCACATTGCAACGATTACGAAGCAACAGCCGGGTTCGGCCCAGACCAACTTCCAGGTGTTGCTCGATGGCATGCTCGCCATCCTGACCACGATCTTCAGCGGCCCCGGCAGCTTTCTCAGCACTTGGGAGCTGGCCCAGCGTCAACGCCCGTTCAAGACCGGTGGCCCCGGTCTCATCGGCGATGGTGACGGCAACGGCGATATCGGGGCAGGGTTCTTCTAGGCCCAAGACCACGATCAACACCCTATCTCTTCAGCGGCGGTTGTCAGTACGGCAGCCGCCGCTGTCTTGTGTTGGGGTATACCGGGCTTTTGGGTGTTTGCAGGGCCGGGGGAGTGACTTGACCGGCTAGATGCGGCTACGGCCCAACTCGGACAGGGCAATGCGCAACATGTCGCAATCGCCGAAGCGCTTGGCCGGCTCCTTCTCAATGCATTTCATGATGATGTCACCCAAGGCCGCGGGCACATGATTGCTGACGGTGGAGGGATGCTCCGGCTTGGCGCGCAGGTGGCACTGGTAGAGTCTTTCGAGCGAGTCCACCTCGAAGGGCTGCTTGCCGGTAAAAAAGTAGTAGAAGGTGATTCCAAGGGAGTAGATGTCACTTCGGGTCGTCGCCTTCTCCTTGCGCACGAGTTCCGGCGCGATGTACATGGGGGTGATCATGTCCTTGAGACCGGAATCGAAGAGCCCCATGAGCTTGGCGCGATAGAGCGAATAGTCTGAAATCTTGACCACGCCCTTGCGGGTGAACATGACATTGGCCGGCTTCATGTCGTGGTGCAGCGTACCACGATCATGGAGATACTGCATGCCATTGCAGATCTGCGCACAGACGGCCAATCGCTCCTGCAAGTGAAACTGGCGGTTCTCCATGTACCACTTCATGTCGGGCCCGTCGATGTACTCGATGACGAGCACTTCGCCCTCGTTGCCGGTGATGAAGTCGTAAATCTTCATCACATTCGGGTGCTCGAACTTGCGGAAGGTCTTCACGCTGCGGCCGAGTTCGCGCACATGCATCTTGTTCTGGAAGAAATTCGCGCGGAACAGCTTCAGGGCAACGACATTGCCCGTCTTAACATCCAAGGCGCGATAGACGGAGCTGGAGCCGCCTTTGCCCAGGAGTTTGTCGATGCGATACCCGTAGAGTTGGGACCGATCGCTCGGCTGCATCATGGTCGGTGCTCCTTGGGGGCGTTAATCTTCAAGGCCGAGGTCAATGCGGGGGGAATCGGCCCAGAGGCCGTCCAAGTCGTAGAACTCACGGGCGTCGCCCCGGAATACATGGACGATGATGGTGCCAAAATCCAGCACCATCCAGGAATCCTTGAATCCACCTTCCGTATACAGGGTGTCGCGCCCGATCTCCTTCATGCCTTCGCGAATGTTCCGGGCGATGGCCTTCATCTGGGGTTCGCTGCGAGCGGTGCAGATGACGAACGCGTCGGTGATGACGGTCAGTCCCTCCACATCGTAGGCGACAATATTTTCACCCTTGATGTCGGAGGCAAGGTGGGCAATGCGGCGGGCGGTGGCCCGGTAATCTTCTTCCTGCGTATCCGGTTGGGTCTTCCGTACGAGTTTCGCCAAGCGACGGCTCCTTATCGGTGATGGCTTATCGGTGACGGCCCTGGATGGGGTAACCCCACCCCTTGGGGGATCATATACCGTATCTAGTCCGCATTGGACAACTCTTGCGTGAGAATTTCGTTAACCAGCTTCGGGTTGGCCTGCCCCTTCGTAGCCTTCATGACCTGGCCCACGAAGAAGCCCATCGCCTTCTGCTTGCCCGCTTTGTAGTCTGCCAGCGGACCCGGATTGGCCGCGATGATCTCGCGCACAATGCCCTCAAGCTCGCCCGTGTCGCTGATCTGCACCAGCCCTTTTTCCTCCACAATCGCCTTCGGGGGCTTGCCGGAGCTGACGCTCTCGGGCAAGACATCCTTGGCGATCTTCCCGCTGATGACCCCGTCTTCAATGAGGGCGATCAGTTCGGCAAGATGCTCCGGAGGGAGCGGACAGTCCTCCCATGAGGCTCCCGCCGCATTCAGAATGGGCTGCAGCTCGACCATGATCCAGTTGGTGGCCAACTTGGCGGGCGCGCCTTGGGCAAGCACCGTCTCGAAGTAGTCGGCCATGGGACGCTCGGCCGTGAGGACGCCGGCGTCGTATGCGGAGAGGCCAAAGGCCTCCTGAAAGCGCTGACGGCGCGCGCGCGGGAGTTCGGGAAGCTGCTCGCGAAGCTGCTTCTCCCATGCCTCGTCAATAACGATCGGCACGAGGTCGGGGTCTGGGAAGTAGCGGTAGTCGTGGGCTTCTTCCTTGAGACGCTGGGAGAAAGTCACGCCGCGATCGGCATCCCAGCCTCGGGTCTCCTGGACCAGCGTGCCGCCTTCCTCGATGACCCGCACCTGGCGCTTCACCTCGAACTCGATGGCCTTCTGTGTGCCGCTGAAGGAGGCGACATTCTTCACCTCCGTCTTGGTGCCCAACTCGGTGGCACCTTTCGGGCGCACGCTGATGTTGGCCTCGCCGCGCAGGGAGCCCTCTTCCATGTTGCAGTCACTGACGCCGAGATAGCGCAGAATCTGCTTCAAGGCGGTCAGGTAGGCGAAGGCCTCCTCGGCCGATTGAATGTCCGGCTCGGTCACGATCTCGAGCAAGGGAATGCCCGCGCGGTTGAAGTCGACCCCGCTCATTCCCTTGCCGATGGTGTGGGTGTTGCTCGCGGTGTCTTCCTCGAGGTGCGCACGCCGGATGCCGATGCGCTTCGTGCCGCCGTTGATGTCGATCTCGAGGTAGCCGTCGTAGCAAAGCGGCAGATCGTATTGGCTGATCTGGTAGTTCTTCGGCAAATCCGGGTAGAAGTAGTTTTTCCGGTCCATCTTTGACCAGCGCGAGATGCGGCAGTTCAGGGCAAGGCCCACCATCACCGAGAACTCCACGGCCTTGCGGTTGAGAACCGGCAGGGTACCCGGGAGGCCCAGCGTGAGCGGGCACACATTCGTGTTGGGCGGCGCATGGAAGTTGGTGCTGGTGGGGCAGAAGACCTTCGAATCCGTGGCCAACTGCGCGTGAACTTCCATTCCGATGACTGCTTCGTATTCCATCCCAGGGGTCCTGTCTGGTGTTGCTGAATTTCGTGGCGAAATAGCCGCTGCGGTGCCTATCCGACCAATGCCGGAACGCCGATCGGCTCCGCAAGCCGCTCGTAGGCGTCGGTTACGCGAATGAGGCCCGCCTCGTCGAAGGCCTTGCCCATGAACTGAAGGCCGATGGGCAATCCCTCGGCGCTCTTGCCGCACGGCACGGAAATGCCCGGCCCGCCTGCGAGATTCAAGGAGATCGTGTAGATGTCGCTCAGGTACATCTCGAGGGGGTCATCGGTCTTGGCGCCCATGCGGAAGGCCGTCGTTGGCGCGGTGGGCGTGGCGATGATGTCGCACGACTCCCAAGCCGTGTCGAAGTCCTGCCGGATCAGGCGGCGCGCCTTCTGGGCCTGGAGGTAATAGGCATCGTAATAGCCGCTGGAGAGCACATAGGTGCCCAGCAGGATGCGCCGTTGCACCTCGGGCCCGAAGCCCTGGGTCTTGCTCATGCGGTACAGCTCTTCGACGGTCTTGGCCTCCGGGGCGCGATGCCCGTAGCGAACGCCGTCAAAGCGGGCGAGGTTGGCGCTGGCCTCGGCGGTGCAGATGATGTAGTAGACCGCCACGGCGTACTTGGAGTGGGGCATGGAGACCTCGACCAGCTTCGCCCCGGCGCCCTCAAGCTTCGCGAGAGCGGCCTCCACAGATGCACGCACCTCGGCCGAGAGGCCCTCGGCAAAATACTCCGTGGGCAGGCCGATGCGCAGTCCCTCGATGCCCTGGCCGAGCGACTCGGTCAGATCGGGCATCGGCTGGTTGACCGAGGTTGAGTCGCGCGGGTCATGGCCGCAGATGGCATTCAGTGTCAGCGCCATGTCCTGCGTATTACGCGTAAAGGGGCCGATTTGGTCCAAGGAGGAGGCAAAGGCGACCAATCCCCATCGAGAGACGCGGCCGTAGGTCGGCTTCATGCCGTAGACGCCACACAGGGCCGCGGGCTGGCGGATGGAGCCGCCTGTATCGCTTCCGAGGCTGATGGGGCACTCGTTGGCGGCAACGGCCGCTGCCGAGCCCCCGCTGGACCCCCCGGGGACACACTCCAGGTCCCATGGGTTCGCCGTGGTCTGCACGGAGGAGTTCTCGGTGGATGACCCCATGGCGAACTCGTCCATGTTGAGCTTGCCAAGGAACACGGCGCCGGCCTTTTCAAGGCCTTGGACGGCGGTAGCATCAAAGGGGCTCTGGTAGCCCTTGAGAATCTTCGAGCAGCAGGTCGTGTGGCCCACGCGGGTGCAGATGACATCCTTGAGGCCGATGGGAACGCCGCCGAGCGGGCCGATGTCCTCGCCTTTTCCGGCCAACGCGTCGATGGTGGCAGCGCGGGACAGGGCCTCGTCACGCCAAACCTCGACGAAGGCCTTGACCTTGCTGTCTACCGCGTCAATGCGGTCAAGGCAGGCCTCGGTGACGGCAACGGCGGTGGTGTCGCCACTTTTAATTGCATCGCGCAGAGCGTGTGCGGGTAGGGAAGTCCAGTCATCGGTGTGCATGGATTACTCCGAGGTATCGAGGATGCGGGGGACGAGAAAGTACTCGCCGTCCGTGGCGGGGGCATTCTTGAGGGCGGCGTCACGGTCCATCTCGTTGATGACCGTGTCGTCGCGCAGGACATTGGTCACATCGAGAGCGTGCATCATCGGCTCGACGCCCTCGGTGTCCAGTTCATTGAGCTGCTCGATATATCCCAGAATGGCGCCGAGTTCGCCGACAAGGCGCTCTTCGGTGGCTTCATCCAAGGTTAATTGGGCAAGACCCGCCACATACTTCACGGTCTCTTTGGTAATTTCGGCCACGATCTCCCTTCCTGCTCCCCCGGGACACGCCGGGTACGGGTTTGCGAATGGTAGCACAGGGGTGGAAATGGTTTCCAAAGGGGGGACGCAGTTTGCGATTGGAAGCAGGCCTCATGCAACGGCATACCGTTCCGATTTTGCGGAGTTCCCCCGGGCTTTGGCATAGTGAGCGCAAATCTATTCGTGGGTGATGAAGCTGTACGCGCGTGTATGCGCTCGTGTTTGGTCTCATCCGCAACTCGCATTTGGCTCGGCATGGAAGGAACCCTCCCTTTGATCGACAAGAAGGCCCTTGGCATCTTCCTCGGGATGACCTACGGCATCTCCTGGCTGGTGGCTGTCTTTCTGTACCTCGGCGGTGGCATCTCGGAGGGGGGCTGGACGCTGCGCGTCGGCCTTCTCGTGCTCGGCCTGATGCTGGTGCCGGCAGCGGCGGCCTTGGTCGCATCGATACTCACACGGGACCGCGCCCACCTCAGCATTCGCCTGTGGCCCATCAACCCGCGGCCGGTGCTGGTGTTCGCCGTGCTCGCGCCGGTGTTCTTTATCGTCGTGTATACGGTTAGTGTGTCGCTCGGGTACGGGGTTGCGGATTGGGGTTTGGGCGCATTGCGCGCACGGATGCCGGGCCCTGCGGAAGCAGGACTGCAACAACAGATGCCCGCACCGTTCCTCCTGATAGCCGGGTTCCTCATGTCGGTCGTGCTGGGGCCCACGCTGTTCGCGTTGATCGGGCTGGGAACGGAGATTGGCTGGCGGGCCTACCTCGCCCAGAAACTGGAACCGCTCGGCCGATGGGGCGCCGCCGCCGTTTCCGGCCTGCTGTGGGGGATATGCTGGTTCCCACTCGTGCTCGGCGTTGCCTGGGCCGGGGAGTCGACCTTCTTTCAAGCCCTCTCACTGGCCATTCGTATTTCTATCGCCGCGGCGCTTTTCGGAATGCTGCTGGCCGAGGTCTATCGCCGGTCGCGCCATGTCGCCCTGACTTCCGTGCTCGCTGGGTGCTTCTACGCCCAGGAGTACGGCATCTGGTATTACCTTATCCGCCAACCGGATCCCCTGATGACGGGGCCCTACGGCGCCGTGGGTATTGTCGGCCTTGCCCTGCTGGTGCTAATCGCTTTCCTCGTGCCCCGATGGGAACGGCTGATTGGCATCGCGCCACCGCCAGTGGAGCCGGCGGCCGATTCCGGGGCGTAACGCCCCGACTGCCTTCCCGTTGACCGATTGACCAGCGGGGGGTATATTCAAGCTGTGGTCAATTCGCGCCATGAGGGGGCGCGTAATCCTTGGTGTTCCGGGCGTATGGAGGTACTTCTGCATGGCTGAGAAGAAGAGTCCGACCAAGTCGATCCTGGATTTCGCCTCGCGCTTCGTGAAAGACCGCGAAGGCGAGTGGAACCACGAGGATTGGGAGCAGGCGCTGAAAAAGGTCGAGGACGCGGGCGTAGCGGCGGAGGAGGAGGTCAAGCGGCACTTCGGCAATGTGCTGGAGGCGGCGAAGTACTTCTACCAGCTGGAGACCTCGCAGGAGGCGAGTGCGGCCGCAACCAAGCCGCGTACGGCGAAACCTGCGGCCAAGGCGAAGGCGAAGAGCAAGCCAAAGGCGAAGGCGAAGGCCAAGCCGAAACCCAAGACGACCAAGTAGCAATCACGAAGGGATTCCCATGTTCCGTATCGGCATTATCGGGTCCGACAACAGCCACGCCATCGCCTTCTCTCAGCTCCTCAACCGCGAGGAGGGCTACAACGGCATGCGCGTTGCCGGGGCCCGCGTCACACGCCTCTATGGGGTTGAGCCGGAACGCACACAGGAAGTGGCCGAGGCTGGGGAAATCGACGAGATTGTGACGGAAACCGAGCACATGATGGGCGATGTGGACGGCATCATCTGCGTCTTGCGCGATGGCGCCCTGCACAAGGACGCGGTCTTGCCCTTTCTCAAGGCAGGACTGCCGGTTTATGTCGACAAGCCGCTGGCCACCACGGTGGCGGATGTGGAGGCGATGATCGACACGGCCGAGCGCACGGGGGTGGGCTTCAGCTCCTTCTCGACGCTGCGATACGAGTTGGGCTTTCAGGCGTGGATATCCGAGTCGCGCGAGAGTGAGGGGGAGGCCATCACCGGCATCAGTACGGGACCGGGCGACCTCGATAGCGAGTACAGCGGCATCTTTTTCTATGGCATTCACGCCGTGGAACTCATGCTGGAGCGCTGGGGATACGGCGTGCGGGAAGTCACCGCGGTGCCCAGTGGGCGCTCGGTGCAGGCGGTTTGCCGTTATGACAGTGGACTGCTGGTGACCCTCAACCTCCTCCATGGCGGGCGGCCGGGTTTCCGGCTTTCCAGCTTCGGACAGCGCGGGACGAGTGAGCACACCTTGGACACTGCCACAAACTACAGGGATGGCATGAAGATCATCCTGGAGGTGCTTGCGGAGGGGGCTTGGCCCTTGACGCCTCCGCAGTTGACCGAGCCCGTGGCCATCCTGGCTGCGATTGAGGACTCGGTGGCCAGCGGTGGCCCCGTGGCGTTGGCATAGGCGGAGATTTCACCCGCCATGGCAGCCAAGAAGCGCGAGGACCGCACGGGGGACGGCGCCCCGCTCACCAACAACCCATTTGCTGCCCTGGGTGGACCTGAGACGGCCCCAGTCCTTCCGCCTGCCCCCGTGAGCCCGCCAACGGTGAAAAAGCCCGCCACGCCCTCTCTTTGGCGCGTGGAACAAGCGCGAAAAGGCGGCTGGAAGCTCTCACTGGTGAAACGGGCGGGTGGACGCTCCGCCACGGTGCTTGCGGGCGTCCAGGGGGATGCGGAGGCCCTCGTGAAGGCCTTGCGCAAGCTCTGCGGGGCAGGAGGCGCCGTAACCGGGCCGGATGCCGTGGAGATTCAGGGCGATCAGCGCCAGTCCATCGCGGATTGGCTGGATAAGCGTGGGGGGGAGGGGTAAGCCTTCGCCTCGCGCAACGCATTCCCGGTCAGGCCAAGTTTCCCTCTGCACCTCCCCGATGATCATCCCACAGCCAATTCACAATCCCTTGCGCCAGAGTTCTGGCGTCTCTATCCAAATTACAGGTTGTTAAACGAACGCCGCCGGTTCCCATCCTTGGGAACCGGCGGCCGGTTATGCGTTGTTCGTATGCAGCTGGAAGAGTGTTAGCTCTTCTTGCGGCGGCGAATCATCATCGCGCCACCCGCGGCGATACCAGCGGCCAGGGCCGCGAGGCCGAGCGGGCCGGCAATCGGGCTGCCCGGAGGCGCCGGCGGGAAGCTGCCGGGGCCACCGTCACCGTCTCCATCGCCATCTCCGTCGCCATCACCGTCTCCGTCTCCGTCGCCATCACCGTCACCGGAGGACGGGGTGGCGAGGTTGTAGTTGGCGAAGCTGGTGAACGGACCACCGAAGAGCGGCAGGCCAGCGAGGTCGAAGATGGTGCCGTTGTTCAGGACCGTAATCCCGACAGTGCCCGGCGGGGTACCCACGATGGATACGACGACGGTCCAGATGGTGCCGTCACCAACCGGGAGAACATTGATGATGTTGGCCGTGATGTTCTTGGCGCCAACCACATTCAACTGGAAGTCGGCAGCGTCTACGCCAACGACCGGCTCACTGAACACGATGTTGAAGTCCACCACATTGAACGGCGGCAGCGACGGCGTCAAGACGGTCTCGACGACCGGCGGGACATTGTCGATGACCAAGCCATCGTTGAGCACGACCGGTCCGCTGGTGTTGCCAGCGCGGTCAGTACCGACGACGGTGATGTCGTAGACGCCATCGGCCAAGCCCGGCAGGGTGCCTCCGGGCAGGGTCCAAGTGCCGTCCTGATTGTTCACTGCATTCACGAAGGGACCGGCAACCGATACTTCAACCCCGGTTTCGAGGTCGACATCGTCGACAGTACCCGTGAGCTGCGGGGAGCCGCTCTGGGTGATCTTCGGGTCGGCCGTCACGATAGGATCGGTCTCATCGAAGAAGTAAGTGAAGCTGGCGGTTTCGTTCTCACGAAGGCCGGTAGCCGTATCAAGCACGGAGCCACGCTCCAAGCCCACCTCAACGATGCCCTCAGAGGCTGCAACAACCTCGAAGGACCACACGGAGTCGCCGTCCGAACCGGAAAGGTTCTGGACGGAGCCATTGACGACATCGAACTCACCAACCGTGAGGCCGTCCACACCTTCCTCGAAAGTGACGACGAAGGAAGCGGGGTTGACCGCAGTCGCACCGTCATTGGCGACGGTACCGGAGGTGATCGCCGTTGTCATCAGGTCTTCGATATCGTAGGTCCAGTTGGCACCGGCAAAGGCGTTGCCGGCCGGGTCCTGAATGTTCCCGGCTGCCAAGTTGACCGGGAGACCCAGGCCCAGAGGCTGAATCGGGAAGCCCGAGAAGGTCCAGATGTTATTCGACGCATTCGGAGTAACCGTCGTGGCGGAGTCCGTGCCGACGGTCAAGTCGCTAGCCACAACGCCGGATACCGGCTCGGTGAACCGAACGATGACCTGCGTGAAGCCTGCGGGGGCGACCGATGCCCCTGCGGAAGGCGTGCGACTCAATACGGCGGGGATGTCACCAATGGCGGCGGTAACATCGCTGAATGGCAAGGCCGTTGGGCAGCCGCCGAGCAGGGTGCCAGCAGCAATGGAGATTGTGATGTCCTCACCATTGAATCCCTCTTGCGCAAAGGGCCACGAGAGAGTGCGGGTACTGCCCGAGCCCGTAATATTGGCCGGGCTGCTCGCCAGCGAGCCCTGGCCGGGGCCGGAGATCGTCACGGACGATGCCACGCCGGGGCCGGTGAAACCGGGGACGGAGACACCGAAATCGATGGTGATGCTGTTCTTCGTGGCAGCAGTTGCCGAGAAGCTGTTGCCAGCACCGATGGCCGCCATCCAGGTAGGAAAGTCGGGGCTGTACAGCGCGACATTGGAGCTACCGGCACCGTCAAGCTGTCCAGCCGGTCCGAGCAAACTTCCGAGGGAAGTAAAGCCAGGGGTCGCCTGATCCAGGAAAGTAATGAAATCGTTGATCGAGTTGGCCGTACGCGTGCGGGTCTGGTCAATACGCGCGTTGTTGGCGGTGAAATCACCTAGGTCAAGCGTGCCAATGCAGATGGCGATGGCCGAGTCGGCAGTGGGGGTGCCCGTGCAGGGATTGCCCGGAGGTTGCCATGCAGTCACCACATCAAGGTCACCAGGGGCGAGGGTGTAGCTCGCTTTTGGGGTGGGGAGATAGTCGATTTCAACACTGACAGCGCCACCGTCCTTCTTGAGGTCAGCCAAGAGGGCGGGAACCACAAACTCGACCACGGCGAGAACCAACTGCGCCACAAAGCCACGGTAGTAGTCAATGTGTGCATCGTCACCGATGGTCATGAAGGCCGCGCCGAAATCGAGGAAGAGGTCCTCGACGCCCGCATCCGCGAGGAGGCCTGATTCAGGGCCCTCTCCGAAATCGAGCGTCCAGAGGCTGGGCACATCGAAGGTCTGGGTACCGACGATGGGTACAGGAACCCCGTTCTCTTGCCCGGTCGTGATCGTGACGGTTTCATCAAGGCTCAGGGAGCCAATCAGGGGCACGCCCGAAACCGTTGTGCGAAGGCGCACTTGGAACAGGACCAACTCCTTGTTCTTGATGTTTTCGCGATTGGCTGCGAATGCCGCCTGCACCTGCCCGACAACAGCCGGGTTGATGTTCGCCACGACGGATGGGTCGTTGTTGACGATGGCGTGCAGGAGGGCGAACTGATCGCTCAGCGGAATGCCGACGCCAGCGTGGTCAAAGCCGACGAAGCTGGGGTTGAGTTGGCCCGGAACATCGGCCCAGATTTGCGTGCCGCCGCTCCAGTTCCCATCAAGGAAAGCATCCAGCTGCGATTGCAGCCCTGCCAAGCTTCCGTTGAGGTCGGCTGCACATTGTGCTTCGGCTTTTGGACTCATAAAGCCCAAAGTTACCGCGGCAACCACCATTGCCATGGATGCGATTCGTTTCATGGTTCGAGTACCCCTCATGAGTTCGTATGCAACGATGCCCTTGCAGAGATTGTGTAGGCTCTGCCCGTCTAAAAACCAAGAATGCTCTTTGGTGAGGGTAGACTGCCGCACGGCACCCCTTCCCCAAATCGACTCGCGCTTATTCTAGACTAGATGACGCGTGGCGTCAACCCACTTTAACCTGTTGCTTCCCATAAATTTACACAATTTTTGCCATTCTCGAAAATTCGTTCACGACGAATAGTCGTATAAATTGGAGAATTGGCCTGTTTGGCCGGCCCGAAGTTCAGCCAACTTTATCCTAAAACGAAGCCGGCCGCCCCTGGGATTGGGGCGGCCGGCTGTATTGAATTTGCTGTGTCGAGATGACTACGAGCGACGGTTCCGGCGCAGGGCCGCAAGGCCAAGACCCGCAGCAAGCAGGGCCAGACCGACCGGTGCCGCAACAGGGGTGCCGGAAGGAGCAGGCGGGAACGGATTGTTGGCGTCGCCGCCGGGGCCGCTGCTGCCACCACCGGGAACACCGGCTGCAAGCACGAGCGCGACGAAGTCGTCGACGGTCGCAAGGAACGCAGGGTCATCGATGGCATTGGTCTTGCCAGCGGCCGCTTCGTTCCACTTGTCAAGGATGGTCGAATCGTCGTCCAGAACCACAGAGCCGTCAACGATGGAGTTGACATTGGCGAGGTTGACATCGTAGGTGCCGGTCAAGATGCCGACAACAACACCGACGAGGGCGTCAATGCAGTCGGTGGCTTCGAGGTTGGCGGGGTTGTCAATGACGCCCCAAAGCAAAAGCGCATCGATTGCCTGATCGAACAGGGTCGCGCGCAACTGCGGGGTGGGGAACTCGGTTTGAATGTTCAAGCCGATGGGGCCGGAGAGGGCTTCCAGCAGCTCGGGCAGCGGGCACGCGCAGCTGTTGACAATCGCGCCGATAAGCGCGCCGTCCGGCACATCGGCGAGGTCCGCCGGGTCAACCGTGATCGGGGTCGTCTTGAGCCCGGAGGTCATTTCGTTGACGGCAGCGACGACTGCAGCGTTGCCACCGATGTACAGCGCCTCGACGAGGGCCATCTGCGCATAGTCCGGCACGCCATCCTGACCGAAGTCATAGATGTCTTCGTCACCATCCGGAACCGCGCCGGGGCAATCGATCTCTTCGTTTCCGCCCGGATCCTGATTATTGGTCGAGCCAATCGTGAATCCCAGGGAGTCACTCAACGCCTGCACTGCAGGAAGTAACTGGTTGTTAAGTTGTGCCGATGCCGGACCGGCGAAGCCGATACCTACGCCGACGGCCAAGGCCATGCCGAGTTTCACTCGCATCATCATGTTGAATTGTCCTCCACTGTTGGGATTCATGAGTCCACCGCTTCCCGCCCCATTGATAGTGGCGGTCGCCAAATACCACACAAAACTTTCGGAACGCCGACGATGAAGAGGCGGTTGTGCTGGACCCTGTCGATTGAGCTTGAGGGGCTGGTCGCTGGTTTGCAACCCTTCCCTCGTCGCCAATCGGTTCAACTTCCGGTGCACGCCCGAGCCGAATCATCTTGCGAGAGCAAGACCGGTCCGTGAAGAACAGTCTCCTTCCCCTCTCGACTCCAGCGGTAGTATAGAGCAGGTGTGAGAACCTGTCAAGGCTTTCCACAAAAGCGGGCGAACATCTCTATCGCCTTTTTTGCCAATGCGTTATGACCGTTCACATGCAATTCTCGGGTGGAATAGCGCCTTGCCGGTCTGATACGCTTCCACAGGCCGAGGAGCGGTTCAGGCTCGGGAGTTCGGAATCGTTGGACAGGGCACACGGGGAAAGGTAGCGATATATATGAGCACAGTGTTGGTGACGGGGGCCTGCGGATTCATCGGTACCTGCCTTTGCCACCGCTTGCGGGCGGATGGCCATACGGTGATCGGAATCGACAATCTTTCACGGCGCGGCTCGGAGTTGAATGCGCTGGAGCTGAGCGATATCGGGGTGGATCTGCGCCGGGTGGATGTAAGCAATGCCCCGAAACTGTTCTATCTGATGTCGCAACTGGGCTCGATCGATGCGGTCTTTCACCTGTCGGCCCAGGTGGCGGTCACGAGCAGCTACGCAAACCGGCAGGTGGATTTTTATGACAACGCACTGGCCTCGTTTAATGTGATTGAAGCAGTTAAGCGCTACACACCGGAGGCGTATTGCCTGTACGCCTCCACAAACAAGGTGTATGGGCACATTACCGTGTCCGAGCCGGTGGGCGTGGGTCAGCCGACGGATCCCTACACGCCGTATGGGGTCAGCAAAGCAACGGGCGAGATGTACTGGCTTGAGTACGGCCGCCCGGAGCTGGGGTTGACGACCTGCTCGTTGCGGCAGTCCTGTATTTATGGGCATCACCAATTCGGCGTCGAGGATCAAGGCTGGGTGGCCTGGTTCACCATCGCCAATCTGCTCGGGGAGGCCATTACCCTATACGGCGATGGTCTGCAAATCCGCGATTTGCTCTTCGTGGATGACCTTATCGACCTGTACCTCGAGGCGTGGTCCAAGCGCTTGACGGGCGCATGGCCCGTCGGGGGCGGCTGTGACAACGCGATCAATCTGCGTGAGTGCCTGGCGCTCATCGAGGAAAAGACGGGCCAAGCCTTCGCGGAAGTACGCCACGAGCCGACGCGGCCGGGCGATCAGCCTTATTTCGTGGCAGACATGTCATGGACGCCGGGGGCAGGACTCGATTGGACGCCCTCGACCGGTATTCCGGAAGGGGTGGACCGCATGGTTGCGTGGATCCGGGAGAACGAGGCCTCGATACGCCGCGCCGTCAAGCGCTGACGCGGGGCGGGTGCACCATTGCCTTGCCACGCGCGAGGGTAATGTAGGCGGTGACGGCGTGCATGACGACGCTGAAGGCATCCTCGACGGGGCCGTATTCATCGGGCTCGCTGGCAATGTGGATGACGAGGTCGGCGGCGTCGAGCAGTTTTCCACCATCGAAGCCAGCGATCGCGGCCGTTTTGGCGCCGTGCTCCCGGGCATAGGCCATCGCGCGCACCACATTGGGGCTGTTGCCGCTGCAGCTCATGCCGATGACCAAGTCGCCCGGCCGCATGGCCGCGCGCAGTTGGTAGACGAAGATGTCGTCGAACGAGACATCATTCCCGAGGGCGGTGATGCAGGGTCCGCTGTCTCCCAAAGCCATGACGCGAAAGCCGGGCTGGCCGTCCATCACCGTGTTGACGGCGAGATCATTGACCCATGCCCCGGCAACGGTCGCACTGCCACCATTTCCCAGGGTGAAGATGGTGCGGTCGTTGGCTCCCGCATCGAGCACCCACTCGGTCAGCGTGGCGATGGCGTCCGCATCGAGCCCCTGAATGACCTCGGCGGTCCGGTTCAAATGGGCGCTCATGTAGTCTGCAGGGGTTGCGGCGTTGCGGTGGGCATCGGTGAGGGCGGGCATGCGGGTGTATTCCTTTCCGGGGTACAGATGAATTAGAATCGGGGGGGAGTAGCCAGGCAGGATCGTACACCCTGCGATGGGTCTCCGTAAATGTTGGAGATTGTTTGACATCCCCGTCTGCATTTGGTATGGTTCTGCGTCGCGCGTACGCCCAGTGGGGTGAAAATGGCGGTGTATGTCCTGTGATTGGGCATCACCCGGCGCGGCCAAGGGAGCGCCCGGAACCACGGCGCGACCATGACGCTAGCATTCCGACTGGAGGAAACGCATCGTGAAGACCTATGTCCCCAAGCAGGGGGATGTTCAAAAGAAATGGATTGTCATCGACGCCGAGGGCAAGGTGCTTGGGCGCGTGGCGGCGGAAGCGGCGAAGATACTTCGTGGCAAGCACAAGCCGTCGTTCACCCCGTTCCTTGACTGCGGCGACAATGTCATTGTGCTCAACGCGGCGAAGGCTCTCGTCACCGGCAAGAAGCTGGATGACAAGAAGTACTACCGCCACAGTGGCTATGTCGGCAGCATCAAGGAAACGAGCTACCGCGAGATGATGGAAAAGCACCCGACTCGCGCCATGACGCTGGCGATCAAGGGCATGGTTCCGCACACGAAACTCGGCCGGGCGCAGCTGCGCCATTTGCGGGTATATGCGGGCGGTGAGCACGGACAGCAAGCGCAGCAACCGGTGGAGCACCTCGTCCCTTAGGGGGCGCAGGCGTTCAAACGCAAGGATAACGAGAGACAACATGGCAGCCACACGCGACAAGAACACGGGTGAGATCGTGGCCACGGGCCGTCGGAAAGAGGCCTCGGCGCGCGTTCGCCTCAAGCCGGGCAACGGCAACTTCATCGTCAACGGAAAGCCGGTCGAGGAGTACCTCATGCGTGAGGTGCTGGTCACCTTGGCCAACCAGCCTTTCGAGCTGACGGACACCATGGGCAAGTTTGATATCCGCGCCCTGTGCACCGGCGGCGGCGTGAGTGGCCAGGCCGGCGCGATTCGCCTCGGCATTGCCCGTGCGCTCGAGGAATACGACAAGAGCACGCACACGACGCTTCGCCGCAGCGGCCTGCTGACGCGCGATTCGCGCGTGGTGGAGCGCAAGAAGTACGGACAACCCGGCGCCCGCAAGCGCTTCCAGTTCTCCAAGCGCTAGGCCTTCCCGCCACGCAGAATACCTATTTTTTCGCGAAAGCCGTCCCCTTTGGGGGCGGCTTTCGCGTTGTTCTGTCGGCAGAGGCCGTAGATCCAGATCTCACAGGCAAGTAAATACCTTGATACGCGTTTGCAATTCTGCGGATTCTGCCGTAGCATGTCGCCAGGCGTGGGATGAATAAAACCAAGGAGCGGGTAATGAGCACAGAAGCCTCCCATTACCGCGACGACGAGAAAACGCGGCCCTGCACCACTTGCCGAATGCCTGTGAGCATTCTGGCGACGAAGTGCCGGTATTGTGGGGCGGAACTCGGGCGGCCGCGTGAAGAGACCCGCAGTCTCTCGGCGCAGGATCTTGGCGGGGAGACCATTAAGCACTACGCTCCCTCCAGCAATGTCATGGATGCCCTTGAGTCCTTCCGCACAGAGCAAGCAGCGCAGCAGCGCAAGAGTGGCAAAGAAGGCAACCTGCCCGAGCTGGACGACCGCAGTCGCGCCCTGGCGTCTGCCGTGCGCTCCTCCCCATCGGGGCCCCCAAGAAAGAACACACGACGGTTCTCCTGGGGAGACTACGGCAGGTATGTCCTTGGTGGGATTACCGCGCTGGTGCTGGTTGTCGTTGCCATCACGGTCATCCCACGATTTACCACGGGACAGACCGAAGGCGAGGTATTCGTCAACCGCGCACCGTCGATGATGGAACTGGGGGCCGCTCCGCTGGAGATCCTGGAGGCCGCCCTTGATGCTGTCCGACAGGCGCCCGGTGCGGAGAACGACGCCATCTATGCCGAGGCGCGTGCACGCCTCCGCCAGGAAGTAACCGGCGTACTGGCGGCCCCGAACTGGTCGCGCCGTTACCTTGACCAAGCCTCCCGGCTGGCCAACCAAGCATCGGCACTGGATCCACACGGCGAAACGCAGGAACTGAAAAGCATGGTCGACGCCGAAGTCGACGCGTACAACATTGTCCTCGCTGGCGTGGACGCTTCCTCTGGCGCGGTGACCTATCGAATGGCCCGCAGCGACACGAATCATACGGCGACCCGCGACGACTTGATTCTGGATCGCTTTCAGATTGTCCGCGTGACAGGCAATACCGTGCGGCTGCGCGATCAACGCAGAGACGGCCGGGAACTGAACTGGTCCATTGGTGGGCAGCCCGCCCTGCGCCAATAGGACTTGCGTACGCCGTTTTTTCTTTCCCTCGCCACTGTGCTACCCTCTGTGGCTCGTGAGCCTATCCCCGGGCGACCCGTGTGCGTTTCCCGGCCAATGCGTTACTGGAACCCAAGGAAATCATCCAACTATGACTCTCCGTCGGCTGCCTGTCGCGATTTCCCTGCTGCTGCTCACCAGTCTCCTTCTGACTTCCTGCGCATGGTGGCGCGGGGACCCCGGCAGTCCTGAGCGCGGCCCCGGAGACAACGAGACCCGTGCCGGAGCGACCACCGATCGTGCTCAGCTTGAGCGCCGGCTGCGCGAGTTGGTGGCAGAGCGCGTCCAATTCCATGAGAACCGCACGACAGGGGATGGCACGCTGATATTCCGAAATCCGTATTGGTTGAAGGAGTATGTGACCTATCCCGGCGGCACTTCGGCAATGACGGTCGAGATTCGCGAGACGCAGTCGCAGATGTCCCCGTTTACCGGCACGGTACGGCTCGACAAGCAGCGATTCGCCACGAAGATGTACCGTCGTCAGGACGAGGCCGCCGCGGACACGAACTTCCTTCGCGATACGGGCACCGAAGTGTTGACCTACGAGTTCCGCCATGGCCGCTGGGTGCGCATTGGGGCGTTGTTCACGGCTGAGGTGACCGAGCAGCGCGAAGGCGGCAGCTGGGTGCGCGTGGAGCCGGAAGTGCGGGCCGATATGGTCCCGCGGCCGGAACCGGAAGGCATTTTCAGCCGCACTTGGTCCCGAATTCTGGGCCGATAACCCATCCACCGGGCAGGGGGCATGACGCACACCACCGCTACGCATTCCGAAGAAACCAAGCGCTTCGCAGGCGCTCTGGAGACGATGATCATCGCCGGGGCCTTTGTGTTCGTGCTTCTCGGCACCTATGCGAAGTCCTTCGGCGATCCCGCCGCCAGCCGCCTTGCTACCGTGTACGCCCTCACCGAGCACGGCACCTTCTACATCGACCCGGTCGATGGCGTCCCCAACCCGTTTGAACGCGCCACGATCGACAAGGTCGTCGTCGATGGGCGGATGCTTTCCAGCAAGCCACCGACGATTCCGCTCATCATGACGGCGCAATACATCGTGTTTCGCGCGTTATTTGGCTGGACGCTTCACGATCCCGACGATGTGAACTATCTCATCCTGTGGATGACGATGACCTTCGTGGGCTCGTGCTATGTGATCGGGCTGGTGTACTTCAAGCGGCTCGTGCACCTCTTCACCGAGGACCCCATCACGCAGGTGCTGCTGCTGTTCGCGCTGGCCTACGGCTCGCAGTTCTGGGGTTACAGCATCAACCTCAACAACCACATCCCCGGCGCGGCAATGGTGATCGTGAGTCTGTTTTATGCCCTCGGGCTCGGCACGCACCGGCTCACCGCGCGCCCGTACCGCTTTATGCTGCTCGGCTTTTCGGCAGGCTTGGTGTTTGCTTTCGACTTGCCCGGCGTCATCTTCGTGGCCCTGGCCGGTCTGCTCGTCCTATGGCGCTACCCACGCGAGTCGCTCACCTATGCCGCCATCGCGGCGGCAATCCCGGTGGGCATCCACTCCGGCGTGCTGTACGCCACCACGGGCAATCCGCTGCCGGTGCAGACCAACAAGGACTACTACCTCTACCAGACCGCCTACTGGCGCAATCCCCGCGGTGTGGACGCCCTCAACGAGCCCAAGGGCACCTACCTGTTCCACATGACCTTCGGGCGCTCCGGCCTGTTCTCCCTGTACCCGATCATGCTGCTCGGAATCGCCGGCTCGGTTCGGGCGACCCTCGGGCGGGTGAAAGACGAGCACCGCGGCCTGATCCTCGGTGGTCTCGGCGCCTTTCTGGTCCTGTCGCTCTACTATTGGAACGGCACGAACAACTACGGCGGAGAATCCTACGGATTCCGCTGGTACATGGTCGCCATGCCCGTGCTGCTGCTCATGGGCATCCCCGTGGTCGAGAGCCTGCGAAAACGCTGGGAGTGGGTCTTCATCGGCCTGATGCTCGGCCTGTCCTGCTACTCCGCCTGGGAGTGCACCAGCGAGCCCTGGCGCGCCAACCAAGAGTGGACCATCCGCTTCTTGGGACGGACTTACTAGAGTGCAGTTCGAGAATGGTTACAGCCTTTGCGGCATATGGACGCCCCGGCCGGCCAGCAAGCAGGCCGGCAAGAATTAGCGAGAGCAAGCTTCTCGCAGTCCAGAGCACGCTCACGCGTGCCCCTCAAGAATGGAATACCCTCTTCCCCGACTCAGGTGTGAATCGCCCCGCTGGTCTCACGCGATGAAACGGTAGTCGTCGCCCTCGCGAAAGCCACGCGGGTCGAGCCACTCGCGGATGTTTTCGCGGGCGCCGGGTGCGCCGACGGCGACGAGGATGCGGCAATCCCCTGCAGGCGGAAGGTCGTCTGGCGCGATGACGCGCACGCCGTGGATCTTCGTGCCGATCTTGCGCGGGTGAATGTCGACGACGGCCTCGATGGGAAAGGCGTCCGTGTCGCGCAGCCAGCGTTTGCCCACTTCGCCCGCGCCCCATTGGTATAGGGGCGGGCCGTCGCCGTTCAGGTAGAGCCTTTTGAGGTAGTGCCGCTTGCAGGCGCGGAATTGGGTCTCCTCGTAGCGTCCATCCCGCATGGAAAGGCGGCCGGGGGATTCGCGCCAGTGCAGCAGCACCTGCGGCACATTCGTCACTTCATGCTTGGCCGCGAGAAAGCGCAGCACGAGGTCGTAATCCTCCGCCCAGCCTTTGTCCTGATAGCCGCCGACCGCCTCAAACGACTCGCGGCGCATGCAGAAGGCCGGGTGCGCGACGGGGCACTCAATGAAGGCCTCGCAAGCCACATCTGCGGGCGTGACGAGCGCATTTAGCCAATCGCGGTAGCGCAGGCGACCCTCGCCGAGCTCCGCGCCAATCATCTCGACCTGCGTGCCGCACAACGCGACGGATGGGTGCGTCTCAAGAAAGCGTAGCTGGGCTTCCAAACGCCCAGGCAGGGAAATGTCGTCCGCATCCATCCGCGCGAGGAAGGGGGCGCGGGCAACCTCCGCGGCGTCCTGCAACGACGCCACGATTCCACCATGCGAACGACGCAGCAAGGTGATGCGCGCATCGCGCGCGTACTCGGCGAGGATTTCCGGCGTCGCGTCGGTTGAGCCGTCATCGACGGTAATCAGTTCCCAATCCTCGAGCGTTTGCGCGAGGATGGAGTCCAGCGCCGCGGGCAGAAAGCGCGCGGCGTTGTGGCAGGGCATGAGGATGGAGACGGTGGGCTGGGGCATGAGAGGTTACTCAGTGGCTGCGCCAGCGCCATCGACGATCGTCTCGCGCACGCGCTGATGGATGCCGCCAAAGGCGCCGTTGGAGCAGATCAGCACGAGGTCGCCATCACGGCCTTCGGCATTCCAGATGGCGGCGAGTTCGTCGGCGGAGGCAACCGTGCGGGCGTGGGGGCCAATCTCGGCGATGAGCCGGGCGACATCAAGCCGCTCATCCTCTGGCAGACTGTCCGCACGATGTACAGGCCCGATGTAGACTCCCTCCGCGCCATTAAATGCTTTGGCGAGGTCATCCTGAAAGCGATTGGTCACGGTCGTGTTCGAGCGCGGCTCGAATGCAACGAGAAGGCGGCGTTCCGGCCAGCGTTCGCGGGCTGCTTGCACCGTCTCGCGGATGGCGGTGGGGTGATGGGCGAAGTCGTCGACGAAGATCATGCCGCGGGCCTCGTGGAAGACCTCGAGTCTGCGCTTGACGCCGCGAAAGCGGGGGAGGGCATCGCGAATGGCGTCGCGCTCGATGCCCAGTACATGCGCGACGGCAATGGCCGCGAGGGCATTGCGCAGATTGTGACGGCCGGCCATGGGCATGCGAAACTCGCCCCAATCCTCGCCACGCACGGTGACCCGCACGCGCTCGAATCCATCTGCTTGGGAAAGGCGCTCGGCGTGGACATCCGCGCCGTCGTTCAGTCCGTAGGTGAGCACCTGGCTGTAGGCGTGCTCCTTGAGCGCCATTGCGCCGGGTTCGTCCGCGCAGAGAATGACCGAGCCCGACGCAGGCACCTGCCGCAGCATCCACTTAAAGGCCTGCTCGATCGCGGCGAGGTCGGGGTAGATGTCGCCGTGATCAAACTCGAGCGAAGTGACCACCGCGATCTCGGGCAAGTAGTGAAAAAATTTCGCGCGCTTATCGAAGAAGGCGGTGTCGTATTCGTCGCCTTCAATGACAAAGGGCGCGCCGTCTTCGCCGAGGCGTGCGGAGTGCTCGAAGTCCGCCGGTTGCCCGCCGATGAGAAAACCGGGGGAGAGGCCGCAGGCGTCGAGCAGAAAGGCCGTGAGTGCCGTCGTGGTCGTTTTACCATGCGTGCCGCAAATGGCGACCGGACGCCGCGTACGCAGCACATGCTCCTTCAACCATTCGGGGAGGCTTTGGTAGCGCATGCGCCGCTCGAGGGCTGCCTCGACCTCGGGATTGCCCCGGCTCAAGGCATTGCCGATAAGGACGGTATCGGGTCCCCAATCGAGATTGGCGGCGTCATAGGCCTGCGCCACGGGCACGCCCAGGCGTTGCACCATGTCCGACACGGGCGGATAGAGGGGATTGTCGCTTCCGCGCACCTCCCAGCCGGCCTCGAGGGCGAGGCGAGCGCCGGCAACCATGAGGGTGCCGCCAATTCCAGAAATATGAAGGCTGGGCATGCGCAGATTTTCGTTTGATGACTTCGATTCGCTTGGGGTCACGCTTTGGCTCCTACCACAATATGCTGTGTGCGCGACTCTACACCCCACCGCTTGATGACAGCAACTTGCAATTCGGTGGGCAATGGGCATAGAAGAAGGGGTTAGCGGTGTCTTTCTTATTGGAGTTCTTACACTTGCGGCGCGGAAATCGTGGGAAGTTGAACACGATATCAACGCAGGAATGGGGAACTCGCCACCGCCTGTTGTGTTTTTTGAGACTTTGGGATAAACTGTTGCAATGCTGCCAGTTACAGCATGTTGTAAATACTTTTCCATCGCGGAACGCGGGGAAGTAGCCATTCACAACTCGTTGTATCTGAACAGCATACACAATTTGAATGCCGCTGCCGACGCCACAACGCCACCGTATCTCGCGATGCGAGTTACAACCTGAGGACCCACCATGGCGACCAATGTCGAGCCCTTCAACAGCATGAGCCTTGGATTCATCGAGGGCATGTACGACGCCTATCTCGAGAACCCGGAAGGCGTGCCAGAGGACTATCGTGCCTATTTCGCATCGATGGGCACGAACGGGCAACACGCGCCGACCCCCTCGGTTTCGCATGATGCCGAGCCCCCGGTGTTCGCGGCGACGACTCCGCAAGCGGATGAAACTCCCAAGGTGAATGGACTCGGTGGCGGCGTGAGTGTCGCACGGCCGGCCGTACCGCTGACCACGGTCAAGGCGGAAGAGATGTCCGCGGGGGAACCGTCGCATGGTGCGGGCGAGAATATGGCGACGCTGCAGCATCGGTTGGATATCCTTGTGCGCAATTTCCGCGTACGCGGCCACCGCATGGCGCGTGTGGCGCCCTTGTCCGAAGACGAAGCGCCTAACCTGCCCGAGCTGGACCTCAAGCACTTCGGGTTTACCGATGACGACATGGAGCGCTCCTTCCTGCCCGGCACGCTGATGGCGCAGGAGGCAATGTCGCTTCAGGAAATCATCGAGCGGTTGCAAGACACCTACTGCCGCAGCATTGGCGTGCAGTTCATGCACATTGACGACCTGCAGGTGCGCGAATGGTTGCAGGAACGCATGGAGACCACGGGCAACCGCATCACGCTGAGCCGTGATCAGCAGTTCCGCATTCTGCGCCGCCTGACGGACGCGGTGATCTTCGAGGAATTCATCCAGAAGAAATACACGGGCGCCAAGAGTTTCTCCCTCGAGGGCGCGGAGAGCCTGATTCCGCTGCTGGAGCTGACCATCGAGAAGGCCGGCGCACTCGAGATTGACGAGATCGTGATCGGCATGGCGCACCGTGGCCGCCTCAATGTGCTGGCCAACATCATGGGGAAAAGTCCCCATCAGATTTTCCGTGAGTTCGAGGACCTTGATCCGGAGTTGTCGCTGGGCCGCGGCGATGTGAAGTACCACCTCGGCTATCACATCAACCGAATCGCGTCGAATGGCCACAAGGTTTTCCTCGCGCTCTCGTTCAACCCGAGCCACCTCGAGTATGTGAACCCCGTGGTGAGCGGACGCGCACGCGCGCGCATGGACCGCCTTGGCGACGACAAGCAGGAAAAGAGCATGGTGCTCCTGATTCACGGCGACTCGGCCTTCGCGGGCGAGGGGATCGTGCAGGAATACCTGAACATGAGCCAGTTGCCGGCCTACCGCACCGGCGGCACGCTGCATGTCATCATCAACAACCAGATAGGCTTCACGACCAGCCCGGGGCAGTACCGCTCGAGCGTGTACGCGTCGGACATCGCCAAAGTCCTGCAGGTGCCAATCTTCCATGTGAACGGCGAGGACCCCGAGGCCGTCGCGCAGGTGATAAACCTCAGCATGGATTTCCGCCGCCAGTTCCAACGCGATGTCGTGGTGGACATGTATTGCTACCGCCGCCGCGGGCACAACGAGGGCGACGAGCCCTCGTTCACACAGCCGCGCATGTACGCGAAGATCCAGAAGCGCCCCTCGGTGCGCGAGTCGTACCTCAATCGCCTGTTGAGTCTTGGCGAAGTGACGCGCGAGGAGGCGGATCAGATCGCCGAGAGCCGCCGTCATTTGCTCGAGGAAGAATTGAACTACGCGCGGCGCGAGGACCATGTCCACACACCCACCATGCTGGGCACCCTTGCCGGGCAGATGTGGGACCGCTATAAGGGCGGCCCCGAGGGCAGTGTGCCGGATGTCGACACCGGCATCGACATCGAACGCGCGCGCACGCTGCTGAAGAAGACGACCAAGCTGCCCGAGGGCTTCACGCTTCACCCGAAGCTGAAGCGCTTCATGAAATTCCGACGGGAGATGGCCAAGGGTGAGCGCGCGCTCGACTGGAGCGCTGGCGAGGCCCTCGCCTTTGCCTCGATTGCCACCGATGGCTACCCCGTACGCCTCACCGGTCAGGACAGCGAGCGCGGCACCTTCAGCCATCGGCACTCGGTTGTTCACGACTACGAGAGCGGTGAGCGCTACATGCCCTTGGCCAATCTGTCCAAAGACCAGGGCTTTATGGCCATCCACAACAGTCCGCTGTCGGAATCCGGCGTGTTGGGCTTCGAGTATGGCTACAGCGTCGGCTACCCCGATGCATTGGTCTGCTGGGAGGCGCAATTCGGCGATTTCTGCAATGTGGCCCAGCCGATTATCGACCAGTTCATCGCCAGCGCAGAAGACAAATGGCGGCGCCTGTCCGGATTGGTCATGCTTTTGCCGCATGGTTTCGAGGGGATGGGCCCCGAGCACTCCAGCGCCCGCCTCGAGCGTTTCCTCACCCTGTGCGCCGAGGACAACCTGCAGGTCTGCAACCCGACAACGCCCGCCCAGTTGTTTCACCTCTTGCGGCGCCAGGTGGTCCGCCCGTGGCGCAAGCCGCTGATTGTGATGACGCCCAAGAGCCTTTTGCGCCACCCGAAGGCCGTCTCGCCACTTGAGGACTTCACCACGGGCCAGTTCCAGCGCACACTGCCGGACACCGAGGTCAATCCCGAGGAAGTCACCCGCATCCTGATGTGCAGCGGCAAGCTCTACTACGAGTTGGTGGCCACGCGCGACGAGGCCGAGCGCCGCGATGTCGCCGTGATTCGCCTCGAGCAGCTCTATCCGCTCAGCGATCAGGTGATGGCCGAAGCCCTTGCACCGTATAAGGAAGGCACGCAGCTTTTCTATGTGCAGGAGGAGCCGGAAAACATGGGCGCGTGGCGCTACCTGCACTACCGTTTCCGTGGCGGCTCCATTCTCGGCAAGTACCCGTTCGACGGGGTATACCGGCCCTCGTCTGCCAGTCCGGCGACGGGTTCCGCCAGCAGCCACAAGCTCGAGCAGCAGGCCCTCATTGAGCGCGCCCTGAACTGCCCGGATCTGGTTTAACAACGCGCCGTCCCGCCTTCGAACCTGGCGGGACGGCCTCGCACAAGTGGAGGGGTTTCTTTCATGGCCGTCGAACTGGTGGTCCCGTCCGTGGGTGAATCGATCACCGAGGTAATGATAGGCGAGTGGCTCGTCGAGGAAGGCGGCTCGGTCCAGCGGGACCAGGCCGTCGTCGAGATTGAATCCGACAAGGCGACCGTCGAGTTGAACGCGCCCCACGCCGGAACCATCACGCAGGTGCTCAAGAAGCAGGGCGAGATGGCCAATGTCGGCGAGGTGATCGGCTACATGGAAGAAGGCGACGCCGCCGCCCCCGTGAAGGACGAGGCCAAGGAAGAGCCCAAGGAGAAGCCTGCCGAGGTCGAGGAGGCGGCTCCCGACGCATCCAGCTCTGACAACGGCTCGCAGAAGCCCGCCGTCGAAGAAGAGCCTGCTCCTGCGTCGGTCGAGGCCAGCGAGCACGCCACCGAGAGCGCACAGGGCGAAGCCAGCCCGGATGCCCGCGTCATGCCGGCGGCAAAGCGCGAACTGATCGAGCATGGCCTTGATGTCAGCGAGGTGAAAGCCACCGGCCCCGGCGGACGCCTGCTCAAGGAAGATGTGCTGCGGCATGTTGAAGGCGAACAGGCGAAGAAGGCCCCTGAGCAGACCCCGGAGCAAAAGGAAGCGCCTGCGCCCGCAGCGGCGGCCTCCGCGCCGAAGCCCGCCGCACCCCCGGCTCCTTCGCAACCGAAGGTGGACACGGGCCACAGCCGTGAGACCCGTACGACCCCGATTTCGCCCATGCGCAAGCGTATCGCGGAGCGCCTGGTCCATGCCCAGCAGACGGGCGCGTTGCTGACGACCTTCAACGAGATCGACATGACGGGCGTCATGGCGATGCGCAAGCAGTATCAGGACGAATTTTCCGAGAAGCACGGCATCAAGCTCGGCTTCATGTCGTTTTTCATCAAGGCCTGCGTCGAGGCACTCAAGGCATTTCCGCAGGTCAATGCCGAGATGCAGGAAAATCAGATCGTTTACTACGAGTATTGCGACATCGGCATTGCGGTCGGTGGCGGCAAGGGGCTCGTTGTGCCCGTGATCCGCAATGCCGAGACGCTCAGCCTCGCGGAACTCGAAAAGGCCATTGCCGACTTCGGGAAGCGCGCCCGCGACAACAAGATCAGCCTTGAGGAACTTCAGGGCGGCACCTTCTCCATCACCAACGGCGGCATTTTCGGCTCCTTGATGTCGACTCCCATCATCAATCCGCCGCAAAGCGCCATTCTGGGCATGCACAAGATTCAGGACCGGCCGATGGCCATCAACGGCGAAGTCGTCATTCGCCCGATGATGTATGTGGCCCTGACCTACGACCACCGCATCATTGACGGCCGCGAGGCGGTGAGCTTCCTCGTGCATATCAAGAAGGGTGTGGAAAATCCCGAGCGCATGCTGCTGGACCTGTAGCGGCCTGCCAGCAGACAAGAGCGCTGCACCGGCACTATCCGAACTCGAATAGCGGTAGACGAATCGCGTTAGAAAGGATTGCATTTCCCATGAAAGAGGCAAAGCACGAGCTGGTCATCATTGGCTCGGGCCCCGGGGGGTATGTGGCCGCCATTCGCGCGGCACAACTCGGCATCAACACGGCCATTATTGAGAAGGAGCCAAAACTCGGCGGCACCTGCTTGCGGGTTGGGTGCATTCCGAGCAAGGCGCTATTGGAATCGAGCGAACGCTACGCCGAGGCGCAGCACGCCCTCGAAGGCCATGGCGTGAGCGTCGGTGAGGTCTCCCTTGACCTCCAGCGCATGATCAAGCGCAAGGACGACATTGTCGAGACTTTCACGCGCGGCGTGGCGGGGCTGATGAAGAAAAACAGTGTGACCGTCTACCACGGCACCGGACGCATCGACGGCCCAGGCAAGGTCGTGGTCGAGGGCGGGGACGAAGAAGCCACCCTGAGCGCGGGCAACATCCTCATTGCCACCGGGAGCAAGTCGAGCGAGCTGCCCGGCATCGAGTTTGACGGTGATCGTATCGGCACGAGCACGGAGGCCCTGAGTTACCCCGAGGTACCGAAGCATCTGGTCGTGATTGGCGCGGGGTATATCGGACTCGAGCTGGGCTCCGTGTGGGGGCGTCTTGGCTCGAAGGTAACGGTTCTCGAGTACCTCGATCGCATTCTGCCGGGCATGGACTCGGAAATGGCGAAAGAAGCGCAGAAGATTTTCACGAAGCAGGGGCTGACCTTCAAGCTGGGCTCGAAAGTCACCGGCGCGCGCGTGGATGGCGATCATTGCGTGGTCGAGGTGGAAGGCGCCGAGCCCATCGAGTGCGACCGCGTACTCGTGTGCGTCGGCCGGACGCCGAACACCGAGGGCCTTGGGCTGGATTCGGTCAACATCGTGCCGGACAAGCGCGGGCGCATCGCGGTGAACGAGCGCTTTCAAACCAATGCCAACGGCGTCTATGCCATCGGTGATGTGATTCGTGGACCGATGCTGGCACACAAGGCGGAAGAAGAAGGCGTTGCCGTTGCGGAGATTCTTGCCACGGGCCACGGTCATGTGAACTACGACACCGTGCCCGGCATTGTCTACACCCATCCGGAGATCGCCACGGTCGGCAAGTCCGAGGATGACCTCAAGGAATCCGGCGTGCCGTACCGCAAGGGTGTCTTTCCCTTCATGGCCAATGGCCGCGCGAAGGCCATCGGCGATACGGACGGCCGCGTGAAGGTTTTGGCTCATGCCGAGACCGACCGCGTGCTCGGGGTGCACATCATCGGGCCGCGTGCGGGCGATCTCATCGCCGAGGCCGTGGTGGCGATGGAATACGGGGCGTCGAGCGAAGACATTGCACGGGCCTTTCACGCGCACCCGACGCTCTCCGAGGTACTGCGTGAGGCGGCATTGGCCGTGGATGGCCGTGCGCGGCAGATTTAGGCCCCAGCGGACGCATCACGCCCCGATCCCCCTGTACCCGAATTGCGGTGTACAATGGGGGAAGTGCATACCACGGGGCCGAATCAATTCCCTTCCCGACAGCTTGCCCCTTCCCGACAGCTTGGAGGCCGCCTGGGCGCCCATCAGATGACTGTGCTACGCCTTCAAAAATACCTGGCCGAATGCGGCCTTGGTTCGCGACGCCACTGCGAGGAGCTGATCGCGCAGGGACGCGTTGCCGTGAACGGCGCGCCCGGCTCGCTGGGACTGACGGTCGATCCCACGCAGGATGCCGTTACGGTGGATGGTGAGCCCGTCGAGCGCCCCGAGCGCGTGTACATCCTGCTCAACAAGCCCAAGGGCGCCGTGACCTCCGCTCGCGATGACGACGACCGCGAGACGATTTACGACCTGCTGGACGGCGTCGATGCACGCGTGTTTCCCGTCGGACGGCTGGACATGGAGGCCGAGGGGGCGCTTCTGCTCACCAATGACGGTGATCTTGTCCATTCTCTCAGCCTGCCCACCTGCACCCTCGAGCGGGCCTACATCGCCACCGTGCGCGGCATCGTCAGTGAGGCCACGGCCACGCGAATGGGGGAAGGCATCCTTCTCGAGGACGGCGCCACCGCGCGCGCCCGCGTGCGTCTGCTTCATACCGGTATTGACTCCACCGTGCTGCGCATCACCGTGCAGGAGGGACCCAGCGCCCGCGTTCGGCATTTGGCGGCGGTGGTGGGACATCCCGTGCTCGAGTTGCGGCGAATCGTGGAAGGTGGGTTGGAGTTGGGCCCTCTCGAGCCCGGCCAATGGCGCCCCCTCACCACCGAGGAGGTCGAGCACCTCCGCACGCAGGCCGGGATGACCACGGCGGGGTAAGCGAGATTTAAATGGTTACTGTCCCCAATTTCTGTGGGAATGGGACCGGAAGAACGAGGTTTACCGCCCGGCTTCACGCACGATGCGGAAGGTGACCTGTGGATGGCCCTCGGCCAGGTTACGGCCGACGCGGTAGGTGCTGCGCACGAATCCTGCTGGGCTGGTGACGCTGCCGCCGCGAAGGACGAGGTTGGCAGGAGAGGGGGCATTCTCGTGGGCGCCGGTGACGGCGTAGGGCGTGCCGCAGATTTCCCACGCGTTTCCAAGCATGTCGTGGAGTCCCCAGGCATTGGGAGACTTCGCGCCGACGGGCTGCAACCCGCCTCCCTCGGTGTTGGCGCGGTACCATGCGTGGTCATCCAAGCCCTCGGGATCATCACCATGGGGATAGAGGGTGGTGCTGCCCGCGCGGCAGGCGTATTCCCACTCCTGCTCCGTAGGAAGCCGGAAAGTGCCACGGGCTTGTCCGCCCAATTCCTCGATAAAGGCACGAATTTCACCGATATTGACGCCGGCGATGGGGCGATCACTGCCACCGGAGCCGGCCGGGGCCGTCAACTCCGCTCCACGGCCGATACGCACCCAGTCGGCGACGGTCACGGGCGTCTGGCTGATCCAGAACCCCGCTTCAAAGGTAACTTCACGCGCGGGACCCTCGTCGCCGTACCATTCCGCACGCCCGCCGACGCGCTCCGCAATGGCGGCGGGGCTTTCATCGGTACCGAGCGTGGCGGCGCCTGCCGGACACCAGACAAAGGTAATGCCTGCGAAGTCGCGGGTCTCGCCGGGGCGGCTGCCCTCTTGGGCCTGCGCGGAGAGGGCAAGGCAAAGCAGTGTGAAAGAAAGGACGAGGCGGCGGATCATCGTGCGTCTCCCGTCGTCTCGACGATGTGCCAGCGGTGCCACACCACCTCGAGGGTCTCCTCGGGCGTAACGACGGCGTGCGAGGTGAATTCGTAGGTGCCGTTCTCCGGCACGCGGAAAGGGGCTGCGTATTTCTTGAGCATGCCCTGCCCCGGCAGGAGCGTGAGAAGGGTCGGCTCGACCATCTCAGGTTCATCACGGCCGCTGGTCAGCCACATGCCGATGGAGGCAATACCATCGCCCCGGGTCTCGGCCAATGCGATGAACTCGTAATCCACGCCCGCACGCAGGGCTGCCCGCCCTCGGAATTGGGCATCGCGCTGCTGCACGAGGTCCGATTGCGTCCAAGTCTGGCGCACGGTGCCGCCGGCACTGCCCACCTGCGAATAACGGGGATCGGGCGCTTCAAAATCCGCCGGCGTCGGCTGTCCGTGGGTCCAGTTGGTGAAGTGACCATTCGGAAGGAGATTCATGCCGTACCAATGGGCGTCCAACGGCGCCTCTGCCACGACTTGCACGATGCCGGGCGGGGGTGGGACGGGGCCGCTCTTGTCACCGCCGCAGCCTCCAAGCCATAGGGCTGCCAGGGCGATCCAAAGTAGATTGCGATGCTGCATGTTGTTTCCGGGGGGTCCTGATCAGGTCCATGAAGTGCGTGGCGGCTTCCGCCACGCGTACGGCACCATGGTAGGCAATCGCGGGCACCCCCCGCAAGCCGTGATGGGTCGTGAGGGTAACGGCGGGGCTGTGCTCGGGGTTGACGAAGCCGCATTGCATGGCCATGCCATTCGTGATAGCGTCCTGTGGTGCCGACATCGAGGGAAGGGGAGATGGGCCATGGGGAGATTGACCATGCGTGGACTGATGCTGGGGTTGCTGCTGTTCGGTTTGGTTGCGCCGTGGGCCGCTGCGCAAGTCCCCCCCGAGAGCGTTGCGGAAGTCCGCGAGACGCTCTCGTCCTTTGAACCCGTCCCCGTGCCGGAACCGTCCGAATTGGCGGTGCAACGCTACCGCACGGGCAACTGGCTCTGGCTTTTCAACCAGTTCTGGGCACTTCTCGTCCCGTTCGTCATCCTGGTGACCGGGTTCAGCGCTCGAATTCGCAATGTCGCCGTGCGTATCGGGCGTTGGTGGTACTTCGTGATCGTCGTGTACTTCACCGCCTACATGCTCATCACCTATGCCGTGGACTGGCCTCTGTCGTTCTATCAGGGCTATATCCGTGAGCACGCGTATGGGCTCTCCAACCAGACCTTCGGGAAATGGCAGGGGGATAGCCTCAAGATGCTGATGGTCAACATCGTGCTTGGGGCGATGTTCCTCTGGGTGCCTTATCTCCTGCTCAAGAAGAGCCCGAAGCGGTGGTGGCTCTACACCGGGCTCCTCGTGCCGGTGTTCCTCTGTTTTCAGACCCTAATTGCGCCGGTATTCATCGCGCCGCTATTCAACGAGTTCGGGCCGATGAAGGACCAGGAACTGGAAGCAAAAATCCTTGCCTTGGCCGAGCGCTCAGGGATCGAGGGCAGCCGAGTCTATGAAGTGGAAAAGAGTGTCGACACGAACGCCGTGAACGCTTATGTCACCGGTTTCATGGACACGAAACGCATCGTTCTGTGGGATACGCTGCTGGAAAAGCTGGACGAAGACGAGGTTTTGTTCGTCATGGCCCACGAAATGGGGCATTTCGTGCTGAACCACATCGTGAAGTTCATCATGTTTGTGTCGATCATTATCTTTGTGGCGCTTTACCTTGTGCACCGTGTGGCCAACTGGGTACTCGCCCGCCATGGGGATCGGTTTGGCTTTCACGAACTGGGAGACATCGCCTCGTTCCCCTTGATACTGCTGCTGATGGGCGTATTGTCATTGCTCGTGACGCCCATGCTGATGGGTCTGAGCCGTCACAACGAGCGCGAAGCGGATCAGTTCGGCATTGAACTGACCCAGGACAGCCGCGCGGCCGCGACGGCCTTCGTGACTTTGCAGCAAGAAAACCTCGGCGTGCCGTGGCACCACCCGGTGCTGCGCTACTGGCGGGGCAGCCACCCATCCATCGCCGAGCGCATCACCTTCTTCAACGAGTACCGTCCGTGGGAAACGGGTGAGCCGATGGCATTCGATCACCTCTTCGAGCCCGAGGCCGACGACTAGCCGGCCTACTCGCGCGGGTGCTCGAAGAAGGGAATCTCGGGGTAGGCGTCCCATGGTCGCCACGGGGTGGCGAGGTCTTGGTAGAGCTCCGGTCGGCGCTGGTGGAGCATGCGGTTGTTCCTGCGTTGGTGACGCAACTCGGCGAGATTCAGCTCCGCGGTGATGTAGGCGTTGCCCGGTGAATCGGCGAGGGCCAACATTTGGGCGGGGTATCCGACGACCTGCGTGCCCGCCCCGACGCCCTGGTTCGATGCCACGATGTGCGTGCAGGTCATGAAGCTGGCGGCCTGGGTAATGTGTGGCTCGATCATTCCGCCGCGGGCGTTGACCCAGACCAGCACCTCCGCGCCGCGCAGGCTGGGAATCTCAAAGCTGGGCCAGAAGTAGCCGTCGTAGCAGGTAAGCAGGCCAACACGGCCGAAGTCCATGTCGATTACAGGGTACTCCTCGCCGAGCACCATCGTGTTTTCGCCTAGTTCATCCGGGGCTGGTGGCCAGAAGTACGGGGAGCCGTTGCCGACGGCGGCGTGGGTCTTGCGATAGGTGCCGAGCAAGTCTCCGGTGCGCGAGGCGACGAGCAGTGTGTTGGCGTAGGTTCCGGGGATGCGCGGATGCGTGACCTCGTGGCCCGGCAGCGCTTCCCACCCGCCGACGATCGCGTTGATGTCATGCTCCTTGGCGGCCGCCAGAAATCGGTCCACGAGCGGACCCGGGATGGTGAAGTCGCCAAACAAATACTCGGGAAACACGATGAGATCAGCGCCATCGGCCTGCGCACGCACCATGTAGGGGACCAACACATCGACGACATCGCCCTCTTCGAGGTCGGCCGGCGTGATGGTCAATTGCACCGCAGCCACGGTGATCGCCTCCCGCGCCATCTGTTCCGGCGAAAGCGGCGTGATTTCCTCGGCCATGCTCGCGGATACGAGCAGCAGGGTTGCCAAAAATCCCACCGAAATCCGCATCATTTCGCCTCTCCAGCTTCAGTTTTCTCCGGAAACACCTGCCGCCAATCCAGCTCGGCGGGTTCCGATACGGAGACCGTCTCCTCGATCAGTTCGAGTCGCACTTCCTGCGGCTTGCTCACCTTGGGGGCGTCTTCCATTGCGTCGATCGTGCCTTGGGTCAACGCAATGCCGGTCTTCGAGTGCTTGCCGGCCCATTGCATCACGAGGAAGGCGGTGTTCACCGCATGGCCGATGATGTCCAAGCGCGCGTATTCGCTGTGGCCGACTTCCCCGAGGTAGACCTCGCCACTGTGCAGGGCGATGACCAGCTCCGGGCGTCCGGTGATCGCCTTGGCCTCGAGCGCGGCCTGCAACGCGCGCTCGGCGTGGCCGGGTCCGCTGAAGACGCCCAGGAAACCATCGCCCACATACTTCACGGGGACGCCGTCAAAGCGCAGGGCCGCCTCGGTGACGGGATAAAAGATGCTGTTGGCCCACATCGCCACATCGCGCGGGGACATCGTGCGGCTCCGCTGCGCGAACTGATTCAGGGCCGTGCAGAAGACGGTGCCCTCGAAGCTGTCTTCCTCCTCGCCCCGACCCAGCAGGGTGTCGCAACTGATGCCGAGCAGCTTCGAGAGGCCCAGCCACAGGCTGATGTCCGGCGCGTTCTCGCCTCGCTCCCACTTGGAGACCGCCTGCGCGCTGACTTGCAGGGCATTGGCGATGTCGATCTGCTTCAAACTGCGCCGTTCGCGATAGGTTCGGATGCGCTTGCCGAGGATTGCCAAGTTCATACGCTTGTGTGCCTTCGTTCGTGCGGACCCCGAGGTTGCGCCGGGTGCCCCGGCATCGTCAACATGGTACTCTCGAACGCCATGGTCACTCCAACATCGAACATGCCAACATCGGACATTGCATGCACGCGCTTGAAATCAACAACCTGACCAAGACCTTCCGCGCGCCCGACGGCGAGGCCGTCCCCGTGGTGTCCGTCGCCTCGTATGCGCTGGCGACGGGCGAGCAGGCGGCCCTCATCGGCGGGAGTGGCAGCGGTAAGACGACCTTTCTCAACTTGATTGCCGGCATCCTGCGCGCGGACGGCGGAAGTGTCGCCGTTTCCGGCACGGACCTCTCCGGCCTTGGCGATGGCGCCCGCGACCGGCTGCGCGCGACGACAATCGGCTATGTCTTCCAGACTTTTAATCTTCTGCAGGGCTACACCGCGCTGGAGAATGTGGTGCTCGGGATGTCCTTCGGCCCCGGGCCGGACCGGGCACGCGCGGCGGAATTGCTCGAACGCATGGGACTGGGGGACCGACTCCATTACCGTCCGCGGCAACTTTCTGTTGGCCAGCAGCAGCGCGTGGCCGTTGCACGCGCGGTGGCCCATCGCCCTGCACTTGTGCTGGCGGATGAGCCCACGGGTAATTTGGACGCCCGCTCGGCCGGGGATGCCCTCAATCTGCTGCGGGAGGTCTGCACGGAGAACGGCGCGGCACTGCTGGTGGTCAGTCACGATGCGCGCTTGCTGGAAGTGTTCAATCGCGTGGATGACTTCGCCAACATCAACCAACCCGGCGGAGTCCCGGCATGATTCGCGGCATTCTGCTCCTCATTCGCCGGAGTTTGCGCCAGCACTTCCTGTCGACCACGATCACCGTGCTCTCGGTTGCCATGGCCTGTGGACTGACCATGGCCATCTTCGGCATTGAGCGCCAGGCGCGCGAGGCCTTCATTGGTGGCCGTATCGGGTGGGACGCCGTGCTGGGGGCGCGCGGCAGCCAGCTTCAACTGGTACTCAACGCCGTTTATTTTCTTGAGGCCTCGCCCGGCAATATCCCGTGGTCGATGTATCAACACCTCAAGCACAACACCCCCGGCGTGCGCCTCGCCGTGCCGTATGCCATGGGCGACAACTACCTCGGATATCGAATCGTCGGCACGACGAGCGAGATGTTCGACGAATACCGCGACCGCGATGGAATCCCCTACCAGACCACCGAGGGGCGCTTCTTCGACCCGGGATACATGGAGGCCGTGGTGGGGAGCTTCGCCGCTGCGCGCACGGGGCTGCGCATTGGGGACGAGTTTCAGCCCTACCACGGGCTCGACTTCGACCCGAACGCGGCGCATGCCGAGCGCTACACGGTGGTGGGGATTCTCGAGCCAACCAACACCCCGGCGGACCGCGTCCTGTGGATCCCCATCGAGGGCGTGTTCCGCATGGAGGGGCATGTGCTTCGGGGAACGGGGGAGGAGTACACGCCCGAGGCAGGCGTCGAGATCCCGGATGAGCACAAGGAAGTCAGCGCGGTGATGCTGCAATTGACCAGCCCGACGGTCGGGTGGAACCTCAACCAGACCGTCAACCGGCAGGGCACCGTGGCCACCTTCGCGCACCCGATCGGGGCCGTCATGGCGGATTTATTCGAGAAACTCGGCTTCGCCAGCCAGATCTTGCGTGTGGTCGCGTACCTTGTGATGGCCGTGTCGATTGCCGCGATCCTCGCCAGTATCTACAACACCATGAACGAACGGCGGCGCGAAATCGCCATCCTGCGGGCCCTCGGTGCGCGACGCCTCACCATCTGCGCCGCCGTCATCGGGGAGGCAGCCGCCATTGGCGTCATGGGGGCCCTGCTCGCCGTGCCGGTCTACACCGCCATCGTGACCGCCGCCGCAAGTGTCGCCCGCGAGCAGACCGGCGTCGTTCTCGAGGCAGCCCGCATGCACCCGGCGCTGGTAGCTGTGCCCGTCGGGGCAGTGGCGCTGGCGGCCCTTTCAGGCGTCGTGCCGGCCATCCGCGCGTACCGTGTGGATGTCGCCGAGAACCTCACGCCGCATTCGTGATGGAGACGGGCACGGACGGGCACGGACTGACACGGACTCACACGGATTGTTGGTTATTCTTGGCGTGATACCTTGTAGCGGCGCGGCGGGAGAAGAAGCAAGCCTGAAACCTGTTCCGTGCTCTCTGTGTCTCTGTGGTTAATTCATGCAATTCCGGGGAAATTTAAAATGCCACTTTCCTACCCCTCTCACCAAGGACTGATCGCGCCGCTGTGGCGGCGTTGGCCCAATGCCTTTGACATGCCCGCCCTGTGCGTCGGCGCGACGATGCCGGATGTGGTTGACGGCCTGTTCGCCTTCTATCGCGGCCATCTTGGGCAGACCTGGGGCCACACGCTGCTGGGGATGGTGTTTCTGTGCATTCCATTGGGCGTCGTAGTCTGGGTCGGGCTGCACTATTTCTCGCGCAATGTGCCGCGCTCACCCGGCAAGCGCTTTCTTTCCCGCTTCTGGAATTGGGGCAACGACGCCATCGCCGCCTCGCCCGGACCGGAGACGCTGCTGCAACGCTGGCGCATCGTGCTGGGCTCATTGACCGTGGGCGCGTTCTCGCACTTATTTTTCGATGTGATTTCGCACGGAAGAAAACACGCCGGATTCCAGTGGTTCCGGCCGCTCGAAGTGCAACTCGACATCTATCCCGAATGGTGGAACCACACCTGGTTCCTGATGCCCGTGCCGGGTTACGGCGATGGCTACCCCTTCGCGCCGCACTTCCTCGTCTGGTGCGTATTAAATGTGGTGGGCATCGTGATGCTCTGCTGGCCGGCATGGCGCGGGACGAAGGAGTAGAAATTTGTCCGGCAGAATTTGCGCATCAAGCCCCGGCTCGCAAGGACGCTCGCCCTCCCGCATGCATCGTACCCGGGAGGGCGAGCGTCCTCGCGAGCCGCAATCCCCACATGGGAGTCTTGCCGCGCGAACGGCGCCCATGCCATGAACATGCGCAACTTCCTTCGGGTATGCGCCCGGAATGCCATCCCACTCATGGGCATCCTGACCATTCCCCTGTTGCTTGGCTCTTGCACGGCGTCGTTCTTCGTCATCGTGAAATTGAACGAGGACATACCATATCGCGAGGACAACAAGCCGAGCGTGTTCATGGTCCTGAAGAAGGACGATGGCGGTAAATGGGAGCTTGTGGTGTTGGAAGGAGCAGGAACCTATCGGGGCGATGGGGAACGAATCCGGAATGTGCCCGTCATCGATTGGCCTGAGGGCGAGGCTGTTGACCGCTTTTTCGTGGAGCCCGAAGACATGGAGCGAATGGAGAATAAGTTGGAAGCCGATCGGCAGATTCCTGCCGAGTCCGGCTTTTCGAAGCTCCTCAGATTCGACATCGTCACTCCAGCGGGTTCAACCGAACAACAAGAAATCGCTATTCGAGTGATGTGGGGTGAGCAATCCTACAATTATCGATATGCTGTGGACCGTGCGGGGGGGAGTTTGTCGCCTGTCGCGCACGGCTCGTTCGTAAAGCGCCATTTGGCGCTCGCCACGATCATCGCCTTCCTCATAACAACGATGGCGTGGATCATGGCCCTCGCTGTCGCGGTAGTCGGATTCGTCAGGCGCAGAACGGAAAGGTTAAGAGTTGCCACTTAGATTTGAAGGCAAGGATTCGCTATCTACCTCGTCCCCCGGCTCGCGAGGACGCTCGCCCTCCCGGGTTCGATCCATGCGCGTCGTACGGGCGGGCGAGCCGCAATCCCCGAGTGGGCACCTCGCCACGCGAAGGGTGTCCAAGCCATGACGATCCGCTTGGGAACCTGCTCGTGGACGGCAAAGGGCTGGGTGGGGGCGTTTTATCCCTCGGGGACGAAGCAGGCCGACTTCTTGCCGCATTACGCGACGCGGTTCGACGCGGTGGAAGTGGATTCTACCTTCTATGCGACGCCGCCGGCCTCGACGGTCGAGGGGTGGCGGGACAAGACGCCGGACGGCTTTCTGTTCGCGGCGAAGGTGCCGCAGTTGGTGACGCATGAGCGCTTTCTGGAGGATTGCGCGGAGCCGATCGCCGGATTTTTGGGCACCATGCGCCTGTTGGGGCCGAAGCTCGGGCCGATTCTCTTTCAGTTTCCCTATTTCGCGCAGCGGACCGGCGTGACTGAGAAGAACTTCGTGGAGCGGCTCGTGCCGGTGCTCAAGGAACTGCCGCGCGAGGAAATCCGCTTCGCGGTCGAGGTGCGTAACAAGCACTGGCATGCGCCGCGTCTGCTGGATGCCCTGCGCGAGCACGGCGTCGCCCTGACCCTGATTGATCACCCGTGGATGCTCGCGCCGTCGGCCATGGCCAAGCGCGAGCTGTTCACCGCGCCGTTCACCTACATCCGCTGGCTGGGCGACCGCAAGGGTATCGAGCGCCTCACGAAGACCTGGGGCGAGACCGTCATCGATCAACGCGAGCGGCTGGACGACTGGGTGCCGATCATCGAGCAGGCGGCGGCAAAGGATATCGAGGTCAACGGCTTCGTGAACAACCACTACGGCGGCCACGCCCCGGACGATGTCGATCACCTCCGGGAACGGCTGGGGCTGGCGCCGCGGTAGTTCCTCTACACATCCGGCCGATTAATCGCTACAATCGCCCCAACTTGAATGATACTTAGGGCGATTTTCGGGAGATTTTGAAGTGAGCAAAGTTGCGTTTATCACGGGGGCCTCGCGGGGCATCGGACTGGCGTGTGCGCATCGGCTGGCGCGCGAGGGGTGGAACATCGTCGTGGCGGCCAAGACGGTCGACCCGAACCCGAAGCTGCCGGGCACGATTCACTCGGCAGCCGAGGAACTGCGGCAGCACGGCACAGACATCCTCCCGGTGCAGTGCAATGTCGCCGATGTCGACAGCGTCAATGCCGCCGCGCAGACCACGCTCGACCACTTCGGCCGAATCGACGCCGTGATCAACAACGCCGGGGCCCTGTGGTGGCGCGACATGATCGAAACGCCGATGAAGCGCTTCGATCTCGTGATGAATGTCAACGCACGCGGGGCCTATGCGGTCACGGGTGCGTTTCTGCCCACCATGCTCGAGCAGGGCAGCGGGCATGTGATCATGATGTCGCCGCCGATCGAACTTGAGGTGGTGCCGGGTCACATCGCGTACTGCATCAGCAAATTCGGCATGACGATGATCGCCATGGGTCTTGCCGAGGAACTGGCGGGCACGGGCATCTACGCCGCCGCTCTCTGGCCACGAACCGTCATCGAGTCCTATGCCACCATCAACTACGGCATGGGGGATCCCAGTATCTGGCGCAAGGCGGACATTCTGGCGGACGCTACCTGGGAAATCCTCCAACACCCGGAGGAAACCAACGGCAAGGCACTGATTGACGAGGACTTCCTGCGCTCGATCGGCTATACCGACTTCGATCAGTACAAGTGCACGCCCGACGGCAACCCCCTCGTGATGGATGCCGCCGTCATGCGTGCCGCGCGCAGCTAGGCCGAGTGGGGGAGGGCGCACCATGACGCACCAGGAAAGCATCACCATCACCACCCTTGGCCATACCGACATCCACGATATCACCACGCAGGTGCGGCGCATCGTGGCCAATTCCGGAATCGAGACCGGCATCTGCCACATCTTCAATGTCGGCAGTACCGGCGCCATCGGCATGATCGAGTTCGAGCCCGGTCTCGCGCAGGACCTGCCCGAAATGCTCGACCGCATCATTCCTTCTGACTTGGACTACGGCCACGAGGAGCGTTGGGAGGACGGCAACGGCCATTCCCACCTCCAGGCGACCCTGCTGGGGCAGGGGATCACGGTGCCGGTGTGCGAAGGCCGCCCCATGTTGGGCACCTGGCAACAGATATTTCACCTCGAGTGCGATGTGAAGCCCCGCAACCGCACCGTAATCATCACGGTGACCGGCGATTGACATACGCACTCTTTATTCGGTACTATTATGAAGAGTAAAGTAGGGTGTGGCCGCCGTGGGCATATGGCGGCCCTGAATATCCAGCATGCACGCTATTTTCTGCATGCACTCTACGGGCAACTTTTCACTTCTTTGATTCACCACCGCCACCCGCCTGTTTGGCCGCAAGAGGGAGCACACGAATGCCCCACCAAAAAAATATCCTCATTTGCGCACTGTGTCCGCACTGGCACTGCATCCACGGTACGGTCGGCCAGTGCCGATTCCAGCAGCCCCATACCGAGGCGGACTCCGTCTTTGCGTATCCCACGACGCACGAGAATCAGGTGTGCGTCCACGGCCACACGCCTGTAGGCATCCGCAGCGCTTGATCGCGTTCTAAAATCTGCTTGCTTATCCCTGCCCGAAAACGGTATCTATTTATTATTCGACCATTTCCATGTGCGTCGAGCGGTTTTCACTGAAACCAGACACCCGTCTGCCGCTGTCCACAGGGGGAATAGGTACTTGAATTGTCCCCCCTTTCGCATGCCACCTCACCGAAGGAACGCAAAGCCGTGAAACTTACCCGTCGTCATTTCCTCTCCTCGACCCTCGCCGGCGGCGCCATGGCGGCCGCCGGTTGTGCCACCACGGACACCCCGCCAGCCTCCTCCGAAGCGGCCACCAACACGACACGCTCGCCCAATGGGCAACTCGGGATCGTGTGCGTCGGATGTGGCGGCCAGGGGGCAGCCGATCTGCGGGCGGTGAGCGATGAGCGCATCGTGGCCCTGTGCGATGTGGACAGCAATCGCGCCGAGGGTGCTTTCCGCGCGTTCCCGAATGTGCCGAAGTACACGGACTACCGCGAGATGCTGGAGAAGCACCACGACGATATCGACGCGGTGACGGTATCCACGCCGGACCATATGCACGGGCCGGTGGCGCTGGCGGCGATGCAATTGGGCAAGCATGTGTATGTACAGAAGCCGATGGCCCGCACCGTGGCGGAGACGCGTTGGTTGCGGGACACCGCACGGCAATACGGCGTCGTGACGCAGATGGGCAACCAAGGGCACTCCCTGCCCGGCTGCTGGATGCTGCGCGAGATGATTCAGTCCGGCTTTGCCGGTGAGATTACCGAGGTACACGCCTGGACCAACCGCCCGAACTGGCCGCAGGGCGTCGAGCGTCCCAAGGATACCCCCGAGCAACCCGCAACGATCGACTGGGAACGCTGGCTCGGTGTGGCGCCGGAGCGCCCCTATCACCCGGCCTACCATCCCGGGCGCTGGCGCGGCTGGTGGGATTTCGGCACGGGGGCCATGGGCGACATGGGCTGCCATGTGCTCGACCCGGTGTTCACGGCGCTGGAGCCGGGCCTGCCGGTGCGGTCTTGGGCGGAGCACTCCGGCGTGAACCGCGAGACCCTGCCAAAGTCCTCGATCATCACCATGGAATTCGCCGCGCGGGAAAACATGCCGCCGCTGACGCTGAAGTGGCATGACGGCGACGAGAGGCCCCCGCTTCCCGAGGGCGTCACCAGCTTCAACGACCTGGGCAGCGAGGGGAGCGGCACGCTCTACTACGGCTCGAGGGGTGTGATCTACGCGGGCGAGTACGGCGGTTTCGTGCGCTTCCTCGACCCGGCTCGCCAGGCGGAGTGGGAGGCGATTGCGCCCGAGCGCGCACGCGGCGTGAACCACCAGCGCGCATGGATCGACGCCTGCAAGGCCGGCGAGCAGCCCCTGTCCAACTTCGACTACGCATGGACCATCACCGAGGCCTCCCTGGTCGGCGTGCTGGCAATGCGGGCGGAGGAGCCGGTCGAGTACGACGCGGAGAACATGCGATTCACCAACAACGATGAACTCAACGAGTTCATCTATCCGAATTATGAGCTTGGGTCGGCGGGCTGATCGCGACCGTACCTATCGAGTAATGCCGGGCACCCCCGAGGCGGCATGGCCTCGGGGGTGCTCCGTTTTTCAGAGCAGCGGGAAGTTTCCGGGCATGGAGCACGCCATGCGCATGTTTCGGTGATCGAATGCAGTACACTATCCCCTTGAAGGAGGGACAATTCCTTGGGTTTTGAACATGAATTGGCCGCGTTGGACTCGGACGAGCTCCTTGCTCGGCTCGAATCCACCACGGCGGCGGATGTGCATCGCGCCTTGTCGCACGGGTCCCGCACGGCGGACGATCTCGTCGCCCTGCTGTCGCCTGCGGCGCAGGATTTCCTCGAGCCGATGGCACAAGAGGCGAATCGCCTGACGCGCTGGCATTTTGGCCGCACGATCGGGCTCTATGTGCCAATCTACCTGTCGAATGTCTGCGGGGCGGACTGCACCTACTGCGGCTACGCCGTGCGCTCGGGAAACAAGGAGCGGCGGGTCACCCTCACCGAGGCGGAAATCGAGCAGGAGTGCATCGCGCTTGCCGCGCAGGGGTTCCGCAATGTCCTGCTGCTGACGGGCGAGGCCCCGCGCGCGGTGCCGGTGGACTACATCGCGATGGGCGTAGAAATCGCCCGCCGCCACTTTCCCTCGGTTGCGATCGAGGTGTACTCGTTGGAGGAGGCCGATTACGAGCGCCTCGTGGGCCTTGGTCTCGAGGGGGTCACCATCTACATGGAGACCTACAATCGCTCGGTGTACGAACAGGTGCACCTCATCGGCGAGAAGAAGGACTACGACTACCGCCTGGGGGCCATCGAGCGGGCCGGGCGTGCGGGGGTGCGGCGGCTGAGCATCGGCTCCCTGCTCGGGCTGACGGATTGGCGGCTGGATGGTCTCCATACGGCGCTCCACGCGCGTTATATACAGCGAGTGTGTTGGCAGAGCGCGGTGTCGGTATCATTTCCACGGTTACAGCATGTTCCCGAGCGGTTCGACATCCCTGCCCTGGTGACCGACCGCGAGTTTGTGCAATTACTGCTGGCCCTCCGGTTGTTTCTACCGGAAGCAGGCTTCAATCTCTCGACCCGCGAGCGTCCCGACTTTCGGGATCGGCTGATCCCGCTCGGCGTGACGATGATGAGCGCGGGCTCGTCGACCCGGCCGGGCGGTTACGCCACCACGGGCGAGGAAACGCTGGAGCAGTTTGCGATTGAGGATGAACGGCCCGTGGCCGAGGTGGCCGCGGCCATCGCGCAGGCAGGCTACGAGCCGGTCTGGAAAGACTTTGATTACGCCTTTGACAAGGCATAGGAAACGAGAAGAATGGGAATCTGGATTACACTGAACGGAAAGCGGCACGAAGCGGACGAAAGCACCCGCTTGGATGCCTTGGTGGACTCGCTCGGCCTGGAACAGGAGCATACCGTCGTCGAACGCAACGGCGACATCATCGAGCGCACGCGTTTTGGTGATATCATGTTGCACGACGGCGATGCGATTGAGATTGTGCGGTTTGTCGGGGGGGGATGAGGATGCACGCTGAGCGGATCGAGCGCTTCGAGAACGCGGACCTCTATGTGGTCATCACGCAGGACTACTGCGGTGAGCACCGAGCCCTGGAAGTGCTGGACGCCGTGCTGCGCGCGGGCGTGCGCATCGTGCAATTGCGCGAGAAATCCCTCTGCACCAGCGATTACTACGAACTCGCCGTAGCGTTCCGGGAGCGCACCCTCGAGGCCGAATCCTTGTTGCTTATCAACGATCGGCTCGACATCGCCCTTGCCTGTGGAGCCGATGGCGTCCACCTCGGCCTGGATGATCTGCCCGTGCCGGTGGCCCGCGCCCTGGCCCCCGAACTGATCATCGGGGCGTCCTCCCACTCGCTCGACGAGGCCCTCGCGGCCGAGCAGGCCGGGGCCAGCTATGTGAACATCGGCCCAATTTTCGACACCAGCACAAAGGATGTTGCCACCGGCAGCATCGGCCCCGAGGCCATCGACGCGATTCGCCCCTACCTCACCGTGCCGTGGTCCACCATGGGCGGCATCAAGGCCCATAACATCGATCAGGTACTCGACAAAGGCGCGCGGCACCCCGCCGTGGTCACCGCCATCACCGCCGCGCCCAACCCCGAGGAAGCCGCCAGCCAACTTCGCGCCGCCATCCTCGCGCGGCGCGGGGCGTCGGAGTAGCTATCCCGTAGCGGGCTTCGGCCGACGCGCTCGTAGTCGCAGCACGAGAATGGTCACAAGGACCAACAGCGTGCCGACGAGGAAAGCAAAAAAGACCGGTAGATACCGCCCGGCAATCGCCCAGTATGGAATCGGCCTCCGTGGTTCGTTCCATGCCACCACGGCCCCCTCGATGTCGAAAATTGACGCGTCGGCGAAGACCTCATCGGGCAAAATCTGGTTGTCAGACAACATAGTTACGGTGGCTGTGTCCTCGTATCCCGCCTCCAGTGATTCGATGCTCGCCCGAACAAGGTCGAAGCCGTCGTTGTCGGGCATCTCCGCCCACTCCCAACGCGTGTCTATCACCAGTTCATCGTCGAGATAGGTCTCGATTCCCACCAGCCGCCGACTGGACCGATCGATCAGCAAATGGTGGTGCATGTAGATCACACCCTCCGGGCGAAGGACATCGCCCAATAAGTCCGCCGGTTCGCTGACGATCACCAGAATATCCCGCTCAATATCGTCATGGAGCATGGTGTTGCGCTTGTGCAGCCACACACTGCCAATGTGGCTTTCGCGAAACGGGTGAAGCGGGAAAAGGGCCTGCCGGAAGAGTAGTTGAATCATCTCGCGCGCAATGTGAAGGGTCTCGTCGAATTCCGGCGGGGTTGGGAGCGCCTCGTAGTCGATCTCGTACCGCTCCAGCCAGTCCCGCTCGAATGCGTGTTGTCCATCGACGATGCAGACAGTATCCCGGCAGGCGACCATGGGTACCCACTCATCGTTGAAGCGAATTCGAATCTCGTAGTCACGATGCTCGTTCCATGCCACGCTCAGTGAAATTGGACGCTCATCCTGCTGTCCGGGCCTTGCACGCACCAGGTCGAGTTCCAGACGGTGATTGGATTCGAGTGGGTTGGCCTCCATTGCCGCGCGTACCCATGCTGTCGGCGATCCCGGGGACGCGATTTCGTCCACTTGGAGAACTGCAAGTGGCAGCAGCATTGCGAGCAAAATCATGAAGCCGCATCCCCTGTTGCGCACTCAAAGGCACGCGCGCCGGGCTGGATGGCGTGCGTCGAGCCATCGGGCAGCTCGACGGTGCCGGTGGTGTTCGGGGGGATGCTGCACTCAAGGTGGAATCGGCCGACCTCGATGCGCCATGCCGAGGTGATGGGGCCGCGAATGGACTCGTAGCGTGCGGTCACTTCCGTGAGCTTTCCGCCGGGTTTCGGGGCAATGCGGATGCCCCTCCAGCCGGCGCTGTCCCACTCCTGCGAAATCCCCGCACACATGCCGAACAACCACTCCCCAACGGCCCCAAAGGCATAGTGGTTGAAGGAATTCATCACCGGGTCCTGGAATCCGGACTCCTCGGTGTAGCCGTCCCAGCGCTCCCACATCGTCGTCGCGCCGTGCAGGATGGTGTAGCCCCAGGACGGAAACGAGTCGTTGTGCAGCAGGCGATAGGCCATATCCGTCCGGCCGATGTCCGTCAGCACCGGCATCAGGTGCGCCGTGCCGTTGAATCCCGTCGACAGGTGGCCGCCGCGCTCCTCGATCTTGTGGAGCAGGCGCTCGGCGGCGAGTGCGCGCTTGTCATCATCCAACAGGCCAAAGCGCAACGCGAGCACATAGGCCGTCTGGCTGTGTCCGTCGAGAGTGCCATTGTCGTGCCAGAAGGCCCCGACAAAAGCCTCGCGAATCGCCTCAAACAGGGCCCCGAAGGTCTCGGCGTCCTCGTGATGGCCGAGGATGATGGCCGCATCCCGCAGGAGGCGGGTGCTGTAGGCGAAATAGGCCGTCGCCATCAGCTCCTTGTTCGTCTCGTCATCAATGGATAGCCAATCGCCGTAGTTTTCGTGCAGATTCTGTGTGCGCACGAGGCTTTCCTGCGAGTCGCGCTGGTACTCGACGCAGCGGCGCATGTGCGGGTAGCAGGCCGCGAGCGAATCACGATCGCCATACGCGCGATACAGCTCCCACGGACAAATGACGCCTGCATCCGCCCAGCCGGGCGCGCCGTCCGACCGATGCGGCATGCGCGGGGCGAGATCGGGAAACGCGCCCTCGTCCGACTGCGCATCCATCACATCCACAAGCCACTTCGTGTAAAAGGCGGCGCTGTCCATGCCGTAGCAGGCCGTGCGAATGAAGACCTGCGCATCGCCGAGCCAGCCGAGGCGCTCGTCGCGTTGTGGGCAATCCGTGGGCACTTCGAGGAAATTGCCGCGCTGGCTCCACTCGATATTGCTGACCAGTTGGTTGATCATGCCGTCATTGCAGGAAAAGAAGCCGGTTTTCGGCGTGTCCGATGCCAGCACAACGGCCGTCACCGCATCGCGGTTGGGAGTGTGACTGAGACCGGTGATCTCGCAGTACTGAAAACCATGGAAGGTGAACCTCGGCTCCCATTCCTCCTCGCCGCCGTGTCCCCGGCACAGGTAGACATCCTCGCAGGCGGCGCCGCGCAAGTTCTCGAGGTAGAGGGTGCCATCGCGGTTCAGGCGCTCGGCAAAGCGAAGGCGGATGCGTTGGCCCGGCCGGCCCTTGACCCGAATGCGGGCGTAGCCCACCAGGTTCTGACCGAAGTCGAACACATGCACGCCCGGCTCCGGTTGCGTCACCTCGCGCGGGGCCAGCGTGGTGATCTCGCGCACGGGCACACCCGGCATTGCCTGGAGCGTGGGGGAGAGGGGAGCGCCGACATCCACCGGTTGCCATGCGCTGTCGTCGCAAGTGGGGAGATCCCACGCCGTCAGTTCTCGCCGCGCGTCGTGGATCTCGCCCATCTGAAAATCGCTGAAGAGGATGGGGCCATGGTTGGCCTTCCAACGCGCACCCGTGGCAATGATTTCGCTGCTGCCGTCGTCAAAGAAGACCTCGAGCTGCACCTTCGCGCGCGGGTGCTTGCCATAGTGTCCCCACGCATCCTGCACCCAGCCGAGGTAGCCACTGTACCAACCATGCCCGAGGCAGACGCCTATCGCGTTGACTCCTTCCCACAGCAGGTCGGTGACATCGTAGGCGTCGTAGTAGACGCGCTTCGTGTAGTCCGTCCAGCCCGGGCGGAAGCGCTCGTCGCTCACGCGTTCGCCGTTGATGTGCAGGTCGTAGATGCCCAAGGCCGTCGCGTAGACGGTCGCCTTGGTGATTACTTTCTCGACATCAAACTCCGTGCGGAGGTGTGGACAGGGAAGCGGAGCGAGCGCTCCATTTCGCAAGGCGCCCCACGGGCCATCGTGCGCAGGGCAGACCTCCTCGGGCTCCTCCCAATGCGCATCGTCAAAGCCGGGCTCGGTCCAGCCTGATTCGGGAGCGATGGTGCATTTCCAACTCGCATCCACGGAGGTCATCAAGGAATCAATGCCATCTTCGTACTCAACCAAGAATTTCCCAATCACGCCGGGCTCGCCACGGTGATTTCGCGCCTCGATTGCCAGCTTGTTGACCGCCCCGGGCACGAGGAAGGGCTTGATGTCGATAATCGCGCCGCGTTGACTCGCGCCATAACGCTGATCGCTCTCGCCTGCCTTGCGGCCGTTCACGAACAGGGTGAACTGATCCCCCGAGGAGACCAAGGCCCGCGCGAAATGGATGGGGCGTTCTGGCACCTCGACCATTCCACGCCAGGCATGAGTTTTTCCTTCGCCCTGCGCGTGGGGACCGCCGGGAACCCGTTGCCACGCACAGCCATCGAAGGTGATGGGGCGGGGCTTCGGCGCGCCATCATCCGGATACGGCGCGTCGTACCCGATCCACGCCGCTTGCCAGTCTGAGGCCTCCAAGAGCCCCATGGACCAGTGCGCGGGCGCGCTCCAGTCCGACTCCGCTCCGTGGGAGTCCCAGACCTGCACCTTCCAGTGGCACTCCGCGCGCGAGGGGAGCGGACTTCCGCCGTACGCAATGTGCGTGGTGTCGTTCGAGTCGACCTTGCCGGAATCCCACAGGTCGCCCACATCTTCGGCTAGCAATTCCGGAGTCGAAGCCACGAGAATGCGGTACGCGGTCTGCCGCTGCGCATCCTCCGATGCTTCCAACTGCCACGAGAGGCGTGGCTGCGGCGTATCCAGACCCAAGGGGTTCTGGTGATATTCAACTCGAAGATTCGTCGCGGCCAATGCACCCATGCTTGCTTCGCTGCCCCCCCTGAATGTAACGAGCACTCCCACACGATTCATGAGAATACGCGACGATTCGCACAGGTTCAAAGGGCTGGGCGACTCGCGGAGTCCTACTGCGCGCCGCTCGGACCCAGCCGCGCCAAGGCCTCGCTGACGGGGCCTTCGCTGGGCGGTTGGTAGCGCATGAACTCAACATGGCCGTCCATCGCCAGGACATTGCTGCCGCCGGGAACATGGTTAAACTCGCGCGCTTCGGCCGATAAATGGTCCATCATCACCCAGATCCCACTGGTGGCCCGGGCCGAAGCCGCGGGATTGTTGATGTCGGTGATGAGGAACCGCTCGATTCCATCCCGCAGGCGATGGATGGTGCCACCTTCCGCGTTTCCAAACGGCGGCGCCACATTGAGGTCACGATCGCGCACGGAAAAGAGTTCCTCGCCTGTGTTCGTTGCGACCACGATATCCGCGGCCAATGCGAAGATCTGCGCGGGTCCCCGATGATCCTCATCTTGCGCGGAAAAGGCCCCGTACCCCGCCGCCTCTGGATACAGCACGCGGAACTCATCCACGCGCATGATGGGGTCAAAATCCCCGACTTGATCCAAGAGCCACCCCACGAAGGCGTAGCTCAGGTTGATGGCTTTAACCCCCTGTTCATTGGCAACTGTGATGTGCGGGTCTGCCGTGGGCGGATACACGGGACGACCGGTGGCGCGCGTATCGACATAGTGCGCGTGGAGATTGAAATTGCCATCCGCATCCAGCAGCGCCGTCAGATCATGCTCGCCATCGGAAGGGCATAGCACGAAGCGGGGATCGGTGAGATACTCCGGATACACCGCGTGAACAAGCGGGCCTGCCGCGAGGAACACATCCCCATTCCGCGCTTCCGCCTGCACCGGCGGGAAGCGATTGCCCCGGCACTCATCCGAGTAGAGGTGGAAGATCAGCCCCCATTGCTTGAGGTTATTCTGGCAGGATGCGCGGCGTGCCGCCTCTCGAGCACGGCTCAATGCGGGCAAGAGCATCGCGGCGAGAATGCTGATGATCGCCACAACCACCAGCAATTCCACGAGGGTGAATCCATTTCCGTGTGATTTTGGCACGGGTATTCGCTCCTGAATGGCTCTTCTTCCGTGCTCTCTTCTTCATTAACCGTACCATCCCTCGGCAGACTACGCCAAGGATGCAGGGCATTTCGCCCGTGCGGCGCCATTGTCATCCCACCGACGCACTGCGCTATGATCGCGGCTTCAACCAAGCGGGAGGCAGCATGAAACACTATTTTTTGGACATGGACGGCGTGCTGGTGCACGGGCGCAACCCGATACCCGGGGCGGCGGAATTTCTGGGGCGATTGCGCGAGGCGAATGCCGAGTACCTCGTGCTCACCAATAACCCGATGTATACCGCGCGCGACCTGTCGCATCGCCTCAAACACGCGGGGCTCGACATCCCCCCCGAGCGCATTTTTACCTCCGCCATGGCCACCGCGCGCTTCATGCACTCGCAGAAGCCCGGCGGCACCGCCTTCATCATCGGCGAGACCGGGCTCACCCAGCCCCTCTACGACGCCGGGTTCGTCGCCACCGACATCAGCCCCGACTATGTCGTGCTCGGCGAGACCTTCACCTACCACTTCGAGCACATCACCAAGGCCATTCGGCTCGTGGCAGGCGGCGCCCTCTTCATCGCGACGAATCCTGACCCCTCAGGGCCGTCGGAGTCAGGCCTTGTGCCTGCGTGTGGGGCGATGGCGGCGTTGATTCAGACCGCGAGCGGCAAGGAGCCCTTGTTCGTCGGCAAGCCGAACCCGCTCATGATGCGCATGGCCCTGAACCACCTCGGCGTGCATTCGGAGGACTCCGTCATGGTTGGCGACCGCATGAGCACGGACATCATCGCCGGTCTGCAGACCGGCATGGAGACCGTGCTCGTCCTCAGCGGTGTCACCCGCGAGGAAGACATCGCCAATTTCCCCTTCAAACCGACGCGCGTGGTGAATGCAGTGAATGACATCGACCTGGGGGAGTAGGGGGGAGGCTTGTACGCGCAATCATCCTCCGAAGGAACCCGAAAGGCCCCACGAACCATGAAAACCCTGAAGCGCCGCAACCGCATGTACGACACGGAACGCTTCGGCGCGCCGGAGATTCGCGTGTACCACAAGAAAGGCCGCGGCAAGCGAATGCCCCGCTACCTCCTCAAATGCGGCTGCTGCGACAACCGCCTCTAGATATACTATTCCGAAGACGGCCTCGAAGTCGGCGGCGTCAACGGAAGCATCGAAGACTGGCGCGAGATTTTGCTGCCGTTGTTAGTGGGGGAATGAGTTGATCAGGACTGGCCCGTTTTCTTGGGAGTGCTCGACGAATGAAGCGTTTTCTTTCCGGAAATCGAGCCAAGAATCTTTATGACTGCTTCGTATGGTGCTGCATAGTCGTCATGTTGGTGGAGAGCGCAGTTTTTCTCTCCTTGGTGGCATATTTTTCTGTTTCCGCTTTAGTCCAATAGCGCACGCACTCTCCCCGCTCCTTCCCAAGTTGCACTTGGGAACGGGGGGTATCGAGACTTTGGCGTAAATTTACCGACACTTTTTCGTGTGTTCATTTTCGAGTGCTCCACTAAGATCGGTGGGCGATGCCTGCCAATGGGCATGGAAGAGCCGCCATCGTCACGCGCCCAGCGGCGGCATGATAAAACACGGAGATGATGTCATGGACGTTGTTCGAATCCTTATCGCGATTCTGCTCCCTCCATTGGGCGTGTTCCTGCAGGTCGGCATCGGGGTCCATTTCTGGATCAACATCGGGCTGACCCTACTTGGCTACGTGCCGGGCATCGTGCATGCCGTGTGGGTGATCGCAACCGTCAATCCCAAGTAGCCCAATTTCGTGCGGGCAGCATTTCAAGCGCCTGGCAACCTCGACCGGTAGGCCTTGTGAACGTCCCGTGCAGGGTTCTCATCCGCTTGGAAGCTCCCTTCGTCGCCCTGACAGCACCTGACAGCGGGGAGATTTTGCTGAGTATTCGCCTGCCGTTTACCCAGGCTATACAAGCGGCAGGCACAATGATATTGAGGGGTTTACCCTTTGCGAGCCCACTCGATTGCAGGGCAGTCAGTCCATTCCCAATTCAAAGGAGAACCGAGATGAAGAACAGCGCGCAAGACAATGTGGAAGGCAAGGTGCACCGGGCCAAGGGGAAGATCAAGGAGGTCGTGGGGCGCGTCGCCGGAAATCGCCGCCTTGAGGCCGAGGGAAAGAGTGAAAACTTCAGCGGCAAGGTGCAGGAGAAAGTCGGCGAGGTCAAGAAGACCGTCGGCAAGTAGGTTGTTCCCTCTGATCCCGGGCTGCTGCGCCTCTGTCAGCAAGTCTCGGCAGGGGCGCCCTTCCGCTCGTTCCCACGTTGCACTTGGCACCACTCCGCGCACGCGATGATGACGTGAAGAGGGGTTCCCAAGTGCAACTTGGGAACCAGCGGGAAGTAGTAGAACTTGGCAACCAGAGGATGGGCGTACCTTGGGAACCAGACGGGAAGGCTTGGCAGTCCGCGTACTTGCTGCCTACCGCTGGCGTTGCTTGAAGGCGACGACCTCGGCATCCTCGGCGGGGGCTTCCTCGCGGGGGACGACATGGAGGGCGGGCTTGTGGGCGGCGGCGATAGCGTCGGAGAGCTCGAACAGGCGGCTCTCGATGCCGACGAGATTCCACAGGCCTTTGCGGCTGGGGTCGCCGTTGGTGAGCAGAATGACGCCCACTTCGCGGTCGGGACGGTAGAACATCCGGTGGAGGACGCCGTGGTCGGCGCCGCCGTGTCCGACGAGCTGACCGCCGTCGTTGGAATCCTCGTAGAACCACCCGAGCGCCTGGTACGGCGCGAACTCACGGTAGCAGACGGATTGCATGTCGGCGACGGTCTGGCTTTGGAGAAGCTTGGCGTCGTCGAGGGTGCCCTGGTTCATCATCGCGGTCATAAAGCGGGCGAGGTCGGCCGCGTTGGTGCGCAGGCAGTGGTTGGGGTAGTCAGGGTAGCCATAGTGGCCGACTGCTTCCCACTCACCGGTGACGCGGCAGGTCCGGTGGGGCATGGCGAGGGTCTTGGTATCGGCCTGGGCAAGGCGCCACGAGGTGCCTGTCATGCCGAGGGGCTTGAAGATGTGCGCCTGGCAGTACTGGTCAAAGGGCGACCCGCTGATCAGCTCGACGAGATAGGCGAGCAGGGCGTAGCCGAGGTTGGAGAACTGGTAGTCGGTGCCGGGCTTCCATGTGCTGAACCCGTGGACGGGGTCGTAGTGGCGGCCGCTGCTCTTGAGTGTCCACTTGATGACCTTGCGCAGCGGCACCTCGGAATCGCCCAAGACAAAGTGGCGCTCGAGCATGCGGGAGTCGTCCTGAATGCCCGATGTGTGCGCCAACAGCATGCGGTAGGTGATGGGCGTGCCGGCAAAGCGCGGGTGCCGCACCGGAAATTCCATGTGCTCGTTCACATCGTCGTCGAGGTCGATGAGGTCCTTCTCGTACAGCTGCATGATGGCCGTTGCGGTGATCACCTGCGAGAGGGAGCCCAGCATGAAGGGGGTGGATTCCGAGCACGGGCGGCCGGCCTTCGCATCGGCGAGGCCATAGGCGCGCGACCACTGCACTTCGCCGCGGCGCACGATGCAGGCGACGAGACCGGGCGTGCGGGTCTCGGCCAGTTTCGACGCAATCATGGCGTCCAAGGGGGCTGTGTCGGGTAGGTCGGTCGTGGTGGAGGCATCATCTGAACGCATGGGAAATCCTTGCTTGGGCTGAGAACGGTGCATCTGCTGCTGTTGAATGCGTCTTCGTGCGTCGTGTTTCGCGGGCCAACTCACTACATATTGCGTTATTGGCAGGAACGACCGCAACATCTTGCAGCGCAACTTTTCGCTCATCCGAAGGATAGACTATCCATCCGGGTCGCGTGTTCTCCACCTGCTGTGGCGCCAGCCAAGGAGCGCATCCGCCTCTTGACGCCTTCGGGCCACTTCATGTGTTCGCCTCAATTGTGGCTGACTTGGAGTCTACAAGTCAAGGGGGAGATTGTGTCTGCGCGGCATCCGCCTCGATCAGCGCGAGGAATATATGGGCCGCGGTGAGGCTGTCGGGCCAGAAATTTCCTTCTGAAGACGCGGTGGCGTAGGGCGATTCCGCCGCAATCCGGGCCAGATTGCGGGCCAAATCGCTTGGAATGGCCACTTGCCGCCCCTTCGCCGCCACGATTCGGAAGTGCCAATCCCGGGCCTGCTCGAACGCGGGGACTTGTTCTCCGGAGGGGATTCCCTCGAGCAGGATGCGATCCCACACGCGCGCAGTGAGCGGAAATGCGCCCATCGGCCAGTACGGGGCGGGATTGGCCAAACGCCAATCCCCATCATCGTCCGTCAGGTGGTAGTCGATGAGGGCGCGCAATTCGGCGCGCCGGCTGACCCAATCGCTCCTGCGTTCCCCGCTTTGCCCCTCGAGGGCAATGGCGTTGTCCATCGCGGAGAAGGCGGTGAGCAGTTGCTCCGGACGAGCTCGGTCCCGCAGGTAGTCCGGGTCAAAAGAGGCGAGCGGCCGGCGGCGAACGGGGTCCCACCAGCCGTGCACGAAGTTTCCTGCCCGCCGCACGGGTCCGCGCACGCTTTCAAGGAAATTGACCCGTTGGCCAGGCGGAATCATCGCCTCCAGCTCACGGCAGGCCCAGATAAACCAGGCGCTGTGGTCGGTATCCAGCACGAACGACGGGGTGGCCTCCGTGGCGTCGGCGTAGTATCCATCGGCGAAGGAGCCATCGTGTGTGCGCCGGCGGCCATCTCGCATGGCGGTGGCCAGGAAGCGCACATGGCGTTGTGCCTCCGCCGTGAATCCTGCCCGCGCGAGGGCATGGCTGGCCCAAACGCTGTCGGACGGCCGATCGAGCCCCAAGGGAGGGATGGAGACGGGCCCGCGCACGATCGCACCGGTGGAGCGATCCTGGAGCAGGAGCAGCGTCAGCAAGGCGCGTTTGGCGAGTTCCCGCTCGGGGCTCCCGGGCTCGCCCGGCAGTTGGGCCTGCTCCAGCCGAAGTTCCCAGAAGCGCTCCGCGCCCTCGAGTTGCCGGTAGAACTGTGCCGGCCGCTCCGGGTTGAGCGCCGCGATCGAGGTGCGGTCTTCCAGCTGGGAAGGGGCATCCCCCGTACTGATGCGTAGCCAGGCCTCCCAACCACCGTCGATTGGATAGGGGGCGATGTGCAACCGGACATCAACGGGGCCCACGAACGCTTGTGCGCCCTGTACAGGCTCTCGCTCGAGCGATGGGGCGTCCGTACGCGGCGCGAGTTCCACCGACGCTGGCTCGGGATACGACTCGAGTCCCAGCCAGATTGCCGGTCCATCGAATCCCGGGATTCCATTCAGCCCTACGCCGTTCGAGGTGGATTCCAGTGCCGTCCGCGTGACAGCGGAGTGGTCATGCGGCTTCACAACGAACACGCGCGCGGAGTCATGCGTCGTGAGCACGACTCCGGCGTTTCCCGCAGGCACCGGCAGCTCCGGAATGACGCGTGAAGTGGGGGAGGGGCGCCATGCAACCACGAAGCGCTCCGGCGGTGTGTCGCCGGCGGCGCGCAAGCGCATGTAGAGGGCGTCCGCGGCAGGATGCACAAAGGCCGCCTGCGACACCGCATAGGGGCCCGCGGTCGATTCGTTCTCGACAATTACCGTTCGGGTCTGCTGAGACCCATCCGTATCGCCCGCCCAGTGGAGCGCGTCTCCGTCGTCCACGGCCCATGCGAGCATGCGGCCCTCGGCGTATCCATTCGCCGAGTTCAATCCGTGCTCGTATAGTCCCGGACTTGGCCAGCGAAAGCTCACGATGCGGCCCGCGGCGTCCAACGCGACCGTCAGGCGGCCGTTGCCGGTCATGGCGGATACGGGCGTTTGCCCCAATACCCGCTCGCTTGACTGATGCACGCCCGGATCGGCCGGGGTGACCAACTGACCCGTGGTGAACAGCAGCACGCATGCGAGGGCAATCATCGTGCAACCTCCACGCTCGTCAGGGTGCCCTCGAGAAGCATCTCGTTATCGAGTGCGCGGCCCGTGAGGCGCATGGTACCCATTCGGCCGAGTACATCCAGCCAATTACCCCATATATCGTCGAGGCTGTGGGTGTCGTGTCCTGGAATTGCTTCGTTTCGTGCAGCAAGCACGATACCCTGCCGCAGAATCGTGGCGGCCCTGTGCCAACTCAACTCCACGATGAGGTCTGTGTCCGAATCGCTCGCCTGGATTCGATGCCCCGCGATTCCCGCCATGAGCGGTTCGCTGCTGGCCGCCAGCCACGGGGACCCAGCCCCGCCGAGGCACAAGGAGAGCGCGTCGCTCAACAGCGTGGCACATCCGCCATCGACGCCGTCCCATTCGTAGGGAATCGGCGCGAGGGCGTCGAGCCAGGGCGCAAGGGGATGCGGGCCCTCCGCTGCCAACACGCCGTCAAGCGCGGCCACGACGGCGATATCCGGTATCACGGACGCCCGAAAGGACATATCAATTCCCACCACAAGGCCCGCGACCTCGCGATCCCAGTCCGGCTCCAGGGAGGGCAAGGCCCAGCGCTGCCAGGTCTCGGAGAGAAGCCGCGTTGCATGCGTCCCCGCATGGAGCGTGGCAGCCCAACGATGCGCAGCCTCGCTCAGTTCGACCAGATCGCCCGCCCGTGTGGCGCCGGCGGTCAAGAGCATGTCGTCCGGCCAATTCACCAAGGGCGCGCGTGACTCTTCCTCCATCGGCTGAAACGCCCCTTGAACGCTTGCCGTCACCCGAATGGACCCGCCGGGCTGGACGAGGACCTCCAAAGGCGAGGCTTCCGCTGGCTGCCAGTGAACGCGCAAGCCACTCGACGGCGCCGGCCCGACCGTTTCCGCCCGGTCGGCATCAAGGCTGGCTGCGACAAACTCCGGCGAGGTCGAGAAGATGAGGAACCCATCGCGCCAGCCATAGTGAAAATCAGCGAAGGGGTAGACACCGGTGGTGTCCCCACCGTAGCCGAGTGCCCTGCGCACCGCGTGGTACGCGTGCGGCAGGATGCCGGGCCGCGCACACGCTCCCCAGCCATCATCGTTCGAGGAAATGGTCGCGTGACGCCCGAACCAGACGGCCCAGCGCATGGGAGTCGGGCGAATGCCGGTGCGCTCGTGCACGGCGATCTCGAATGGCCGCGTTGGGTGATCGATATGGGCACGAAGCAGTTCGGCTGGATCGCTGCCCTCGAGCCGCCCCCAGAAGCCGGGGAAATCCGCCGTGGAGGCGTGCCATGAGGCATCCAGCGGTGCGAATCCGCTGTGCGGGGCCGTCTTGAGCCCTTGGTCAAGCAGAAACACGGCAACGGTGACGACAATGATCAAGGCCCATAGCCCACGGCGCAGCCAATAGGAACGCGAAAACCGCTGGGATTGCGCCGTCATCATGATGGACTTGGCGGGTCCTACTCAGCCGCGTCCCAGATGGCCGCCTTTTCCCGCTCGCGTTTCTCACGCTGGTTGGCAAGGGCCTCGATCATTTCCGCGTGCAATTCCGCGGCTTTGGCCCGATCGGCTGCTATACGCGATTCAAAATCGACGCGGATCTCGGCTTCTTTCGCCTCGAAACGATTGTCGATCTCGGCCAAGGCAGCCCGCTGCTCATCCGTGAGGGAACGCGTCGGTCCCTGTTCCTTCTGCAATCGCTCCATGGCCAATTCGTACGCACTCTTCATGGCTTGTGACTCCCAACTGGCCGCATGGGCCGTCTGTTACATACGAAGTTCATCATCCAGGATACTGGCAATAAAGCGTTCAATCGATACGGGAAAGTACTGCGTGTTTGGTGAGATCACCACGCCCATGGTGATGTCCTCGCGGTATTCAATGGCATCCAACTCTTCGGCCAGCACGGTGTCCATATGACGATCGAGGTGTTCAAGGTGCAGGTAGTCCGACTTGCACTCGACCGGCTTGTCTCGAAATCCGAAAAAGCCGAATACGCGGCCAACCAGCATGGTATCGACATGCTCCTCGCCGAAAATCTCGTCGTAACTTGGCTCGGCCGATGGCGGGCGCAGAATCAAGCGGGGCGATACCTGAATCTTGCCGCGAACGCGTGTCGTGTGGTGGTTTGGCGAAAAGGACTCGCCGAGCAGAACAAACGGCAGCTCATGATAGCCGCTGATGATGCCGTAAGTCGGCTTGCGAATGATCTGCGTGTCGCGGTAGATCGCACGCAATTCGTGTTGACTGGGTGCCACTCGGCGGTCTCCTGTTCTCGCCCCGAGTATACGGCCCATCGCCAAAGCCCCACAACACGAACTAATCATCCGGGGTTGGCGCACGAAGGCGTTGCACCCGCAGCGAGCCATCCGCACTTGCCACAGCGTACTCCACCTCAAGCACATCGCCCTCGGCCACGACCTCCCAGCTTTCCGTATCGGTAGGGACCCAGACCTCACGCACCACGCCCTCGACCGTTTCCAGGCGCAATTGAAGCATGGGGCGGTCCCCGAAGGCCTCGGGATCCACCTCCGCCTTGCCGATGACGGTGCCGAGGGCGGTTTCAACCTGATCCGGCGCGGGCTCGGCCTGCATGCGGTCAACGAAGCCCTGGTAGAGCATCAGCGCGGCAATGACCGCGCCAAGGGAAAGAATCATGCCGCCACCGCCACCGCCCTGCTGGAAGGAAAACAACCCGCCACGGCGCACGGGCTCGCGGGTGCCCAGGCGCTCCGATATTCGCGCGCGGGCGGAATCCTCGGCATCTCGTGTGTATTTCACCGCCATTTCTTCATGTCCAGTCGTGGTTGCGCCTCCCAACACTATACCCGTGGACGCCGTGCCCGTCGACGCGTGCTTGCCGCGCCCCTGTTGCCTCAAGTAGAAATCTTCCCGAAATAGAATTCGTTGCCTCACGAAGGAATCTTTCCGAAAGGGCGGGGA